>Ga0210385_10002079_pt1 | contig 12112 bp, 13 predicted proteins | sample IncBWH26OmetaG_FD_160107 | JGI IMG/M metagenome (GOLD analysis project Ga0210385, IMG submission 160107) | Forest soil microbial communities from Barre Woods Harvard Forest LTER site, Petersham, Massachusetts, United States - Inc-BW-H-26-O ... | reverse complement strand
GCGCCATCGATTTCCTTGATGCCGGCGATGACGAACCCGACCTGCCCGGCGGCCAGTTCCGGCTGCGGCACCGACTTCGGCATGAAGCGACCGAGCTTGTCGGCGGTGTGACTGCGGCCGGTGGACATCACGCGGAACTTGTCGCCGACCTTCAGCGTGCCGTTGACCACCCGCACCAGTGATACCACACCCACGTAGTTGTCGAACCAGGAATCCACGATCAGCGCCTGCAGCGGCGCGGCGGGATCGCCCTTGGGCGCCGGGATACGCCGGATCAGCGCCTCGAGCAGCTCGGGGACGCCCTCGCCGGTCTTGGCGCTGACGCGCACTGCGTCATCGGCGGTAATGCCGATGATGTCCTCGATCTCCTTGACCACCCGGTCCGGATCCGCCGACGGCAGATCGATCTTGTTGATGACGGGGAGGACTTCCAGGCCCTGTTCGATGGCCGTGTAGCAGTTCGCGACGCTTTGGGCCTCGACGCCCTGGGAGGCATCCACCACCAGCAGCGCCCCGTCGCAGGCGGCCAGCGAGCGGGAGACCTCGTAGGAAAAGTCGACATGGCCCGGGGTGTCGATGAGATTCAGTTCGTAGCGCTCGCCGTCCTTGGCGTCATACAAAAGTGTGACGCTCTGGGCCTTGATGGTGATGCCGCGCTCGCGCTCCAGATCCATGGAGTCGAGTACCTGGGCCTGCATTTCGCGCGCCTCCAGCCCTCCGCACAGCTGAATGAGGCGGTCCGCGAGCGTGGATTTGCCGTGATCGACGTGGGCAATAATGGAGAAGTTACGTATAAGCCGCATGTAAAGGGTGACTATCCGCCGCGCGGAGGGTCTTGCGGCCGGGGCGCATTATATAGAGGGTGAGGCCGGCGTGCCGGCCGGCCTAGCGAGGCGCGAGAATCCTCAGCAATTCAGCGGTATCGAGCCGATGGCGGCACACGGGGGTGCCATCCAGGAGCAGCACCGGCACATTCAATCCGTAGCGGCGCTGCAGTTCCGGGTCGGCATCGACATCCACCACCTCCAGCGGCGGCAATGGCGTCTTCCTCCCCAATCCCCGAAGCTCGGCCACCATCTGGTCGCACAGCTCGCAGTCCTGGCGATGCACTACCGTGAGGCGCACCCTTACTTCGGGCCCTGGGCCGGGTCCGGCGGGGCGGACCGGTTCATCAGTGCCCCGATGATGAAGCGCACCGTCGCCGGGGGCACTTCGCCCAAGGCCACGAACTTGTGTCCGGATTGCACCGAGGTGAAGGTCGAGGAGGAACCGACCTGCGCCAGGCCCGCGCTGACCTGGGTCGGGGAATTGCGGAAGACTTCGGTCTGGATGAACACGGACACGGTCGCGACGCCATCGCTGAACACCAGGTGCGTCACCGGCGCGGCAACGCCCGGCATCATCTGGGCGGTCTGGGCCGTCAGCGAAAATCCCGGTGGCAACTGCACGTTGCTCCAGTCTCCGGGACCTTCGGCCGTCACCGTCGGGGCATCATCATTGCGCAGCCACTGGAAGCCGCTGGTCGAAAGCTTCGGCTTGAATTCCTCATCGGCGATGTGATGCCGCATGGACAGGCTCGAGAACACCAGCTCTTCGATGACACTGCCGTTGGTATCGAGCAGCTGGGTGCGCAGTGGCATGCCCGTGGCGCGCTGGATCCACAGCCGGTAGCCATAGCGAAAACCATCGCGGGGAGTGACCGTGATCACCTCGGCCTTCTCGCCCATCTGTCGCATCGCGCCCTGGCTCGCCAGCAGATAGACGCCGCCCAGGGCCGCGTCGAACTTCGGCAGGCCGGCCGGCATCAGGCTCTGGGGTGCCTGCTCGACCAGCACGGTGCGCTGATCCGGCAGGTAGCAGGTGAGTTCGGCGCCGTCACGCACGAACACCCGGCCGGAGCCGTCCAGGGATTCGAGCCGTTCGGTCACCGCGCCGTCCTGGACCCGGTGGATGATGCGCAAGGTCTCGAGCCGACCGCTCTGCCAGTGGGAAAAGACCCCGTCATAATTGCGCGAGGTGAGCGCGGCGTTCATGCGGTCCAACCAGTACTGCGGAGTCTCGGCGGCGCACGCCGCGGCGCTCGCCAGGGTCATGACGAGCCAGAGTACCGGCTCGCGCACCGCTCGCCGCGGAATCATTTCTGGGTCACGACCGTCGCGGCTATGGGTTGCGCGGTGACGGCCGGCGCCGCCGAATCTTCCCCGACCAGCGCCGAGAGTGCATTACGTCGCAGCAGCGGACCCGAATAGGCACTGTGGGCGACCATGTAATTGGCGAGCTCCGTCGGTGGCACCAGTGCCGGACCCTGCGCGGCCGACGCCGGGATCACGTAGCTGTCCGCCTCGCGCGCCCGGCGCAGGTGATCCGGGCTCTGACCCGACACCAGCTGCGGAGCCGCAACCGGCAGCGCAGTGGCCGGCGGCGTCCGCACCGGCGCCGGTGGCACCGCCGCGATCTGCGGCACATTGGGGCCTTGCGAGCGCATCCACAGTATCGCCACGGCAGCGACGGCCGCGGCGGACGCCAATCCGCCGAGCGATGTCAGCCAGGGGTGCAACGCCCCGTAATGGCGGCGCTGCGTCGCCGGTACCTCGCCCGGCGCGGCTTCCTGCTTGATGGCAGCGCTCACCTTGCCGGCCAGCGTGGTCTCGAGTCGAATGCCGGGTTCGCCCCGGATACAGGCGCCGATCGCTGCATAGCGGCCCCACCGCCCGCGCAGCTGCTCATCGCGCGCCAGACGCCGCGCCAAAAGCTCGCACTCGGGGGCCGGCAGTTCATCGTCGAACATTGCCGAAAGTTGGCTTTCCAGCTCTTCGTTGCTCATCCGATCTCCTCCGCCCGACCCAATCCGCCTTCGAAGACTTCGCGCAGGCGGCTGTCGATCGCCTCGCGCGCCCGAAAAATCCGCGACCTGACCGTCCCGACCGGGCAGTCCATGGTCGCAGCAATCTCTTCATACGAGAGACCCTCGAGTTCGCGCAACACGATCGCCGTGCGCAGATCGTCCGGCAGGTTGGCGATCGCGGCGTTCACGGTGGTGCGGATCTCATCCGTCAGTACCAGCGCCTCGGGGGTCTCGGAATCCTTCAGTCTGCCTTGCATTTCGTATGACTCTTCTGTGTTCGTCATGTCGAGATCGAAGTCGACCGGATTACGGTCGCGCGCGACCACGGCATTCTTGGCGGTGTTGATGGCGATGCGATACAGCCAGGTGTAAAAGGCGCTATCCCCCCGGAACTGCGGTAGCGCACGGTAGGCCTTGATGAAGGCGTCCTGAGCAATGTCTTCGGCTTCCGCGGGGTTGCGTACATAACGCATGACCAGCTTGACTACTTTATGCTGATACTTGAGAACCAGCACATCAAAGGCCCCCTTGTCCCCGCGCTGCACACGCTGGACCAGGCTCAAGTCGCTTGCGTCGGCAGTCATCCCTGCACTTTACTCTCGATCCGCTTACGGGACAGATTGCCTCGCCGCGCCTGGATAGACTGGCAAGATGCCCGAAAGTTCACGCCCGCAGGGGGGTCTTGAGGATGGATTTCACAATTTCGGCCAGCTGCGCGGCGGGCGGGACCCGGTACCCCAGCAGGTAGTCGGCTATTTCCGGGTCAGGCAGCCCCAGGAGCGCTTCGAAGGCCGCCCGCTCGTCGGTTGTCGCCGCGGCGTAGCACTCCCGGACATAGCGGCCAAGCAGCACGTCGAGCTCCTTCATGCCCCGACGACAGTGCCAGAGCAGCCGGCGCTGCTGGACATCGGGCAGCGCAGCATTGGCGTCGGACGGGCTCAGTGCTCTCGCTCCACCAGTTTCTTCTTGATCTCGGCGATGGCTCGAGCCGGGTTCAGATCCTTCGGGCACACATCCGTACAGTTCATGATCGTGTGGCAGCGATACAGCTTGAACGGGTCGTTCAGCTGATCCAGCCGCTCGCCCGTGGTCTCATCGCGGCTGTCCACGATCCAGCGATAGGCGGCCAGCAGCGCCGCGGGTCCCAGGTACCGATCGCTGTTCCACCAGTAGCTCGGACAGCCGGTCGAACAGCAGGCGCAGAGGATGCAGGCGGCCGGCCGATCGATCAGCACCTGCTCCTCCTTGGACTGCAGCCGCTCACTGTCCGGCGGCGCCGGCGTGCGGGTCTTGAGCCACGGCTCCACCGAGGCGTACTGCGCATAGAAATTCGTCAGGTCCGGCACCAGGTCCTTCACCACCGGCATGTGCGGCAAGGGATAGATCCTGACCTCGGCGCCCAGGTCGCCGATGGCGGTGGTGCAGGCCAGGCAGTTCAGCCCATTGATGTTCATGGCGCAGGAACCGCAGATGCCCTCGCGGCAGGAACGGCGGAAGGTGAGCGAGGAGTCGATCTTGGCCTTGATGTGGATCAGCGCGTCCAGAACCATGGGACCGCAGGCCTTGGTATCCACCTCGAAGCTGTCCAGGCGCGGGTTCTCGCCCGAGTCGGGGTCGAAGCGATAGATGCGCAAGGTGCGCACCGCCGCACCACCCCCGGCGGCCTTGTGGACTCGCCCATGCGGATTGACTTTCGATCCCCGCGGCAGCGTCAGTTCAACCATTGATCCAACAACCTCATTAGTAGGTGCGAGCCTTGGGCGCAATCACCTCGACCTCATCGGTCATGGTCCGCAGATGCACCGGGCGGTAGTCGAATTTCACCTTGCCCCCGGCATCGACCCACACCAGCGTGTGCTTCATCCAATTGACGTCATCGCGATTGGGAAAGTCCTCGCGCGCGTGAGCGCCGCGGCTTTCGGTACGGTTCACGGCGGAGTTGATCGTGGCGGTGGCCTGCAGCAGCAGATTGTCCAGCTCCAGTGTCTCCACCAGGTCCGTATTCCACACCAGCGTGCGGTCGGAGATCTTCACCTGTTCCATCGAGGCGAAGGTGGCGCCGAGCTTGCTCACGCCTTCGGCGAGTGACTGGCCGGTGCGAAACACCGCGGCATCAGCCTGCATGATGCGCTGCATTTCCAGGCGGATCTCGGCCGTGGGGCGCGAACCATTGGCCTGACGCAGTTTGTCCAGACGGGCGACGGCCGGGTCAGCGGCATCGCTCGCCAGCGGGCGATGCCGTGCATTCGGTGTGAGCACCTCGGCGCAGCGTCGCGCCGCTTCGCGGCCGAACACGACCAGATCCAGCAGCGAATTCGAGCCCAGGCGGTTGGCGCCATGCACGGAGACACAGGCGGCCTCACCCACGGCCATGAGCCCGGGCACCACCGACTCGACCTCGCCATCCTTCGGACACAGCGCCTCGCCGTGATAATTGCAGGGAATGCCGCCCATGTTGTAGTGAACGGTCGGCAGCACCGGAATCGGCGCCTGGGTGACGTCCACGTCGGCGAAGATCCGCGCCGTCTCGGCGATGCCGGGCAGGCGCTCGTGGATGACGGCGGGCCCCAGGTGTTCCAGGTGCAGGTGGATGTGGTCCTTGTGCTCCCCGACCCCGCGACCCTCGCGGATCTCGATGGTCATCGCACGACTGACCACATCGCGCGAGGCCAGATCCTTGGCATTGGGCGCATAGCGTTCCATGAAGCGATCACCGGCGGAATTGGTCAGATAACCGCCCTCCCCGCGCGCGCCCTCGGTGATCAGACAGCCCGCGGTGTAGATGCCGGTGGGATGAAACTGCACGAACTCCATGTCCGACAGCGGCAGCCCGGCGCGCAGCACCATGGCATTGCCGTCGCCCGTACAGGAATGCGCGGAGGTGCAGGAGAAGTAAGCGCGGCCATAACCGCCGGTGGCGAGGATGGTGCGATGGGCGCGGAAGCGATGCAGCTTGCCCTCGGTCATATCGAGCGCAACGACGCCGCGGCACTCCCCGTTCTCCATCATCAGATCGATCGCGAAGAACTCGACGAAAAACGTCGCCGCATGCCGGATCGACTGCTGATAGAGAGTGTGCAGCATGGCGTGCCCGGTGCGATCGGCCGCCGCGCAGGTGCGCTGGGCCGTGCCCTTGCCGAAGTGCGTGGTCATGCCGCCGAAGGGTCGCTGGTAGATGCGGCCCTGTTCGGTGCGTGAGAAGGGCATGCCGTAGTGCTCGAGCTCGATGACGGCGGCCGGCGCCTCCTTGCACATCAACTCGATGGCGTCCTGATCCCCCAACCAGTCCGATCCCTTGACCGTGTCATACATGTGCCAGCGCCAGTCATCCGGGCCCATGTTGCCGAGCGCGGCGCTGATCCCACCTTGGGCCGCGACCGTGTGACTGCGAGTCGGAAAGAGCTTGCTGATGCAGGCGGTCGACAGGCCCGCTTCGGCCAGGCCGAGCGTCGCGCGAAGCCCCGCGCCCCCGGCGCCGACGACGACAACGTCATAGGTGTGGTCGATGAACTCATACGCGCTCAAAGCGGACTCCCGAAGGCGATGCGCAGAATGGCGAAGACACCAAGCACGGCGAGCACGGCGTGGACGAAGCCCGACAGCACCAGGCTCGTGGTCTTCAACCCCTGGTCATGGACATAGTCCTCGAGGATCACCTGCACGCCGAGGCTCGAATGCCAGCTGGCCGTGAGCACGAACAGCGTCAGCAGACTCGCCGTCCAGGTGCCACCGACCCAGGACACCAGCGTCACGAAATCAAGCGCGGGCAGCGCCAGCAGCGACACCAGCAGCCACACGGCCAGCGGCACCAGCGCGAGCGCCGTGAGACGCTGCACCCACCAGTGATGCACGCCGGTGCCCGCGGTACCCAGGCCGCGCACCTTGCCGAGCGGGGACTGCAGACTCATCAGCCCCCCGCCTCGCGGGCGCGAAAGGCCCACCAGCCGCACAGCAGGGCCAGGAGAATGGCGGCGATGACGACCAGCCAGGCGCTGCGCTGGGACTGAGCCTTCTCGAGCCCCCGACCGGTGTCCCAGATCAGATGCCGGATGCCGGCCGCCAGGTGGTATGAGAACGCGGCGATGACCGCAACGTAGAAAAGTTTGGCAACGCCGGAGGCGAGCAGCTGCTGGGCATGCGAGTAGGCCCGGACGCCGCGCGCCAGCGAGATCAGCCAATAGATGAACACCAAAAGCCCCGCACTCATCACCAGGCCGGCGGCGCGGTTGGCGAATGAGGTGAGCATGCTGTACCGGCTCATCCGGTAAATGGTCCAGTGTGGGGACAGGGGTCGGGTGCGCATGGATGCTCCCATCAAAAATCGATGCAGCGGCCGTTGCGCTCCCAGTCGCCATAGCGGGTGGGCTCCGGGCCTGCGGGCCCACCCAGTTCACGCGCTCGCGGCGGGGGTGTCGCGGTCACCTCGACAGCCACCGGCGCGGGTGCCGGCGTGGCCTCGGGTGCCGCGCTGGGAAATTCTTGGGTAGGCTGCATGAACCGGTGGAAGTCTGCCAGAATTCGTCTCAACAGGCCACGAAAGCCCCAAGGAAAACATAGGTATGCGCAGCGGCTGGCGAGTCGTCACGGACCTGGGTCTGGGTGTGCTGCGTGCCCGCGGAGCGGATGCCGCCAGTTTCCTGCAGGGCCAGCTGTCGAATGACACCACCCAGCTGCAGCGCGGGCAGTGGCAGCTGTCCGGCTACCACACCCCGCAGGGTCGCACGATCGCACTGCTGCGCCTGACCGCGCTCGCACCCGACGACCTGCTCGCGCTGCTGCCGCTGGAGTTGCTCCCCGTCGTCGTCGGGCGCCTGAAGCGCTACGTGCTGCGCGCGAAGGTGCAACTCACGGACGACACCCTGCAGTGGCAGATTCTGGGATTCCAGGGCGAGGCACCGGCCCTGCCCGCAGGGGCCGTGTCCGCGCCCTACGGAGCCTCCCGCCAGCTGGCGCTGATCCCGATGTCGGCTGGCCCCACGGCCGCCGCAGCCAGCCCCGGTACCCGCGAGGACTGGCTGGCCTGTGACATCCGCGAGGGCCTGCCGCAGATCTATCTCGCCACCAGCGAGGACTTCGTGGCACAGATGCTGAACCTCGATGTCATCGGCGGCATCGCGCTCGACAAGGGCTGCTACACCGGGCAGGAAATCATCGCGCGCGCGCATTATCGCGGGCACGTCAAACGCCGCATGCAGCGCTTCACCTCCGCAGTCCCGTGCACGCTCAGCCCGGGGCAAACCGGCATTCTGGGTGATGGCCGCAGTTTCAAGGTGGTGCAGTCCGTGCCGGTCGACGCCGGACACTGCGAATTCCTCGCCGTCACCCATCCGGCGCCGACTGAGGACCTTGCAACCGGGGCGGCCACGATTCAGATCACCCTGACGGCGCGGCAGCTGGCGTTGCCTTATTCACTGCCGCCGACGGACTAAAGATCGATCAGCTCGATCCGCTGCGCCTCGATGGTGCGCCCCAGAAACCGGCTGCCGACGCGTGCGAAGCGTTCGGGTCCGTCGGTGGCCATGAACTGCAGTGACTGCGCGCCGGCCGTGCGGGCGAGCCCTGTGGCCAGCAACTGTTCACGCACCGCAGCGGCCGTGGTCAGTGCGGAGTCCACCAGATTGATCGCGGCGCCCACCTCCGCACGGATCGTGGCCGTCAACGCCGGAAAATGCGTACAGCCGAGCACCAGAGTGTCCGGCGGGTCGTGCGCGAACAGCGGCCGCAGGTAGTGGCCGACGACGCTGGCGGCGACCGGACCGTCCACCAGTCCTTCCTCGGCCAACGCCACCAGCAACTGGGTCGGCAGCTGCGCCACCCGGGCCTGCGCGCGGCGTTGCAGGATCGCGCGCCGATAGGCGCCCTCACGCACCGTCGCTTCCGTGGCGATGACCGCGATATGACCACTGACACTGGCCGCACAGGCGGCCTGCGCGCCGGGCTCGATCACACCGATCACCGGCAGGGATCCGAGCCGGCCACGCACCGCCTCGAGTCCCACCGAGGCCGCGGTGTTGCAGGCCACCACCAGGCCCTTGATGCCGCGATTGACCAGCGCCTCGGCCGCCTGCAGCGCATAGCGCGCAACGGTGTGCGCACTCTTGGTGCCATAGGGCAGGCGCGCCGTGTCGCCCAGATACAGGAACCGTTCGTGCGGCAGCGCGGCCATCAGCGCCGCCAGCACCGTCAGGCCACCGATCCCCGAGTCGAACACGCCGATGGGCGCATCCACTAGCTAGACCTCCGGGCGCAGCTGCGGGAAGGCGATCACATCGCGGATCGAGGGCGAGTCGGTGAAGAACATGACCAGGCGGTCAATGCCGACACCGAGGCCGGCGGTGGGCGGCATGCCGTATTCCAGCGCGCGCACATAGTCCGCATCATAGAACATGGCCTCCTCATCGCCCTTGTCCTTGCGGGCCACCTGCGCCTGGAAGCGCGCGGCCTGGTCCTCCGGGTCGTTGAGCTCGGAGAAGCCATTGGCGAGCTCGCGCCCGGCCAGGAAGAACTCGAAGCGATCGGTGATGAAGGGATCCTGGTCATTGGCCCGCGACAGCGGCGACACCTCCACCGGATAGGCGTAGACGAAGGTCGGATCCATCAGCGTCTGCTCGACCGTCTTCTCGAATATCTCGATCTGCAGCTTCCCGGGACCATCACGATCGCTGAAGGGAATCGCCAGCCGGTCGCAGGCGCGGCGCAGGGCGGCGAGATCCCGCAGCTGACTCGGATCCAGCTCCGGGTTGCGCTCGATGATGGACTGCTCGACGGTGACCCGACGGAACGGCTTGCCCAGCTCGTAGCTGCGGCCCTGGTACTCGACGCCGTCGCGACCCTTGAGCGCCTGCGCCATGCCGCGCAGGGCCTTCTCGGCCCAGTCCATGAGGTCGCGGTAGTCCCCGAATGCCAGATACAGCTCCAGCATCGTGAACTCCGGATTGTGCCGCGTGGACAGACCCTCGTTGCGGAATACCCGGTTCAGCTCGTACACGCGCTCGAAGCCACCCACCACCAGGCGCTTCAGATACAGCTCCGGGGCGATGCGCAGGTACATGTCGGTGTCCAGCGCGTTGTAGTGGGTCATGAAGGGTCGGGCCGCGGCGCCGCCCGGAATGGGCTGCATCATCGGCGTCTCGACCTCCAGGAAGTCGAGCGCGTCCAGAAAATCGCGCAGGTAGCGCACGATGCGCGCGCGGGTGCGGAACACCTCGCGGCTGCTCTCGGTCATGATGAGATCGACGTAGCGTTGCCGATAGCGCATGTCGACATCGGCAATTCCGTGCCACTTGTCCGGCAGCGGGCGCAGCGACTTGACCAGCGTGCGCAGCGCCGCGACCCGCACCGACAGCTCCCCGGTCTTGGTCCGGAACAGGACCCCTTCGGCTCCCAGAATGTCCCCGACATCGGCCGACTTGAACTCCTCGTAGGCATCCCCCAGGACTTCCGCCTGCAGAAACAGCTGAATCTGCCCGGTGCGATCGGCGAGCTTGGCGAAGCTGGCCTTGCCCATGACGCGCTTGAACATCATGCGGCCGCCGACCTTCACCGTGGTCGGGTTCGCGATCAGCCATTCATCATCGCGCGCATCGAATGCGGCATGCAGGTCCCCGGCGAGGGCGTTGCGCCGGAAGTCGTTCGGAAAGGCCACCCCGCCCGCGCGTAGCCTCGCCAGCTTCGCGCGCCGTTCGGCGATCAGCGGATTCTCATCATCCATTTAGTTCACACCGGCCTTCAGGGCCGCCTCCAGAAACGGGTCCAGGTCGCCATCGAGCACCGCCGCGGTGTTGCCGATTTCAACGCCGGTTCGCAGATCCTTGATACGCGACTGGTCGAGCACATAGGAGCGGATCTGATGCCCCCAGCTGACATCGGACTTCGAGTCCTCGAGCACCTGGGCCGCCGCATTGCGCTTGTTGACTTCGAGTTCGTAGAGCTTCGCCTTCAGCATCTTCATCGCCGTCGAACGGTTCTTGTGCTGGCTGCGCTCATTCTGGCAGGCCACGACGATGCCGCTCGGGATATGGGTGATGCGCACCGCCGACTCGGTCTTGTTGACGTGCTGGCCGCCGGCACCGCTGGAGCGGTACACGTCGGTCTTCAGGTCCGCCGGATTGATGTCGATCGCGATGTCATCGTCGATCTCCGGGGAGACGAACACCGACGCAAACGAAGTGTGGCGGCGGTTGCCCGAGTCGAACGGCGACTTGCGCACCAGGCGATGCACGCCGGTCTCGGTGCGCAGCCAGCCATAGGCGTACTCACCGGTGACCTGCACCGAGGCACTCTTCATGCCGGCCACTTCGCCCGGATTCGAATCGATGACTTCACAGCTGAAGCCGCGCGCGGCTCCCCAGCGCAGATACATCCGCAGCAGCATCTGGGCCCAGTCCTGGGCCTCGGTGCCGCCGGCGCCGGCCTGGATGTCGAGGAATGCCGAATGCGAATCCATCTCGCCGTTGAACATGCGCTTGAATTCGAGATTGCGCACTTCGGTTTCCAGGCGCTGCGCCTCGGCGTCGATGTCACGCGCCGCGGACTCATCCGCTTCGGCCTCCGCCAGGTCGAGCAGTTCGCCGGCCTCGGCGATGCCCTGCGTGGTGCGATCGATGACGCCCAATTCGGTGGTCAGGCGGGCGCGCTCCCTGCCCAGCTCCTGCGCCCTGGGCGGATCCTGCCAGATCGCCGGATCCTCAAGCTCGAGGGTTACCTCTTCCAACCGCTCCTTCTTGCGGTCGTACTCAAAGAAACCCCCGAAGAGAGCCGATCCGCTCCCCAAGGTCTTTGAGCTGGCGCCTGAGCTGATTAAGTTCCATTGCACTTTCGGTGTTGCGAAAAAGGACGCGCATTCTAGCACTACGGGGCGAAGACGCGGTCCACCAGCAGCTGCAGGCGCCGCTGGTTCTGATATTCGTTCACATCGAGCCGATAGACCAGGCGCACCTCACCCGCCGGCAGTTGCGGCGACTCCCCGCCATCCGCCGCATCCAGGTAATTGAAGGCGATGGCATCGAAGGCGCGTCCGGTGCGCGGCACTTCCACCCACAGCTTCACGTGGCGCTCGCCGACGATGCGCGACTTGCGCACCGTGAACAGGCCATCGAAGCTCGGCTCGGGAAACAACTGTCCCCAGGGGCCGCCGGCGCGCAGCGCCGCGGCCGTGTCCAGGGCCAGCTCCGCCACCGACAGTTCGCCGTCGGTTTCGATGCAGGTGGCGAACCCCGCGACCTGCGCCCAGCGCGTGACCTCCGCGTCGAACTCCGCCGCGACCTC
>Ga0210385_10002076_pt1 | contig 12120 bp, 8 predicted proteins | sample IncBWH26OmetaG_FD_160107 | JGI IMG/M metagenome (GOLD analysis project Ga0210385, IMG submission 160107) | Forest soil microbial communities from Barre Woods Harvard Forest LTER site, Petersham, Massachusetts, United States - Inc-BW-H-26-O ... | reverse complement strand
GATCGAGGACGAGCTGCGCAAGGCCGAGCGACGCGTGAGTCGTGCGAGCGTCTATCGCATCCTCGACGAGCTCGAGGGGCTGCGCTTGGTACAGCGCGTGGAGACCGGCCAAGCGATGGTTCGCTACGAGCGCGTGTGCACACACGAGGAGCATCACCATCATCTCGTGTGCGACGGCTGCGGCCTGGTGATGCCATTCTCCGACGACGCTCTGGAGCAGGCGATCGTGAGCCTCAGCCGGAGGGTGCCGCTGATTGTGTCCGAGCACGAGATCGTGCTGCGGGGAGAGTGCTCGGACTGCGCCGGCTGACGGGCTGTGCTCTCACCGGCTTGCCCCACAGATAGCTGAGCACGCAGCCGAGCGTCCCGACGGCGACCACCAACAGGACCGGGCCGGAGTCCTCGGTGAGCGCGCCGATCACGCCCGATGTGAGCCCGCCGGCGAATGCGGCGAGCCACACCGGATCGGAAGCGACCGGGGCGAGTACACGATCGCGGCGACGGACCGCGATGAACGAGGCGATCGACGCAAGCGCCGTGGCGAGCGGCATCAGGTGGTTCTTCAGCTCGTCCCACGCGGCCGAATAGCGGCGCACGACGATGTCGCGGATGTCCCCGGGCGAGCGCGCGTCGAGCACGCTGCCGGTGAAGTGCCCGGAGCCGTGGGCTGTGGCGAGGTCGATCGCGGCGAGCGCGATCAGGCCGAGGACGGGCGCCGCCATCACGATCAGCACGCGCTTGCGGTTGAGCGTGCCAGGCAGCAGCATCACGGTCGCCACGGCAGTTCCCGCGCTCACCAGAATCACGCCGCCGACGCCTGCCCCGATGCGCGCCGAGCCCTCGACGATCGCGAGCAGGATGCCCGCGCAGGCCATCGTCACAGCCGCGCGGCGGCTGCGTGCGCAGGGGTAAAGCGCCGCTGCCACCGCGGTGAAGACGAGCACGGCAAGCCCCGACTTCAGCTCGTTGCCGATCCCGTAGAAGCGCGCCCCAAAAGCTGGGCTGGGTCCGAGCAGCGAGCGCATCAACAGCTGTGTTCCGGCGAGCGCATCGACGGTCAAAGCGACCACCGCCACCACTGCGGGCAGAAGCGGCGCTCGCGGCCATGGCACGAGCAGGTCGGTGAGGGCGCCGAGCGCAAAGCAGCTCGCCACGATCAGAGCGATCTCGACCGTGCGACTCGGCTCGAGGGCAGCGGGCAGCAGTACGGCGACCGGGGCCCACAACAGCGCAATCGCTCCCACTCGCATCGCCCATGCGGTTCGCCGGCCGCGCTTCGCATCCCCGATCGGCAGCCGCACGACCATGAGCAAAAAGGCCCAAGTGAGTGCCAACCAAGCCAGCGCCGGCAATCTGCGCGAGTCGATCACAACCAGCCGCGCCTTCAATGCGCGCAGGCTCGCGCCGTCGAAGGCGCCGTCGAGTCGTACGGGCTTGCCACGCATGTCGGCGGGGATCTGGAGTCCAAGGTGGCCGAGGATCGTCGGCCCAATGTCGATCGCGGCGATCATGCCGCGTTGATTGGTGCTTTGGGATGTGAGCGTGTCGCCGCCGGAGCCCAACCCGGCAAATGCGCTCCACAGCAGTTCGTGTCCGGGGAGGTTGGGCGCGCTCTGTACGACAACGAGCAACTCGTGCGGCGCGCGGGCTGCGGTCAGCGAGCGCAGGTCATCGTAGCCGCTTGCTCCCCGCGGCAAATCCGCGACCACGAGACTGTGAGTGACGCGCAGCTTGTCGATGCGAGCTAGAAGCGTGCCGGAAGATCCGAAGGAGAGCGCGGCGATTCGCCCGGAACGATTGGCCGCGAGGGGCCAATCGACCGTGGCGGGGCTGGTCACGGGCTTGGCGATTTCGATTTCTATGCTGCCCTTGCTGGGCAGTTTGGAGAAATATGGAGCGGCATACGCTGCCCCGCCGGGAATCGATGTGGCGAGCAGCCCTGGCTTCAGCAGTTGAGGGGCGTCTTGCGCGCGGCGCAGGGCCGCTGTCCATGAGGAGATACGGGCACTGGCGGGGAGCCCATGCTCAGCATTCAGGTCAAGCTGAAGGGAGGATAGGCTCGGCGGATGAGCGGGGCTGTAAGCCGAATATGAGACCCGCGCGCCCTGAGTCATGTCGAGCAGCATCTGGTCTGCGTTGTATGCGCCCTGAGTGGCACTCAGGATGCCTATCGAGAGCGTCGGTATCGAGCTCAGCTCGGCCTCGATCGCGTCGTCTTCAGATCGACCTCTACCGCGTGACGGGCCCGGGGGAAGGAACACGACGAGCGCCGAAGGTTCGACGCTCGCCTGCGTGAGCACAGCTTGTTTCGGGGTGGGCTGGCCCGAGGCTCTCAACAGCGAAACGGCCGATGCAGATGAGGCGGCCCCGTGGATATTGTGCTTGTGCTGCTCGGCTGCCGCGACTGTCGAGCAGCAGCCCGCCAGAACTGTGCACAGCAGAGCCGCAAGCAGCCCCGCGCGCATACTGCTCAGCCCTCTGTCCCCCCGCTTGTGCCCGCCGGCACCGGCTTCTCCTCGGAGGCAAACGCTGCGAACTCGGCTTCGTCACTGGGGCTGAGGCGCGTGGCGCTGCCCTCAATGTTCAGACGTGGAAGCAATCGATCGAGGCGAGCTGGGATCGCCCAGGTAGCGTCGCCCAGGATGTTCAGCACCGCCGGCAGCAGCAGGCAGCGTACGATGATCGCGTCGAGGAACACCGCCGAGGCCAGGGCCAGTCCGAACTCCTTGATGACCCTGCTTTCGCCGAGCATGAACGACAAGAACACACAGATCATGATTGCCGCGGCCGCTGTCACTACACGGCCTGTAAGCGCCAGCCCTTCGCTGACCGCTCGGCGGCTGTCGCCGACGCGAGTCCACTGCTCGTGGATGCGCGAGATCAGGAATACCTCGTAGTCCATTGACAGCCCGAACACGATCGCGAACAGCATCACGGGCACGAACGACTCGATCGGGCCGGGTTTGACGCCCATGATCGAGTCGAACCACGCCCATTGGAAGACGACCACGATCACTCCGAGCGAGGCGCCGATGCTGAGCAGGTTCATGAACGCCGCCTGCAGCGGGATGACGAGCGAGCGGAACACGATCATCAAGAGCAGCGCTGAGAGCAGTACCACCACGCCGATGAACAGCGGCAGCTTCTTGCCGAGCACGCCCGCGAAATCGACTGCTCCGGCGGTGACGCCGCCGACGTACACGTGCATACCGGTGCTTGCCTCCACCGGCGGGATCGTTTCGTTGCGCAGTTGGGAGACGAGCTGGGTTGTGGCGTAGGCCTGCGGGGAAGAACTTGGATACACGGAGATCGTCGCCACATCTCCGGCGGGGTTGAACTTGGCCGGTGCGACCGAGGCCACGCCCTTGACGCTGGCCATCGCGACGCGCAGATCTTCGACCGCGGCCTTGCCCGCGGATGAAGTAGGTGCGGTCAGCAAAACGCCTTGTTTTGCTGCCTGTTTACCTGGATTACTCGCGCCAGGTACCTGCGCGACAACCTGTAGCGGTCCGTTGAACCCTTGTCCGAAGCCCTCGGCAAGTAGCTGATACGCCTTGTAGGTCGTAAAGCTCTCGGGGTCGTTGCTGGCGTCGCTGGACCCGAGTCGCAGAGCCGTCGCGGGTGCCGCTATGACCAGCAGGATGAGCGTCGCGCCCAGCGCAATCGGCCAAGAGTGAGCCTGCACGAACTCGCTCCAACGCAGCCAATTCTTACCGTGACGTGCGTCTGTGGCCTCTACACCGCGGCGGCGCGCACGGCGGCTGGGTCGCACGACGCGCTTGCCCGCGATCGTGAGCAGCGCGGGCAACAGCGTCAGCGAGGCAAGCATCACCAGCAGCACGCCGATCGAGGCGGAGATCGCAACGCCGTAGAGGAAGTCGACGCCGAGCAGCATCATTCCGAGTAGCGCGATCACGACCGTGCAACCGGCGAACAGGACCGCGCGTCCGGCAGTGTCCATCGCCTGCACGACAGACTCGCGCACGTCGCCAAAGCTGGGACCGGGCGTCGCGTAGGCCTCGCGGAAGCGCGTCACGATGAACAGCGAGTAGTCGATGCCCACGCCGAGGCCGATCATCGCCGCGAGCTCGGAGGAGAAGTTGGGCGTGTCGACCACGTGCGTGAACAGAGCGATCAACCCCAGGCCGGTGCCGAGCCCGAGCAGCGCGGTGATGATCGGCAGGCCCATTGCGATCAGCGACCCGAAGGTGATCAACAGAACGACGATCGCGGCCATCAGGCCAACCGCGGTGGTGATCCCGAAGCCTTCTTGCTCTGTCTGCTCGATTGCCTGTCCGCCGAGCTCGATCTGCAGGTCCGGAGTGCGCGCTGCCTTGGCCGTCTTGACCACAGCTTCGCCCGCGCTCTTGGGTAGTTCGTTGGCCTTCTCGTTGAACACAACGGTGGCGAACGCAATCTGTCCGTTGGCGGATATGGCCTTGCCGGCCTGGCTGGCCGCGTAGGGGCTGATCACGCCTGTCACGTGCGGCAGGTGGCTCACTTCGCCAAACAGATTGGTCATGTGGCTCTGCACGGCCGGTTCGCGCACGTTGCCGTGCGCGACCTTGAAGACGATGGTGTCGCGGTCGCCGGCCTGCGCCGGGAAGCTATGAGCCAGCAGGTCCGAGGCGCGCTGCGCGTCGGAGTTGGGCAGCGTGAAGTTGTTCGAGTAGGCCGCCCCTCCGCTCGACTGGGAGATGACGTTTACGCCGACCAGCAGGATCACCCAGCCGATGGCGATGTATAGACGGTGGGTTGTGGACCAGCGGGCGAACTTGAGCATCGTTAGAACCTAGGGGAGAGGGAGCCGCAGCGAGGATACGACGGCAGGGACAGGAGATGCTTCCGCCCAGCTTACGACGCCAGGCGCGCGAGGCTCGATTATTCCACGGAAAGCGCCGGTACTCGACGGTACTCGGCCTCCCTCAACGGTTTATCCTGGCTGAGACGCATAACCAAGCCAAAGGCGAGGAGCTGTAAATGGCCAAGACCCCCCGTGTGGGCGAGCAGGCGCCGGACTTTGAATTGCAGGGAACGAGCGGGCCGTTCAAGCTCTCAGATCATCGTGGCGAGCGGGTCGTGCTGCTTTTCTATCCGGGCGACAACACGATGGTCTGCACCAAGCAGTTCTGCTCCTATCGCGATCGTGCCGAGGACTTTGCTTCGCTGGATGCCACAGTCGTTGGCATCTCCTCTCAAGACCTCGCCTCGCACGAGCAGTTCACCGCCAAGCACGGCCTCAACGTGCCGTTGCTCGCCGACGTGGACAAGGCAGTGGCGAAGTCCTACAGCGCTGTGATGCCGGGCCTCGGCTCGACCGCGCGTGCGATGATCGTGATCGACGAGCAGGGAGTGGTGCGCGACCGCCACGACCACCGTCTTGGGCTCGATTATCAGACGGTGGACGAGTTGCGCGAAGCGCTCGAGCGGCTTCCGGCTCCCGCCGGCTGAGACGCTTGGTTTAGCCCTCGCCATTGGGTGGGGAGGGTGTTCGAATGGTCTGTTCGCGAAATGCACCCCCTTTTCTGATGAAGAGGGGGATGTTTTGGTACCAAAGCTTTGTAGGCGTTCGCAAATCTTCTAGGCGTTTACGGACAAGGCTGTGGAGAGCTTGTGCCGGTGTCAACACTTGAAGCCTTGCGCTTGGCCTGAGAGAGCGCATGCGCGCTAAACGCTTGAAGCCCTGTGCTTGGCCTGAGAGGGTGCACGCGCGGCTAGATGCTTGAATCCTTGCGCTTGGCCTGAGGGCGCGCGCTGCGCGCTTAGATGCTGGAGGTCTCGCGCTCGGTCGGACGCGCTTCGGCGGCACGGCGCGCGTGCAGCTCCATCAGCTCCAATTGCATGTTGCGCGGGCGCTCGCCCGGTCCTGGGGATTGCCTGCGCCAGACACCGTCGGCGTGCAGTTCCCAAGAGCTTTGGTTGTCGGCGAAGGCTCGTTCCAGCGTGTCCATCAGCTCGGCCCGCAGCTCGGGCGAGTCGATTGGCGCCGCGAGCTCCACACGGTGGTCGAGGTTGCGCGGCATCAGATCGGCCGAGGCGATGTACACCGTGCGCTCGCCATCCCGCTCGAACGTGTAGACGCGCGAGTGCTCGAGCAAGCGCCCGACGACCGACACGACGCGGATGTTTTCCGAGACGCCGGCGACCCCTGGGCGAAGGCAGCAGATGCCGCGCACGTTCAAGTCCACGCGCACGCCCGCGCACGAGGCCCGGTAGAGCGCACGAATGCAGTGGCCGTCCACCAGCGCGTTCATCTTCATCGCGATCCGCCCGGGCGAGGCGGGCGAGTGGGCGGCGATGGTGGCGTCGATCTCAGCGATCAGCCCCTCGCGCAGATGCGCCGGCGCGATCAAAACCTTGCGATTGCGCAACGGACGCCCGTAGCCGGTGAGATTGTTGAACATGTCCGCGACGTCAGCACCGATGTCCTCGTCGATCGTGAACAGTCCGAAGTCGGTGTACAAACGTGCGGTGGCCGAGTGATAGTTGCCGGTGCCGACGTGCACGTAGTTGCGCACGCCGTCGCCCTCTCTGCGCACGACCAGCACGCACTTGGCATGCGTCTTCAAGGCAGGCTGTCCGTAGACGACGTGCACGCCTGCCTCCTCCAAAGCCTTGGCCCAATGGATGTTCATGCGCTCGTCAAAGCGTGCCGTCAGCTCGACGAGCGCGACCGCCTGCTTGCCGCGCTCTGATGCCGCGATCAGGTCGGGGACGAGCGGCGAGTCGTCGCTCGTTCTATACACAGTCTGCTTGATCGCAAGCACGTTCGGGTCGGCAACCGCCTGTTCGACGAAGCGCTCGACCGAGGTGGCGAACGAATCGTAGGGATGGTGCACGAGCACGTCGCCCTCGCGCATCGCGGCAAATACATCCGGGCGCTCGCCCTCGTGGCGCAACAGGCGCGGGTGGGTGACCGGCGCATAGGGCGCATTGCGAAGCTCGGGCATGCCAGGAAGCTTCACGATCTGCCACAGCGCTCCCATGTCGAGCAGACCCGCGACTGGATAGACCTCGTCCTCGCGCACGCCGAGCAGGCCGATCAGCTCCTCGCGCAGCCGCTCGGAGCAGCTGGTGCCGAGCTCGACGCGCACGATCTCACCGAAGCGACGCCGGCGCAGCTCATCCTCGACGGCCTGCAGCAGGTCGGCGGCGTCGTCGGATACCTCCAGGTCGGCGTCGCGGGTGACTCTGAAGACGTCGTAGTCGACGATCTCCATGCCCGGGAACAGGGCATCGAGATGGTGGGCGATCACGTCCTCCAACGGCACGAGCGTAATACTCGTCGCGGCCGCGTTTCCGCCTGGCGGCGCTGCTCCCGTCGCTGTCGGAGATTGCCTATCGGGATGTGGCGCACTCGCATTTGCACCGGGGTTGGGGCCGGCAACGACGGTTGGGCCGGCAGAGCGCACCGCCACGAATCGCGGCAGGATCTCCGTAGGCACCTTCACCCGCGCGAACACAGTCTCGCCGCCGGCGGGATCGCGCACCAGCACCGCCAGGCTGAGCGACAGATTCGAGATATAGGGGAAAGGGCGACCAGGTGCGACGGCTAGCGGTGTCAGCGCCGGAAAGATCACGCGTCGGAAGTGCTGCGCCAGGTAAGCACGTTGAGCGTCGTCGAGTTGCTCGAAGCCGACGACGCTCACGCCTTGTTCGGCGAGAGCAGGACGCAGGCGGGCTTCGAAACAGTCGCTCAGGCGACCGCCGAGCTCCAGGACGCGCTCGCGGATTCCGGCGATCGTCTCAGAGGGCGTGTGCCCGTCCTGGCTGGGGTTCTCCACCCCTGCGTCGATCTGGTCGTGCAGTCCTGCCACGCGCACCATGTAGTACTCGTCGAGATTCGTGGTGTAGATCGCGCAGAACTTGACGCGCTCGAGCAGCGGAATCGACTCGTCCTCGCCGAGTTGCAGCACGCGCTCGTTGAAGTCCAGCCACGAGAGCTCGCGGTTTATGTACAGCGAGGGATCCTCCAGCCGGCGCTCGGGCTGCGGGCGCTCGCGATTGTCGGGTTGGCGATCGTCGCCCATCTTGTCGCTCACTCTTCTATGCTCGCAGAACCCTATGGCTATGGCCCGCCAGCTTTGGCTGCTCCGTCACGCCGATGCAGAGCCCCACGGTACGCGTCCCGACGCAGAGCGGCAGTTGACCGATCGCGGCAAGGGCCAGTCCTACAGCGCCGGCGTTGCGCTGTCGGCGACAGAAGTGGAGTTCGCCGCGATCCTTGCGAGCCCGAAGGCGCGTGCACGCGAAACCGCCGAACTTGCGCTGGAGCAGATGGGCCAGCGCGAGCGCGCGCTGCTGGAGCTGCACCCACTGCTTGCCGGTGGCATCCGTGCACGCGAAGCACTCGAGTTGCTGGCCGGCGTCGGCGCGGACGGTCCGGTGTTGCTCGTTGCTCACGAGCCCGACCTCTCGGGAATCGTCGGCGAACTCACCGGCGGTCGCGTGGATCTGAAGAAGGGTGGCCTCGCCGTCGTGCGGCTAGGCGCCGGTGGTGCTGAGCTCGTACTTCTGATGCGCCCCGCTGAGCTCGCCCTGATCGCCGAGGTCGCCTCCGCCGGCATCTAGTCCGTCGGCCGCGCGCGCGTCGCCTGACTCGCCGCCGGCAGCCGAGTCGCCAAGGGCGACGCCGTCGGGGGCGTCAATACGCGTGAGCTGCTCGTCGATGCTCGCATCTGTCTGCCCATCGGGCGCCGCGGCCCCTTGCTGCGCGTCGTGGCGTTCGGCCGCAAAGCGATAGCCGATCCCGAAGTGAGTGTGGATGTAGCGCCATTGCGGTGAGGCCTTCTCGAGCTTCTGGCGCAGCTTGCGCACGAACACATCGACCGAACGGTCGCCGCGCACCATCGCATAGCCCCACAGACGCGAGTAGATCTCCTCGCGCTCGAGTACACGTCCTTCGCCGCCGGCAAGCAGCTCGATCAGCTCGAACTCGCGCCGCGTCAGCTCGAGGCTGCGGCCGGAGACGAACGCCTGGAAGCGGTCGGAGCGGATCTGCACCTCGCCGGCTGACACAGGCTTTGACTCAGTCCGCGCGGTGGCGCGACGGCGGCGTCTGACCAGGCCCTGGACGCGCGCGATCACCTCCTCGGGATGGCAAGGCTTGGTGATCCAGTCGTCGGCCCCTAGGCGAAGTCCGCGAACCCGTTGGGCGACGGTCGAGGGTCCGGTGCAGACGACGATCCCGAGCTCGGGCAGCGCGCCGCAAAGGCGCTCCAGCCATTCCCAGGCGGCCGGTCCAAGCACGGCAAGATCGATCACCAGTGCGCTGAGACGCATAGAGGCGATCGCGTCGGTCGGCACGGGACTGGCGAGCACGCGGTGCTCCCAACCGAGGCGGTCCATGCGCTTGCCCAGGACCTGAATGAAGCCGCTGTCGCGGTCGAGCACCGCGATACGCAATGAGGACGTTCCCCCTGCGCTCGAAGCGACCCCTTCATCCGTGGAAAGGATGCCCGTCGTCATCTAGGCGCAGTGTATAGGCGCTTTGCGTGCAAATGGCAAGTCGCGCAGACGATAGTCACAGGATCTTCACAGATCGGTCCCGCTGTTTGCGTCAGCAAGGGGTCAGCGACCGAGTGGGTTCGACTGGTCTGAGAACTCGCGGAACAGCCCGGTCACGACGAAAGCGACCTGCTCGCCCACGTCCACCGCGTTGTCGCCGATGCGCTCCAGTGCGCGTGCCACGAGGATCATGTGCATCGCCCACTCGCGCGTATCGGCGTCGTCGCCGATCTCCAGGGCCGTGCGGAAGATCTCGCGGTTGAGACGGTTGATCTCGCGATCCTGGCGGGCGAGGTCTTCGGCGAGCCCGACGTCGCGACCGGAGAAGGCCGCCTTGCATTGCACGATCTCAGAGCGCGCGTAGGCCCCCATCCTCAAGATCAGCTCGAGCACCTCAGGACGCACCGGCGGCTCATAGCCGGACAGTGGGATCAGCTTGGAGATGTTCACGCACTGGTCGCCCATCCGCTCGACGTGCACGATTACGTGCAGCAGCGCAGCGACCAGGCGCAGGTCGCCGGCAACCGGCGCCTGGGTGGCCAGCAGCGAGAGGATGCCCTGATGGACCTCCAGGTAGCGCCCGTCGACGCGGTCGTCGTCGGCGATCACCATCTGGGCAAGCTCGACGTCCTGGTGGGCAAGCGCCTCGAGCGTGCGGTCTAGCTGCTCGGTCACGACGTCGAGACCGCCCAGGGCACGATTCTCGAGCTCCTGCAGCTGCTGCTGGAAGTGCTGGCGCCCCTGCTGTGCGCTCAGCCGTACGGCTTGCCCGGCGTTCACCTCGGAACTCATGGTCGACCCTGGGCGGGTGTCGTTTGGCTCGGTCTGTGCGGCTTGCGCGCCGCGAGCCCGTTGTGAAAGTTCTGCATCACGCGAAGTCTCCTAGCCGAACTTTCCGGTGACATATTCCTCGGTCCTCGAATCATTCGGGTTCGTGAAGATCTGCTGCGTCGGGCCGACCTCGACCAGCTCGCCGCTGAGCATGAACGCGGTGCGGTCGGCCACACGCGCGGCCTGTTGCATGTTGTGTGTGACGATCACGATCGTGACCTTGCTCTTGAGCTGATCGATCAGCTCCTCGATCTTCAGCGTGGCGATCGGGTCGAGCGCCGAGCAGGGCTCGTCCATCAGGATCACCTCAGGTTCCACCGCCAACGAGCGCGCGATGCACAGGCGCTGCTGCTGGCCGCCGGAGAGGCCGGCCCCCGCCTCTGAGAGACGGTCCTTGACCTCGTCCCACAGGCCCGCGCCGCGCAAAGCGGTCTCGACCTTGTTGTGCAGGTCCCCGCGTCCGCGCGAGGCCAGTCGCAGCCCGGCCGCTACGTTGTCGAAGACCGACATCGTCGGGAACGGGTTGGGCTTCTGGAAGACCATCCCGATCGCACGCCGTACGGCGACGACGTCGACGCTCGAGTCATAGATGTCGAAGCCGTCGAGCAGCACCTTGCCCTCGGCACGCGCCCCTGGCACCTCCTCGTGCATGCGGTTTATGCAGCGCACCATCGTCGACTTGCCGCAGCCCGAAGGGCCGATGATCGCGGTGACCTCGTTGGCGTGGAAGTCGAGGTCGATGCCCTTGACCTGCGCGACGTCGCCGTAGAAGGCGCGCAGCTGCTCGAGCTTTACAGCGAGCCCGTCGCTGACATTCGTGCGTGCCGGTGCAGCTGCGGACGGAGCGGTCTGCGGGCTCTTGGAAGATTGGCTTCGGCTGGGGTCGAGCATTTGAGTGTGCTGGTCCTCGGGACTCATCGTAGGCTCATCTTCACTCATCGTGGTTTCCCCCGGACTGATCGTGGGCTTCTCTGCGCTCATCGTCGGCTCATCAGCGCTCATCGAAGGCTGCTCCTACGCGCCAACAGTCGCGCGAAAAGATTGAGTAGGAGGATCATGACGACGAGCGTCAAGGCCGCTCCCCATGCACGGTTTACCACTGCTGTGGTCGGAGATGTGACATCCGTGTATATCTGCATCGGGAGCGAGTTCATGAAACCGCTGAGGTTGAATCCCGTCTTCATCGTCGCTCCGGCCGTGAACAGCAGTGGTGCGGTCTCCCCGGCCGCGCGTGCGATGGCCAGCAGAATGCCGGTCAGCAGACCTGGCAGCGCGGTCGGCAGCACGATCCTGAAGATCACCTTCCAGCGCGGCGCACCGAGCGCAAGTGCCGACTCGCGCAGCGAGCCCGGCACGAGCAGCAGCACGACCTCGGCCGCGCGCGTGACCACCGGCAGCATCAGCAGCGACAGCGCGAAGGCACCCTTGTAGGCGGCATAGGAAGTGCCGGTGCCAACGATCAGCGCGATGTAGATGAACAGCCCGAACATGATCGACGGCACGCCGGTCAGCACGTCGATGAAGAAGCGCACCGTGTGCGCGAAGCGGCTGGACTTGCCGTACTCGACCAGCCAGACGGCCACACCGAGGCCGAGCGGCACGGCGATCGCGGAGGCGAGCGCCACCATCTCGATCGTGCCGAGGATCGCGCTCTTGATGCCGCCGATCGAGGAGGCCGCGAAAAAGGTGTTGCCGGTCGGGTCGGTCGTGAAGAATTTGATGCTCCAGGAGCCGAGCCCCTTGCTGAGCAGGTAGTAGACGATCAGCACGAGCGGCACGAGC
>Ga0210385_10002074_pt1 | contig 12126 bp, 15 predicted proteins | sample IncBWH26OmetaG_FD_160107 | JGI IMG/M metagenome (GOLD analysis project Ga0210385, IMG submission 160107) | Forest soil microbial communities from Barre Woods Harvard Forest LTER site, Petersham, Massachusetts, United States - Inc-BW-H-26-O ... | reverse complement strand
CCTGCGGCGGTTCGTCGCCGGTCAGGACGCGGTCAGCGAGGTCACGATCGCCAAGCTCGCGACCCAGCGAGCCGCATTTGACGCGATCGACGCGTGCCTCCAGATCCACGGGCTCGATGCGCCCCCCGAGCTCGAGCGCGCGGTGCGAGACGCGCGGCTCGGTCCGATCGGCGGCGGAACCGACGAGATCATGAAGGAGATCCTGGGCCGATCGCTCGGGCTCTGACGCCGCGGCTGGCCGGCACCCTCGGGCTCTGACGCGGTGGTCAGCTACGCTCGCGAGCAGATGGAATCGACCCGCGGCCAGCTGCTGATCGCCGGACCAAGCCTGCTCGATCCGAACTTCTTTCGCACGGTCGTGCTGATGATCGAGCACGGCGACGACGGCGCGCTTGGGCTGGTGCTCAACCGGCCGTCGCAGACGACGGTCGGCGAGGCGACGTCCGAGCTCGAGCAGCTACTCGAGCTCGACGACCCGCTGTTCATCGGCGGTCCGGTGCAACCCTCGTCGTTGATCGTTCTGGCTGAGTTCGAGGACGCCGAGGACGCCGCGCTGATCGCGTTTGACGACGTCGGCGTCCTGGCGAGCGGCGCCTCGCTACAGGAGCCTTCAGGCCTGCGCCGCAGCCGTGCGTTCGTCGGGCACGCGGGGTGGGCCTCGGGGCAGCTCGACGCGGAGATCGAGCGCGGTGACTGGATCCTCGAGCCGGCCCTGCGCGAGGACGCCTTCGCCGAGCAGCCGGGCGATCTGTGGCAGAGCGTCCTGACCCGCAAAGGGGGCGACTACGTGCTCGTGGCACGGATGCCGACGGACCCGTCGATGAACTGAGCCGCGACCTGCCCTAGCGATGGCCCACGATCACGCTCATTCGCACACGCCCGACCGGTCGACCGAGCGCGGGGCGTTGAAGGCGGCCCTGATCCTGATCGTGGCGTTCATGGTCGCCGAGGTCGCGGCCGGAGTGTTCGCCCACTCACTGGCGCTGCTGTCGGACGCGGCGCACATGCTGACCGATGCGGTCGCGCTCGCGATCGCGCTCGTCGCGGCACGGCTGGCCTCCCGCCCGGCGAGCGGCACGATGACCTATGGCCTCGGCCGCGCTGAGATCCTCAGCGCGCAGGCCAACGGTGTGACGCTGCTGATCCTGTCGGTGCTGATCGTGATCGACGCGATCTCGCGGCTGATCTCGCCCCCGCAGGTGCGCGGCGGACTGGTGCTGATCGTCGCGATCGCGGGCGTCGCGGTCAACCTGCTCGCGGCGAGGATCCTCGCCCGCGGCTCGGGCCATGAGCGGAGCCTCAACGTCGAGGGCTCCTACCGCCACATCGTCACCGACCTGTATGGCTTCATCGCGACGGCCGTCGCGGCGATCGTGATCCTCACGACGGGCTTCTCGCGTGCCGATCCGATCGCCTCGCTGATCATCGCCGGGATCCTCTTGCACGCGGCATACAGCCTGCTGCTGGCATCCGGCCGCGTGTTCATGGAGGCAGCGCCGGCTGGACTTGATCCTGACCAGATCGGACGCGAGCTCGCCGCCCAGCCAGGCGTGGTCGAGGTGCACGACCTGCACGTCTGGGAGGTGACCTCGGGCTTCCCGGCGCTCTCCGCACACGTGGTCGTGCGCTCGGGCGATGATTGCCACGAGCGCCGTCGCCAGCTGCAGCAGATGGTCGCCGCGCGCTTCGACGTCAAGCACACGACGCTCCAGGTCGACCACGAGGCGGCGCCGCAGCGGCCGCTCCAGATCGAGGTGCCCACCCACGAGTAGACTCGCGCCCAGATGAAGGTGATCAAGCCCGGAGCGGATCACTCGGTCCCCCGCGGCGTCGTCGGCGGCGCCGAGATCTCGCAGACCACCGCTGACGCGCACAACATCTACATGGGCCGGTTCCGCGTCCCTCCGGGCGCCCGCTCGATGCCTCACTACCACGAGGGGTGCGAGAGCGCGGTCTACATGCTGTCGGGCGCGCTGCTCGTCCAATGGGGTGACAAGCTCGATCACGAGCTCGAGCTCGAGCCCGGCGACATGGTCTACGTCCCGCCGCGCGAGACCCATGTGCTCGTCAACCCGTCGGACAGCGAGGCCGCAGAGTACGTGGTCGCTCGCGACTCACCGACCGAGGACGCGGTCATCGTCCCGTGGGCGACGGAAGACACATGACCCACGCGACCGGGCTGCTGACCGGCGCCGGCGGCCGACGAATCTTCTGGCAGAGCTGGAGCCCGGACGGCGAACCGCGGGCGCTGGTCGTGATCGTTCACGGCGCCGGCGAGCACAGCGACCGCTACGTTCACGTTGCCGATCGCCTGTGCGCGGATGGCTACGCGGTCTACGCGCTCGACCATCGCGGCCACGGGCGCTCCGAGGGTCCACGCGCGCTGATCGACCGGCTCGACAACGCAGTCGCCGACCTTGACCAGCTCGTGGTGCAGGCGTCGGCCGAGCACCCCGCAGCGCCCGTGTACATGCTCGGCCACAGCATGGGCGGGACGGTCGCGCTGCGCTATGCGCTACTGAACGAGCCGGATGACTCGCGCGCGGCCCGATCCGGCGAGGCCGGAAGCCGAGCGGGCGGCAGGCGCGAGCGTCTCGCCGGGCTGATCCTGTCCGGCCCGCTGGCGGCGCTCGAGGCCACGCCCCCGCCGTTGCGCGTCATCGGCAACGTCCTATCGATGATCGCGCCGCGGACGCCGCTGATCGCGATCGACCCGTCGCTGGTCAGTAGAGACCCGGCCGTGGTCAGCGCGTACGTCTCTGACCCGCTCGTCCACCACGGCAAACTGCCGGCCCGGACGGCCGCAGAACTGGCGGCGGCGATCGACACATTCCCCGACGCTGTCAGCGCAATCACCGTGCCGACGCTGATCCTCTACGGAACCGCTGACCGCCTCTGCCCGCCCGCGGGCAGTCAGATGCTGGGTGACCGGATCGGCGCTGCCGACAAGACGGTAAAGGCCTACGACGGCCTTTTCCACGAGATCCTGAATGAGCCTGAGCGTGACGCGGTGCTGGCCGACATCGGCGGCTGGCTGGCGGAGCGGACCGCGACCGGGACCGAGGCCACGGGCGGCAGCCTCACTTCGCCGGCGGGCTCGAGCACCTCGTAGCTACCGTCGTCGCGCACGAACAAGCCACCATGAGCGAGCCAATCGGAGGCGCGCTCGGGACCGCTGAGCAGCGCGGCCTTGGCAAGAACCTCGGCGTCGGCCGCCGTCGGGGCCAGCGCCGTCGCCTGGACGATGCCCGTGAATGCCGGGCGCCCGGTGCGCGGATCGAGCAGATGATGGGCGGGGCGCCCGTCGCCGTCGATCCAGCTGCGTCGGCCGATCCCGCTCGTCGCGGCGCCGCCGGCGTTGATCGCGAACGTGTGCAGGATCGAGTCATCGAACGGGCTCGAAACGTGCACCTCGCGTACGGCCGCGGCCCGGCCGCCGAGCCGCACATCACCGGCGCAGTCGACCGCGAACTCGTCAAAGCCCCCGAGCGCCTCGGCCAGCTGATCGGCGAACACGCCCTTGGCGACTGCGCCCGGATCGATGACCGTGCCCGCCGGGCGGCGGACGACGTGCTCGACGGGATCGATCACGATCTCGCGCCAGCGTCCCTCGGCGTTGGGGCCGGCGGGTGCCCGTGGCGGAGCGAGCCCCAGCGCCTTGCGCAAGCCGATCCCGGGGCCATCGAACTGGAACGGGTACCCGGCACGGGCGATCTCGGCTCCAAGCGTCGCGTCGACCAGGCCGCCCGTCTCACGCGCGGCCGACAACGCGACCTCGATCAGCCGCCGCAGCAGCCGACTGGCCGGGATCTCGGTCCGCGGGTCGGCGTTGAGCAGCGCCAGCTCGCTGGCCGGCTCAAAGCGTGAGAACCGTCCGTGCCAGCCGAGCAGCGAGCGCCTCGCGACCGCCGACCACTCGGCCGCGTACGCCGGCCGTCGGCGGTCGGCCACGATCACCGTGCAGGTGCCGCCGAAGCACGCGAAGGTATGCCGGTGCTCGACCGGCCTGGTCGGGGCGGGGACGGCGATCCTGCGGCTGCTCATATCGCCCGCGCATGCGTCATCGACCGCATCCTTGCAACGGTCGGTAGCAAACCCGTGAGAACTCGCTAAGAAGGTGATATGAACGCGCCTGGCGTGCCGACCGTGCCCAGCGCGAAGCGACAGCCGGTGAAGTACGCGCCCGCGTCGGAAATCAGGAAGCTCACCAGCGCCGCGAGCTCGCCGTGGGTCGTCTCGGCGCCCGGCCAGATCGCGACCGCGGTGACCCCGAACCGCGCCCACTCGACCGACAGCGTCCGCGCGAGGTTCTCGAGCGCGGCGCGGGCCGCGTCCGCGTAGGAGCCGGCGTCGGAGCGCGGAGCGAGGAACAGCAGCGCGCCCGCGTGATCGGAGCCGATCAGCGCGCCCGTGGCGACCGCGCGGGCCATGATCCAGGCGCGCTCGAGCGCGGCCGCCAGCCCGGGCTCGCCGCCCACATCGAACCCCGCCGCCGCGTCGAATACGAGCGCGGTGAGCGGCAGCCGTTCGGAGACCCACTCGCTCGCGCGATCCTCGTCGGCCGCGGCCGCGTCGGGCACCGACTCGACGTCCGCGCCGAGCCCGCGCAGCTCGCGGGCGATCGGCGCACCGGTCTCTTCCACGAGCGCGACTCGGCGGCCGCGCAACAGTCCATCGCGAAACGTCACGCCACCGGCTGCGGGCGCCCCGACCAGACCGCCCGGGCGCTCCCGGCGCGCTGCAGTTCGGTGTGGAGCTCGCGGATCCGGTCGAGGATGAGGTCCGCCGCCTGCTGCTGCTGGTCACGGGTCGGGTTCTCGATCACGTCGAAGCGAACTGGCTCGCCGTAGCTGACGCTCACCCGCGGAAACTGCAGGCGCTTCCAGTTACGCACCTGGTGGGAGCCGAGGATCGCCACCGGCACCACCGGCGCGCCCGATTCGAGCGCCAGCCGCCCGATCCCGGGCCGGGCCTGGTCGGCGAGCTGGCCGTTGCGCGAGCGTCCGCCTTCGCAGTACATGCCGATCGCCCCGCCACGCTGCAGGATCTTGAACGCGCTCTCGAACGCCTCCTCGTCGTGGTTGCCGCGGCGGACCGGGAACACGCCCCCGTGGCTGAAGATCCATGACGGGATCAGACCGCTGAACAGCTGTGACTTCGCCATGAATTGGATCCGCCGCCGCATGAACGCCCCGGCGAAGAAGTGGTCCATGAACGACGCGTGGTTGGGCGCGACGATCAGCGGTCCGCCGGGCACCCGTTCGCTGCCGACGCCCCGCGCGCGAAACACCGCGAGCGCGCACAGGACGGTCACCACCCGGACCACCTCGTAGACCTTCCCGTCTGGCTCCTGGGCGCGCACGCGCGCGTGGAACTCGTCGAAACACTCCTTCGGGCGCTCGTCCTTGTAGCGCTGGGGCTTGAGCTCGACGTCTTCCATCTACAACGGATACCCATCAGGGGCCGAGACGTTGCGCGAGCGCTTCGAGCGCAGCCGGCCAGCCGCCGGCTGACCAGACGGCGCCGCGCACCGCCCTCCCAGGCGTCAACTCAGCCATCCGCACCGCCCCCAGGCGGCATAACGATTACCCCTGTAGCGGCAGGACCAACGTGGGCTTGTCGATCTCGTGGTCTGAACTGGTCGAGACGACCGCGGTGCCGATCGCGAAGAACTCGATCACGTGCGACCCCCAGCCGTGGCTGCGCTCGATGATCCGCGCTCCGACGATGCCCTCGGATTGCAGCTCGTCGGCCTCGTTCTGCATCCGCTCCATCGCCAGCTCGCGCGCCTCGTACAGGGCCTGCGTGAAGTTCGGCATCTCGACGTTGCGCCCCATCTGGCGCAGTGACTGGAGCATCCCCTGGCGGGCGACGTGGTCGCCGCAGTTGCCCATCACGAGCCCGGCGGGGCGGTACCCGGCGCGCAGCAGCGTGGCGAAGTCCTGACCGGTCATGTCCGAGGTGAACGGCCGTCCGTTCGGAGCCCGGTGAAGCTCGCCACCGGCATGGCGGACCGCGGTGCCCACCGCAATGAACTCGGCCAGGTCAGCGCCCCAGTCGTAGCGGCCGATGTCGAGCCGTACCCCGACGACACCGTCGGCCCCGAGGGCATCGGCCTCCTCCTCCATCCGCGTCATCGCGAGCTCGCGCGCGTGATACATGGCCTGAGTGAGCACCCCCATCTCCTGGTTCTGATTCCACATCGCCTGCTGAAAGCCGATGTGGTAGATCGAGCTGCCGAGCACCAGGCCGAGCGGCTCGAAGCCCGACTGCTTGACGAGCAGAAACTCGTTCACCGACAGGTCGCTGGTGAAGAAGCCACGCGCGACCTCCTGCTTCATCCGTGCGATCCGCTCCCGGCCAGAATCGGGGATCCCCGCGAGCGAGCCCGCCTCGTAGGTCGCCGGGTGCGGCGCCTCGTCCGTCGCAGCGGTCGGCTGGACCCCTCGCTGGGGCCGTGCGTCGCCGTCGTCGCGCTTGAGAAAACCCATCTCGCTCCTATTCGTTGAGCAGGCGCTCGAGCGCCTGTCTGGTTGTCTGGCTGCGCTTCGCCTGCTCCGCCAGAGCCTCCCCGAGTGCCGCCAGCCACGTGTCGGTGTCGACGGTCTCGGTCTTGAGCACGATCCCGCCCGAGAGGCGCGAGCTTGTCGTCTCGACCCCGTCTCCGGAGCGGCGAAGCTCGAGTCGCTGGCCGCCCGCGTCGACGGTGATCCGCCCGACCTGCTTGGCCCCGAACAGGCGCCCGCGCATGCGCGTCACGCGCACCAACCCCGGGATCGCGTCCTCGAGCTTGGCCGCGAGCACCTCGATGAACGTCGACATGTCGTTCGCATCCGCGCGCAGCGACGCCGTGATCAGATCGAGGTCCTGCCCACCGTTTGCGCCTTCAATTGCCATGGCTTCAGCGATCAGCCTACGCCTCGTCCCATGCCCGCGCGCGCTCGAGCGCCCGGCTCCAGGCGTGCAGGAGTCGCCCTCGTTCGTCGGCGCTCATGCCCGGCTCGTAGTGACGCTTCTCGCGCCACGACCCGGCGATCTGGTCGATCGTCCACAGCCCAATCCCCACTCCGGCCAGATAGGCGGCGCCGAGCGCGGTCGTCTCGGCAACCTCCGGCACCCTGACCGGCACGCCGAGGACGTCAGCCTGAAACTGCATCAGCCAGTGGTTGGATACCGCCCCACCGTCGGCCCGCAGCTCGCTCATCGGGGTGTCGCAGGCGAACTCGATCGCACGGACCGCGTCGACCGTCTGATAGGCGATCGCCTCGAGCGCTGCGCGCGCCAGGTGCGCTCGCGTGCTGCCGCGCGTCAACCCGACGATCGTGCCGCGGGCGTACGGATCCCAGTACGGCGACCCCAGTCCGGTCAGCGCCGGAACGAAGTAGACGCCGTCATTTCCCGCGAGCGACGCCGCCAGGCGCTCGGTGTCGGCCGCCGACTCGATCACCGCAAGCCCGTCGCGCAGCCACTGCACCGCGGCCCCGGTGACGAAGATCGAAGCCTCGAGCGCGTACGTCAGCCGGTCGCCGATCCGCCAGGCGACCGTGCCGAGCAGTCCATCGGCAACCGGCGGCGCGGCGTAGCCCGCGTTCTGCAGGACGAACGAGCCGGTGCCGTAGGTGTTCTTGCCGAGTCCCGGGTCGACGCATGCCTGGCCGAACAGCGCCGCCTGCTGATCTCCCGCGACGCCCGCGATCGGAACCTCGTGTCCGTGGAGCGCGTCGCCGCGGGTAGTCGCGACCGGCCCGCTGCTGGCGACGACCCCGGGGAGCGCGGCCTCGGGAATCCCGAACAGCTCGAGCAGCTCTGGGTCCCATCCGCCGCCGGCGATGTCGAACAGCATCGTCCGCGCGGCGTTCGAGGCGTCGGTGGCGCGCTCGCCGGTCAGCTTGTAGATCAGCCACGCGTCGACGGTTCCGAACATCGCCCTGCCCGACTGCGCGCGGTCACGAAGGCCGTCTACGTTGGCGAGCAGCCACTCGATCTTGGGCGCCGAGAAGTACGGGTCGAGGACGAGGCCGGTGCGGTCGCGGACGAGCGGCTCGTGGCCCTGCTGGCGCAGCTCGTCGCAGCGGCTCGCAGTGCGGCGGTCCTGCCACACGATCGCGCGGTGCAGCGACTCGCCGGTGGCGGGATCCCAGACGCAGACAGTCTCGCGCTGGTTGGTGATCCCGACCGCGTGCAGCTCGCCAGGGCGCGTCACGCCGGCGTCTGCCAGCGCCTCGCCGGCGACGGCGTGGGTCACCTCCCAGATCTCGTCGGCGTCGTGCTCGACCCAGCCCGGCCGGGGAAAGTGCTGGCCAAACTCCCGATAGGCCCGTCCGATCAGCTCGGCCTGCTCGTCGAACACCAGGCACGTCGTCCCGGTCGTGCCCTGGTCGATGGCGAGGATCATGCCTGCATACTCGGAGGGCGCCGACGCTCGAAGGCCGCCGCTAGTGGTGGCTGTGGGAGTGAACCGTGAACGAGACCCGCGCCCGGGCGAGAAGCTTCCCCGAGCCCTTCGCGACCAGATAGGCGCAGGCGTGGTCGACGACCGTCGAGTTCGATTGCCAGCCCGAGGTCTTGGCAAACGACCCGTTGACCGGATAGCGGACGGACGACTGCGGCGGCGCCTGCTTGCGCTCGGCCGCGAACGACTTCGCGCAGCGCGTGTACTCGATGAACAGCCACGCCCGCGCCGGTTTGTGAGAGGCGCCGCGCAGCGTGATGTTGTAGGTGGCGCCGACGGTGGGGTCGGAGGAGACCCCGATCGTGACCCGGTCCGCGCCCGACCCGAGCGCGGCGGCCGCGATCCACAACGCCCCTACGGCGACCAGACATACCCCGATTGCACGCATCCTTGAGCAAATTATCCGCGCCGCCCGCGAGCGTGTAAAGAAACCACCGGCCCGCCCGGCTGATTGCGCTTTATTCTCCGCGGGGTCCCCGGGGCCGAACACGAGGAGAACGAGTTGCCAGACGTCGAAGCGCACATCACGGGCACGGTGTGGAAGATCGAAGTCGAGGTCGGTGACAGCGTGCAGGAGGGTGATGCGGTCGTGATTCTCGAGTCGATGAAGATGGAGATGCCCGTCGAAGCCGAGGACCCCGGCGTCGTGAAGGAGATCCGCTGTACCGAGGGGCAATCGGTATCCGAGGGCGACACGCTCGTTGTCCTCGAGTAGCGCCCACGGACAGTTGCGCCTCGACGAGCCCGCGCCTGGAGTCGCGCGACTCGTGATCTCCAATCCCGCCAAGCGCGGAGCGCTCGATCAGGCGATTCTCGACCGCTTCGCTGAGCTGCTGCCCGCGCTCGACGCACGGTGCGTGATCATCACCGGAGAGGAGCAGATCTTCTCCGCCGGGTACGACATCGGCGGCCTGCCGGAACGAGCACCGGCCGCCGACGCCGAGCAGCTCGTCGCCCACCCGTTCGCTGCCGCGCTCGACGCAATCGAGGTGTACCCATATCCGACGATCGCGGCGCTCAACGGCCACACGATCGGCGGCGGGCTCGAGCTCGCGCTCTCGTGCGACCTGCGGATCGCGGCCGACACGATCAAGCTCGCGATGCCGCCCGCCAAGCTCGGCCTCGTCTACTCGCACACGGGGCTCAAGAAGTTCGTCGACGCCATCGGCGCCCCGCGCACGCGCGAGCTGTTCTTCGTCGGCGCAGCGATCGACGCCCCTACCGCCCACGCGTGGGGACTCGTGAACCGGCTCGCCGCGCCCGGCGCGCTCGCCGATCAAGCGCTGTCGCTGGCGGCCGAGATCGCGGCCAACGCGCCGCTGTCGCAGCGCGGCAACAAGCGCGTCATCGCTGCCGTGCTGCAAGCGGGGGGCGCGCTCACCCCCGACGTCGAGCGCGAGCTCATGCAGCTGCGCGCCGACGGCTTCGCCTCCGAGGATTTCCGCGAGGGTGTACGGGCGTTCGCGGAGAAGCGCGCGCCACGCTGGCAGGGGCGATGACCGCGCGCCGGCGTGCGCCTGTCCGGCGCCGGTCTCGCTACGCGCCCGACTTCGCCTTGGTCCACTCGGCCTTATGGACCCGCTTCTCCGCCTGATAGTCGGCCAGCGCCCGCGGCGAGTCGACGTCGCCTAGGGTCGGATGCCAGGGGACGAGATCGGCGGCTGCCTGAACCCCGAATTGCTTGGCGAGGACCGAACCCAGCGCCTTGATCTTCATCTCGCCGAAGCCAGGTAGCGCCGCGAGGTTGGCGCGCAGCTGATCTGAGTCGGCCGCGGTCGTCCAGACGCGCGCGGCGTCACCGTCGTATTCGTCGCGGATGTAGACCGCGAGGTCGTGGACCCGCTTGGCCATCGCGCCCGGGAAGCGATGGATCGCAGGACGTTCGCGGAACACCGGCTCGAGATCGGCGCTCGCAAGAGTGTCGGCGTCGATCGATCCGAGACGCTCGCGGAGCGCGAGCGGGCCGTAGAACGCCTTCTGCACCTGCACCTGCTGGTCGAGCGCGAAGCCGATCAGGAGCGCCATCGGGTCGGTCGCGATCAGCTCGTTGGCCTCGTCGGAATCGGTGAAGTGCAGGCGATCGGGCACGGACGGATGATAAAGGCCGTCGAAACGTCCGACCCTGTGGCTAGCTTGCGCGACATGATCGACATCGAGGCGCGGTTGGCTGAACTGCGGTCGCTCGGACTGAATCGCCGTCTTCGCCTCGTCAGTGGTCCCCAAGGGCCCCACGTGCTTCTCGATGGCAAGCCCGTGCTGTTGCTTTGCTCGGACAACTGCCTCGGGTTCGCCGACAACCCGGCCGTCCGCCAGGCGGCGGCCGACGCGGCGATGCGCTGGGGCGTGGGCGCCGGATCATCGCGACTGGTGGCGGGCACGATGACGATCCACCGTCGGCTCGAGGAACGTCTCGCCGCCTTTCATCGGCGCGATGGCGCCCTCGTGTTCGGCTCGGGCTATCAGGTGAACGCCGGCTGCATCGCGGCCCTCGCACGGCAGGGCGAAGTCGTGTTCACCGACGCCCGCAACGGGGCCTCGATCGTCGATGGTTGCGAGCTCTCGCACGCCGAGGTGTTCGTCTATGACCACGCCGATACCGAGCACCTGCGCTGGGGGATCGAGCAGGCCGAGGGTCGTGGCGCCCTGATCGTCACCGAGAGCGTGTTCTCGGACGACGGCGACGTCGCCCCGCTGGGCGCGGTCGTCGAGCTCGCGCAGCGTTTCGGGCTGCGCACGCTGGTTGACGAGAGCCATGCGACCGGCGTGCTCGGGCCGGGTGGCCGCGGAGCGCTCGCCGAGGCGCGCCTCGAGGATCAGGTCGACGTGCTCGTCGGCACGCTCGGCAACGCGCTCGGCTCCCACGGCGCTTATGTCGCGTGTGACGCGTCGATGGCGCGGCACCTGGTCAACGCGGCGCGGACGCTGCACTCCTCGACCGCCCTGTCGCCGCCTGCCGCCGCCTCCGCGCTGGCGGCGCTCGACCTCCTCCGTGATCGCCCGCATCGGGTCCGCAAGCTGCTGACCAACGCAACCGTCCTGCGAGACGAGCTCGCCCACGAGGGCTTCGACGTCGCCGGCTCGCGCACCCAGATCGTCGCGCTGCTGATCGGTGACCCCGAGCGGACGCTCCAAATCTGCGAGACGGCGCTCTCGGCCGGCGTATTCGCCGAGGCGATTCGCCCGCCGGTCGTCGCGCCGTCAGAGTCGCGGCTGCGTCTCTCAGTGATGGCGACGCACAACGAAGAGGAGCTGCGCGCCGCGGCCCGGGCGCTGGCAGCCGCCGCGCATGCGGCCGGGTTCGACCCTCGCGCTCGTGTCGCTGCGCCGGTGCAGCGCGTCACGGGCGAGGTCGTCGGGCGCGGCCCGGATCGTCCCGGGGTCCGCCGGCTCCCGAACGCCGAGCCGCAGCGGGCCGGCGTGTTCGACTTCGAGGCCGACGACCCGGCCCGGCGCGCGGCGTAGCGGCGCGCGATGGCCACCACGGGCGAGCTGACCGACGCCGACCACGATCCGGACTCTCGCCGGCGCCAGCCGCGTCAGCACGGTGTGCGTGCGGACACAACCAGCCGTGATGGCGCGCAGCGGGTCGCTTACATCGACGGGTTCTCGTCGACGTGGTGCGACGCGCGGGGCCGCTGCCACCCCACGATCGACGCGGCGATTCACGCGCAGCT
>Ga0210385_10002072_pt1 | contig 12131 bp, 20 predicted proteins | sample IncBWH26OmetaG_FD_160107 | JGI IMG/M metagenome (GOLD analysis project Ga0210385, IMG submission 160107) | Forest soil microbial communities from Barre Woods Harvard Forest LTER site, Petersham, Massachusetts, United States - Inc-BW-H-26-O ... | reverse complement strand
GGTCTCGAACCACGAGGATGGCCCATTGCCGCCGATATGCGCACCAGCGCGAGAGGTGGAGACGGGTGAGCCGTTGGTGCGGGCGATACGCCCCGACCAGGTGACTTCGACGGGAACGCGCTGGGCCTCGTGATAGATCTCGCTCCAGCGCGGTGTCCGGTACCAGTGCGCCGCGTTTTCGTGGATGCGCCGGAACCTGTCCGTGAAGATCCCTGTGCCCGCGTTCTTCTCCCAGATCACGTCCTGCGAGAGCTTCCACTTGGCGGCGCTGAACTCACTCCAGTGTTCGCCGAACATGCGCATGCTGCCGAAGCACCACATGCTCTTCGCGGCCTCGGTGGCGGTCTGGACCCACCCGTCGGGCCACCGGTCCCAGGCCAGCGAGGTCTCGCCGTAGGGCGGGTCGGCGACGATCAGGTCCGCGGTGAGCTCGAGTTCGGGGATGATCTCGCGCATGTCGCCGAGGTAGAGCGTGACCTGCTCGTCCGAGTAGTAGGGCGGCGGCCCAGCGGTGCGTCCGTGCGTTGCGCTGATCGGGCCGGCGGGGATGTGGATCGTGTCGATCGCGGTGGCGTCGAGTGCGAGCTGATGCGCGTCATCGGTCATGTCAGTTCCCTTCTGCTGCGGCGTGCGGCGTCCAGCCGCCGGGCGGTTCCTCGTTCGAGGGCATCCAGTCGGGCCCGTACTTCTTGCGCTTCTCGCGCAGCCAGTGGATGTCTTGGCGCTGGAGCCGGGCCATCCACTGCTGGCGCGTCTCGCCGGGCTGCCCCTGGCGTCCCGGCTTGCAGGTCGGGCACGGGGCGACGCTGTCTACGACGGTCTTGCTGGGCACCCAGCCGTACTCGCACGGCGCGGTGTGCGTGCACTGGCAGGACGGCCGCCCGCAGTGGCTTTCTGTGTCGGCGGTGCGCGGCCGTTCTGCGTCGCGGCTGGCGTTGACGATGCGCCGCAGGTGGGCAGGCATCGCGAACGCGGTCTCGTTGGCGTAGTGCTGGATCAGCGCAGCGGTGCATTCGCGGTAGGTGAGGCCCGCGAGAGCGAGGAGCCAGCCCTCGATGTTGCCCTCGGCGATGGTGCGGCCGTCGAAGCGTTGGGCGACCTTGAGGAGTTCGCCGACCTGCTCGACGGACATGATCGTGGTCATCGGCCTATCTCCGGGAAGAGCTCGCCGTAGTCGATGGCCTGTTGCGGGCCGGGCATGATCGCGGCCGGGGTGTTGGCGAGTCTGGCTTGGAGGGAGGCGACGGCGGCGTCGGTCTGCTGCATGCGCAGGTCGAGCGTCGCAGGCTTCGTGGCGCCTGCGGCCGAGCGGTGGCCGTTGGCGGCCGCTGGACCGCGTTCGACTGCGCGGCGCATCCAGTTGCGCCAGGTCGCCTCCCAGTCGAGCTTGACGCCGCGCTGGCCCGGCTGGGCGCGCCAGTAGTCGATGAACGCGTCCGTCTCGCCGACGGGATCGGCGATGCCGGGCACGTGCTCGCGCCCCCACTTGCGCATCTCGTCGGTGATCTCGAAATCGTCGGAGATGCGCGTCCCGCGTGCCGTCGCCGACGCACGCTTGCGTGCGGTAGACGACGAACGAAGTGAGTCGTCTTTAGTAGGGGACGGGACGGGTCGGGACGGGTAGGCGTCTTTAGACGCGTCGCGAGACGCATCTGGAGACGCGTCTACATTGTTCGTGCCTTGCTTCTCTCTCCACCGCCTCTGCCGCTCACTTTTCTGCGACCGCCTGATGTCTACCTCGACTGATGACGGGTTGTATTCGAGGAAGTCATGGATGAGCCAGCCCCTCTCCACCTCTTCCCATAGCTGGTTAGCTACCAACTGCGGGACCACTCGGAGAGGGCGTTTCACGTCGCTAACTAAGTTGATCTCGGAAGCTAAAATGAAGCTATCCGTACCGTAGGCGTTGGAATAGCACACCGCCGAGACCCATAGCCGGAACGCGGCGTCGGTCAGCGGGCGCACCTTCCTGTGGGTCGGCATGTGATCGTCGAAGCGTGCCCACGGCATCCCTGGTTCTCCTGTCGTCCTGGCGTGCAGTCATCGTACCGAACTTCTTGAACTTCTTGAAGTAGACGTAGTGGAAGACGTGGACTACGTGACCAGCTAGGATGTCATGGAGATCTGGCTAGAATTCCGCCGTGACCAAGGAAGCCAAAGTGACCAAGACCGAGATCGCCACCGGGGACGTCTACAAGCAGCTCGGCCGCATCACCGGCGCGGCCAGGGCGGCGCGCTTCGAGCTCGGCGAGCTGCCCATCGCGTACATCAAGAACCGCGGCGACCGGACGGCCGCGATCGTCCCGGCGTGGATTGCCGAGTGGCTGGAGGCGAACGCGGACGCGGTGCTCGCCTCGATCGCGTTGGCCCGCGCCGACGGAGACTGACGTCACCGCGGTCGCCACCCTTCCGGCGGCCACGACGACGGGGCCTGACTGCGGACCCGGGGCATCCGGACGGTGTCGGCGAGCGCGGACTGCTGGCCGGCGGCCAGCCGACGCCCGAGGTCGGCCACGGCGAGGCGCAGGGACGCCACCTCGGCGGCCAGGCGCGCATTCTCGGCACGCAGAGCGCGGCGGGAGCGCATCAGAACGCCACCCCACGTAGGGACGTTCGCGCTGGTAGGATGGCACAAAGGCCCCCGGCGGCGCTGTGAACGCCCCGGGGATGGAGACCACCTGATTGGAAGGTGCCCTCGTGGCTCACCCTACTTCCCTCGAACGCTTCCTCGCCAAGGTCGACAAGCAGCCCAACGGCTGTTGGCACTGGACCGCAACCATCAGCGATGCCGGATATGGCAGGTTCCGAGTGGACGGAACGAGCCTGCGCGCCCATCGCTTTGCCTATCAGCTGTTCGTCGGCCCCATACCGCAGGGCCTGCACATCGATCACGTCTGCCACGGGCTGGACGCCGCCTGCGCCGGTGGTCGCACCTGCATGCACCGCAGATGCGTCAATCCGGAGCACCTCGAAGCCGTCACGCAGCGAGAAAACCTCCTGCGCGGCTTGACGTCCCCCGCGCGCAACGCGGCCAAGACGCACTGCGTGAACGGACATCCGTTCAATGAGGTCAACACGCGCTTCTCCGGCGGCGGACGCCGGTGCCGGTCGTGCGAGCGCGAGCGTGAGTACGGCCGCGTGCGGTAGAAAACTGGGCCGATCGTGGGTCACGATGCCCTCCTTGGGGTTCGTGTCGGGGTCCCGCCCGCACGGGGGAAGAGTCGGCACGGGCGGAAGGTTGACCCTTCCCCGCCACGGTTCGAGCGCGGCGGGGAAGGGGGTCGGGGTTGGGTCAGGCGGACTTGCGTTGCTCGGCCGCGGCCCGGGTGAGTTTGGACGCGGCGATGAGCACGTCGAGGCTGTCCTCGTGGCTGAGTCGTCCGGGTTGCGCCGGTAGTCCGTCGGGGTAGTCGCCGAGGCTGCCGGGCGGCCACCAGGCGCACCACAGGCCGTCGGCGGGGAGGCAGTCGTCGGACTCCCAGTCGGCGGTCTGGGCCGGGGTGGGTGCTGTGTCGCCGGGATGGCGTCGGGGGAGCGGCGGGAAGCCGGGGGCGTCCACGTAGCGTGCGCCGACGGTCTGGCGTGATGGCGGCGGCTCGCGCCGGTCGAGGATGATGCCGCCGATGTACGCGAGCAGCGCGGCTGTGGGGAGCACGAAGGCGAGAGCGAGGATCGTCATAGCGCACCGCTCAATTGATCGCGCCGCCATTTGCTGTAGACGACTTGTCGGATCCGATTGCAGACGCGGCACTTCCTTTGCCCCTTGCGGGATACGTAGGTGTTCTCCGGCGTGTATTCGTGGCCATTCGCGCAGTGCGTCTTGGCTGCGTTTCGGGCATAGAGGCTTTCCCCGCGCAGGATGTTCTCGCGTGGCGTGACTGGCTCGAGGTGCGCCGGATTGACGCATGCACGATTGCGGCAAAGGTGATCGAGCTGAAGGCCTTCGGGGATGACGCCCACCAGATTCTCGTAACTCACCCTGTGGGCGCGTCGCATGTGGCCATCGACGTTGAAGCGTCCATAGCCGCTCGGGTCCACGTATGCGGCCCATTCGAGGCAGCTGTCAGGACTCTGGGGGATCTGCACTTTCGTCCAGAATCGGCGCAAAGCCATCTCATCAAGAGTCAGGCCGATCATGACGCTAGCCCCGATGCGACTAGTCGATCGTGCGACCACCCGTTGCGTTCGGGCTGCCCGGCCGCGAGCTCGGCACTCTTCGCCCGCCACGCCGTATCCAGCCGCTTCAGGTGCGGCTCGTGCAGGACATGCTTGTCGGCGAGTTCGGTGATGCGCTGCCCGACGAACTCCAGCTCGGCCCGGTCGACGCACGCGGCGATCGCGGACTCCATGTCGACGCAGATCCCTTCCGGCCCGACGGACGGCACCAGGTGGAAGTCCTGGCCGTCCTGCGGCTCGTCGGTGACCGGCGTCGGGGCGGCAGGCATCTCCGGCTGCGGCTCGGGATCGGGCACCGTCTCGGCGTCGGCGATGTAGTCGTCGAGCTTGGCCAGCGCCTCGATCGCGCCGTGCGCCTCGGGCGCCGTCAGGTCGTTGAAGGAGGTGATCTCGCGCTTGAGGTGCTTGGACATCATCACCAGGCGCTTGCCGCGGTCTTTCTCGCCCTCGAGCCCGAACTTCTCCTTCATGAGGATGATCAGCTTGGTTCGCTGGTCCTTCGATGCCTCCGGGTTGTGCTCGCGCTCGCGCTGCTCCTTGCGGACGACCGCCTCGGCAGCATCCTGCGGCGTGAACGCGGACTCCTGGCGCTCCTGCTGCACGGTGATGACCGGCGCGCCCTCCGCGTCCACCTCCGCGCCGAGCTCTTCGGGCGTGTAGTGCAGCCCGAACAGCACCTCCTCGCACGCGTCCCGCGCCACCTCCGTGACCGCGCGGTGCTTGAGCATCGCGGCCGGGTACTTCTCCCACGACGTCGGATCGCCCTTCGAGTCCCGCGCGTAGGGCTTGCCGTCGTTCAGGGTGCACAGCTTCGCCGTGACCGCGCGTTCCAGCGTCCACTCCGAGACGAACTCGAAGCCGGGGTCGTCGGAGCGGACGATGACCGCCCGCGCCGAGATGTCGTCGCCCTTGACGCGCAGCTTGTGCCCTGCCTTGCGCACCAGGGCGCCGACCAGTCCGGCGGACGCGGACGGCTTGCCCTTGATGATGTGGATGCCGGTGATCGCGGCCATGGCGGGGATGCCGAGGACCTCGCCGTACTCGACGGCGTAGAGGACGTTGGCGGGCTGCCTGCGGTAGGCGTCCGGCAGGAGGCCGGAGTCGGCGAGCAGCTTGCAGTACTCGACCTTGGCGTCGAGCGCGCCGGGCGCGTAGAGGGACAGCTCAGCCGACGCCATGGCACGCCTCCTCCGCTTCGGCGAGCGCCTGCTCGGCGAATCTCGGCAGTCTCATGCGGTCGTCACGTCCTCGCCGAGCAGCAGGCCAGCGAACGGACCGGTCACACGGACCGGCTCGGGTCGCGGCGGGATGAAGGCGCCGTCCACGTGCGCCCAGATCCTCACGGACACCTCGCCGACGACGACCGTCACCGACGCTCGCCGGTACAGGCCGGACGGCATGTACTCGGCCGGGTGCGGATCGTCCAGTACGGGCGCGATGCCCTGGGACCAGGCGAGCAGCGCGGCGTAGGAGGCGTGGTCGGACATGCTGCGGAGCTGGGCGGTGACGGTCCAGCCGGTGTCTGCGGCGTTGGCGCCGAACTCGACGCGGGTCAGGTGCGGCAGGTCGAGGTCTTCGGCGAGGCCGAACAGGTCGCGGAGCTGCGGCATCAGGTCGATCGCGCGCTGGTCGGTGGTCGTGGTCATTAGTCCCTCCCCAGGGTGATGTTGTGGTGCTGGTCGCCGTGCTGCGGGCAGGCCCAGGTCGAGCCGGGCGGCAGCGGGTGCGTGCTCGCGCAGGCGTCGTAGACGCAGCGCGTCATGCTGAGCTCGGGCTGCTCGACGCACGTCAGGGGCGCCCACATGCGCAGCAGGTGCGGCGCCGAGCTGCTGCCGATACGGCCGGGCATAGCCCACCTGCCGTTCGGCAGCTTCTGCCACTGGTCGTCGTCGCGGTCCGTGAGCGGCGTCCCGACGGGCAGCACGTCGAGCTCGGCGACGGTGGTGATGATCGTCATCGCGCGCTCCTCATCGGCGCGATCGTCGGCCGCCCGAGGAACTCCAGCTCGGACCGCTCGAAGTGCAGTCGCGCACCGAGCACGTCGACCTCGTAGCCGCCCTCCTCGTCCGGCTCGAACACCCGGCCGAACGCACCGTCGTAACGGGAGGCGCGCTGGTGGACCTGGATCGGATCGTCGGAATGCAGGATCGGGGCCATCAGAACTCGTCTCCCGACTCTGGCGTGAACACGAGCCGCAGCGTCTCGGCGTACTCGAACAGCGAGCCGGTGGTGAGCGGCGTGTTGCGGTACGCGGCCCACACGTCCACGTCCAGCGACTGCCACGCAACCGCCTCCTCCGTCACCACGATCGAACCGACCGGGAGCGACGTGAGGTCTTCGAGCGTGGCGACCAGCGGATACCTGCTCATGCGATCTCACCTGCCTGGGCGTACTTCGCGACGGCCTCATCGAGGCCTGTGATGCGCAGCTTGTTGTAGTCCCGGGCGTATCCGCGCGGCGACTTGCGCACGATCCCGTCCGGCGCGATCTCGAAGTAGTCGTACTTGTCGGTCGTGTCCGCGCCGCGCACGGTGCGGCTCATCAGGACGCGGATGCGGTAGCCCTCGTCGTCCTTGGTGACGGCGGCGCACCAACTGCCGTCGAACCACCAGTAGCCAACGAGGTCGAAGGAGCGCTCGAGGGTCTCGAAGCGCATGGTGATCGGCTCGCTCATGCCGCCACCGACCCGTCCCGCGGGGCCTGCGGCTTGCGCATCCCCAGCGTCCGGTCCAGCTCGGCCAGCACTGGCGGCGTCAGCCGCGGGAGCATCGCCGAGTCCTCGGCCGGGTTCGTCGCGTGCAACGCCCGGCGCACCATCGCCTTCACCACCGCGGCAGGCGGCAACTGGCCTCCCGCGAGCAGCTCACCGAGCTCACCCGTCTGAGCCACGTTCCGCCGCGACCTGCGCCCCGCCTCCGCAGCCAGACGCATCGGCTGGAACCGGGCCCCGGCCCACGCCGCCAGCTCGACACCAGCGGCAGCCGAGCGGGCCACCGCCGCACCGGACCAGGCCAGCAGCCGACGCGCCCGCCGATCGTTCTCCGCGGCCAGCTCGTTCGCCTGAGCGTGGACGAACCGCGCGAACCGGTTCAGCCGGTCGGAGAACTCCCGGTCGTCGTCGAACGTCGGCGGGAAGGTGCGGGGTTCGGCGTGCGGCATCACCGGGACCCGGGAGGCCGCGGCGGACCGCTGCTCGCCGGACGCGAGCCACGCGGCGATCGACTCCTCGTCGCGGTGCGCGACCTCCACCGTCGCTTCGTGTGCTCCGTGCCGGTGGTGGATCACCGCGGCGATCGCACGCCACGGGCCGTGCCGGTGGTCTGTAATACTGGACACGATCCATTCCTTTCGATTGGTGGATCACCCGCGGTCCCTCGGTCTCGTCGAGGGGCCGCGCTTTGCGTTACTGGGACTCGCTGGCGCTGGCGTACTCGCGTCGCATCCAGGCCAGGACCTCCGACGGCAGGAATCGCGGCGCCTTCTCGGTGCCGAGTACCGGCAGCGGATTGCGTGCTCGCCTACGGCAGTTGTTGATGTGCGTCAGCGAGTAACCCGTCCAGGCGCACAGGTCGGCCAGGGTGAGCAGCGGCTCAACACCGGGAACGGGAGGAACGGGCAGGTCATCGGTGACCGGGGGGAGCAACTTGAGCTCTGCCACGAGGCGATTCACCTCCACGAGTGGGGGCCTCAGGTGAGCAACGCTACGCTCACTGACGAGTAATGGCAAGTGCTCGTGAACACTGACGAGCAAGGGATTGCTCGCGCCCTCCGTGCGCTCCCTATTGCGCGCCTATGCGCGTCAGTGACGCTGATTGCTCGCCAAAAACGGCCAGCCGCATAGACTGGGAGCGCCCCCGTCATGCACACTGACCGCGTGACCACCGACGTACCCACCCCCGACCATCGCGCCCTTGGGGCCAGCCTCCGCAGGCGACGCGAACACCTGCGCATGAGGAGGCAGGACGTCACCGACGCGGGCGGTCCGAGCACGGCCACCATCCAGCGCATCGAGAACGGCGAGATCAAAACCGAGATCGACGCGGCCACCAAGCAGCGCCTAGAAGAAAGCCTGCGCCTGCCGCGAGGCTCGATCGACGACCACTTGGCCGGCCGAATCACAGAGTTCGATGGCGAACAGGATCCCGTCATCCTCGAGGGCAGCGGCGGCGAGCGCCTGCTTGTCGGCATTCTCAACGGATTGCCGAAGCTCTCGCCCACGGAGCTCGACGCAGTCCTTGCCGTCGTCCGCGCACTCCGGTACGAATCAGATACATGACACGACGTCAGGAGGTTGAACAAACGTTTCCGTCTAGACACACCCCCACCTGCGCAGTAGCTTCAGTTGTCTGCCCCAGGACCCCGGGCTACCACACATCACCGTACGGCGAAAGCCGAGGGGGGACTCACTGTGATCCGGGTACAACTCGTGGACCCAGAGACGCTGCCACAACGCATCCCGGCTGTCGCTGTGCACCGGCCGGGGGATATCACGTTCCTGATCAAGCGAGGCCTGACGCCGGAGCAGCTCGCCTACTGGATCGGCCGTCTCGGCGGCCAGATGACCAGGGAGGCCGCTGATGCCGCGGTCGCTCGGTGTCAGGCAGCTGCCGAGCAAGAGGTGCGGATGCGAGCGGTGCCGCAGCACGTATCCAACCCCTGAGCGCAAATCCACGAAGAACTGCACGGGGAGCTGGCAGGCACGCTGGTACGACGAGGACGGCGCGCGACAGGCGGCAACACGCAAGAAGAAAGACGACGCGCTCGCCGCACGCACGGCCGCCCTAGCAGCCATCGACGCCGGGACCTACATGGACCCGAAGCGGGGGCTCATCACGCTGGCCGACTGGCGCGACAGCGTGCTCAAGGGGCGGCGCGTCGAGGCGAGCAGCGCCGACCGGGACTATCAGCACTGGTCGAAGCATATAGAACCGCGATGGGGCGCCAAGCCGCTGCGCGCAATCCGTCACCAGCCCGTGCAGAACTGGATCGTCGAACTCGAAGACTCCGGACTCGCCGTGCGCACGGTCCGCACCATCCTGGGGTCTCTCGGCGTGCTCATGGAGGCCGCCCGGCTCGACCAGCGCATCGAGGTCAACCCCTGCGGCGACGTCACCGTGCGCTCGGAGAAAGTGCGCGGCCAGACCCAGAAGGCCGAGAAGCCGCCGACCATCGAGCAGGTGCAGCTCGCCGTGAAGCAGATCCGGCCGCGCACAGGCCGCGGATTAGGGCGCGACCTCTACAGTCGGCTGCCGCTCGTGATCCTGGAGACGGGGATGCGCTGGGGCGAGACCATCGGGCTGCTGCCGGACTGCCTCGACCTAGATGCGGATGAGATCTGGGTGCGCCGCGTGGTGGAGCAGGTCGGCAGAGTGCGCAGGCTGCGCGAGTATCCCAAGTCGGAGGCGAGCACGCGCTGCATCCCGCTCACTCGTGCTGCTCGCCAACTGTTCGCCGAGCACCTCGAGGAGCAGCCGGCCGTTGACGGCCTGCCGATCTTCCGCACGCTGGAGGACAAGCTCATTTCGCGCAGCACCTACCGGGACCGGGTGTGGATGCCAGCGACGATCGAGTCCGGCATCCACAGGGAATACACGCGGCCGTCGGGGGTGCGCGAGCACTGGCCGTCGCTACACGACATCAGGCACACGTTCGCCTCCCGGCTGGAGAACGCGGGGCTGCCGGACTCGGTGCTCAAGGAGGTGCTCGGGCATGAGCGGCCGAAGGGCCGGGACGTGACGTGGACGTACAAGCACGCGCCGCAGGAATACCGCGCACTGGTGCTCGCGGCGCTGGGGGACGAGCCGACGGGACCGGTGACTCCGCTGGTGAGGCCGCTGCGACTCGCCGGGTGACTCATCCCCAACTCATCCCCAACCAAGGTGAACGTCATTGTCTCAGGGTGGGTGTCAGTGGCGAACACCGTGGGGATCACCGCACGCCAGTGAGTACCAGTGGCCGTGAGAGACTGTGGCTGATGTGACGGGTTCTGCTAGCACGTTGAAGTACCCGTACTCGCATTCCGTGCCTGCTGGCGCCCTGATATGCCCTCAGGCTGCCCCGTCTCATCCCCGTCTCATCCCCAACGACGCGGAACGCCCCCCGGCGCGTTCCGTGCGCCGGGGGGCGTTGGTTCCCGCGTCGCGAGGGGGATGCGGCGCGCTTTCCCGAAACCGAGGATCATCGTACGCCCCGGGAGCACGAGAGCCGCCCCGTGCGATCAGCGGGGCGGCTCTCGTGCTCGACGCTGGGGGTCGTCGGCGTAGGACTCGCCCAGTCTACCGCCCGATCCAGTACCCCGCCGGATGCACGGAGATATTCCATTCCACGACGGTCCCGTCGGCCAGCTGACACTCGGTGATCTCCACCAGCACCGGCGAGCCGTCCCGCACGCCGAGCGCGGTCGCCTCCTCCTCCGTCGCCTCCGCGGCCTGCCGCCGCGTCGGCGCCCCCACCGTCTCGCGGCCGAGCACGCGCCGGATCGCGCCGATGATGCCGTCAGGAATCGGCCGCTGCTCGCGCAGTTCGGCCACCGCCGCCCATGCGTCCGGGTGCACGAAGGAGGTGGCGTAGGTGACCACGACGTTAGCAGCGTCCCGCACCAGGTACTCGCGGGCGCCGAGCTCGTCGTCGTCGAACACGCCGAGCGCCGTGCGGGCGTCCGGATGGCCCTCCGTCAGGTAGCAGCGGAGCACCTGCTGCTCCTCCCCGTCGCGGAACAGGCCGCCGAGGGCCGAGCGGTGCAGGCGTTCGGCGGGGCCGGCGATGGAGCGGTCGGCCTGGGCGACGACGGATCCCTGCCGGGGCCGGATGGTGATCAGTCCGCGGCTGGCGAGTATGCGCAGCGCGTCGCGGGCGGTGTTCTCGGCGCAGTGGTATTCGGCGGCGAGTTCGCGCAGGGTGGGGAGCAGGGCGCCGCTGCCGAATTCGCCTCGGCCGATGCGGTCGCGCAGGTCGTCGGCGACGGTGTCCCGGGGGAAGGGCTTTCGCTGGGGCATCACGAGTCGGTACCTCCTTCGTGGGTGGGACTTGACGGGACGTCACGCAGATACTACACCTGAGTTAACGCACGTGCCTCACCTCAGGGAGCGAGCATGACCGAGACGTACGCCGAGGCGCACGCCCCACACGACGGAATGCGCCCGCACTACTACCTCCCCGCCGACGCCCTGGCGCCCGGCGACTGGATCCGCGACCGAGGCCGCATGCGCGCCATCGCACACATCGAGGCCGCAGGAATCATGGGAGGCCTCGTCATGATCTACTTCGAGCGGCAAGCCGACGACGAGGACGAGCAGCCGCCGCACCTCGCCGTCCCGGCCCGGCAGCGCGTCACAGTCTGGAGGGCCGCATGAGGATCGGCCTGGGGTTCGGCTTCGGCCCGCTGCGCATCTACGTGCCGCTGAACAAGCGGCGCCGGGCACGCTACTGGACGCATGCGGGCTGCCGTGTGCACCACACGCGGCAGGACACCGCCGACGCCTGCGCACGCAAGATGCGCGGGCACTGACACTGGCGATCACGCAGCGCACAGAGTACCGTCACCGTCCGACAACTCCGAGGGGGAGACTATGAGCTACCAGCAGCCCGAAGACCACGCGCCCTACGCGCCGTACCAGCAGCAGGCCTACACGCAGCCGCCGCAGCAGTATGCCCCATACCAGCCGCCCCGGGCGCCGAAGAAGCGCCACACCGTCCGCAACATCCTGGCCGGTGTGTTCGCCGTCGTGGTGGGAATCATCGTGCTCAGCGTCGCACTGTCCGGCACGAAGTCCTCGAACAGCACGGTGGCGGCAGGCGCCACGACCAAGGCCGTGGCGAGCCGGGCCGCCGCGCCCGCGCCCAAGCCGGTCGTCGTGCTCACCCAGTCCGGCACCGGCATGCTCACCGTCAAGCCGTTCACCGTCGCCGCCACCTGGTCCCTGACCTACACCTTCAACTGCACGACCTCCGGCAAG
>Ga0210385_10002071_pt1 | contig 12132 bp, 14 predicted proteins | sample IncBWH26OmetaG_FD_160107 | JGI IMG/M metagenome (GOLD analysis project Ga0210385, IMG submission 160107) | Forest soil microbial communities from Barre Woods Harvard Forest LTER site, Petersham, Massachusetts, United States - Inc-BW-H-26-O ... | reverse complement strand
GGCCCGGTCAAGATCACGTCGTAGCCGTTGAGGATTGGGGTGAGGGCAACTACCGATGGATCGTCGACTTTGAGCAGGTGCTTGCCGTTCTCCAGGTAAAGCCCGAGCGATGCCGACTCATTTGGCGTGTCACTGCTATTAGGCGCATCGATTCTGGAAACATCTGCGCCGTGCAGCATCAGAAGACGGCCACAATAAGCGATGCCAGGGTCTGAAGTGACCTGCAGCACGCGAAGGCCTTCGAGAATTTCACCACCACGCCGATCCGTCTTCACAGTCACAGTTCGGCCTGCCCGCCGCGTCGTGTCGACGACAGCCCCAGCCGGTGGCGCAAACCGATTCGGTGACCACTAGTGCGCACGTCTATCACCTTCCTGGCTCCGCAGGTGGGGCCACTTCAGCCACTCGCGCACCTCACCATGGTATAGCCGATTACGGTATACAGTTGTGTACTATACTGGTCTTACGGCGCCGACGGTAGCCTGAACTGGGTAAATCTGTGGCAGGAGCAGACGGCTACACCCGCCGTTCCGACTGGAGCGGTTGGTCAGTTCTATTGGGGAGTCCCTCAGCTAGCTGCCTCTTGAGCTCGCGGCGGACGACTTTCCCCATGGCGTTCCTCGGAAGATCTTCGACAAAGACAACCTGCTCTGGCACTTTCAGTGAGCCAATGCGTTCCTGGCAATATCGCTGGAGGTCCTCGACGGAAACAGGGGTGCGCACGATAACCGCTGCGGCCAAGCGCTCCCCCCACTCCGTATCAGGAAGCCCGACCACGCAGGCTTCCTCGACATCGTCATAGGACTCAAGCACCGCTTCCACCTGAGCAGGGCTAATGTTCTCGCCACCCCGAATGATCAGATCGTCCTTGCGGCCGGCGAGAAACAGGTACCCCTCCTCGTCCACCCAGCCGAGATCCCCAGTTGCTTGCCATCCCGTTTCCAGGGGCGGGCCGCCGCTCCGTCCTCCTTCGCCGGTTAGCCACGAAGCGCGAACAACGATCTCGCCAACTGTGCCAATCGGCAAGATGCTGCCTCGATCATCGACAGTCCGTATCTCAGCGCCAGGCAGCGGCCGGCCGGCCGAACGCAGACGCTGCCTGTGGATTTCGAGCTCTTTCCCAGTGAGTCCGTCTAGCCGATGGTCATCCGGGCCGAGCAGGGTTATCACCGATGTGGTCTCCGTCTGGCCAAATGCATTGCTCAAGCCGACGTTTGACGGCATCGCCTCGATGGCCCGCTCAAGAACGGCCATGGGCATCGGCGCGGCGCCGTATGACAGGATTTTCAGGCTAGATAGGTCACGTTGCCGTGCTCCCAAGCCGTCAAGGATGCGACGCATCATCGTCGGAACGACGAAAGCGTGGCTGATTCGCTCTCGCTCGACCGTTTCGAGCCAAGCCTCGGCGTCGAAGCGCGGGAGCAAGACGACTCTTCGGCCGGCGAACCAGCCGCCGAGCAAGCCCATGATCCCGGCGATGTGGTGCATGGGGACGGCGAGCAGCGTCGCGTCCTCCTCTCCCGCGCTCAGCAGGTCAACGGTCGCGGCGATATATGACGTAAGTGCGTCGTTGGTGAACGAGAAGGGCTTGGGCACAGAGACGGTGCCGCTGGTGAAGATCTGCAGGGCGGCCCGCTCGCCCGGCTCATCCCCGCCACTGGCCGAGGGCTCCCAGGCCGGGGCCTCACCGCCCGAAACCCGGTAGCTCGAACCCCATTCGTCGGTCAGCAGAACCGGCCGCCTTTCAGCCGCTTTTGCCACCGCAGCCTCGGCAAGCTCAGCGAACCCGGTGCCGGCGATCACGGCGTCGACGCCGCTCGCGTCGAGCATGGCTGCGAGCTCTTGCGGCCGGCCACGGGAGTTGACGGGAACGCAGCATGCGCCCAGACGGGCCAGGGCGATGAGCGTCATCACCTGTGCCGGCGTGTTCGCGTCTATTACGGCAACGGCACACGATGCCCCGAGCCCATAAGACCGCAGCTTGTCAGCGGCCGAGCAGGTGGCATCGGTTACCTCCTGATAGGAGAGCGACCTGCCGAGATTGGTGAGCGCCCGCCGCCCGCCGTCAATGGACCCCGGGATGTCGATCAGTTCGGCCAAGTTCACGTCTCTGCTCCTGGATACGTCGCTTCGTGGACCGCTGAAATGCGGCGCACAGATGTCCGGCACGCTCAGCGAGAGTCGAAGCAGGCCGCTATTCTCGTCAGTGCTGCCGATCCCTCCTCCTCGCCTTTCTGGCTGAGCTCCCATATATGTCGCTCGACACGGCGGGCCTCGTTACCAGAAAGCGCATCTGTCATCCTGATCACCGCCTTCAGTTGGCATTGAGCGAAAGAGCTTCTGGCCGCGAGCGACTCGGCAAGGCGGCGGGTTGCCCGATCAAGGGCGGCGCGAGGTACGACTTCGGCAAGAATGCCGGCCGCCTGCGCTTCGCGCGCTGACATGACGCGCGCAGTCAGTACCAGGTCCAGCGCCGACGCGAGCCCGCAGATTCTCGGGAGTGTCTGGGAAGCTGTCGCCACCGGAATCATGCCGAGCCGGACGTCGGGGAGGCGCAGCTTCGTATCGTCGGAGGCGATCCGGACGTCACACAGCATGGCCATTTCCATGCCGCCCCCGAGCACATGGCCGTGCAGCGAGGCGATCACCGGGCAGCTGACGGTTCTCAGCATGTGCCACACGTCGCGGGCGAACCTCAGCTTTCTCGCGATGGTGGGCGACGGGGCTGTGCCGAATTCTGTGAGGTCCGCACCTGCGCAGAAGGCGCGGCCGGCGCCGCGCAGTACCACAACGGCGACGTCCGGGTCATCGTGCACCGCCCTCAGCACTTCATGCAGGTCATCTCTCATCTGGACGTTGTAGGCGTTGAGTACCTCTGGCCGGTTGAGAGTTATCCAGCCGATCGCTCGGCCGCGCTGGGTGACCCACTCTTTTTCGTAGCGGACAATCTCGCCTGTTTCCGTCGCGCGCGCCATCACTGGCCCACGAACAGGGGAGGGCGACGCTCGGCGAACGAGCGAATCCCCTCACCCCTGTCCGCCGTCGTCTGCAGCAATGCGTACAACGACGCCTCGAGCCGAGCGCCGTCCCGGAGCGGGAGGTCTGACCCGCCCCATACCGCCTCTTTGGCGTAGGACAGCGCCACAGGGCCTGCCGAGGCCAGAGCCCCGGCGAGTTCGCGGAGCGCGGCGTCAGTCGCCGCTCTCTGGAATGTGCGATGCAGCAAGCCTGCACGCAACGCGTTCGAAGTGTTGAGCACCTTCGACAACAGCAGCATCTCCATGCAGCGGCCGGTGCCGACGATGCGGGTAAGCAACTGCACGGTGCCGGGATAAGGCAATCGACCGAGCGACAACTCGGTGCTGCCTACGCGCGCTCCGGCCACGCCGACGCGCAGATCGCACGCCAGCGCGAGACTCCACGCGGGACCTATGGCCGGGCCTTCGAGCACAGCCACGGTCGGCACGGCTACCGATCCCAGCGTCTCGAGGATCCTCGCGCCAACCGCATATCCGGCATCGAGCTCGGCGGGCGACGTCGGGGCCGGGACCATGAACTCGGGCCCTCGGCAACGGAGAAAGATGGCGCGGGGCATGAGCTCGCTGGACGCTATCTCGCCGGCGAGTTCCTGAAGCTTGTAGTCCAGGTCCGCCAGGTCCGAGACAGAACTCCCGCGATCACAGTGCAGCGACCAGATCGCGTCGGCCTGGTCGACTCTTATGTGCATCAGTAGCTCGCTTCCTTGGTCGCATCCACGCGCCGCGGCCGACCGGATCTCAGCGTGCGGGGCCCGGTTTACTTGGCCACTTCCTTCATTGCCTCGCCGCAGCAGGTGAGCTTTCCCGTGCCTTGTTTTGTAACGATTACCTCCGCACCGCATTTGCCGCAGATGAGCCGCATGCCAACCCGTACAGCCATCTATCTCCTCGCATCAGATATCCGTGAAGTGGGCGACCAGCGAGGCTGCGGCTGATCGCTTTTTACTACGATATGACGTGATCTCAGGTATTCAAGATGAGCAAGGGTCTCGCCTAGTGCCGCCCTCCGCTCGAATGCGCTGAATTCTGACCATTGCCTCGACCATCTGGCTTGCTGTGCTATCTCCCAGCACGTGGCGGCGGCTCCAGCCCGGACAACCTCGGTAAGCTCGCGACACCGTTCCTCGTGATGCGCGATCAGCTGCGCCGCTCGCAATGCGCTGTGGCGAAACCGGTACTCATGTCCTGGCAGGACCTCGGCCACGCTGAGCTCGGAGACCTTCCTGAGTGATTCCAGATATTCGCCGAGCGGGTTATGTTCGTCCGAGGTGTGAATGGAGATATTTGGTGAGACCCGCGGTAGCAGATGGTCGCCAGCCAGCAGCTTCTGGGCATTAACGTCGAGGAAGCACAAGTGGCCCGGCGAATGACCGGGTGTCCATACGGCCTTAAGCGGTCCTATTGCGGTGGCAAGCAGATCACCGTCCTGGATCAGCAGCTCAGGCTGCCGGACCCAGATTGCCGGCGATGAAGCGCGGACGGTCGCCAGCAGGGCCTCCTGCTCGTGGCTTGGCACCCCGTGCGAGGCGATCACGTCAGCCACATCCTCGCGCCAGGTCATTGGCGCTGCGTAGCGAGCCCCAACAACCCGCGCGTCGGCCGGATGCATCCCCACCCGGGCACCAGACTCCCGGCGAATGCGCCCAACCTGGCCATAGTGGTCACGATGCACGTGCGTCAGGAACACCCAGCGCATGTCAGAAGGACGGAAGCCCGCCAGCGCCAAGCCGCTACAAAGAGCAGCCCACGACTCCTCGTTGTCCCACCCTGAGTCGATGAGGCCCACCCCGTCGTTCAGCGCAAATAGATAGGTGAGCACGTAGCCAAGCGGGTTATATGGAAGCGGCAAGGGTATTGACCAAAGGCCGTCCCGAACGACCTCTACCGGGGGGATCAGTCCGTTCTCGAGCGCCCTCTTCTGGTCCAGCCCGGTAACCGTAATCGACTGCCCATTCATGAGTCGGCCTCTTCGGGCCAAGAGTTGCCCGTGATTCATCCCGGGCAGGTGCCCAGTAAGGCAGCACGACGCCATCGCCCCGGTCCTGGAAACAGATGTCGACTGCGAGGCCCGGCCGAAGGTCGGCTTCGACGAGGCCGCGGCCTGCCGCGAGAAAGCGGATACTCCGATCCTCGACCAACTCGGCGATGGCGACAACGTACGGGGTCTTCAAGCCAGCCTGGCCCGAATATTCACGGCACACCAGGGTCCAGCTGAACAATACACCGCCACCGGATACCGGTGTCCAGAATGTCTCGCTCGAATAGCAGTATCCACAGACTGGCCTGGGTGGCCAGCGAAGTTTCCCACATGACGTGCATCCCTGTACGGCAAGCCTTTGCTGGCTGCACGCTATCCGAAATGGCTCAAATTCCGTGTCCTCAGGAATGAGCATCATGCGTCGGAGCCTGTCTTGCGAAAGATAGCCACGGCACCGTCGCCAAGGTTTCCCCAGCCGGTGACGGCGATGTGCCGCGCGGCAGCGATCTGCCGCTTGCCGCATCGGCCGCGCAACTGGCGGTAGGCCTCCACGACGTGATTAAGGCCAATCATATGAGCCTCGGAAAGGAGACCTCCATGAGAATTGACCGGAAGTTGGCCTCCCAGCTCTATGTTGCCGTTCTCGACAAATGAACCGGATTCGCCAGCTGCGCAGAACCCCATAGCTTCCAGCTGATGGAGAAGCTCAAATGTGAAACAATCATAGATCATCGCCCCGTCCATCTCGGCTGGCCCGAGCGAAGCCATCTCCCAGGCTCTGGGCGCTGCTTTTGACAAGCCGATCTCCAGGAGATCCGGCCGATTCGTGAGGTCATCTGGGGTATCCGGGTGACCTTCGGCCACTGCGAGCATCTGGACACCGGGCAGCGAACGGCGTGCGGCCTCCTCGGTGGACGTCACTACCACGGCACAGGCACCATCGGTTTCCAGACAGCAATCGAGCTTTTGATAGGGCGAGGAGATGACGTCGGAAGCAAGGTAGTCATCGATGGTCATAGGCCGGCCGTACATCATCGCGTTGCGGTTCAGGTTCGCATGCTGCCGCATCGTCACCGCGACGGCGCCCATCTGCCGCTTGGTCGTGCCGTACCGCTCCATGTGGAGCTGGCAGATCGTTGCGTACCAGTGCGCCGGCGTCATCCAGCCGTATGGGCGCTCCAGCTGCTCCCTGAGCTCCTGCCCTGGCAGGCCGTGGACCCGGTCCGCGATCCGTCGCTCAGAATTCCCGTTCCGGGCTACATAAACGACCAGCACCCGGGCGATGCCGGACGCAACCGCCGCCGCGGCCAGCTGCAGGCTGGAAACGGCGGCAGCTCCTCCCGCCGGGGCAGTGGCACAGAACCGCACGTCACGCAGACGCAGCAGCGACGTCACGCTCTGCGCTGACACGTCGCCTCCGATTGGGATCAAGCCGTCAATCTCCTGCGGCGGAATCGTCGCGGCGGACAGGGCCGCCAGGATGGCTTCCGCGGCCAGCGCTCGAGGCTGGCGACCGCTCCGGACCGAGTACGTGGTCTCGGCGACGCCAACCAGCGACAGCAGCCCCGCCACAGTGCCGCTCATTGATGAGGCGCCCCTGGCAGCACCGAAGCGGCGGGGCCGACCTCGATGACGCCAAGCGTCGTCGTATTCCCGGCACGGTCGTCCCGCACGGTGACATCGAACACCTTGCCGGAATCGCCTTCTCCGCGCGCCTGCGCGCAGAAGACCAGCTGGGTGTTCACAAAAGCGGGCGCCACGTGCCGATAGCTCACATGTGACACCCGAAGGCCCGAGGCACGTGCATGGCGGCTCACCATCTCGGTAGCGATCGCGGCTTGCAGCGGGCCATGCACAAGCAGGTCGGCATGGCCCTCCGTATGGGTGTAGTCGCGGTCGTAGTGGATGCGGTGGGGCAGCCACAGGGCAGCGCTGAACAAGAACAGGTCTACCTCGTCGAGGTGCCGGACCTCGCTGAGCCCGGCCCGCTCGTGTTCGCTATCGTCCGCCACGTCACCTCACCACCCGGGTGTAGCGCTCGTCGATGACCAGCCGACCATCGTCGCGGCAATACTCACGGCGCAAGGTGAGGAGACGGAAATCGCCTTGGCGCCCGGTCTTCCTGACGTCGCCGACAACTCTCTGCCTCACGCTGATCACGTCGCCGACGGCGAGGTCCTCGTGGAACCAGACTTCCGTCCCAGCGGCCATAAACCGGCTGCCGAGTGCCGCCTCGGCCGCCGGAAGGCCGTCAAGCCCCAGATGCTGTCGCGTTACAATGCGGCCGTAAGCCATTCCCATCGCGAGGTAAAACATGGTGGGTATTACCTCATCGGCGTCGGGGTCAGCCTCGTAGCCAATCGCCGTTGAGAACTTCGCGATGTCCTGCGGTGTAATGAGGAAACGTTGCGATGCCGCCCCCGCCGACTCTATGTGCCCGTTCATTTAGCGGCACCTTGCGCCGACGGGGGAGAGCGGAAACCCGCTGCAGCACCTGAGTTCATCGCGGCTTCTTCATGGAAACTGGTGTGGGGGGCTCAGGGAAGTACTGATCGTAACGCTCCCGCAGTTGCTTGATGGCGGTCCGGTATCCTTCGTCCCGCCGGTGCTTCATAAGGTTGAACTCATCGTCCTCGTAATGCACGTCCACGCCGATAGAGTGGATCATGCCACTGACGTGGTAGCCCAACCGGGCGCCCCATATGTTACGCATAAGCGCTAGGACAGCCTTGCCAGCGACGATGCCGTCCGCTGCCATCAGCGCGCATCCGCGCGCCCAGTTCAGCGTTTCCTCGTCGAGTTCGTCCAATGGCACGACCTTGTTGACGAAACCGAATTTCTCGGCCTCCTCCGCAGATATCCATCGCGTGGTGAACATCATTTCGGTCGCCCGGCGAATACCCATGAGCATCGTGTACAGCATGATGTTCTGGTCGCCTCCCGGTCCCACGAAGCGCCAGTACGGGTGGCCGTAGACGGCATCATCCGAGGAAATGACCAGGTCGCAAGCTGCGGCGATGTCGAATCCGCCGCCCAGGCAGTACCCGTGAACCTTCGCGATCGTTAGCTTGGTGCAGTCGTAAAGGTGCTCCATGCCGCGGCGGCTTACGATGTCGTGAGATAGCCGGTGCCGCAGGCGAGGCGGAGTGAACTTCTCACCTGGCTTAGGGGTTTGCCAGCTCTCCCCGTAGTAATGGCCGACGAAGTCGACATCCGCGCCGCTGCTGAAGGCACGGCCGGCTCCCTGTACTATGAGGACTTTCATGTTGGGATCATTGTTGACGTCATCGACGGCCGCGCGCACACCATCCATGAGATCGCTGTTGCCCGACATTGGATTGAGCTTCTCTGGGTAGTCCATAGTAACGATGGCGATGTGCTCATCCTCGAGCTTCTCATAGCGCGCGCGCTTGTATTCCCAGTCGATGACTGTCATTTCCTGGTCTGCTCCTTACTCATCCGCCTGGTGAATCCGCTTTCGCTGACGAATCCGTGACATGCCACTCTGCTCAGCTACCTGAATAGAGGATCTTCGGTGTACCGTTCGCTACGACTTCGATGCTGACCGGCATCTTGAGCTGGCCATTGTTGAATGAGAGATTTCCCAAGATGCTTTGGAATCCGGACAGGTGGTCCAAGTAGTCGGCGATCTTTGACGGACTTGTGCCCTCCTTCTTCAGCGCTGCCGCCATGAGCTGGACACCGACATAGCTGGTAGCGGAGTAAATATCGGGGGTGACGTGGTATTTTGCCTGGAATTTTGCGGCGTAGGCCTTGGCGAGGCTGTTCTTTGTTGGCTGGAAAGCGACGTAGGAGTAGATAACACCGTTGTCTTCCGGTGCAACCGCCGAGGGCGAACCAGTAGCGCCGAAGAACGTGTTCGACAGCCACTTGGCATGGAAGCCGAGCTGCTGCGCTGTTTTCAGTATCTGCGCTGCTTCTGGTGGCGTCGAGATCTGGAAGTAGACATAAGACGGGTGCGTGGCGGCAACCTTAGCCACCTGGCCGGACAAGTCCAGGCTGTTTACATCGTAGGTCTGCACAGTGGTGATAGTGCCGCCGTTTGCCTTCCAGGCGGCCTCGAAGGCGCTCTGCGAGGACTGGCCAACGTCGCTATTGTCCACAATCAGCGCGGCGGACCCGATCTTTCCCTGCGACTTAAGGTAGTGCGCCAGCGCCTCAGCTTCTTCAGGCTCACTCGCGATAACGGAGTACGTCATCTTAGCCGGATTGGCGATTGAAGGATCTGTGGCGGCGTAGTTCATGAGGATGACGTTTGCCCGGCTGGTGACGGGCTGATAGGCCAGCAGCAGCGGACTGCCTGACGCCGTCACCGACATTACGTGATCCAGGGATATGAGCTTCTGGAGTCCAGCGAGTGCCACAGCCGTGTTCGGGAACTGGTTATCGACGTAGTACGCCTTGAGCGGATGGCCGTTGACCCCGCCCGCAGCATTTATCTTGTCGATGGCAATGGTGGCGCCCTCCTGAGCTTAGAAGCCATAGGAGGACTCGGGACCCGATAGTGTTAGTGAAAAGCCAATTCGATATGGACTGGACGAAGAGCCAGAATCCCCCCCGCTGCTGCTGCACGCAGCTGCGGATGTGATGAGCAAAACCGCCATGACCGATACTCCGATGGAGCGCCGGTGCCGATGACTTCTTGGTCTCACCGCAAGCACCCTTCTTGATGTTTCTGATCTTGGATTAGCTTGGCCCTCCTCGGTACCGAGCAGTCTTCAGCTGAGCAGCGCCTGTCTAATGGCTGCTCAATTCTCTAATCAGCGGATGGAAGCTGCTTCGCTTGCTGCACGTCAAGGTCGTGACCGCAGCATTGAAGGTTCCCGTCGCCCGGGCGGATGCAAAGCAACTCGAGGCCGCAGTCCGGGCATCGGTAGCGCTTCCCGAGCAGTGATGGCAGGGCGGCCCCTCCTTCGCTCACGCGCACCAGCTGGCGTCCAGAACGTCGGCATCTGTCGAACTGTCGAAATGCTGGTGTACATCTGTATACCGTTGCATGTCGTACCGTACGCCAGCATCCGCGTGGTGTCTAGCAGTCGGCAGGTAGAGATTGACCTCGTCACCTACTGACCTGCCTCCGAGAGCGCTGGCCAGGCGGTCGTGCCGTGCAGCCGCGGAGCCACCGGGCGTCAGCTCACGTTGCAGCAGCGATGGAAGAGGTAGCGGAGCCTGCCTGCAGAGCGACCGGTCCGACTCGGTGGCGTTGGCGCATTGGATGCAGGTTCGCCCTGTCGGCGTGCCCGAGCCCGTAGAAATGAGCAGGTGCTCGGCTCGGCTCGCCGAGGCACGAGCCGATCAGGCTGGGCTGCTTAATCCAGTTTGTCGGCGTACATTTTCAGCCGCGCGTCCCGCCCGGCAGTGAGATGCTCTATCACAATGCGCTCCGCCTCATCAGGCAATCGTTTCCTGATGGCCTCAACCAGCCGGAAGTGCTCGTCAAAATTATCCTGAAGGCGATTGGCATGACTAAGCGTATCTGCTGGGTACCTGCCGAGGTGGATACGTGATCGCTCGAGGCAGTCCGTAAGGAATGGGTTGTGGGAAGCCTGCCATATTGCACTGTGAAGCTTCGCTCCGACGGCTGCGATAACGGCGGAATCTGGCTCATCGCGGCCATAGAGCTCTTTTAGAGTGTCCAGAACGGACGAGATCCGGATCATGTTAAAGGGAGTGTGCCGTTCTGCCGCGCTTCTCGCAGCAAAGCCTTCGAGGAGAAATCTCAGCTCATAGATCTCAAGAATCTCCTCGAGTCGCCGCGGCGGGACCCGCAGCCGACCGTTCGTCCGCTCGACAAGCCCGTCTTGCTGCAGACGGGTAAGCGCCTCACGCACTGGTGTTCGACTTACCTGGCAGGCGGTGGCGAGGGCCGCTTCGCTCAAAATATGGCCGGGCGGGAACTGGCCAGACAGTATGAACTCGCGAATCTTCACATATGCCTCTGAGTAGGCGGCTTCCGCAGGCGAGCTTGAGTTTGTTGGCCCTACCTGCTGAAACTGCTCAGCTCTGGCGTTGCCTCTCTGTGCCACTGTGATCCTCCTAATCAGTAACCCAGCCGCCGGGTCGAACCCTCAGGAGGCCATGGACACGTCAGGACATGTTTACCGTTGCTGTCAAGTTCATGTTAGCTATAAGAACAGACCGTTGAGGTTTCGGAGATCCGGCCCATAGCTCCTAGACCGGTGTGGACATTCCGTTGAAGAGCGGGTCTTACGCCCGGTGGCGTCAGCCGAGGTCGGGCGCTGGTGGCCGTCTCGATCGCGGCCAATGGCAAGATGGTCAGGCCAGTCTAGCAACGGCACTCATATCGCCCCGATCAGAATCGGGCCGGGGTTGCCTCGGCTCAACACCACCGGGTTACGGGCCAACAGGCTCGTCATGTCCGCTGCGTGGGCCGGGCTTAGAGCAGGTTCACCAGTTGTCTTCGAGTCCTCGGCGGCGCAGCCCGGCAGTTGGCCAGGCATGATTAATCGAAGATGAACAGTTACCAGATGGCCGCCAGCTGTCTTCCTGACCTGCAGGAAGAGCGAGCACATATGTCCACACTGCTTCCAATGCGGGTGCTGGAGGCGCGCGACGACCGGTCAGATCGCTGCGCGGTACTGGCATGGGCCCAGTCTGGCCTGATGCACCTGACTGGGCACGCCTGCGGCCCTCCGCTGGCCCCCGGCGCACCGGTACTGCCCCGTGCCATTCTCATCGCGGCAGCAATCCAGGAGTTGACCCAGCGACGCCCGGTCTTGGTCGACCTGCCGCATGTCCTGACGTTCCGCGCGGCCCGCATGGGACTGATGCGAGCCGGGACAGTGTCCGCTGGGAGCACCTGCCGTTTGCTGCGGGCCGCCGATGGCTGGCTCGCGGTGAACTTGGCCCGCCCGGACGACGTGGCAAGCGTGCCGGCCATGCTGGGGCGCGACCTGCGCGAGGACCCCTGGGATGAGCTGTCCGCCGAAGCCGTGTGTCGCCCGGCCGCCAGCCTCTCTGCCGCGGCGCAGACCCTAGGGGTGCCCGCCGCCGTACTCGGCGGGGCAGAGGGCACGGCTCCGATCACCATGAGCCAGCTGGGACACGCCGGAGAGGCGCCCCCGGTGGTCCTCG
>Ga0210385_10002069_pt1 | contig 12141 bp, 8 predicted proteins | sample IncBWH26OmetaG_FD_160107 | JGI IMG/M metagenome (GOLD analysis project Ga0210385, IMG submission 160107) | Forest soil microbial communities from Barre Woods Harvard Forest LTER site, Petersham, Massachusetts, United States - Inc-BW-H-26-O ... | reverse complement strand
CTCCGACCTGGTCGGCACGCGGATCTACCGGCCGGACACCGGCGCCTTCGACACCGAGCTTGGCCCCGTGCTGTGCAACTTCCTGCTCGCGGACGAGATCAACCGCGCGCCGGCGAAGGTGCAATCCGCGCTGCTCGAGGTGATGCAAGAGCAGCAGGTGACGATCGGCGGCACCACCTACGAGGTCCCGCTGCCGTTCATCGTGATGGCGACCCAGAACCCGATCGAGTCCGAGGGCACGTATCCGCTGCCCGAGGCACAGCTGGACCGCTTTCTGATGAAGATCGTCGTCGACTACCCGAGCGTCGGCGAGGAGGCCGCGGTCGTCGGGCGCAGCCTCGCCGAACCCGCCGCGGTCCGCATGTGCCTATCGCTCGACGATCTGCACAACCACGCCCGGGCAGCGCAGTCGGTACTCGTCGATCGCGAAGCGATCGGCTACGCGGTCGCGCTCGCCGATACGACGCGCCACCCCGAGCAGCACGGTCTGGCCGAGATCGCGCCGCTGATCGAGTTCGGCGCCAGCCCCCGTGGCCCGATCGGGCTCGTGCAGGCCGCGCGGGTGCTCGCGCTGCTGCGCGGCCGTGGTCACGTGGAAGGTGACGACATCCGTGATCTGGCCGCCGACGTGCTGCGCCATCGGCTCGTGCTCTCCTATGACGCGCTCAGTGCAGGTGTCACGGCGGACGAGTTGCTCGAGCGAGTGCTCGCGGCTGTCCCCGAACCGGGCACCGCGCGCCTGACCCGTGAGGTCCCGACCGTCAGGGCCTCGTGACCGAAGTCGTCCTCGAACCGCCCGCGGCCAGGCAGGGTCCGGGCCCGATCGTCCAGCCGCTGGTCGAGGCGCTCGACGTCGCGATCACGAAGCTCGTGGCGCGGACGCTGCCGGGCGATCGCCGGGCGGCCGGGGTCGGAGTCGGCACCGAGCTCGCGCAGCTGCGTCCGTACCAGTTCGGCGACGACGTCCGCTACATCGATCCTGCGGCATCGGCGCGCACCGGCCAGACGCACGTCCGGATGCACGTGCCCGAGCGCGCGCTGACCACCTGGATCGTGCTCGACGTTTCGCCGTCGATGGCGTTTGGAACAGCGCAGCGGCTGAAGGCCGATGTGGCCGAGGGCGTGGCGCTCGTGTTCGGCCGCGTCGGGGTACGCCGGGCTGGGAGCGTGGGGCTGGTCGCGTTCGGCGCCGGCGGGCTCCGGGTGCTCCCACCCCGCGGCTCCAAGCCGGGCATCGTCGCGCTGCGCCGCTTCCTCGCCGAGGGGGTCGCGCCCGACGGACAACGGGACGGCGACGGGCTCGCCGGCGCGCTCCGTGATGTCGCGCGGCTCGCGCGCCAGCCCGGCCTCGCGGTCGTGATCTCGGACTTCCGCGATCAGCAGGGCTGGGAGCGGCCGCTCGGGTCGCTTCAGGTTCGCCACTCGGTGCTGGCGGTCGAGATCGTCGATCCGCGCGAGACCGAGCTGCCCCGGCTCGGGTACCTGTCATTGGTCGATCCCGAGACCGGCGCCCGAATCGAGATCGACACCTCGCGCCGCCGTGTCCGCGAGCGCTTCGCCGAACTCGAGCGCGAGCGCCGCCGAGCGGTGGCGGACGAGCTGCGGCGCCTTCGCGTCCCGCTGGTCTCGCTCTCGACCGAGGACGAGTGGCTGGTGGCACTCGGACGGGAGCTGCGATGAGCTTCGCCTCACCCGCGTGGCTGGCGGCGCTGGCGCTGATCCCGGCGCTGATCGCGGTCTCGATCGTCGCCCGTAGACGGGCGAAGCGCTATGTGATCCGCTTTCCGGCGGTTTCGACTCTCCAGCTCGCGGCCGCCGCCGGCGGACCGTCGTGGCGCCGCTACGTGCCGATCGGCCTGGTGCTCGGCGCGCTCGCGGCACTTGCCGTCGCCCTGGCGCGCCCGCAGGTCTCCTACAGCGATGTCGTCAGAGCCGCGTCGGTGGTGCTCGTGACCGACGAGTCGGGTTCGATGGCCGCCACCGATGTCAAGCCGAGCCGGCTGGCCGCCGCCGAGCGCGCCGCCAACACGTTCATCGATCAGCTGCCTGCGCAGGCGCGAGTCGGCGCGGTCGCGTTCTCGTCGGCGCCGAACGCGGTCCAGGCGCCGACGCTCAACCACAACGCCCCCAGGGCGCTGATCGCGTCCGAGTCGGCCAGCGGCTCGACGGCGACCGGCGAGGCGCTCCAGCTTGCCCTGTCATTGCTGCACGGCAATCGCCGGGGGCACAAGGCGGCGGCGATCGTGCTGGTGTCCGATGGGGCGGCCAACGCCGGCGTCAGCGCGCTCTCGGTCGCGCGCCAGGCCGCCGCCGAGAAGATCCCGATCTACACGGTCGCACTCGGCACGCCCGGCGGGACACTGCCCAACCCCGAGCCGTTCGCACCGCCGCTCGCGGTCCCGCCCGATCCCCAGCTGATGCGCCAGATCGCCACGGTCTCCCATGGACAGGAGTTCGATGCCCAGAGCGCCGATCGCCTGGCCGCGATCTACAAGGGGCTCGGCACCCAGATCGGCAGCGTCACGCGCAAGCGCGAGATCACGGCCGCGTTCGCGGCCGGCGGACTGGTGTTGCTGCTGCTGGGCGCCGCCTCGGCGACGCGCTGGTCAGCGCGGCTACCCTAGCCGTCTCCACCCTGGGTGGAGAGGGCGACGTGGCGCTCCGGGGTTCAGGCGTAGTCCGGCGGGTGCCGGTCCGCCCACGGCAGCGCGACCTCGAGCTGCGCGGCGACGCGCAGCAGGACCGCCTCGTCGGGCGCGAGCAGCTGCACGCCCACCGGGAGGCCGTCGACCTCCCCGAGCGGCAACGTGATCGCGGCCCAGCCGGTCGCGTTGGCGACCGCGGTCCAGCCGGTCGCGGCGAACTCGACGTCGAAGAACGCATCGACGGTGCCGCGCGAGGCTGACAGCGATCCGGGCGGTGGCGGCAGCACGTTGAGCGTCGGACAGAGGAGCACGTCGCTGCTTTCAAACGCCGCCGCCGCGCGGCGCGTCTGCGCATGGAGACCGGCCACCGCCGACAGGTGCTCGACGGCGCTCGTCCGCACGCCCTCGCCGACCATGTCCCAGGTGACCGGGTCGAGCTCGTCGCGCTCAGGCTCGCGGCGGAGATAGTGCTTGAGCCAGCCGAACGTCGCCGCGTTGTCGGCCGCGTGGATCACGGAGATCGCGTGGCGGACGACCTCGGGATCGAACTTGGGCGCCCCTGGGCGGACATCGTGGCCAAGGCCCTCGAGCGTTCGCGCGGCGCGATCGGCGATCGCCTGGACGCGCTCGTCGACGCGACCGGGGAAGGGCGGTCCGTCGGCGTGCATCACTCGCAAGCGGCCCGGGTCGGCGCCGACCTCGCTCACGAACGGCCGCTGGGGCGGGGGCGGCGGATACGGGTCGCCGGGCGCCGTCCCGCCGCTCACGTCGAGCAGCAACGCGGTGTCGCGGACGGTCCGCGTCAGAGCATGCTTGTTGGCCAGCCCGTCGAGCGCAATGCCGGCGAACGGCGCGAACGAGCTCCGGCCACGACGCGGCTTGAGTCCGACGAGCCCACAGCAGGAGGAAGGCATCCGGATCGAGCCGGTGCCGTCCGAGCCCGACGCGGCGCCGACGAGCCCGGCAGCGACGGCGGCGGCCGATCCGCCGCTCGACCCTCCCGGCGACCGGCTCTTGTCCCACGGATTCAACGTCGGTCCAAACAGGGCCGGCTCGGTCGCGCAATGGTTGCCGAACTCCGGCGTGTTGGTACGCCCGCAGATGATCAGGCCCGCGTCGAGATAACGCTCGATCGTCCACGACGTCTGAGTCGCTACGTGATCGCGCAGGGCGCGCGAGCCCATCCGCTCAGGGACCCCGGCCTGCGGTTCGCCAAGGTCCTTGATCAGGAACGGCACCCCAGCGAGCGGTCCATCGCCGAGCGGGCCGGCGGCGAGCTCCCGCGCGGCCTCGAACTGCTCGTGGACGAGGGCGTTCAGCTCGCGCGCGCCGTCCAGTGCGGCGATCGCGGCGTCGACAAGCTCGAGCGCCGACACCTGCCCGCTGCTGGCGAGCGCAGCCTGCTCGGTGATGTCTTTGCGCATCAACTCGGCGGCCACGGGCCCGCACTCTAAAGCGCGCAGGCCCGCGCCGCTGATCAACCGCGCGCTTTGAAGTGCGCCTCGCCTCGCGTGCGGCTGCCGGCCGTCGCCGAGACCGACGATCCGGCGCCGCCGGTCGGCGTGCCGTTCCCGGTGGCGATCGAGAAGATGTGCATCGCGTTGATGTTGTTCCCGACGCCGCTGCCGACCGTCGGCAGCGTCACCGACGCGACGGTTTTGTTCGGGTCGAGCGCAACCGACGCGAAGTACACGCTCACCGGGTGCGGGGTCTGCGTGCTGCTTGCGAAGTTCCAGCTCGTCGTCGTCGTGGCGATCTGATCGCCGCTGATCGCCGCGTTGTTGAACCAGTCGGCCATCGAGATGCTGTACGGCTGCGTGGTGCCATCGGTGTAGGTGATCGTGCCGCTCCCGGACGCCGCTCCGAAGCCGGCCGCACCGAGGAACCCGAGCTCGTTCCCGGATCCGGACAGGTCAATGATCTGCCCGTCGGCGATCACGTTGTCGGGCGCGCCGACGGGGGTCGGCCAGGTGAACGTCACGCCGCCGATCGTCGCCTGGCCACCGGCGGTCAGCGCGGTCGGCGTCCCGGCCGCGAGCGCCTGCGCCGAGAAGCTCTCGCCCGTGCCGTCGAAGTCGGCCGCGGCCGGGTTCGAATTGTCGCTGATCCCGGCGTTGTCGTACGCGGCGGCGAGCGACGCGAACGGCGCGCCGGTCGTCGGCGTTCCGTTCCCGATCGCCATCGCCCAGATGTGCATCGCGGTCGTGCCGCCCGCATTTGCCACGACCGGCAGCGTCACCGACTGCACGGTCTTGTTGGGCTCGAGCGGCACCGATGCGAAGTAGATGCTCACCGGGTGAGGTCCGAGCGAGTTGCTCTGGAAGTTCCAACTCGACGTGGTCGTGGCGATCTGGTCTCCGACCGCGGGCGCGTTCGCGAACCAATCGGCCATGTTGAGGTTGAATGACTGGCTCGAGCCGTCGGTGTAGTTGACCGTGACGGTGCCGCTGGCGGTGCCGTTCTGGCTCGAGCCCAGGAACCCGAGATCGGTGCCCCGGCCCGACAGGTCGACGGTCTGGCCCGAGGTGACCGCATTGTCGGGCGTGCCCGCGGGGACGTTCGGCCACGTGAAGGTGGTCTGACCGATCGTGACCTTGCCGCCAGGCGTGAGCGCGTGCGGTGTGCCGGCCGCCAGCTTCTCCGCCGAGAAGCTGTCCCCGACGTCGTCGTAGTTCGCGGCGGCCTCGTCCGAGTCATCGCTGATCCCGATGTTGTTGTCCGCCGCACCCATCGACGCGAACGGCACGACGGTCGTAGTGGACCCCTGGACCAACGCGGTGCCGCCCGGAGATCCGCTCGCGGTCACATCGGCGGTGAGCGTGTCGGTACCCGGCTTCGCGTTCGCCGGTGGGGTGACCTGGAAGCTCTCGATCGCGGTCCTGCCGGCCCCGATCGTCACCGGAGCGGGGGTGCTGGCCGTCCACCCGGCGGGGACGTCGAGCTTGAACTGCGCTTGCTGCAGCACGAAGTCGCCGTGGTTGACGAGCTTGGCGCTGACCGTGCCCGTGCGGCCGGCGTCGATCGTCGTCGGCGCCGAGAGCGCGAGGTAGCGAATTCCCACGGTCCGGTCGACGACGAAGTCGCCTTGCAACGGCAGGTTTGTCAGCGCGGAGGAGTCACCGACGAACACGTGGAAGCGGCCGTCGGGGACCACCCAGCCGTTGGCGGTCTCGTTGAAGTAGGACAGGTCGTGGCCGGTGAGCGTGAACCGGACGGTGGTCGACGCCCCCGGGGCGAGGTTGACGCGGTCAAAGCCCTTGAGCTGGCGCGGCGGCTCGGTCGCCACCGCCGGGTCACCGAGATATAGCTGGGCGACGTCGGCGCCTGAGACCTTGCCCGTGTTGGTGACCTTCGCGGACACGGTGACCTCTTGGGTCGATTGGCCGTTGCACTTGCAGCTGGTCGTCCCCGGGTTGGAGGCGGTGTTGGTGACCGGGTCCGGCGCGATCTTCAGGTCGCTGTACTTGAAGCTCGTGTACGAGAGGCCGAATCCGAACGGGAACAGCGGTGTCTCGTGGGTGGCGTCATAGAAGCGGTAGCCGACGTCGATCCCCTCGGAGTAGTCGACCTGGCCGTTGACCCCCGGGAATTGCTGGGGCGTCGAGGCCGGCACCTGCTTGAGGCTCTGGGGGAACGTGACCGGCAGGTGGCCGCTCGGATCTGTGTGGCCGAACAGCACCGACGCCAGCGCGGTGCCGTTGCTCTCGCCGGGGTACCACGCATCGAGGACCGACGCCGCCTGTCTGAGCCATGGCATCGCGACCGGCGCGCCCGCGTTGACCACCACCACCGTGTGGGGGTTGGCGGCTGCGACCGCGGAGACCAGCTCGTCCTGCGCCGACGGGAGGTTGAGCCCGGCGCGGTCCGCGGCCTCTGATTCGGTGTCGTCGGAGACGACCACGACGGCCGTCGATGCCGACTTGGCGGCGTTCACGGCCTGTTCGATCCCGGGCGTAAGGTCGGACGGCGTGGCCCAGGTGAGGTTGGCCGACGGGCCACCGCCGTTGAGCGTCAGCGTGTAGGTGTGGCCCTTGACGAGGTTGACGGCGACCGAGTAGGTCGAGATCGGGGGCGTGCCGGGGTTGGCGAGCACGATCTTGCCGTCGATCGACAGGTTGGTGACCGTGTAGCTGCCCGGATTCTGGAAGGCAAACACGAAGGTGCCGGTCTCGGGCGCGGTGAGCGTTCCGGTGTAGCTGCCGCCGTTGCCGGTCGGCGCGTAGGCGGGCGTCAGCGCCGAGCTTGGGATCGCCGTCAGCGAGGTGTCGGTCGGCAGGCCCTGCGTGTAGCTCACGCTCGTGCCCGCGCCGGCGGCGGCCTGGATGCCCGCGAGCGGCGTGACGCTTGAGGGGGCGGTCACGAACGCGCTACCGCCGCCGGTGTCGGTCGGCGACGCCGAGGCGGCCGGGCCGACCACGGCGATCGAGCCGCCGCCCTGCGCCTTCAGCGGCAAGGTGTTGTTGCTGTTCTTGAGCAGCACCGTGCCCGCCTCGGCCACCTTGGTGGCGATCGCCTGGTGGGCCGGCGTCGTGACGACGGTGCTGGTGGTGCCGGTGGGCGGATTGTTGAACTCGTTGAAGCGGAACATCTCGCGCACGATCCGGCGCACCATCTGGTTCAGCGTGGCCATGCTGACCTGGTGCTGGTCCACCGCGGTCTGCAGCGCCGAGCCGTAGAACTGCGGCGCCGGCATCTCCTGATCGTTACCCGCGTCGGCCGACTGCACCGTCGAGTGCGTCGCCTGGTAGTCCGACGTCACGAAGCCCGGGAAGCCCCAGCGCTGGTCCAGCGTGTCCTTCATCAGGTCCTGGTTCTGACAGGCGAACTGGCCGTTGATCGTGCTGTAGGCGCACATCGCCGAGGCCGCCTTGGCCTTCTGGGTCGCGGCCCAGAACGCCGGCAGGTAGATCTCGTGCAGCGCCCGCTGGCTGACGATCGCGTCGTCGGCCGGCGTGTTGCGGTTGGTCTCCTGGTTGTAGACCGCGAGGTGCTTGACCTGGGACATCTCGCCCTGGCTCTGGACGCCCCGGATCTCCGACACGGCCATCGCGGCGTTGAGGAACGGATCCTCGGTGAACGCCTCGAATGACCTGCCCCAGCGCGGGTCGCGGTCGATGTTGACGGTCGGGCCGAGGTTGACCATCGCCCCCTTGCCGTGCTCTTCGGACCCGATCACCTGCCCGTATTGGCGCGCGAGCGAGCTGTCGAAGCTCGCCGCGAGTGAGACGGAGGCGGGGAGTTGGGTCACGCCGGTGAGGCCGTCACCAACTCCGAGCGGCCCGTCCTCCTCGCCGATCGGCGGCAGGCAGATACTGGGGTCCCCGTTGATGAAGAAGACGTACGGCTCGCTGAAGCCGGCGCCGGTGACGATATTGATCTTGTCGGCGAGAGTCATCTGCGACAGCAGCATGCTCACGCGCGCGCTCACCGACAGAGACTGGTCGAGCCACGGGCAGGACGGAGTCGACGACCCAGCGGCGGCCGCGGTCGGTGCATTTGCGGCCGAGGCGAATGCGGCGGCGAGCGTCAGGGCGGACACCAGCGCGGCCACTCTGCCCAACAGCCGAGTACCGGGGATCGAGATCGATTTCATGAGCGGCCTCCGAAGCCTGCTACGACGATTTATGCGGGCTCCCGATCCCTGATCGCCTGCTGCGACCGGAAGCTGACCTTCCCGTTGGGATCGATCCCTAAACGGGCGCGAAGGCGCGCGCGTCCGCCCGCGAAGTGGGAGCGCTCATCAAACCTGCCAAATGCGGGCCGGACCGCTCACCAAACCTGGTCAAGACGAGCCGAGTTCCCGTTTGTTAACGGGCGATTAACCGCGCGCCGGCGCGTACCCCGGCCACGATCCGGGCCAAGATGGTGTTGAAGTTGGGCTGAGCATCACTTGCCTAGGGAGAGGACGGTGGCGCCTGCGCGTTTAGCGTCGCCTTCATCGCCGCCATCCCGTGCTCCATCTGCTCGGACGTCGGCTCGCCGAGGTCATCGGGCAGCAGATCCGCCGTCCAGACAAACCGCGTGCGCCCGTCCTCGAGTCCGCTCACCTCGACGGCCCCGTTGTGATGACTGTACGGGCCGTCCACGATCGCCCAGACAAGCCTGCGGCGCTCGTCATCCCGCGACACGAGCCGCTCGCGCAGCACGGTGCCGGTGAAGAAGGTGACGATTCTGTCGGGGCCCTCGCGCCGGCAATCGGTCACGAACCCCGGAGCGAGCCGGACGCCGAGTGCGCCGAAGTCGCGGACGGCATCCCACACTGCATCCGCCCCCGCGTCGACCAGCATCTCCTTGCGAATCGAAGCCATCGATCTGCCTCCAGTTTGAACTCCAGATTGAAGACATGTTCGCGTCCGCCGGGTGCGCGCACATCGGGCAAAGGCCGCCGATCGAGCCCGGCGCGCACTTAGGGAAGCCACGACCGCCCTTACGCCGCGCAGTTGCCGGCGACGACGCGGCCGCCGTCGCGAATCTTGATCGCCCAGCGCGATTGCGGTACTGTCGCCGTGCGGGCGCGAGGGGATGTGCGCGCGTGACGGGCAGCCAGACTTCTGGCTGGACGGGGAGGGGTAATCACCGATGTGGGATCGGCTATATCGGCTGTGGCTGGGGTCGCAGCGATCGCTGTCTTCGGATTTCTCTCCGGCTGTATTGGTCGGTACATACATACGAGGGGAGCAGCGGTGAGCGTTACGGCACAGACAGATCCGGACTTCGTGTTCAAACCGATCCCGGAGATTGCGGAGCCACCCGAGGCAGCAGCCGCACAGGCGCATCCGGCCAGCCGGCTCGGCCCGCTCGAGCAACTGGCGGGCACGTGGAAGGGCGAAGGCTTCAACGCCATCTGGCGCCCGCACAAGTTGTCGACCGGTCAGGACCGCTTTCTCGAGCTCAACCTGACGAACGAAACGCTGAAGTTCACCAAGATCAACGGGCCGATCCCGAACCGTGGCCTGCTGATGCATGACATCAATATGTTCGGGCTCACCTACATGCAGCAGATCGCGGAGAAGGCCAGCGGCGCGGGGCTGCACATCGAGCCCGGGATCTGGGCTCACGTGCCGCCGACGAGCGCTCCCAAAGAGCCCTCGACCGTGGTCCGGATGGCCTCGATCCCGCATGGGACCACGATCCTCGCGCAGGGAACCTCGAAGACGCTCAACGGCGGTCCCGAAATCCACGACAACAACATCCTGCCGTTCGGGATCGGTTCTCCCGCCCCGCACAACAATCAGTTCGGCGCGATCGAGGGCACGTTCACCGAGCTCAACCTGTCGGTGCCGACGGCGTTCCGCCACAAGTCTGCGGGCGTCACCCAGCAGATGGTCAAGAACCCCAACAGCGTTCTCCAGGATGCGATCGCGGGCAAGAACGTCACCCACACGGTCGCCCTTCACGTGACCACCCTGCACGCGCCCGTGAGGGGCGGCGGCACGGCCAACACGGCGTTCCTGGCGGCTGGTGCGAACCCGCCCGGCGGCAACGCGAACGCCGTCCAGGTCCAGGCGACGTTCTGGATCGAGACCGTCGCGGGGCAGGCCAAGCCCCAGTTGCAGTACACCCAGCTCGTGGAGCTCGACTTCAACGGCCTGCGCTGGCCGCACGTCACCGTCGCGACGCTGCACAAGCAGTGAGGCGGCGCTGACGTCCGACGGGGTCGCTGCCGGCAATAGCGGGCGGCGGCCTCGCCCAGCGCCTAACCTGTGAACCTCACCGATGGGCGAGCGGGTCTGAACGTAGATGAGCGATACCTCCCACGCAGCCCGCTTCGAGCGCGACCACCGGTGGGCCCCCGGTCAGATGTCGGCGTACGTCGACGGTGATCTTCCTGAAGCGCTCCGCACGCGGCTCGAGCACCACCTCGGTGAGTGCGCCGAATGTCGCCGTCTGCTCGCGGGTCTGGAGCGGATGATTGATCGCCTCGGACGGCTGGCGGCGCCGAGCGGCGGCCTCCCGCCGCGCGAGATCGCCGCCGCGGTGCGGGCCCGTCTCGATCAGCCGCCCGCATCTTGACTGAACCGTTTGCGCACGTGCGCGGGTCAAACGGGGCATGGAAAACAACACTCATACCCAGGACCAGACCGGCCGGACGCCCAAGAACGACGCCGAGTGGCGCGAGCAGCTGACCCCGTCTCAGTACGAGGTGCTGCGCGGCAAGGCCACCGAGCGTCCCTTCACCGGCCGCTACGTAAACGAGAAGCGTGACGGGACCTACCGTTGTGCGGGGTGTGGTGCCGAGCTGTTCTCCTCGGAGACCAAGTTCGACTCCGGAACCGGCTGGCCGAGCTTCACCGAGCCCGCCGACCGTGCCAACGTCAACCTGCACGACGACCACAGCTACGGCATGCACCGGATCGAGGTGACGTGCGCGAGCTGCGGCGGTCACCTCGGCCACGTATTCCCCGACGGCCCCGGCGAGAGCGGCGAGCGCTACTGCATCAACTCCTGCTCGCTCGAGCTCGACGAGCACTAACGCCCAGCGGCGGGCGGCGCGATCGCGTGCCGCCCGCGCGCAAGGCTGTATAACCGCGCCGTGAGCGGCGCGCCGACCTCGGAGCACGAGCTGATCCGGCGCGCACGCGGCGGTGACCAGGACGCATTCGCGATGCTGGTGATGATCCACGCCGACCGGGTCTATGGCGCGCTGCGGCGGTTCGGGCTCGATCCCAGCGCCGCCGACGAGGTGGCCCAGGAGGTGTTCCTCCGTGCCTGGCGTGGCTTGAGGCGATTCGAGGAACGCTCGAGCTTCTCGACCTGGCTCTATCGGATCGCCTACAACGAGGCCCAGCGCCGCCTCGCGCGGCGGACGCTTCCGCGCGCCGAGCCCGACCCCGAGCGCGAGGACCCGATCGCGGCACTGCCCGCGGCACCGGGCCTCGACCCCGAGGCGCAGTCACTCGACCGTGAATTCGATCGCGTCCTCGATCAGGCGCTCGATCAGCTGCCCCCCGATTGGCGGGCGGCGGTTGTCCTGCGCGACATCGAGGGCCTGTCGACGCGCGCTGCCGCACAGGTCGTGGGCCTGCGCGAAGCGGCGTTCAAGAGCCGGCTGCACCGCGGCCGGATGCAACTGCGTGCCCTCCTCGAGCCCTATCTGGACCTCGAGGAGGGTTAGCGGCTGGCGGCTAGCGCAGCGTCGTCGCGCAGACGGCGCCACCGTGCTTCTCGAAGTAGCGCTGGTGATAATCCTCGGCGGGATAGAAGGGTCCGGCCTCTACGATCTCAGTCACGATCGGCTGCGTCAGGTGCTCCTGGCGGCCGTCGCGTGAGGCGATCGCCTGGCGTGCCTGCTCGGCGTCGTGAGCGAAGATCGCGGAGCGGTACTGGCTTCCGAAATCCCAGCCCTGGCGGTTCTTGGTGGTCGGGTCGTGAATCGACCAGAACGTATCGAGGAGCTGGTCGTAGCTGAGCATCGACGGGTCAAACCAGATCGTCACAGCCTCGGCATGCCCGGTCGTGCCGCTGCACACCTGCTCATAGGACGGGTCGGTCGCGG
>Ga0210385_10002068_pt1 | contig 12141 bp, 8 predicted proteins | sample IncBWH26OmetaG_FD_160107 | JGI IMG/M metagenome (GOLD analysis project Ga0210385, IMG submission 160107) | Forest soil microbial communities from Barre Woods Harvard Forest LTER site, Petersham, Massachusetts, United States - Inc-BW-H-26-O ... | reverse complement strand
CGTGCCGGCACTTCGGCCGTCGCCAACTCCTCGCCCTAGCGTTGCCGGCCTTATTTCTCGCGCTTGCGCCACCCCTTGCGCGTGCGCAGACCAGCACCCCACCCGGAAGACCCAAGCCTTACGCCGTGATCTTCGGAACCGTATGGGCTCCCGACGGTCACACCCTCTACGGCGTCACCGTGAAGATCCGCCGCGCCGACGACAAAGAAAAGAAGGTCCGCTGGGAAGTCTACTCCAATCACACCGGAGAGTTTGCCCAGCGCGTCCCGGCCGGCAAAGCCGACTACATCGTCTGGGCCGACTTGAAGGGCTATAAGCTGCCTTCGGGCCAAAAGCTCAAACTGGCCGCGCCCGTTTCCGTCCATATCGACGACGATGAGCGCGCCGAAACCGGGCTTCATTTAGACTGGCAGTAGCCGCTGCGCCGGAACCGGCAGCTGTGAAGAATTCATGAAGAATGCAATCATCGCGACTTCGCTGCTGGCCTCGCTGTTGCTGGCGTTGCTGATCGCCTCAATGGTGCCGGCTTTCTCACCGTCGGTGCTCGCCGCTCCCGCCCAGTTGTTCGGACGCGATCCCAAAAAAGTAGACAAGACCCGATTGCTCACCGGCAAAGTCCTCGACGCCGCTGACAGTCCTTTGCCCGACGCCGTCGTCTATCTCACCAACACGCAGACACGCTCCATAAAAACCTACATCGTTGGTGCTGACGGAGCCTACCGTTTTCCCGGGCTCCAGCCTGGCATCGATTACGAAGTCTATGCCCAGTTCAATAAACACAAGAGCGCAACCAAAACGGTTAGCCAGTTCGACGATCGCGCCCAGGTCTACGTCCCTCTGAAAATCAGCGCCAAAGCCGAAGCCGCCAATTAGGCACAAATGGCTTATAACCGACCGGCCACATTTCCCTAAACAAGAAAAAGGCCACCGTTGCCGATGGCCTTAAATCAAATGCTGCTGTAGAGGTATCCTTAGCCAAACTAGCTAATTGCTGTCGCCGCCCGCTCGCTTCCACGAGATCAAATCGCCGATCGTCGTGCTCGTTGAGGACGAAGCCGCCGGGTGTTTGTAAGACTCCACTTCCTGCCGCGACGCTTCTTCGCCAACCGCACGGATACTCAGCCCTACTTTTTTCTCTTCCGGATTCATCTTGATGATCTTGAAGTCGAACTCCGCGCCCGGCTCCAGATGCATCGGTTGTCCGTTGCCATCGACCGCTTCTGAATTGTGGCAGAGGCCTTCGATGCCTTCCGCAATCTCGACAAACGCGCCGAAGTTGGCCACGCGCAGCACCTTGCCGTGCACAATGTCTCCCACGCGGTGCTTGGCGAAGAACGAATCCCAAACATCGGGCTGCATCTGCTTCACGCCCAGTGAAAGCCGACGCTTGTCCGGCTCAATCGCCAAAATCACGGCCTTGATCTTGTCACCCTTCTTCAACACTTCTGAAGGATGCTTCACCCGCGTCGTCCAACTCAGATTGCTGACGTGCACCAGCCCGTCGATGCCGTCCTCAATCTCAATAAAAGCCCCAAACTCGGTCAGGTTTCGAACTCTTCCCTCAACCGTCGCGCCCACCGGATATTTGTCGTGCAGCGAATCCCACGGGTTCGTCGCCAGTTGCCGCATACCCAGCGAGATCCGGCGTTCCGTCGGGTTCACGCTCAACACCACGCAATCCACTTCGTCGCCCACGTTCACCAGCTTCGACGGATGCTTCATCCGCTTCGACCACGTCATCTCGCTCACATGGACCAGTCCTTCAATCCCCTGCTCCAGTTCAACAAACGCTCCGTAATCCGTAACGCTGATCACGCGCCCGTGAACATGCGCTCCCACCGGATAGCGGTGCTCTGCATCCAGCCACGGATCGGGCGTCAGTTGTTTGAAGCCCAGCGAGACGCGCTGCTTCTCTTTGTCGTACTTCAACACCTTCACCTGGATCTGGTCGCCGACGTTCACCAGATCGCGCGGATGCGTCAGCCGCCCCCACGACATGTCGGTGATGTGCAGCAGCCCGTCGAGCCCGCCCATATCCACAAACGCGCCGTATTCGGTCAGGTTCTTGACGATTCCCGTGAGGATGCTGCCCTCTTCCAGATGCTCCAGCGTCTTGCCGCGCTTTTCGTTCTGCTCTTCTTCCAGCAGCTGTTTGCGCGAAACCACAATGTTGCCGCGCTTCTTGTTCAGCTTGATGATGGCCACTTCCATCGTCTGGCCCTTCATCCCGTCCAGGTTCCTGATCGGACGCAGATCCACCTGCGATCCCGGCAGAAACGCATGCGCTCCCTGTATGTCGATCGTCAGCCCGCCTTTGATGCGGTCCACCACCACACCCTTGATCGGCTTCTTCTCGTTGTATGCGCGCTCGATCTCATCCCATGACCGCAGTCGCGCCGCTTTCAGGTGCGAGAGGTTCACGTAACCCTCTTCCGTCTCGCCCTTGTCGCGCATCACATCAATCTCATCGCCCGCCGCGAACTTCGGCTTGCCTTCGTGGTCCAGCGCTTCCGCAATCGGCACCATGCCTTCGGATTTCGCGCCAATATCGACCACCACGTGGGTCGCCGTCAGCTTCACCACGCGTCCTTTAATCACATGATCTTCGCCCACCGCTTCCTCGGTCTCTGTCTCGAAACTCTGGAGCGCGGCAGCGAAATCATCGCTCGCAGCTCCCGCCGACTCAGAACCGGAACTCTCGGGCGCTTCATTCTTTGCCTGTGCGGCATGCTCTTGCGAAACCTGATCCCGAGAGACTGACTCTCCCGAACCATGCGTCTCGGCCACACCCTGCTGCGATGCGTCTGGGGCGGAGGACTGTGCGTCCGCGGATGAAGGTTGTGCGTGCTCGGGAGCGTCAATTACCGCCGAGGCGCCGGGGTGCGTGTCGTGTGCTGTTGTCATGGCTTCAATACTGGATTCAGATTTAGGAACGGTGGTGTCGTCGAGCAGGCTCATAGTCTCTAGGCCGCACGCGTCGGTGCGCATCTCTTGCGGGACGTGGCATAGCGGACTGCTGGCGTGGTCTTCAGTTTGCGTTGAGGCCGACCTGGCGGACGACCCTAGGACAATTCCAGCTGGTTCGAAACCGCGTCCAATAGGGACTCTTCGACTATAGCAACCGCTTCCGAACAGTGTCAAACGCGATTCCGGCCATTGACCTAAGAATTTACAAACCGGTCACAGAAGCTCTGGGCTACGAGCCCCGGGCCACGCGCTTCGAGCAAGTTGTCCTCCCCAGAGGTTCTAACGGTATTACCTCAATTTCAATTTGTTTTGGAAGGGCGACGTCAGTTGAATTTGGTTTTGGGAAGGGCACGACTTCAGTCGTGCCGTAACTGCTTCATAATCACTAGCGGCTTTAGCCGCTGAGGCGATGCGTCCCAAGCCGATTCCACTACCATTCCAGCCCGCCGCTCGCAGCCCGCAGCGTCTTTCTGCTACCCTCCCTCCATGGATCATCTCTGGACCCCTTGGCGTTACGCCTACGTTACCGGCGCCACCCAGAAACCCGGCTGCATCTTCTGCGATGCCCCCAAAGAAACCGACCGCCAGGCCCTCATCGTTCACCGCGGAGAGCATTGCTTCATCATCCTTAATGCCTATCCCTACACCAACGGACACGTCATGGTCGTACCCTACGCGCACCTCGACGAGCTGCAAAAACTCCCCGCCGCCGCGGCCACCGAAATGATGGCTCTCACCCAAAAACTGGAGACCATCCTGCGCCAACTTTATGTCCCCGACGGCATCAACCTCGGCATGAACATCGGCAAAGCCGCCGGTGCCGGCGTCGCCGGACACATCCACATGCACATCCTCCCCCGCTGGGTAGCCGATGCCAATTTCGTCAGCGTAATCGGCGAAACCAGAGTTCTGCCCGAATCGCTGGATGTCACCTGGGAAAGGATCAGGAAAGCATTTGCAATTGATGATTTGTAATTGGTAATTTCCCCTTGGACCGTGCCCATCTTTTAAATTACCAATTACAAGTTTCTCCTCACTTCATCTCCCGCCCAAAAAACTCCTCCGTCGCCCCATAAGCCCGAATCCAGTCCCTCCACAGCAGAAACCCATGAATCTCATCCGGAAAAATCAATTCCTCCACGTGCACTTTCTGTGCCCGCAACCGCTGCAACAGATCCACTGTCTGCGAAAACGGAACATTGCGATCGTCATCTCCCTGAATTAGCAGCACCGGCGATCTCCACGTCGCAATCGCCGCATTCGGAGAAGACTGAAACGCCAGCTTCACCGCCGCATCATGGTCCGCCGCATCTGCCGGAATCTCATCTCCCAGCACCGACCAATCATGCACGCCGTGCAAATCAACTCCCGCCGCAAACAAATCGGAATCGTGTGCCAGCCCCATCGCCGTCAGATACCCGCCGTAAGACCCGCCCCACAGCCCGATCCGCTTCCCATCCACATTGGGCAGCGTCTGCAAAAATTTCCCCGTCGCCACAATATCTTTGTACTCAGCCCCGCCGCGCGGTCCTCCATCTGCCGGTTCGCGGAAGTGCCGCCCATACATGATCCCCGTCCGGTAATTCACCGCCAGCACCACGTACCCGCGGCTCGCCAGATACTGATTCATCGCATAAGCGTTGTGGTAGTAGTCCATGTAATGAAAGCCGAGCATCATTTGCCGTATCGACCCACCGTGAATAAAAATCAGCGCCGGGTGTTTTACATTTTCCTTCGCCTTAGAAGTCGCCGCCTTCGGCTCGAATAACTGCCCGTGAATCTCCCACCCATCCGCCGCCTTGAAGATCACCTGTGTCGGCGTAACCAGCTGCGCCGAAGGAAAATCCGCCGGCAACGCGCCCTTGGCAATCATCTCGCGGCCTTTTGGCGTGATCACATACGGCATCGCCGGAGTCGTCGCCGTCGATCCCAGACACACAACCTTCCCCGCAACTTCAAGCGGCGTCCACTCCATCGTCGCGTCACGCGTAATGGCAATCGGCCTTCCGCCTGCAACCCCCCCCCGCCAAAGATGACGCCGTTCCATATCGCGAATATCGTAATCAGCCTCGTTGGAGGAGAAGATCACCGATGTCTTGTCCGTACTCAGCGTCACATCCTCGGTTTCAAATCTTCCCGGAGTCAGCAGCGTCGCCGCACCTCCGGATGTCGCCACCGAATAAAGATGGTTCCATCCATCCTGTTCCGAAGAAAAAATGACCCGATCTTTCGCCGCAAACTTGAATGAACCGTCCTCAGTCAGCAACGGTAGAGAATCATCCAGCCCCGCGCCGCTCTTCCATATCTCGCTCGCCGAATCGCTGCCCACGTCATACACCCAGATCGCCCACGGCTGCGGCACCAGCGGAATGTAAGCCGGCCTCGTCAGCTTGCCCACCAGCCGCACAAACGCAATCTGGCTCCCATCCGGAGACCATCGCGGATACAGATCGCGGTCCCCGCTCGGCGAAATGTAGCGCAGCGTGTCGCGTCCGAATTCGTAGATCCCTACAAAGCTGTGATCGCCGCGATCGCTGACAAATGCAATCTTCTTCCCATCCGGAGACCATTGCGGCTCCGCATTGCTCCCACGCGCAAACGTCAGCGCCTTGGCCTTTTCCTTTCCCGAAATCGGAGCGATCCAAATCTGCTTCTTTGCCGCCCACACCGCAGACTCTCCATTCGGAGAAACTTCGATGTCTTCGCAATCCTCTTCATCGCATCCCATCTCGCCCAGCAAACGCGGCTCTCCTGCTTTATCTACGTCCATCGCCCACACCTGCTGCGTCCGCTTTTCCACGCCGCTCGTTGGATCGGCAATTTCTCCCGCGCTATTTGCCTCGCTTCCCCGCGCATAAACAATCGTCCGCCCGTCCGGCGTCAGCCTCAACGCCGCGATCGGCATGCCCACGTCGCCCGTATAGTGCGTCACCTGCCGCGCGGCAAAATCCGGAGCGTCCGCCACCCACACATTGCGCTCACCCTTCGCCGCAAACACCCACGCAATCGTCCCAGGACGTTCATTCGTAGCTTGGGCCGCAACCAGATTATTGGGAAAGGGTGAGCTCAACACCTGCTCAAGCGTGAAAGCCGCGGAAGATGGACCAGCAGCCGGCACCGATTGTGCGAAACAAGCACCCAGCGACGCGAAAGCGAGCAGGACTGAAAAAGATATTGCGATATACGACCACGCGGACCGCGCCTGAATTCTCATCGCGGCAGAGTACGTGAAACAGGTGGGAGTTGACAACAGGAGAGCCGCAACGGTCGGCAGCTAGCTCTTAAAGTGAAATTTCAACTTCAGCGCTGCGCTCTCCGCATCAGATCCGGCTGCATCAGGTCCGACCGTACCGAAAGCGGCTCCGCCGTGTGGAAATATTTCTTGTAAGCCGCGATCCAGTCGACGGCAATATCGCGCTGCGCCGCCGAAAGATCAAGGTTGCCCGCACACACCATTTCGTGGAGCCGTTCTTCCAGCGCATCCTTCACGTGCGCATTCCATGTCCGCGACTGATAAGGTTCCGGCCACAGATTTCGAATATCTTCCGTTCCGCCCAGCCCCGGAGCAATCAGGTAATCGATTTCATAATCATCTGCGCGCGGATTCCTGATTCCGTATTCGCGAAAGACTTCCTGCCGCAGCGACGTCGACACCTCTCCAACCACTTCTTCATGCGCCATCGAGCAAACCTCACCAATGCTGACGCTCCGCGTAGCTCCCGGTGTCAGGCTCCGGTTGGGGATGGCTCCCTGCTCTGACGCCAAATTGCCGGACGACGCCCCTGACCATCCGTCATGCCAGGCCTCATAAAATGACTCGCGCAATTTATGCGGCGGCCCGAAAAACCAACCCGCCCCCACCGCCAGACAGCAGATCAGTAACACCACTGCCGCCGCCCGTGCCGCCGGCAACTGGCACCACCCCCGCCACGAACCGGTTTCCCGCTGCGACGACAGTTGCGCCAACTCCGCTCGCAACTGCGCCCGTGGGCCCTCGATTGGCGGCAACTGCGGATCGAGCGTCCGGCGATGCGCCCGCACAAACTCCGCAATCGTGCTTTCGATTTCCGCCATCCGAGCGCGGCAATCCCAGCAAGCGGCGAGATGCGCTTGCACCTGCGCTGTGCGCCCCGTCACCAGTTCGCCATCCGCCGCCAAAAGCAATTCCTCATCCGATAAGTGCATCTCCGACAGTTGTTGATCTTCGCCCAGCATGGCTTTATCTCCCCTCCGCACGCATCAACCGCGCCAGTGATCGTGTCAGCGATATCGATACCGCACCCAGGGAAATTCCAAGCACTTCCGCAATTTCCCGGTAGCGCAGTCCCTCCGCCCGCAGCCGCAGGCAATCCTGGTCTGTCTCCGGCAACGCCTGAACCACCGCCAGCAGCCTCTTCCGCCCTTGTTCCGACGACAACTGCTCCTCAGCGTTCGGCGACGGATCAAACTGCTCTTCGGCAACCGCCCCGTCCGCCGCCATCCGGTTGAGCGATTTCTGGTTTGCGTGGCGCTGCTTCAGCGCCAGATTGTGTGTCACCCGAAAAATCCATCCCCGAAGGTTTTTCCTCGACCGCCGTAATTGCAGGTGCCGGAAAAGCGAAAGAAATACTTCCTGGACGACTTCCTCCGCATCATGCGCCGAAATCCCGAACGACAGCCCATAGCGAAGCAGAGGATTCCTATATTGCTCAAACAGGCCCAGGACTTCGCGCTCAATCTCCGAGGGCTTCGCCGACAACGCAGCGTCAGCACTGGAGAAGGTCAGCTCGTTAGTCGAGTCCATCGGAGGCATCTACTAGCATTCCTAATATTGGATTCCCTATACATATATATTCCCCATCCCCCGCTTCTGTTCAAGGTTCTTGCGAACAAAAACACTGAACGAAACGTCCGGAAACCGAATATTCACGTTGAGGCAGAGAAAGCATCCCGGCACCCTCCCAAAGGTAACCCCGCCCGTGGGAACGCCGGTCAATCCCTGCCCGCACAGCAGCTAAACTACAGAGGCCGGTGAGAATGAACAGGCTCCTAGCCATTTTTTTCTTTTGCGCGTTCCCGCTCCTTGCTCAAACCAACAGCGGAGAATTGCGCCTCAAAGTTACCGACCCTGCCGGTCTGGCGGTCAAAACAACGGTTAAGATCGCCTGCCAGGCTAATGGATATCGCAATACCCTTGCCACCAGCGATCAGGGAACTCTGACCGTACAGCGCCTGCCCTACGGCTTGTATCAGCTCGAAATCAAGCAGCCGGGATTTGCCGATTCATCCGCAGCCGTCGAAATTCATTCCCGGATTCCAACCGAATACACCGTCCAACTCAACCTGCCGTCCGTGCAGCAATCAGTCACCGTCACCGCGCCCAACACCTTAATCGACCCCGATCAGGCCGGCGCCGTTAGCCAGATCGGAGCTCAAGACATTCAAAATCGCCTCGGCTCCATCCCCGGTCGTTCCCTGCAAGACTTAGTCAACTCCCAGCCCGGCTGGCTCTATGAAGGTAACGCCGTCCTCCATCCACGCGGCTCCGAGTATCAAACCCAATTTGTCGTCGATGGCATCCCGCTGACCGACAATCGCTCGCCCAGCTTCGGACCCGCCATTGACGCCGACGACGTTCAATCGCTCAGCATCTACACCGCCGGCATTCCCGCTGAATACGGCCGCAAAATGGGTGGCGTCGTCGAAGTTAACACCCTGCAGGATTCCCAGCCCGGCCTTCACGGCCAGCTCGTCCTCTCCGGAGGCAGTTTCGACACCGCCGGCGCTTCCGCCCAGGGACAATACGCATGGGGTAAGAACACCTTCGGCGCCAGCGCCAGCGGCAGCATGACCAGTCATTATCTGAACCCCGTTGTTCCCGAAAACTTCTCCAACACCGGCACCCTCGGCGATTTCTCCGTCAATTACGAACGCGACCTCACCGCGAAAGATCGGCTGCGCTTCATCGTTCGCCACGAACTCTCGCGCTATGACATTCCCAACGAGCTCGTCCAACAAGCCAATGGGCAGATCCAAACCGCCGACAACATCGAAACCATGGGCATCGCTTCCTACCAGCACACATTCTCCTCCAACGCGCTCGCCGACTTTCGTACCATGGTCCGCGACAACAACATTGGCTTCAACTCCAATCCCGACTCCACTCCCATCGAGGTCTTCCAGCAGAATTTCTTTCGCGAAGCCTACTTCAAGGGATCGGGAACCGTCACCCGCGGCCGCAACGAATGGAAATTTGGCTTCGAGTCCGACAACATCTTCCTCAACGAAAACTTTCGCTACCACATCACCGACCCTACTCAATTTGATCCGCAAACTCCCCCCAATTTCTCGTTCATCGCCAACCGCCCCGATCTCGAGCAATCCATGTTCGTGCAGGACCAGATCCGCTTCAAAAACCTGACCATCAACATCGGTCTGCGCTGGGATCACTACCAGCTCATCTTGAACCGTAACGCCGTCGATCCACGCTTCGCCATCTCGCGCTACTTCCCGTCCGCGGACCTCGTCCTGCATTTCTCCTACGATCGCGTGTTTCAGACCCCGTCGTTCGAGAACATTCTGCTCTCCAGCTCCCCTCAGGCTGAAGCCATCGATCCAAGCCCTGGCAACGTCTTGCGGCTCGTCGAACCTTCCGAAGGGGATTACTATGAAGCCGGTCTGACCAAGGCTTTTGGCGGCAAAGTGAAGCTGGATGCCAACTGTTTTCGGCGCCTGGTGGCAAATTACGCCGACGACGATCAAATTCAGAACACAACTATCAGCTTCCCTATCGCCTTCCAGAAGGCCGTCATTTACGGCGCGGAAGCGAAACTTGAGCTTTCCGACTGGCGTCGCTTTTCCGGTTTCGTGAGCTACTCCTACACCCTCGGTCAAGCCTGGTGGCCGGTCACCGGAGGCCTGTTTCTGGGCGACGACGCTGCCGGACTACTGCCCAGCGGCCACTTCCCCGATTCGCAAGATCAGCGCAACACCATCCGCGGGCGTCTTCGCTACCAGGTCACACCACGCTTCTGGATCGCCGGCGGAGTTCAATTCGACAGCGGCCTGCCCTTCGACTTCCAGTGCGATCCGAGCTTAACTCCCCAACAATGTATTCAGGGACAAGTCCAGATCTACGGTCAACAGGTCATCGATCGCATCAACTTTGCCCGTGGACGCATCTATCCCGCATTTCAGGTCAACGCTTCCGCCGGCGCCGATGTCTACAAATCGGATCGCATCAATACTCGCTTCCAGATCGACGCCCAGAACCTCAACAACGTTCTCAACGTCATCGACTTCGGAGGCCTTTTCTCCGGCAACGCCATCGGCCCGTCGCGCAGCGTTTCCGCACGCCTGACCACCAGCTTCTAGCAACCGCCTCCTCGTCACCCCGCTTATACCTTGCCATCCCGAGCGCAGCGAAGGATCTGCAGCTAAGCCGACTCCGCCCAGTCGCGCCCTTCGCTCTCCCGCATCCACCTCCACGCGCTCCCGACCATCTCCTCAATCCCGCGCTTCGCCGTCCATCCCAACACCCGTTGCGCTTCCGTCGCATCGGCCACCAGCACCGGAGGATCGCCCGCTCGCCTCGCCCCCATCGTCCGCCGCGCTGCCCGCCCCGTAGTGCGCTCCGCCGCCCGAATTACATCCAGCACCGAGTACCCACGCCCCGTCCCCAAATTTACGGCAAGATTGAAACCCCGCTCATCGTTCCCGCCTTCGAGATACCGCAAAGCCCGCACATGTGCATCCGCCAGATCCTCCACATGAACATAATCGCGGACGCACGTCCCATCCTCCGTCGGATAATCATCCCCATGGATTTGCAACTCGCGCCCACTCCCGCCGCAAGCCGCCAGCGCCAGCGGAATCACATGCGTCTCCGGCTCATGCAACTCGCCAGTCTCGCCGCTCTCATCTGCGCCCGCGGCATTGAAGTACCGTAAACTCACCGACCGCATTCCATACGCCCGCCCATAAGACTCCAACGCATTTTCAAAAAGCAGCTTCGACCAGCCATAAGGATTCACCGGCGTCCGCACCGCTCGCTCCGTAATCGGAACCTCGCTCGGAATTCCATACACCGCGCAACTCGACGAAAACACGAAACGCCGAATCCCCGCATCCAGCACGGCGTTCAACAAGCTCAGCGCCCCCGTAACATTATTGCGAAAATACTTCCGCGGATTCTCCACCGACTCTCCCACATAAGCGTGCGCCGCAAAATGCATCACGGCATCCACCCGCGCCAGCGCGCGCCGCAGCTTGACTTCATCGGCAATGTCCCCCTCCACCAGCTCAAATCCCCGCGCCAGCCGCCGAAACCCCGTCGAAAGGTTGTCATAAATCAGCACCTCAAAGCCGGACCGCCTCAGCGCCCGCGCCACCTGACTGCCGATATATCCCGCGCCGCCCGCCACCAGTATCGTCACCTCGTCATCATCCGCCCCCAGCCCCTACCCGCAGCGTGACCCCCATCACCCTCCGTTTGTGACAGACCGCCCCATGACTCGGCCGCCAACCCGACCCGCGAAGAAGATAGGCATAGAAGCCTTGGTGTAGAATTTGAAAGTCGAACCCCACGCTGCCGCCCACGGCAGCGGATCTCTTTACTTAGGTCGGATCTTCGATAGCTGGGTCATCGGGACGTAGCGCAGCCTGGTAGCGCACTTGCTTGGGGTGCAAGGGGTCGCGAGTTCAAATCTCGCCGTCCCGACCATTTTTCCTCTACCACTTACGCCGATTCCTCACCGGCCCGGAGTCAGGCAACAAAAATCCCCGAACGGCCTCGTTTGTGGGATGGGCCATTCGGGGAAAGGAGATTGCGTAACGCTATTGCAAAAATAATCTCGTTCCCGTTTTCAGTCTGTTCAGTTTTGCTCAACCTCGGGCCGGGCGATTTCGCGGGAACTTCGCGCATTCGTGTTGGTTGAACTCGTCCATCACTTTCGCTGGGACTTTCTCGGCCTCCGCAACTCCCGGATTCGCGATAACCCAGTCGCACACACTGCAACCCCATGCCGTGAAGGTGCTGTTTTCCCGCCATACCAGGTCGCGTGACATGGGCGGGATTTTAAACGCAAACTCAGCGCGTTGACAATAAGCTCACCCCCGCATGCTCCGCTCGCAAGTCAGCCGGTCACGAGTTCAAATCTCGCCGCCCGCCCGTTTGTTCAACCACCTAAACTGCAA
>Ga0210385_10002067_pt1 | contig 12142 bp, 9 predicted proteins | sample IncBWH26OmetaG_FD_160107 | JGI IMG/M metagenome (GOLD analysis project Ga0210385, IMG submission 160107) | Forest soil microbial communities from Barre Woods Harvard Forest LTER site, Petersham, Massachusetts, United States - Inc-BW-H-26-O ... | reverse complement strand
GTCAGTCGGCGGTATGCAAGCGGCGCCCTCGGGTGCATAACCGCGTAGCACCTACCTAGCAATCAATGTCATGCAACCATCTGGTTGCATGTATCTAAAGCTCTAGCACCCTCTATCGCGCTATTTAGTCGCCCGCGTTACTGAGATCGGAGCGGTTTCGTTACATGGCGGCAAAGCATTGTGGGGAAAGTCGAAGTGAACGCTGATCGTGCCGCCGGCATGCGTGGGCGAGCTGAAGGTGCCCCTGATCGAATATTGGGGGTTGATGCCCCCGCCATAGCTGACCGAGGTCGAGCCATGGAAACTTCCTTTGACGACGGCGAGCGTCGGGAAGTGCACGAGCGGAGGGTTTTCCGCCGGTGGCCCACAATTGACAGTGGCCTCGAAGTGAGTGCTCAGATCAGTGATCTTCGTGCCTTTCGTGGTCACCTTGAAGCCGAGGTCTGACGCCCCGGCGGAGCCGGCGTAGTTGCCGGTCTTTGGCGTAGCCGCGGCTTTCCCGGCCAGCGCGTAGCCGCTCTCGCCGAGCATCGCGACCACTATCGGTAGAGCTGCCGCGAAGCGTATCTTTCTGGACTTCAAGGTTCCCCCTTGTTGCTTTGTTGCTCGGCTGGGTCGGCGTACGGCGGCAAACGCTAGCAAGGAGCCGTCATGCGCAGAGCTCAGAAAGCACGCGAGAAGATTCGTCGGCAGCAAACGCACGCGAGATGAACCGTGGCGCACAAACCTCGTTGGCGCAAACGCATGCAAGAAAAGATTCGTCGCGCACAAACGTTTCTTTGGGGTGGCCGTACACGTATGGGGGCGATCTAGCGAAAGCGACCAGATGAGTTCGTCGTCGCACAACTACCTGCGCGGCGCTCGCGGTACGTGGTCGATGGCACTGCTGGCGCTATGTTTGCTCGTCGCGCTGTGGGCCGGACGAGACTCGCTCGGAACCGCCAGAGCGGGGACCGTCGTCCCCGCGTTCGTGCAGGCCTCAAGCGCCCACTCCAGCTCCGTCACCAGCCTGACGGCCACACCCACGTCGAACGTGACGGCCGGCAACACGATGGTGGTCGAGGTCGGCGTGTGGAGCGAAAAATCGGCTACCACGGCCAGCGTCACCGATTCTGCCGGCAATAGCTATGTGGAGCTACTGCACTTCACCGCCTCCGACAAAACCGAGATGAGCATCTGGGCAGCGCCGATCGGCGCCGGCGGCGGGACTAAACCCACGATCACGGCCAAGCCTTCGGCCAAGGCCGACGTCGGCTTGGTCGCCCTCGAATACTCGGGCGTCGCCACAGCACAAGGAAAGACCGTGCTCGACCGCTCCGCCTTCAACACAGGCACAACCAAGACGGCCGGCACAGTTTCCCCTGGCGCCACCCAGCCGACGACCGGCGCCGAGGACCTGGCGATCGGCTTCTACCTGGACTCGGGCTTCGAAGACAAACTCGGCGGCGGCACGGGCTACACCACGCGCGCCAACGTCTCGCCCGAGGAAAACATCGAGCTGCTCGCGCAGGATGCCGTCGTCCCCGCCGGCTCGACGCCCAACCCGACATTCAGCACCGGGGCCTCCACGATCTGGCTCGCCTCGACCATCGCCTTGCAGGGGGGCGAATCTGGGCCGGCGGGCGAAACTGGGCCGGCCGCCGAAGGCGAATTCACCCCACTGGCCAGTTGGCCGTTCGTGGCGATCCACCTGATCCAACTCGCCAACGGCAACGTGCTCGCCTTCGACGGCTGGCAGCAGCCTGAGCCCACCTACGTCTGGAACCCGACGACACAGGCGTTCACCTCGACAAACGCCCCTGACAGCATCTTCTGCTCGGGCATGGCTCAGCTTCCAAACGGCGAGGTGATGACCGTCGGCGGATATGGCGGGCTCACCACCGGAAAGATCGGCATCGTCGACACCGCGGTCTTCAACCCGGCCACCGGCACCTGGTCACGCGTGGCCGACATGCACACACCGCGCTGGTATCCCGACGTCACCGAGCTAGCCAACGGCGACTACGTTGCCATCAGCGGCAACTCGACCAACGCCAACACGTGGGCCAACACGCCGGAAGTCTATGACCCCACGACCAACACTTGGACCGAACTGACCAAAGTCTCCACTTCGCAGATCAAAGAGGAGGAGTATCCGTTCTCCTACCTGCTGCCGAGCGGAGAAGTCTTCACGATCGGCCCCTCCGAGGATCTGTCCTTCGAGCTCAACGTCGCCAACCAGACATGGACGCAGGTCGGTGGAGCCAGCGGCATCACCAACGGCTCCTCGGTCATGTACCGCCCGGGCAAGATCCTCTACAGCGGCGGGGCGCCGAGTGTCATCAACACGACCAACTCCGTCGCCAACACGGCGGTCATCGACCTGACGGCCGCCACACCCAAATGGCGACAGATCGCGCCAATGCACGACAACCGCGTCTACCACACGCTGACGATGCTCGCCAACGGTGAAGTGTTGGCCGTCGGCGGCGAGGCCTCAAGCGACCAGGAAATCGTCACAAGCGGCGTGCTGCCGACGGAAATCTGGAATCCGACGACTGAAAAGTGGACCGCAGCGGCGCCGATCGCCGCCGCGCGCAACTATCACTCGACGGCAATGCTGATGGCGAATGGCAAGGTGCTGATCGCCGGCGGCGGACACCCCAACGGTCTCGGCGACCCTGGCGAGTTCTCCTCGCAGATCTATTCGCCGCCCTACCTGTTCGACGGCCCCCAGCCGACGATCGCCTCCGCGCCCGCGGCATCGACATACAACACAAGCATCACCGTCACGACGCCCGAAGCCTCTTCGATCGGCTCGGTCAACCTCGTCTCACTCGGCACCGACACGCACCAGAGCGACATGGCCCAGCACTTCGTGCCGCTGTCGTTCACCGCCAACTCGGGTTCTTTGACGGTGCAGACGCCGGCCAACTCGGCCCTTGCGCCCTACGGCAACTACATGCTCTTCATCGTGAACAAGAAGGGCGTGCCATCGATCTCCACCCCGCTCAACCTGAGTCCCACGCCCACGGCGCCGGCTGCCCCCACCGGTGTGAGCGCAACCGGTGGCGAAGGCAGCGCCACCGTAACTTGGACGGCGCCCTCGCCTGGAACGAGCCCGATCACCAGTTATACCGTCACGCCCTACATCGGCAGCACCGCCCAGTCCAGCACCGTCGTCAACGGTTCGCCACCGGCGACCAGCACCACGATCACTGGCCTGAAAAACGGCACCACGTACACATTCACCGTGACAGCGACCAACGCTGTCGGCAGCGGGCCTGCCTCAGAAAAGTCGAACGCTGTGACGCCGTCAGCTCCCACGGCGCCGGCCGCCCCGGCGGCCCCAACGGCCACCCCCGGCAACGCGAGCGCGACCGTCACCTGGAGCGCACCCGCCAACAATGGCAGCCCGATCGTCAGCTACACGATCACGCCCTACATCGGCAGCACCGCCCAGACCGCGACCACGATCAACGGCTCGCCCCCGGCCACAAGCGCCACGATCGCCGGGCTCACCAACGGCGACACCTATACGTTCACCGTGACAGCGGCCAATGCCATCGGCAGCGGACCCGCCTCGGCCGCTTCGAACGCCGTCACGCCCTCTGGCACGGCCTCGCCGCAATTCATTCAGCAGGCCTCGGGGCATGCCCACAACGTCACGAGCCTGGCCGTGACTCCAGGGGCCACTCTCGTCACTGGCAATCGCCTGGTCGTCGAGGTCGGCGTCTGGAGCAGCGCCAAGGCGACCGCTTCGAGCGTGAAGGACTCGGCTGGCGACACTTTCACCGAGCTGCTGCACTTCAAGGCATCTGACAACACCGAAATGAGCATCTGGAGCGCACCCGTGACGGCCGGTGGCGGGACGATTCCGACGATCACCGCCACGCCCAGCGCCAAGGCTGACGTCGGCGTCGCCGTGCTCGAATATGCGGGTCTCTCCACCGCGGCTGGGACCGCCGTCGTTGACCAGAGCGCCGACGCAACCGGGACGACCAAAGCGGCGGCCGTGGTCTCTACACCCGCCACCGCCCCGACCACGGCACCGGGCGAGCTCATCGTCGGCTTCTACGCCGACTCCGGCTTCGACGACAACCTGATGGCGCGCATGGGCTTCAACGGTCGCGTAAACGTCTCGCCGGACGAAGAAATGGAGTTCGTCGCCGAGGACGCTCTGACCGGGGGAACCGGGGCCACACCGAGCGCAAGCGTGCAGACCGGGGCCTCCACCATCTGGTTGATGGGCGCGATCGTCTTCAAGTCCGCGGCCGTCAGCGAACCGCAGGCGGCGCCACTCGCCGCGCCGGCGCGTCTGGTCGCGACGCCCGCCAATGGCGGCGCGATCGTCACCTGGACCGCGCCGCGCAACGGTGGCAGCCCGATCACCACGTACACGGTCACGCCATACCAGGGACGACACGAGCTGCCCTCAACCACAGTCTCGGGCACCAGTGCCGCGATCGGCGGTCTAAAGAATGGCGTCAGCTACCGCTTCAGAGTGGTAGCCCACAACCGGATCGGCGCTGGGCCCAAGTCTCGCCTGACACGCAAGATCAGGCCTTCGCGCTCTGCCATGTGGGCTTTTTGGTGCACGCCGTTCTCGATGGCACCAAACGTCTCGGGCTCGATCCTCTCGAGCTTGACCTCGGGCAAGCTCGTGCTGCCGAACGGCCAGGCCGTGATCTGGTCAGGCGCGCATCTGCGGTAGTCGACGCAGCGGCCGCGTGGGTGGGTATGCCCCACCTTGGGTAAGCAAGGAGCATCTCGGATGTTGCGATCAACCGGCGCCTGTTGGTCACCGGAGCCACCGGCTTCATCGGTGGACGCTTGGCGCGCGCGCTGGTCAGTTCGGGTGCCAAGGTTCGCTGCCTTGCGCGAAACGCAACCCGCGCTGAGGACCTGAGGGCCGTTGGCTGCGAGGTGGTCGAGGGCGACGTTGGACAAAGCTCCAGCTTGGACGGGATCGGCCACGAGATCGAGGTCGCCTACTACCTGATCCACTCGATGTCCGGTGGCGAAGGCTTCCAAGAGCGCGAGCAGGAAGGCGCTCGCAATTTCGCGCGGATGGCCGCGCGCGAAGGGATCGAGCGCGTTGTCTATCTCGGCGGACTGGGCGATCAGAGCGTCTCAAAGCACCTGCTCAGCCGCCATGAGACGGCGCTCACGCTGGCGCGCCACGGGCCGGCGCTGACCTACTTCCGGGCCGCGATGGTGGTCGGTGCCGACAGCGAGTCCTACCGCACGCTGCGCTACCTCGTTCAGAGGCTGCCCGTGATGATCGCGCCCGCGTGGCTGCGCACGAAGACGCAGCCGATCGGTATCGACGACGTCATCGAGTACCTCAGCCGCGCTGCCGAGGTTCCCGAGTCGATCGGACGCGAAGTGCAGATCGGCGGGCCCGACGTGCTCTCCTATGGAGAGATGCTCGAGCGGATGGCCCGCGTGATGGGAAAGCGTCCACGCGTGATGGTCCCAGTGCCGCTGATCACCCCGTGGCTGTCCTCGCTGTGGATCGGGCTCGTGACCCCCGTCGATACGAACGTCGCGCGTCCGCTTATCGAAGGCTTGAAGACAGCAACGATCGTCACCGATGCAAGCGGCACCGAGCCGTTCGGGATCATGCCCGCGCCGTTTGACGAGGCACTTAGACGAGCGCTTGCCGAGGAGGGCTCACCGCCCTGAAGCCCTCCTTCGCGAGAACCCTGATCCCCCGGGGGCCTACGCACTGAGGAGTGGATCGGAGTCAACGTCATCAATCGACGCGTCTCGGTCCAACGCATCGGCCTGAATCCACACGATCGCGGCCACCACCGCTGAGACGAACAGAACCGATGGCCATGCGCCAATGACGAGCCCAAGCAGATGCGAGAGCACGAACGCGCCGAACCCGACGCACCCGAGGATCACCGCCGTGCGCCTACCGTGGCGACGCGCCCACGCCTGGATGCACCACAGGCCGCCGATTGCCAGAACGACTCCGCCGAGGGGACGCGAGCCAGTGCTCACAGCCACCGCAAAGCCGGCGATCAAAGAGCCCGCGGCGACCGGGGCTGTGGGAATGGGGCGCACCGGCCGAGCGTAGCGCGCCGCCCACCGGCACTCACTGAGGCAGAGCAACAAGAGAACAACCGGCTGACAGCTCGTTTCCCGCGTCGCTCATAACCCACTACCGTCTTTAGGTGGGGAAGTCAGTCACAAGAGAGGGAAGAGGACCGGATGCACGCACCACCGCTGTTTCGAGATCGGCCCAGGCCAATCCAAATAATCCTCGGTGGCTTTGTGCCGTTCGCGTTTGGAGCGGTCGTTGGGGTCGTCCTTGGTATCTCCGCCGGCGCTTACTGGGGGCTGTCGGTGCTCGCCGGGGTCGGCGCGATCGTGGCCGGCTTCGAGCACCAGGACGGCTGGGGCGGCGCCGATCGCGGGCTGGTCGGTGGCGCTCTCTTCGGCGCGGGCATACTGATCGCCCATGCGATCGCGGGGACGCATGCGAAGGTCTCGCTCGGGAGCTTTCCGCCACTGCTCATCGTGATCGATGCGATCGCCGGGATGTTGCTTGGCGCCCTCGGGGGCCGGATCGGCCGGGCGTTGTGGGTGCGCCCGGGCGCGAGCGCCGAGGGTTCCCCACCAGAGGATGCCCAGCCGCTTGTCTAAGGTCTGGGCTGGCTGACGGCGCTACGCACGTGCTCCTCGAAGAAGCCGAGCATCCGTCGCCAACCGTCCGCCGCCGCGTCCGTGTCGGGGCCGACCATCATCGGCGTGGGCATTCGCGCAAGCCAGCCCTGCCAGCCTTCGTGCTGGGAGAAGAACGAGTGACCCACCCCGTCGTAGGTTTGGATGTCGTGCTCCACGCCGAGCGAGCTCAGGTGGGCCTCCAAACGCTCGGCCATGTTGCGCCCGAACATGCGGTCCTTCGAGCCGAAGCTCGCGACCACCGGGCAGACGCTGTCGAGCTTGGCGCGGTCCTTGGGCACATCGCCATAATTGACCGCCGCCGCCTTGAAGCCGGGCTTGGTGGCGGCGATCAGGGCAAAGCCTCCGCCGAGGCAGAAGCCGGCGACCGCGATCCGGCTCGCGTCGACGTCATCGCGCCCGGCAAGCGCCTCGCGTGCGGCCAGGATGTCGGCGATCTCGCGGTCGATTGATCCTCTGACCATGTCGGTCATGACCCTGCTCAGGCACACGATCCGTGTGCCATGCGAGAAGAGGTTGGGGAGAAGCACCGCATAGCCCTCCTCGGCAAACCGAGCGGCGATACGACGCATGTCGTCGTTGAGCCCGAACGACTCGTGCAGGACGAGCACGCCCGGGTGGGGGCCGGCACCGGTGGACGGCATGAACAGCTCGGCCTCGAGCGTGCCGCCATCGGCGAGCGGGACCCCGAGCTTGGCGCCGGTGGGCGTCATCGCGCACACCATAACCGGGTCATCCCCTGCTGGCCGCGCCCGGCACGATCTCGAAGACTTCCGGGCTGCGCCACACTGTGGGCGTGGACTCGTTGTTCGACCCCGCAGACACCGCCACGAACGCCGCCCCGCCCGCCAGCGCGCCGCTGGCCGCGCGGGTGCGACCGGCGACGCTCGCCGAGTTCGTCGGCCAGGAGCATCTCCTGGGGGTGGGCGGGGGCCGATCCTCGCTGCGCACCGCCATCGAGCAGGGCACACCCCACTCGATGATCCTGCACGGCCCACCCGGCAGCGGTAAGACGACGCTGGCCCGGATCGTCGCGGCAAGCGCGAGCGCGGCGTTTGAGGAGCTGAGCGCCGTGGAGGCAGGCCGCCCGGAGGTCCGGGCTGTGCTCGCCAGGGCGCGAGAACGCAAGCTGGGTGGACGCGACACGATCTTCTTCCTGGATGAGATCCACCGCTTCAACAAGGGCCAACAGGACGCGCTCCTGCCCGCCGTCGAGGAAGGGCTCGTGACTTTGATCGGGGCGACGACCGAGAACCCGTCGTTCGAGGTCAACCGCGCGCTGCTCTCGCGCACACGCCTTTACGAGCTGGCAGAGCTCACCGAGGAGAACGTGCTCACGCTGCTGCGTAGAGCGCTCGAGCACGGAGAGTGCGGCGAGGTGCAGGTCGACGAGCAGGCGATCGAGATGCTGGCAGCACGTGCGGGCGGCGACGCGCGTACAGCGCTGAGCGCGCTCGAGCTCGCATGCGAGACGGCGATGGATCGCGTGACTGTGGAGCACGCCGAAGACGCGCTGCAGCGACGGATCGTGCACTACGACAAGGCCGCCGACAGCCACTACGACACGATCTCCGCCTGGATCAAGGCGACGCGCGGCTCGGACCCCGATGCTTCGCTCTACTACCTGGCGGTGATGCTCGAGGGCGGCGAGGATCCCCGCTTCATCGCGCGACGAATGGTGATTCTCTCAAGCGAGGACATCGGCAACGCCGATCCAAATGCCCTCACCGTGGCCACCGGCGCCGCGGCGGCCGTCGAGCACGCGGGCCTGCCCGAGTGCCAGTTCGCGCTCGCCCAGGCCGCAATCTACCTGTCGCTCGCGCCGAAGTCCGACGCGGCCAAGCGAGCGATCGGCGCCGCGCGCGACTTCGTACGCGAGCACGGCGCCGCCCCACCGCCGGTCCAGTTGCGCTCGGGTGGGCGCGGGCAGGGCTATGACTCTCCGCACTCGCACCCCGGCCACACATCAGACCAAGAGTTCGCGCCCGACGCGGCAATCGGCAAGCGCTTCTACAGGCCCGACGATGCCGAGGCCGAGCTCGCGGCGCGGTTGGCCGAGATTCGCCGCACGCGCGGGCGCACCGACTGAGGCGGCTCAACCCTCCAGTTCGTCCGCCATCTCCAGCAGCTTGGTCGTCGTCTTCCAATTCCTCGCCGTCGCGACGACGCCCAAGCGCTTGTCGGACAGCATCCGCGCAAGCCGCGAGTTGTGGATGCCGCTCGGATGCCAAGCGTAGATCTCACGGCCCACCTGCACGAAGAGCTCCGGTGCGAAGTCCTCCTGTGCGATCTTCGCCACCGCCTCGGGATCGGGCTCAGCCGAGAGAAAGCTCACCTGATAGAGCTTGTGCTCGCTCACAACATCACCAAGCGGATCTAGCGCGACGACCTCGGCCAACTCCTCGCGCGTGCGCACGATAACCGGCGTCTGCACTCCGAACCGATCGGCGATCGCTCGTTCGAGCTCAGCCGCAAGCTCGTCCGGCTGTGGCTCGGCGCTGAGCACGATGTTGCCGCTCTGCACCAGCGTGCGCGCGTCTGGATAGCCGATATCGGCGAGCAACGCACGTAGATCCGCCATCGGGATACGGTTGTGCGAGCCGACGTTGATCCCGCGCAGCAGAGCGATCTGGCTGGCCATGACGGCACGAGCCTAGCGTCCGCGAAACAAGTTTCGCATGCAAGTGTGTGACACTGCCGCCGTGCAAACCAGCCGGCCCAAGCTCGCGGTTGTAGGCCACGTCGAGTGGGTCACCTTTGCGCGCGTGGACCACATCCCGAGCGTCGGCGAGATCGTGCATGCGGAGGAACCCTTCGAGGAGCCGGCCGGTGGTGGCGGCGTCGCGGCGGTACAGCTTGCCCGCTTGGCAGGCGAGGCTGTACTCGTCACAGCGCTTGGCGAAGACGAGCACGGGCGCCGCTCGGTCGAGCGCCTGAGAGAGCTGGGAGTTGAGGTATGGGCCGCACGACGCCCGCAGCCGACGCGCACCGCGACGACACTGGTGGACAGGAACCGCGAGCGCACGATCACCACATTCGGGGAGCGGCTGGAGCCGGTGCTCGCCGATGCCTACATCCCCTGGGGCGAGCTGGCACAGATGGACGCCGTCTACTTCACCGCCGGCGATGCCGCAGCGATGCAGGCCGCACGGAGCGCCGGTGTGCTCGTGAGCAGCCCGCGCGCTTTGCACGCGCTCGGGCGCGGCATCCCGTTGGACGCACTCGTGCTGAGTGCCGACGACGCGGAGGAGCGCGAAGAGGCGACCCGTGCTGAGGAGGACGCCAAGCTCGTCGTCTTCACCGATGGAGGTCACGGCGGCTCCTACCGCGGGCGCGACGGGAAGTCCGGCACGTGGCCGGCGGCTTCGCTCTTGGGCGAGCCGCGTGACTCCTACGGCTGCGGGGACTCGTTCGCCGCCGGGCTAACTTACGGTCTCGGCATAGGTCTCGCGACCCCCGACGCACTCGCGCTGGCGGCCCGCTGCGGCGCCGTCTGCCTCACCGGGCGCGGTCCCTACGAGCACCAGCTCAACGCGGCCGATCTCGAACCGGCACACGGCGAATAGGTCGGCGCCACGGTAGGCGGCGCCACGGCAATCATGGCCGCGGCGTTCGAGTCGAACTTGGGCCCTACCGCCCGGTTAGTAGTCGCCTTCGACCACATTCACAAGCGGCTCGCCGCGCACGTAGCGACGCACCTGCTCGCCGACGAGCGCGAACGCGCGCCGTTCCGCACCCTGCGTGTCCCCAGCGAAATGTGGCGTAATCAGCAGCCCCGGCGCATCCCACAATGGGTGGTCGGCCGGCAACGGCTCGGGCTCTGTCACGTCGAGCGCCGCGCGGATATGCCCGGCCTGCAAGAGATCGAGCAGCGCCGCGGTGTCGACGATCGGCCCGCGTGCTGCGTTGAGCAGCAGCGCACCCTCGCGCATGCGCCCAAGCATCTCCCGGTCGAGCAGTCCCGCTGTCGCTCGCGTCAGAGGCAGCAGCACGACCACGATGTCGGCCAAACCGAGCAGCGACGTCAACTCGTCGACGGCGTGGACGCCTGGGCGGGCACGGCGCGCAACACGGATCAGCTCGGCCTCAGATGCAACCAAAAGCTCCTCGACCTTCCCCCCGATCGACCCATAGCCCAAGATCATCACCGTCTTGCCTGCCAGCTCATCTGGCTCGCGCCACTTCCAGTCGTGCGAGCGCTGTGAATCGCGCGCCTCGCCGAAATGCTTCAGCGATGCGAGGATCGCGCCGAGCACCCATTCGGCCACCGGGCCGTCGCGAGTTCCGCGCGCGTCGCACAACGTCACGCCGGGTGGCACAAACGGCAGCAGCCAGTCGACCCCAGCCGAGAGCGTCTGGATCACGCGCAGCCCGGGCATGCGCCCGAGCGCCTCGATCACGAAAGGTTCATCAGATCCTGGCACCAGAAACTCGGCCTCGAGCAGCGCCTCTGAGAGTCCCTGCTTGGGGATCAGATGCAGCTCGACAGCCTCGGGCAACTCGCCGACTGCATTGCAATCGGGCCGATCGGGTATCCACAGCTTCACAATGTCGGCGAGTGTATTGCGAGCATGTTCGAGGAAGATCGTGAGTCGACCGCTATCCCACCATACGAAAGGCGCCCATGAGCACAGCTGCACAGTCCCGGCCTGCGAGCACAGCGGCCGCGAACGACTACACCCAGGCAGCCGACATCCTCGTCGTGTTCGGCATCAGCGGCGACCTCGCCAAAGTGATGACCTTCCATTCGCTCTACCGGCTCGAGCTGCGCGGGCTGCTCGACTGCCCGATCCTTGGCGTCGCCGCTGACGATTGGACAGTCGAGGATCTGCGCAAGCGAGCGCACAGCGCGATCGAGCAGTGCGGGGAGCAGATCGACGAGCGCGTGTTCAAACGCTTCGCCGAACGACTGAGCTATGTCTCCGGCGACTTCGCCGACGAAGGCACCTACGCGCGCGTGGCAGATGCGCTCGGCGACGCGAAGGCGCCGGTCTTCTACCTGGAGATCCCACCGTTCCTGTTCGGGACCGTGATCAAAGGCCTCGCGATCAGCGGTGTAACAAAGAACGCGCGTGTGGTCGTGGAGAAGCCCTTCGGCCACGACCTGCAGTCAGCGCGAGCGCTCGCCGCAGAAATCCACCAGTACATCGAGGAGCCCCAGCTGTATCGGATCGACCACTTCCTCGGCAAGATGGGGATCGACGAGTTTCTCTACCTGCGCTTTGCCAACACGATGCTCGAGCCGGTGTGGAACCGCAATCACATCGCCTGTGTGCAGATCACGATGGCCGAGAGCTTCGGCGTCGAGGACCGCGGGCACTTCTACGATCCCGTGGGCGCGGTACGCGACGTGGTCGTCAACCACCTGATGCAGCTCGTGGCCGTGGCCGCGATGGAGGCGCCCGCCGGCGATGACGCGGAAACGCTGAAGGACGCCAAGTTCGCCGTGTTCAGCTCCACCGCCGCG
>Ga0210385_10002064_pt1 | contig 12153 bp, 11 predicted proteins | sample IncBWH26OmetaG_FD_160107 | JGI IMG/M metagenome (GOLD analysis project Ga0210385, IMG submission 160107) | Forest soil microbial communities from Barre Woods Harvard Forest LTER site, Petersham, Massachusetts, United States - Inc-BW-H-26-O ... | reverse complement strand
CGAGGCTTAAGTGGGCGCAGGCCAAGACGGCCGCCGCGGCCGGCGCGGCCACCTGGCGGAACGGCGTGCCGGCCGACGTTAATTCCTGACGTCGGCTGCCGTTTCACTCGCGGCCAATCGCTTCGGAACTTGGGCTGACCGGAGGTACGGATGGCGCTCGATCTTGCGCGGTGGCAGTTCGCGTTTACGTCGATCAACCATTTCTTTTTTGTTCCGGTGACGATTGGGTTGGCTTTTTTGACCGCGTTGCTTCAGACGGCGTGGTACCGGACCAAGCAGGACGAGTATCTCCGGTTGACCAGGTTCTTCGGCACGCTGCTGGTCATTAACGTCGCAATCGGCGTGGTGACCGGCATCGTGCAGGAGTTCGAGTTCGGGATGAACTGGGGGGCGTACTCGCGGCTGGTCGGCAACATCTTCGGGGCGCCGCTGGCGATGGAGGGGCTGGCTGCGTTCTTCCTGGAGTCCACGTTCCTTGGGCTGTGGCTGTTCGGCTGGGACAGGTTGTCACGGCGGCTGCACCTGCTGACGATCTGGGCGGTCACGCTGGGCAGCATGCTGTCGGCGGCGTTCATCCTGGCGGCCAACTCCTGGATGCAGCATCCCGTCGGCTACAAGATGGTCAATGGCAAGCCGCAGCTGACCGATATCTGGGCGGTGTTCACCAACCCGGTATTCGTGTGGGGATACGCGAAGGTTGTCTTCGTGGCGCTGGTCACTGGTGCCGTCATCATGCTGGCGGTCTCCGCGTGGCAGCTCAGGCACGGCGGCGACCGCGGCGTGTTCACCCGGTCGGCGCGGCTCGCGCTCATCGTCCTAGTCCCGGCGATGCTGTTCACCTTGCTGGTCGGCGACGAGCTCGGGGTGGTCGAGGGCACGTACCAGCCGATGAAGATCGCGGCCGCGGAGGCGCAGTGGACCACGTGCCAGCCGTGCTCGTTCTCGCTGTTCCAGATCGGCGGCGGGAACAACGACCAGACGCCGACCCAGATCATCGAGATCCCGCACCTGCTGTCGCTGCTGGCCACCAACCACTGGAACGGCAAGGTGGTCGGCCTCAACCCGCTCCAGTCGCAGTACAGCAAGTCCTACGGGCCCGGCAATTACGTGCCGAACGTGTTCATCCAGTACTGGTCCACCGGCCTGGCCCATCTCTTACCAGGACATGGAGCCGTACTACACCGCAGCCGAGGCGATGTACCAGGTGCACGGCGCGCGGGGCGAGGATCCGACCGAACCGCCGGCCAGTGCGCCTTACCCGTACCCCGCGGTCTCCCACGAGTCCCGGATTCAGCAGCTCTCCGACGACCTGGAGAAGGGCGGATACCACCCGTTCCACGCACCGTGCGGCATCCTGCTCAACGAGGCGAACCCGCCGTACAGCACCTGTGTGCGCTGCGAACACTGCGACGGCTTCCCGTGTCCGCTGCGCGCCAAGTCCGACGCCGAGGTGCTCGGCGTCCGCCCCGCCCTCGAGCACGCCAACGTCACGCTGCTGCGGAACGCGCGGGCGGTAAAGCTGGAAACCAACCCGGCCGGTACCGCGGTCACCGACGTGGTGGTCGAGCGGGACGGCCAGACCGAGCGGTACGCCGGCGACATCATGGTCGTCTCCTGCGGCGCGGCCAACTCCGCCAAACTGCTGCTGGCCTCGGCCAGCGACAAGCACCCGGAAGGGCTGGCCAACCGCTCCGATCAGGTCGGCCGCAACTTCATGTATCACGACAGCCAGGCGGTGCTCGCCCTGTCCAAGGACCCGAATCCGACCGTGTTCCAGAAGACCCTCGGCGTCAATGACTTCTACTTCAGCGGCCCGGATTTCGACTATCCGATGGGCAACATTCAGATGATCGGCAAGTCGGAAGCGGCGATGTTCCGCGGTGAGAAGCCTCTCGAGACCAAGTTCGCGCCCCACTGGGCGCTGCGCGACGTCGCGGAGCACGCCGTGGACTTCTGGCTGTCCAGCGAGGACCTGCCGCAGCCAGACAACCGGGTCACCCTCGGCCCGGACGGCAACGTCCATATCATGTACACACCTAGCAACCCCACCGCGGCCAAGCGGCTGTACGACCAGCTCAAGTCGATGCTCGGCGCGCTCGGCATGCACGAAGATCACATGGCCCACCGGTTCGCGTACCTGAAAACCGATATCCCGGTCGCCGGCTGCGCGCACCAGGCGGGGACCGTCCGGTTCGGCGCCGACCCGGCGACATCCGTGCTCGACCCCAACTGCCGGGCCCATGAACTCGACAACCTCTACGTGGCTGACACCGGTTTGTTCCCGAGCATCAGCGCGGTGAACCCGGCCCTGACCGCGATGGCCAACGCCATCCGGGTCGGCGACCATATCCTCGAACGGCTCGGCTGAACGGGAGATGAGGCGCACGCAGCATCACGGGCTGGCGGCCTCGGCCGTGACGGCCTGCCGGTAAAGCTGCAGGATGGCCGGCCCGAAGCGGACGCTGTAGGAAGTCGAGGGTGTAACACCGCCCTGCTGGTAGCCTCCGATCACCCCAACGATCGTTCCCGTATGCGTCAGTGCGCTGAACTTGACCACCCACGGGCTTCCGCTTGTGCCTCCGGTGTAGCCGGCGCATTCGAACCTCAGCTGGGTACTGCTGAAGCGCGACGTCCAGTTAATGCACGTGATCGGAGCACCTGCGCTATCCGGGTATCCGGTCACATGCACGAGATACTGGTAGCCCTGGTCGGTGCTAAGCCGGTCAGCCCCCAGCACCTGCTGAATGTTCTCGCCATTGTGCGACTGGAGCACCACGAAGCCGACGTCGAAATCCGGATCGGACGAATCCGCCCACTGCGGCGCCACGAGCAGCTTTGCTGGGGTCCACACCCCGAAAGGCTCTTGGCCGTCCCGATAGTCCGGGATGAACACGATATCGCTGTTGTACCCGCTGCTTCCCTTGCCGCCGTCGATGCAGTGTGCCGCCGTGATCAGCAGATCCTTCCCTGGGCTGGACACCACGCTGGCCGTGCAGAAGTGGTTACCCGTGGCGTTGCGCTCGAACAACGCGCCGACGTCCAGCGCAGCTCTCACCCCGGCGGTGTGCGGGTTAGCAGACTGCCCGGGAAGCGGCACGCGCTCATGCGCCGGCACGAACGGCAGCGCGCCGAGTAGCCTGGCCCTGTCCCAGTATCCGGCCGCACCCAGCGGAGCGTGATGTCTAGCGCCTGGCGCGGAGGTACAGCCGACGGCCAGGAGCACCACGACCGCAGCGGTCGGCGCCCATAGCCTCGCGCCCATCGCGCCTGTCCTGAACCGCCTGTTCACAGCCGCCTCCTCCCGTCCGGACAGCATCCGCTCCGGTCCAGCGTGACCACTAGCCCATCGCCAGCGAAACAGGCGCCGAAACTGGATCATGCTCAATGCATGCCCAGACGTCACTCGCAAGCGCGGGTCGCAGGCGGATACACCGTCCGCTACGAGTCGGCGCCGATGACCTGGAAGTCCTGGTTGACGAAGATGTGGTGGGGCCAGTTGACGCCGATGTAGTGGACCTCGTAATCGCCGTTGCCGAGTTCTACGACCCGGTCGACGACGCCGCCCGGGTAGGCGGCCAGCGCGGCTTCGGTCGCCTTGTCCGCGCTCGCGCCGCTGGCCAGCGTCCCCGACCCCTGGGTGTAGTCCGCCGGGATCTGGCCGACCTGCTCAGAGGAGCCCTTTGTCCCCTTGGAGAAGGCGATCACCTGCCCCCCAGGAGCCGATGCGCCGCTGCTGGGCGGCCGCACGATGATCTGGGTGGCCGTGATGGTCGTGCTGTCGGTCGTCCCCAGCACGAGAACCGGTGCACCGGTGGTGACGGCACTCGCTGAGGCCGGGCTGGTCCCCTGCTCGTAGGTGGTCGACGACGCCTCCTTAACGGTCACCTTCTGGCCCGTTGAGGTCGACAGCGTGAAGCCGGACGCAGACACGCTGCTGACCGTGCCGGCCGAGCCGCCTGCGGCCGGCCCGGACCGGGCGTTGGATCCGTTGCCTCCGGCTCCGGAACCGCCGGTAGGGGCGTGGGCGCTGCTGCTACTGCTGGCCGTGGTAGTGGCGCGGCTGGAAGTGGCGGTGATGATCCCGTAGGAACCCCCCGCGATCGCCACGGCCGCTATTCCGGCTGCGATGGCCCTTGACCGCTTGCTGGAAAACATTTGTTTTACCTCCTGTCGCCTGAACTGTTAATCCCAGTTATGCGAGCCCACGCTGGAGCTTCGATGGAGGAAAACGGGAAGCGCACCGATAGATTGCGCAGGGGCATTTACCCCCAAGTTTTGGGCAAACGTTCCGCAAGGAAACGCCAAGGTCTCATTCGCTTAAGGTGCATGACTTCGATTTATCCGCTACCGGCCTGGCGATTCGGTTGCGGTCACCTGGAAGGTCTCTGCCTGCGGCAGACGCAGCGATCCCGACAGTAGCTCCAGGATCGTCGCCTCGTCGTCCACGACCAGCAAGCGCGCCGACGCCGTTACGGCTTTCATGGCCCCAGGGTGTGACCGGAACCTGACCGGTCGCGGACCACCCGCCGGAAGTCTCCTCCAAGGTTGGCTACGGCTTCATCTGGGGGGAGAACCACTTCGCCGCCGCAGGGCGCCGGCGGCGTTCCAGCGGAGGGCGCCCGCTAGGTCGCGAGCGTGGTCAGCGATTGAGTAGTCGGGCTGGATGTCGAGGTCATGGAGCGCCTGGTCGAGGTCAAGCCCGTGTTCCTGAAGCACTATCGAGAAGTCGCGCCGCATCGGGCCGAGCTGGTCATATCCGAAGGAACGGTAGATACGGGGAAACTGGGACCGGTACAGGCGGACGCGTTCATGGAGGCCGGAGGAATGTGACAAGGGATTCTTCGGGCGTCGGCGGACGTAACTGGGCAAGATGTCGGCGAAGGCGTGACGCAAGATCCATTTGTCCTGGCCGTCACGAAGCTTCAGCTCGATGGGAAGGCGCATGGCGAGCCGCACAAGGGCCAGGTCAAGGAACGGGACGCGTGCTTCCACGCCCTGTCCCATGCTGGTGCGGTCGACGCGCTGCAGCTCGGTCCGCCCGAGGTTGTGGAGCTTGTGCTGGAACAGGCGCTGCCGCGCAGCAGGGTCGGGGTGCCGGTACATCTCGTAGCCGCCGAACAGTTCATCAGAACCGTCCCCGCACAGGACCACCTTGACGCCGCATCTGCGCACCCGGGCGAAGAGCAGCCGGGAGATGACAGCGTTGATGACATCGCCGTACTCGGTTAGCTCGGACATCCGGATGGCTTCCCGGATATCTCGAAGCCGGATGTCGCCCGGCGCCAGTTCGATGACCTCGTGGTCGATCCCGAGTTCGCGCGTCACGCGGCGGGCGTAGAAGACGTCGTCGCTGCCGCGGGTCCCGATCGTGAACGCCACGCAGTCCGGATGCATCTCGCGTACGTGCAGGAGCGTCAGCGTGCTGTCGAGGCCCCCGGAGAAAATGACACCGACGGTGAGATCAGTGTCGAGCCGGACTCGGATGCTGTCTTCCAGCGCGGCCCGCACTTGCCGTGCGGCCTCGCCGACGTCGGTGACGGGCTCTTCACCGTTTCCCATGCTCAGCAGGTCGACGTAGGCGCAGACGGCTGGATCCTGGATGGGACTCCCCCATCCGTGGTGGCCCGGAGGGATTTCGCGGACGCGCCCTCCCGCCGGGATGAGCGCCTTCAGTTCCGATGCCGCGTACAGATGGCCGCCGTGGCGAGACCAATAGAGCGGTTTCACCCCGAGCGGGTCACGTGCCAGATAGACCCGTTCAGCGGCTTTGTCGACCACGGCGAATGCGAACTCGCCGCGCAGGCGGTGCACCGCACGGTCCCCCCACTCGAGGAAGGCTTCCAGGATCACTTCGGTGTCACTGTCACTGCGCAGCACGTGGCCGAGAGCGGCAAGCTCTGACCGCAGCGACCGAAAGTTGTAAACCTCGCCGTTGTAGCAGGCCGCCCAGCGGCCGTCGGACGAGGTCCACGGCTGAATGGCGCGTTCGCGATCGACTATTTTCAGCCGCTGGGTGCCGAGTTGGTACTGGTCAGCACAAAGCGTTTCCCGCGCTTCTCCGCGGGACGCGATGGCATCCAGCATCGAGTCGAACAGCATCGGGCTGGGGTTCGGGCCGATGATGAGAGCGATACCGCACATATCGAGAAAGTCCCTTCCCTACCGGCGCTATCGGACGCGCAGCTGGGCGTCGTAAGCCGCCTGCAATTCTTCGCAGGCAAGCGGGTTGACGCACACATGCCACGCATGACCCTCGTCGATGACATTGAGCTGGCCTGACTCTTGACGTTCAAGAAGAAGCCGGGCTAGCCGGTTTTCTTGGTCGAACCGGCGAAACCAGAGGGTTTCCAGATCGCATGCGTAACCAACGCAGTGCGAGCTCGGCAGTACGGCGGGGTAACCGAGGGAGCGGAGGTGATGCTGGTGCTGCTCGCTGCGCACCATGCTGGTCACCCATAGGGGAGGAGTCCGCGCTGGCAGCGTGGCGGCGAGTTCGCGAGCGATCTGATTAATCACGGCGACAACCGCGGGCCGCGAACGCGTGAAGCGCAATCCGGCCACCCGAGGACGGATTCCCGGCAGCGCATGGTGCTGCACCCAGTCCAGGACGCGGCCGGACAGCCCGGCAGGCTGAGTGTGGAACTGGAACTGCAGCAGCTTCGCCGACCTGAGCGGCCTGAGATCTACCAGTTCGTTCGAACACAGCACATCGGCGTCGGAGACGAAAGGAGCCGTCCCCTTCCACCACACCGAATCGACCAAGGAAAGCAGGTAAATCCGAACCAATGTCCACAAGTCGCTCGCGGAACTGCGCGCGCTGGGCCGGTAGGCGCGGATCTCACTGATCAGGCGGATTGCGACGACATCCGCGCCTCCATCAAGGCGGGAAAAGACAGCGGTGAACTCCGGCTGCCCTAGGTGCTTGGCCGCAAATCGCTCGGCGGCGAGCAGATTGGATGGCCGCCGGCGTCTCCCCGCCTCCTTGACCAGATCGTCAACCGCTAGCCGGTAGCCGAAAAGCTGAGAGTCCGGCAAAGCGTTGGAAATTCCGCCGGTGTCCTCCGCGGTGTCCAGTGCGCGCTTCTCCCCCAAATGCTCACTCAACGCATTTCTCCCCCTTATTATCCGCGCAGCAGTGAGATGATATATGGTCCGCCGCACGACGCAAAACCCTGGGCAGTTTTTTAGCTTCTGGCCAATATCAGGCAAAATTCCGGAGTTAAAGACAATGGCGAGGAATGGTCCCTGACACGTCAATATCGTCATGTAGGGCTTCCGGAGGGGGCTAGCTACACCGGTTGTCGGATGGCAGCATCCTCACCGGCGGCGACGGATCATGCGAACCTGCTGAGAGGAGGATCGTCATGGGCGCAGGAATTGAGGCGCATCTCTAGACCGTGCGGTTTTCGCAGGGGAGCTGCCTGATGCGCGAGGGCAGCCCGGGCGATGCGTGCTACGTCATTGTCGCGGGCGAGGTGCGCGTTGAAGTCGAAAGGCCGGACTTCGACAGCAACGGTGTCGTGTCGTTCATGGGGCCGGGCGCCGTGTGCGGTGAGCTCGGCCTGCTCGACGACAGTCCCCGGTCCGCGAGCGTCTACGCGCACACCGACGTGACCGCCCGGCGCCTGACCGCCGGCGCGCTGGGCGAGTTGTGCGACCGCGATCCGGCGACTGGGGTCATGATGCTGCGCTGGCTGGCCCGTAATGCCGCGGAGAAGGCCCGCGCCTTCTCGAAGCACCTCGAGGAGTTCATCTTCACCGACGAGCCAGATCCAGCGGTGGATGCGCTGATCGCCCGGTCGGCCGCGGCGCGGGAGAGCATCGCCGAGTGGCCTGAGGAGAAGGTCGATGCGCTTATCACCGCGCTGGCCACGCGAGTCGCGGGGCACGCGGAGGAGCTCGCCGCCGCGACCGTGGCCGAGACCGGGATCGGATGCGTAGCGGACAAGGTGGAGAAGAATCTGTTCGGGAGCCTGGGAGTGGCGAAGTCACTGGTCGGAAAGCCCGGAGTGGGTGTGATCGACGAGGGGGAGTCGCTGACGGAGATCGCCGATCCCGTGGGCGTCGTCCTCGGGCTGATCCCGGTCACCAACCCGGTTTCTACGCTGGTGTTCAAGGCTCTGATCTGCATAAAGGCGCGAAACGCGCTTATCGCGAGCTGCCACCCTCACGCGGCCGAGGTCGGGGCCATGACCATGGACCTGCTCCGCGAGGTCCTGGTCCGGCACGGAGCGTCGGCCGATCTCGTGCAGAGTGTGCCGCGGCGCCCTACCCGCCGGACCACCGCGGCCCTGATGCACCACCCTGGTGTGTCGATGATCCTGGCCACCGGCGGAACGGCGATGGTCAAGGCGGCGTACAGCTCCGGCACGCCCGCGATCGGCGTCGGGCCCGGTAACGCGCCGGCCTGGATCTGCGCCGATGCCGACGTTGAGGCCGCGGCCCGGATGGTCGTGGCCAGCAAGGCATTCGACCATGGCCTCATCTGCGGCTCGGAGAACAACCTCGTCGTCGACCGGTCGGTGCGCGAGGCGTTCATCGGCGCACTGCGCCAGGCGGGGGCGGCCGTGCTCGACGCCGCGGAATGCGAGCGCCTGGCGCGGGTGGCCTTCGATGGTGACCACCTGAGTCGCACCGTGCTGGGGCAGGCGGCCACGGCCATCGCCGCGCAGGCGGGCATCGAAGTTCCCGCCGGGGTCCGCCTGCTGGTCGCTCCGCTGCCGCTCGGAGCCATGCCAGGTCCGTTCGGCAGAGAAAAACTCGCCCCGATCCTGTCGCTGTTCACCGCCGATGGCGAGGACGACGGCATCGGGCTGTGCCTGCGGCTCCTCGGCAATGGCGGCGCTGGTCATTCGGCGGTCATTCACACCCGCAGCGAGCGGCTTCAGCTGTCCTTCGCGCAGCAGATGCCGGTGAGCCGGATCATGGTCAACGGCCCGGCGGCCCAGGGCTGCATCGGCTGGGGCAACGGACTGACACCATCGCTGACGCTCGGCTGCGGGACCTACGGCGGCACCTCCACGACCGACAACGTGACGTACACCAACCTGATCAACATCAAGCGGCTGGCGCGTCTGGTGGACGACGTCGGCGCGTCCGTCGCTGTCTGACCGGCTCTTTGACAAAAAGGCAGTTATGCCGAACGGACCGTTGCGTCTGCGCCTCCTCAGCGCTGGGCGAGCAGCCCGGCATGGCGTATTTCACGGAGAATGTCCATCCACTATCTTCGTCTCAGTACAGGGACTTCACCGATGTGGGAACTGCTCCAGGAGGCGCCACGGCAACGAACAGGCCGTCTTCGATCGAGCGCATCCAGCGGCTGGAGAGACTGGAGCGGGAGCGGCTGGAAGAGAAGGACCGCCGGGAGGAGCGGCGGCGTCAGATCATCGCGGGGGTCAAGCCGTCGGGCGGGCGCCACGATCTCGTCGATCGCATTGAACGGACCACGAAGTACCCGATGGCCCTGCTGGGGATTGCCTGGCTGGTCATCGCTATCGTCGTCGTCTCGGCCGGCGTCAACGGCTCGGCCTCCGTCTTGCTGGTCGGCAGCCTATTCGTGCTCTGGGCTGTCCTGCTGGCGGAGTATCTCGTACGCCTGGTAGTGACCCCCGACCGTCGCGGCTATCTCAAGCGGCGGTGGGTGGAGCCAGCGACCGTGGCGGTGCCCCCCCTTCAGGGCTGGCACCTCGTCGGGATCGAGAAGATGGGCCTCCTCTTGCAGGAGGCGGAGCTGCGGGTAGAGGCCATCCTCAGGCACCACAGCCTCTTCCGGGTGCTGATCGCCGCCGCCGCAACTCTTTTCCTCGGGGCCTGGCTGGTGCTGCTTTTCGAGGAGAACGCCAAGGGCAGCAACATCCACAACTACCCCGACGCTTTGTGGTGGGCCATCGTCACGGTGACCACCGTGGGCTACGGGGACCGGTACCCCGTCAGCGAAGGTGGCCGGGCAGTGGCTGTGATCCTCATGCTGCTGGGGATAGGCCTCATCGGCGTGCTGACCGCTACCGTTGCTTCGGTGTTCGTCAAAGAGCACACCGATGCCAGTAAGGAAGAGTTCAGGAAGGGCCATGCCGACCTGGGCCAGCAGCTGTCGGAGATCAGTCACCGGCTGGCCGACCTGGAGCGCCGCCTCGGTGCGACGCCGGCCGACATGGCAGCCGTGGATGCCGCGGCACGCGGCGAGTCCGGGACGAATTCGCCGCCAGGACCAGACCAGGGCGCATCCGTCTCCTAGGCGTGAGAGCATCCCTCGCATGAAGGGCACTCTCACGCAAGACGGCAAAACAGTCGACGCAACCCCGCAGGGGATCGAGCAGGCAGCGGCCGGAAGCACATTTTTCTGGCTAAATCTCGACATTCACGACCCGGGACCCGATGACGATGTCACGGGGCTGCTGGTCAACACCTTCCACTTCCACCCGGTGGCCGTAGAGGCAGTAGAGCGGTTCGGCCAGCGGGCCCGCATCGATGACTATGACGACTTCGTGCACATCATCACCTTCGGTATGGCCGGCGACGGCAAGAACGTGGCGGAGGTGCACTGTTTCGTCACCGATAGGTTCATCATCAGCCTCCACCAGGGCGACTGCCCGGCGCTGGCCACAGTGTGCGACCGCCTGGGCACCCACCACTCTTCGAATGCTTCCGCGCCTCAGGTCGTCATCTTCTACCTGATCATGGACAGCCTGATCGACTCCTTCTTCCCGGTGCTGTCCGATTTCGACGATTCGATCGACAATCTCGAGGGCGCCATCCTGAAAAACCCGACGGAGGAGCAGCTGGGAACGCTCTTCGGCATGAAGCGACAGATCATGGCCATCCGCAAGGTCATCACCCCGCAACGCGACATGATCGCGAGCCTCAACGCCGGCATGGTGGCAATCCCCGGCATGACCGACTCGGGTTCAGCGTATTTCCGTAACCTCTACGACCACCTGATCCGCATCAGCGACATGGTCGACGCCTACCGGGACCTGATCGGCGGCGCCATGGACACACACCTGTCCATGGTGTCCAACCGGCTGAACGTTGTCATGAAGCAACTGGCCATCATCGCCACCATCTTCCTGCCCCTCGGCTTCCTGACCGGGTTCTTCGGGCAAAACTTCGCCTGGCCCATCGCTCACCTTCAGGTCGGCTTCGGTTACTTCCTCTTCCTCGGCCTCGGCTCCGAAGTGGTCGCGATCGTGCTCCTGCTCATTCTCTTCAGACGGCGCGGCTGGCTAGGCAGCGGGCCCACGGCCTGAGCCGGCCGATACCCGAGGGCCAACTCGCCCGTCGCCATACGTAGCCGTTTGCTGGCAGAGCGTAAAACTATGCCGAAGCGGGTACCGGTTGCTGGGGAGTCTGGCCATGCGGTCAGCTGGCGCCGAGGGGGGCATGACGGCGATGACTGATCTCGTCGAGGGGGCACATGCGGCTGGGTCGACACTGGGCGGGAGCCCGTTTCCTCCGATTACGGATTACGGCTTTCTGTCTGATTGCGAGGTGTCGGCGCTCGTGGCGCCGAGCGGCAACATCGAGTGGATGTGCCTCCCCCGGATGGACGGCCCGAGCGTGTTCGCCGCGATGCTGGATCGGGGGGCCGGGTGGTTCCGGCTCGGGCCTGCGGAGGTTATGGTCCCGTCGGGACGGCGGTATCTGCCGGGAACGATGGTGCTGGAGACCACGTGGGATACCCCGACGGGCTGGGCGGTGGTCCGTGATGTCCTGCTCGTAGGCCCGTGGCGGCACAGCTCAGTCAGATCGGGGACACACCAGCGGGCGCCGGTGGATCACAGCGCTGAGCGGGTGCTGCTGCGGACGGCCCGGTGTCTGCAAGGGGCGGTTGACTTCGTGCTTGAATGCGAGCCTGCGTTCGACTATGGCCGCCAACGCGGTGCCTGGCGCTACACCGGAGACGGCTATGGGGAGGCTGAGGCCCTGGCGGGCGCCGAGCCGCAGTTCAGGCTGACCACCGACCTGAACGTGGGGTTCGAGGGGCCGAGGGCGATCGCGCGGCGCCGCTTGCGGGCCGGAGAGAAGGTTTTCTGCGCGCTGTCGTGGCAGGACGGGACCCCGCCGGAGACCTTCGCCGAGGCTCACCAGCGGCTGGCGAGGACCGCGGATTTCTGGCACGAGTGGCTCGGCCGGGGCAAGTTCCCCGAGCACCCG
>Ga0210385_10002059_pt1 | contig 12183 bp, 9 predicted proteins | sample IncBWH26OmetaG_FD_160107 | JGI IMG/M metagenome (GOLD analysis project Ga0210385, IMG submission 160107) | Forest soil microbial communities from Barre Woods Harvard Forest LTER site, Petersham, Massachusetts, United States - Inc-BW-H-26-O ... | reverse complement strand
CGGGGCGGTGCGGTGGACCCACGGCCGCCTGCCGGGCACGGTCGAGTCCGTGGCCGGCCCCGGTGGCAGCGTCCTGCTCTACGACCTGTTCCCGCAGACCGCACCGCAGCCGAGCCCGGTCCCCGCCGCGCAGTTGTTCCCGGTGACGGCGCTCGACGCGGCCACCGGCGCGGTGCGGTGGCGCGCCAAGACCGCCAGCCCGGTCGACGAGGTCTCCGTCGGTGACGGCATGATCGTGATCGGCACGACCGGGGACGGACGGCTCACCCTGCTGCGCCCGGGCGGCCAGGTCATCTGGTCGGTGCCCGAGGTCGTGGCCAACGACCTGACCTGGGTGGACACCGGCACCGACCTCGTCTACGTGAGCAGCTCCTCGGCGGCGAACGAGCCGACCAGGGTCGTGGACCGGCAGCTGGGCTCGGGGGCGGTCCGCTGGTCGGTGCCGCTCGGCGGCAACGCCTACGCCACCGTGGTCCGGCCGGCCGGCCAGAACCTTGTGGTGACCGAGGCGCCGGGGCCGGCCAGCACGCCAGCCGCCGCGCTCGCGGTCGACCCGGCGACCGGCCAGGTGCGTGCCACCGCACCCCTCGCGTCGCAGTTCAGCACCCCGGTCACGGTGGCCGGCGGCGACACCCTGATGGAGGTGACCTCCCCGCCCTGCGCCGGCACTGTGGGCCCGGTGGTGACGAGCAGCAGCCACGCGTAAAACATCCGGCCGCCTGGCCGTAGCCGGCATTTCTTTTTCGATAGATTCCACTGCACACTAGTTATGTGCTGCAAGTGAAGAGCGAGGCTTACCCGCGGGTCTGGTCCTTCGCCGTGCTTACGTTTCGTGCGCTGACGGCCAGCCTCATCGGGGCGGTCATCGGCGCCCTGATCGGGGCGGGAACCGCGCTCGTGCAGCCGTATGTCGGCGCGCCCTGGGCGGCGCTGGTGAACTCGTCGAGCCCCTGGCTGCTCGGCGGCTTTATCGCCGGGGCGCTGCACCACCGGCGCAACCCGGCCGTCCTGGCCGGACTGGCTACCCTCCTGGTCGAGGTCGGCGCCTATTTCGCGGCGGCGGACCTGCTCAGCATCCCGGTCATGCACGACTACGTCATCTTCTGGACGGTGTGCGCGCTGGCGGGCGGCCCGGTGGCCGGCTGCGCCGGCTGGGCGTGGCGCTGGGGCGGCCCGCGGGCGCACGGGTTCGGCGCGGCGTTCCTGCCCGGCACGTTCATCGCCGAGGCCTTCGGCGCCTACGGGCTGCGGCTGCACTACGGGCCGGGCCTGGCGATGTTCCTGCTCATCGGGGCCGTGCTGTTCGCCCTGATGGCGTGGCCGGGAACCGGACTCGGCTTCATCGGCACCCGGGCGCGCGGCCGGGTCGTCCTCGCGTGGACCGCCGCCTTCGCCGTCGGCGGCATCCTCATCTACGGCCCGCTGCTCAACGCGGTCGTCGGCATCTACTCCGGCGGCGTCTACTTCCCGCACCCGTGACCGCGAGAGCTTGACTGGACGGTGTCGCCGTACTGCAATGCCACCACGCGGAAGCTGATCGTGTGAGCGTGTCCGGCGGCGGGCACGCCGCCGCCGGGCGGCAGCCGCGATGCCGGGCGGCCTGAGTTATCTGGCGCCTGCGAACCGGGTCAATTCACAGCGGCAAGAGGGCCAGCGCCTGCCCGTTGAGCCGGGCCAGGTGCACGATCGGGCCGATAAAGCTTCCGGTGCGGAAATCGAAGGCGACGACGTGGTCCTGCCCGACGCAGTACAGGCGGCCGTCTGGCCCGAACCGCAATCCCCGCGGCCTGCGGAATCCGACCGAGCGTTCTGGAGCGAACACGCGCACGAGCTGCCCGGTGACCGGGTCGTACTCGCGTACGCTGGGCACCGCGTCAGCGGCCCCGAACGGCGATTCGCTGGCCACCACGAGGTTCCCGTTGGGAGCGAGCTTCAGGTCCAGCGGGCTCAGCTCGGGGTCGGTCACCAGGCGAGGCGTGAGCAGCGCACCGGAGCGATCGAAGACCACGATGGTGTTGTCGCCTTCCCCGGACGGCCCGACGCCTGAGGAGAGGTAAAGCCGCCCGTCGGGCCCGAAGCCGAACCCGCGCGGAAACGGGACGATGGCCTCCGGCAGGAGGTAGTCTCCCTCCGCATCGAGGGCGGCGGGCATCGCCCGTATCGTCCGCTGGCGGCGCACGGTGAGGTAATAGCGGCCATCGGGCCCGAACTCGGCGCCGCCCGGGTCAAGCCCAGGTATCCGCCCCGAGTCGCGCGCGACGTGCCCGTCCAGATCCAGCGCCAGCACGCGGTCCTTGCCGCTATTGAGGTAGACCAGCGCGCCCGACGGGCCAAGGGCCAGGCCGCGCGGATCGGCGACCCGGGGATCGGTGCTGAACGGCCCGGTGAAGTCACCCTCGGGGCCGAAGCCGAGGAGCGCGCCGTAGCCGTCGCCGTTGGCCCCGCTGGCGCTGGTAACCAGGATGCGCATCACGACCACCCTCTCGTCGGGACCCGGCCTGGGCGCGGGGCGCTGGCGCGGGTTTCAGGATTCGTCGAGCCGGACGGCGATGACGCCGGCGAGGATAAGCAGCCCGCCGAGGAACTGTATCCCCGTCGGCACCTGGTGCAGCAGCGCCCAGGCGAATCCGGCGGCGAACAGCACCTCCGCCATCGCCACGAAGGAGCCCAGCTTCGCCCCGAGCCGCCGGGCCGCGCCGATCCCGGTGACGTAGGCGATGGCCGCGGCGACCACGCCCAGCCCGAGCACCGGCACCAGCCAGCTCACCTGGTCGTTAGCCAGCTGGACGGGGGCGGCGGCGAACCGCAGCGGCATGATCCTGGCCGCGCCCAGCAGCGCGATCGCGGCGGCCCCGGTCACCATCCCGCCCCAGGTCAGGGCCACGGGCGGCAGCGCCTCGTCCCCGTCGGCGTACGAGGTGGCGGCCGACTGGAAGAAGTACACCGCCATCGAGACCGCCGCGGCGAGGGCGAACAGCACCCCGGTCAGGCTCACGCCCCCCGAACCGGACAGGTCCAGCATCAGCGCGAGCCCGCCGAGCGCCGCCACGCCGCCCAGCACCGTCAGCAGCCGGGGCTGCTGCCCGTGCCGCAGCCACAGCCACCCGACGACCAGGACGATGCCGAGGTACTCGAGCAGGATCGAGATGCCCACGTCCATCCGCGCGATCGCGTTGAAGTAGCAGACCTGGCACGCGGCCACGCCGACGAGGCCGTAGACGACCACCTGCCGCCAGGCCCGCCGCAGCAGCGGCCAGCGCCCGCGCAGCGCGAACAGGGCGGGAACGGTCAGCGCGGCCGCGGCGACGGCGACCCGCGCCAGCACCGCGCCCGCGGGAGACCAGCCCGCTCCGATCAGCGCGGCGCCGAACGTGCCCGACGTACCGAAGCACATCGCCGACAGCAGCCCGACCGCGATTCCGGCCCCCTGCCCGGCCCGGCGCGGACGCGCTCCGGCCGTGCCGCCGGGTACGATCCGGTCGTCGACTGCCCGCATGGTCGGCATCGGCCCGCTCCTCATCGCGTACGCCGCTGTTCGTAGCGGGGAACCAAGAGTAAGTAGTATTAGGCGACTACACTCATTACCCTAACGAAGGGCGGTGAAAGAGGTCAAATGCTTTTTGCCCATGACACCGAGATTTCCTTCAACGCGACCGCCGCCCTGGTCAACACCGCGCGCGGCGGCGCCGAGGAGCTGCCCGACATCGCGGCGCTCGACGCGTTCGTGGAGCACTGGCGGTGGACCGGCGGCCGCACCCATGACCAGGCGGAACTGGACGCCGTGCGGGACCTGCGCCCCCGGCTGGCCCGGCTCTGGGACATGTCGGAGGACGAGGCGGTGCACCTGGTGAACACCCTGCTGCGCGACGCCAACGCCCTGCCCCAGCTGGTCAGGCACGACGGCTGGGCCTACCACGTCCACGCCACCTCACCCGACGCCCCGCTGGCCGACCGGATGGCGGTCGACGTCGCGATGGCAATCGCCGACCTGATCCGCTTCGGCGAGCTGGCCCGGCTCCGCTACTGCGCGGCCCCCGACTGCGATGACGTGATGATCGACCTGTCGAAGAACCGCTCCCGCCGGTTCTGCAGCCTGACCTGCGCGAACCGCGTCAACGTGGCCGCCTACCGGTCGCGCCGCAACGCCAGCTGAAACAGCGATCAGCCCGAACGGGTTCTTGTTTCACCGCGTCCCGCCACCGGCCGGCCGCGAGGGCGGCCACGCTCAGCGGCGGGCCCTGGCCAGCCAGGGCAGTTCCGCCTCGCCCATCGGCGTGGACGGCGGGGCCTGGACGAAGGGCCAGATTTCCTCCGACAGGCCGCGCCAGTCGGCGGTGGCGTTCATCTCGCCCAGGACCGCGAACAGGCCCAGGTTGATCCGCTGCACGATCACGTAGGACCGCGGGATCTTGGCGTAGGCGGCGAGCGGGCTCTTGAAGTCGACGTAGCGGCGCGCCACGGCCGAAGCGTACTCGCTGGTCATCGTGCGCGGGCCACGCTCGCGGATGGTCTCGTAGAACAGCGACATGTGCCGGACGACCTCATCGGTCTCGATCGGCGCGCCGGGGTCGAGGAAGCCGGCTTCCTCCATCGCGCGGCGGAAGCCCTCGTGGTCCTGCTGGATGCACAGCGTCTCGATCATCCGGATGAGGGGATCGAGCTCGTCGGGCTTGAAGTGCTTGACCAGGCCGAAGTCGAGGAAAGTGACCCGCCCGCCCGGCTCGAACAGGTAGTTGCCCGGATGGGGATCCCCGTTGAACGCCCGCAGCTCGTACAGCGACCGGAAGGTGAAGCGGTAGATCGTCTCTGCCGCCAGGTCCTTCTCCCGCTGCGACCAGCCGAGCATCTCGCTGAACCGCGCGCCCGCGGCCAGCTCGCTGGTCATGACGCGCGCGGTGGACAGCTCGTCGATGATCTTGGGCACGCGGGCGGTCGGGTGGCCGTCGAAGTAGGCGGCGAACTGCCGCTGGTTCTCCGCCTCGCGCAGGTAGTCGAGCTCCTCGCCGATCCGCTCGCGCAGCTCCTCGATGAGCGCGGTGACGTCCTGGCTGGGCACCGCCATCTTGAGCAGGGACTTGATGAGCGCCACGTTGCGCAGGTCGGCGGCGATCGTCTCGGCGATGCCCGGGTACTGCACCTTGACCGCGACGGCCTGGCCGTCGGCGGTGATCGCCCGGTGGACCTGGCCGATTGACGCCGCCGCGATGGGCAGCGGGTCCCACTCCTTGAAGATCTGCTCGGGCGTCGCCCCGAGTTCCTCCCTGATGACCCCGGCCGCGAGCTCGGGCGACATCGGCGGCACGCTGTCCTGGAGCCGCCCGAGGATCCGGCGGGCGGGCGGGGCGATGCCGTCGTCGACGTAGCTGGCGAGCTGCCCGATCTTCATCAGGACGCCCTTCATGGTGCCGAGCGTGTCGGCCACGTCCTGGGCGGTGCGCAGCGCCAGGTCGTCGCGGAGCTGCTGGCGCCGCTCGCCCGCGGCGGCAAACAGCCGGGGCGCGTTCACCGCGTACCGGGCGCCGCCGCGCGCGGCCAGCCGCATGGCGGCCAGCCCCCGGCCGACCCTCAGCCTGGGCTCGTTCAGCTTTCCGCCGGGGGAGCGGCCCCCGGTACTCCCTGGCTGTCCGTCCGGATCGGGCTCGATGGCAGCACCCGCCATCAGACCCGGCCCGCACCCGAGGGAAGGGCGCGCGATCTCACTGGCCCGCCTCCCTCATCCGGAGGGTGAGCCGCTGACGCGCCTCCAGCGCGCCGGGCTCGGCGAGGTAAACGGCGTCGAGGACCCCGAGCACCTGGCGGACCTCCTCGCGCTCGGGCGGGACCGAGCCGGGAGCGGGGCCGCCGTCGCCGAATCCGTACATGGACCTTGCCCAGCCGGGCAGCGACGCGACCGCCGCGCGGGCCAGGACGTCCCAGACGTCGGCCAGCTCGGGCTCGACGTCCGGCATGTTCAGCAGGTACGTCGCGATGTCGGCGGTTGACCTGCTGGTGGCCAGGGACGGCCGGACGGCATCGAAGTACGCGTCAAGCTCGGCGACCGACGCGGGCGCGCCGCCGTCGGCGAAGCTGGCGGGCGGCACGCCGACGAGTTCGGCCGCCGCGGTCATCTCGGCGACGTACTGGTCCTTGTCCGCGTCGCTCAGCCTCAGGCCGTAGCGGTCGGCGGCCACCAGGCCGGAGTCGACCAGCGCGGCGTGCACCCAGATGAGCAGCGCGGGGTCGCTGGCCTCGTACGGCTTGCCGCTGACCGGGTCGGTGCCGGTGACCCACTCGTGGATCTTGCGCACCCTCGCCGCCGCCGCGCGCGCCGCGGCGCGGTCGCCGTAGGTGGTGGTAATCACGTAGGCCGAGGTGGAGGCGAACCGCCCGGCCGGGTCGTCGCGCCACTCGCTGTGCTGGTCGACGCCGGCCATGGCGAGCGGGTGCAGCGCCTGGAGCAGCAGCGACCGGAGCCCGGAGACGGGCGCGGTCAGGTCCGTGTGCAGCCGCCAGGTGACGCTGGCGGGCCCGAAGAAGCCGTCGTCCGCGGGGTCGGTCGGCACGCAGTCGGCGAACGCCGTCGCGGCCCGCTGGAAGAACCCGATCTCCGGGAACACCTCAGCCGTCATCGGCATGACCTGCTCAGACGCGGCAGATCGGGCGTAGGTGTAACGATCCCCATAGATATAAAGCTACCCGCTTCTGACCGGGGTTCCCTCCGGCGCCCCGGTCCCCAGGGGTCACGCGGCCGGGCGTTGCGCGACCCAGCGGATGGTGAACCGGGTGACCTTGTAGTTCACCGCGTTGAGGGTCGGCGTGACGAAGTTGCCCCCGATGATCGTCGAGGCCTCCTTCTCGGCCGCCGCGATGAGCGGCTGGGTCACGCTCTTGACCGTCGTCGCCTGCTTGAATGCCTCGGCCTGGGCCTGCGCGTACAGCACCGACTGAGAGAACTGCGGCTTGATCAGGACGCCGCAGGCCAGCCCCGGGTACGTCCAGGAATGGCTGGAGGACACCGGCTTGGACAGCGTGTTGTCGATCGACACGTCGTGCACCGACTGCGGCAGCTGGGGCAGGGGCAGCGCCATGGTCACGGTGACCTGGCCGGGTGCCGACCCGGTCGGCTGGCTCAGCACCCGGAGCGTGTAGTGCCCGGTCGACGGCTTCCACCAGGACGCGCCCGGGTTCAGGTCCACGGTCGCCGATGCCTTCCCCACCGCGTAGAACGTGCCGGAGTACCAGCACGGCAAGATGCCCAGGGAATGGGACACCGAGTGGGTGAACAGGAAGTTGAACGTCGTCGTGCCGAGCGCCGGTGAGTCGATCCCCTCGATCTTCTGCAGCACGAGCGGTCCCACCAGGGTGTTTGAGCTGGCGGTGGACGACGAGGACCAGGGCCAGCCGAAGGTGACGTGCGGCAGGCCGATGTCCGCGCCGAACAGGTGCAGCGCGCCCGACAGCGCGGCCAGCACCGCCCAGGCGACCACGCGCCGGAACACGACGCCGACGACGACGATCAGGGCGGTCCACCGCAGCCAGCGCGGGATCCAGGAGTACCAGCGCCGCCGCGGGTACCGCGGTCCGCCGGGCGGCCCGGCCAGCACCGCGGTCGGGTTCAGGGCCCGCGCGTTGCCGCCGCCGCCTGCCGGGACTGGTCCGGCGCGCTCGCCCTGGACGAGCCGCCCGTCGGGCAGCCGCACGGTCACGAATTCGTCGGCCGGGTCCTGGACGGCGTACATCGACGCGTCGGCGGACCGGTGTCCTGACCGCAGCCGGCGGGTGAGCCAGAGTACGAATCGGAACACAGCGTTACCTGCGCTTTCTGTCATTAGACGGTGGCCGGGTAGCCGAGACTGAGGACAACGGGAACGGCCCCGAATGGCTCGCGGAAACGTCCGCCCGGCCGGTCGGGCGCGTCTGGCGCGTCGATGGACGGCCAGTGCATCTTCTGGTGCTGACTGGTGAGGCCGGCCACGGAGTAGGGGAACTCCATGGCGGAGACGCCGTGCCGCCGCAGCAGGGCGCCCCACCGGAACGCGGCGAACGCGGCGGCGAGTTCGCGGACCGACAGCGGCCGGCGGGCGGTCAGGTCGATCCCGTAGATCGCCGAGGCGAGCGCGACCAGGTCGCAGGCGCACTGCGCCAGGGCGCCGGACTTGGTCGCGTAGCAGGTCCCGTCGCCGTTGCGTGACCCCAGCTTCTCGCCCTGGACGGGCGAGTAGCGCGGGTCCGCCTTGCACTGCATCCAGTCGATGGCGGCGAGCATCTTCCAGCTGACGTCGGCGTCGGCGGCCACGTCCCGGTAGAGGTGCTCGCCGCGGGCCAGGGGGGCCTTGGCCTGGGCGAACAGCGCGGTCGCGACGGCGTTAGGCAGCTGCGCCTGGTACCGGCGGGGAGCGGCGGCGACGGCGCGCGCGTTGGCGCTGCCGCGGGCGGCGGTGCTGGCGCTGCCGCGGGTGACGAAGGCCGTCGTGACCACGCCGGAGGTCCTGGTGCCGCCCCGGCTGGCCGTCGCGGCGGCACCTCGCGCGGCGGAGGTCCGGCCGGCCGCCGGGGCCGGACTGGGCTGGGCGCCCGCGGCGGGCACCACCAGGCCGGGGATGCTGGCACCCGTGCCGCCCGCCGCCGGTGCGGCGGCGCCGGCCGGCGCCGCGGCCCGCCCGCCGCTGGCGGGCGACCCGGTGCCCGGCGCCGTGGCTTGCCTCGTCCCCTTGCCCGGGGTCACGTGGACGGGAGCGCTGCCGGCGGGGGCGAGCGACCCGGGAGACACCAGGCCGGGGATGGTTCCCGCGGTGGCGCCGGTTGCCCGTCCCGTCCCCGGGGCAGCCGCCCCCGCGCTGGACGCGGCAGGCGACGTGGCGGCGGAGGCGGCCGGGGCGAGCCCGGGGGCGGCGACGCCGGGTACCGAGGCGTGCCAGGCGCCCGCCGCGGGGCCGCCCGACGGCGGGGCCGGGTGGCCGGCCGGCGCAGGCGCCCGCGTCGGTGCGAGGTGAGCCGGCGACGTGCTCGTAGGGCTGGCCGCCGGGGTGGCCGCCGGGCTGGCCGACGGCACGGCGGCCGAGGCCGTGGGAGACGCGGCGGGGGCGCTCGGGGACGCGGCGGGCGCTGCGGCCGCGGGCCCGGACGCCGCGGCGTACTGGTACAGGTTGTAGAGCTTCATCAGCGCGATCAGGTTCGCGCCGTAGTTCGGGTCGGTCGCGTACACGCCGGTCAGGTCGTTCGCGAACGCGTCGGGGACGCCGCGGTCGGCCATCGCCCGCGTGTAGTAGCCGCTGGTGGCGAGGAGCTCGGCGTGGTCGGCGATGGACTCGGCGTCGTTGTGGTACACCCGGAACTGCGCGTCGATCGTCACCCACTGCCCGCCCTCGAATTCCGAGGTCGGCAGGGACACGCTGCCCGCCGGGCCGCTGCCCTTGATGCCGAACAGGTTGTGGTACTGCGCCGCCAGGCCGCTCTGCCCCCACGCGGACTCCTCGATCGCCTGGGCGATCGTCACCGCGGCGGGCACGCCGTAGCGCTGCTGCGCGGCGACCGCCCCCGGCGCGACCAGGCTGATGAACGCCTGCTGGGACTGCGTCCCGGGCGTGCTGTACTGGCGCCCGGACGAGGCGGAAGACGTCGCCGAGGGAGTCGCGGCGGGCTTGGCCGCGGCGCTCGGCGCCGGGGCGGCCGCAGCCGGCTTGGCGCTGGGGGACGCCGCGGGGCGGGCGGCGGGCTTGACGGCCGGGGCGTGCTTCGGGGCCGGCGGCGCGGCGGAGCCGGCCGGGGGAGTCGTCGCGCCGGGAATGGCGGCCGCCCCGGCCCCCTCGACCGCCGGGGCCAGGCCGGGGATGCTGGCGGCCGAGTCGGCGCCGCTGTGCGCGCTGGCCCGCCCCGGCGTGGAATCCTGCCCCGGCGCCGGCTCTCCGGTGCTGGCCTGGCCGAGCAGGTCGCCGGTCGCGAGGACACCGGGGATCGTCGTGCCGCCCGGCTGTGTGGCCGCCCCGGACGCGCCCGGCGCCGGCGCGGGCTGGCCGGCGCCGGCCTTGGCCGCGCCCTGCTTGCCGTCGGCCGGGTGGCCGGTCGCGGGCGCCGCCGTCGGCGCCGTGCTTGAGGTCCCGCTGTCGCCGGAGGAAGACGAGGCGATGGCCCCTGGCGCCGGCTTGAGGTTGCCGTTGTCGACGAAACCGACGACGCCCTGCTCGGCCAGGGGAGCGCCGGATGAGTGCGCGTTCACGGTCAGGCCCGGCAGCGAGTCGGCCCCGATCGTGTCGAGCACGCCGCCGGCGTACTTCGTGACCACCTCGACGTGGCCGTTGTAGACGGCCCAGTCGCCCGGCTGCGGCTGGTACCCGTCGCCGACCGCGTGCCACCGCTCGTGCGCCTGCGCGTCCGCCACCAGCGACGTGATGGCGGGGGAGGCGGGGTTGGTCTGGACCCGCACGTCGGCCCACTCCGGCAGCGGCCAGGGGTAGCTGGTGCCGCCGGTGGCCCAGCTCTGCAGGCCGACCGTCTGGGCGGCGAGCTCGAGCGTGAGGCTGGCGAACGCCGCGCAGGAATCCCCGTGGTCCGTACCGTCGCTGCTGGTGTTGTCCCAGATCAGCGCCTCCATCTGGGCGGGCGTCCGGGTCTTGGCGAGCCGCAGGTAGTAGCCCGCCACGTTGACGATGGCCGACCGCAGCTGGGAGTCGCTCGTCACCCGGGTCGCGCTGTCACCGCCGACGGCCAGGCCACCGAGCGCGCCCGGCTGCGCCGCCTGCTCAAGCGCGAGCAGGTGCACTGGCACACTGGTCGGCGAGGTCATCGTCGCGGCCGCCCCTGGGACGAAGTTAAACCCGGTTATCACGCCGCCGGTGCTGACGGTCACAAGCGCCGTTGCCTGCTGCCACCATGGCCTCCTGACGGAACGCACGGGTACCACTTCCCCCCTTCGTTGGTTACAGTCCTCTTCGCGGCTTTTAGTCCGCTTCTTGGGCATTCTTCGGTTCTGGGCCGCTGTCCTCCTGGTCGCGCTCGCGCGGGGCGAGGGGCCGGCCAGCGTTACCCGCCGGAGGCGGGCAGGCTGTTCAGGATCGCCTGTACCTGCGGGGCACCGGGATTGGCGGCGTTCGCGAACAGCACCCCGGCCTGGCTGGCGAGCTGCGCCGTACCGCCCATCCACTGCTTGAAGACGTCGCTGACGAGCGCCGTCTCGCCGCTCCCGCTGACCGGTGAGGCGCACCGGGCAGGGTAACCCGTGCGAGAGACCAGCTTGGATGAGCCGGTGTAGCGCTCACAGTTCGCCGCCTTGCTCTCCAGGCCCGGTTCGACCAGGGCGCTGCCGCTCGATGAGGTCAGCGTCGCGCCGCTGATGATGTTGTTGATCGCGCGCGCCGCCACCTGGAGGCTGTCGAGCGGACTGGCCGGGTTGTACGGGTGGTGCAGGTTGAGCGACCAGGCGATGTCGCCGCCCTGGGCGGGCTGGATCGGTTCGAGGCCCTTGCGGCCGGTCGAGGGATCCACGTAGCCGGGGTTGTCCCCGCTGGTCAGCAGCGAGAATACCCAGAGCACCTGCTGAGTGGACTGGGCGCAGGCGAAGTTGAGCCCGCTCGGCTCGGCCGCCACGTTGCCGTTCGCGCACGCCTGCTTGATCTGGGCCTGCACCGTGGTGACGCTGCCCGGCCAGCTGGCCCCGCCGCCGCCGACCGCCACCAGGGCCACGATGACCCCGGTCAGCAGGGCCGCCGCGCCGGTGGCGGCGAGCCGCCAGTGCGCCAGGATCCGGCGCGCCGGGGCCCGCCGGGCGCGGGGGCGCCCGTGGTTGATCAGCGCCTCGGTCCTGACGTCAGGGCCGAGGGCATCCGTAGTCCCGTCCGCCTCCGCGCCATCGCGGGCGGGCTCGGGGAACGCCTCCGTCTCGTCCGGGAAGGGTGCGTCCACGTCCTGCTGATCGGGGTAACCGGTGCCGGGCGCGCCATCGCCCGGCGTGGCCACGTTCCCCCAGACGGAGGCGCGCCCCGGCTGAGTCGCCGCGAGCAGCCGCCGCTCTAGTTCGGCGGCCCTGTTTTCCAGGACGGCGATCCTGTCGGCATCGCTATCGGTAATATATTCGAAATCACGCGTCATGGTCACCCCTCGCGACAGTCTGTGCTGGGCCGGCGGCCCGGTGCGGCTCGGTGCCGCCCGGTCGCGTCGTTCCCGGTTAGTGCCCGCGCGCGGCGGCCGGTTGCCGCGGCGCGGGGAAGT
>Ga0210385_10002056_pt1 | contig 12191 bp, 9 predicted proteins | sample IncBWH26OmetaG_FD_160107 | JGI IMG/M metagenome (GOLD analysis project Ga0210385, IMG submission 160107) | Forest soil microbial communities from Barre Woods Harvard Forest LTER site, Petersham, Massachusetts, United States - Inc-BW-H-26-O ... | reverse complement strand
CCAGCCGCGTTCAACACCGCCTTCCGGGAAGCTCGCGGCGACTTCGTGGCCCTATGTGGCGCCGACGACATCTGGGAGCCCCACAAGCTCGAATGGCAGGCCGAGGCGATCGCGGCGCACCCCGAGTTGGATGTGCTCTGCGGACATGCGGTGTTGGTCGGGCGCATGGAGGGCGATTACTCTCGACCACCAGGTGTGGGCGTACTCGACAATGGCGCTCTGAAGGACGCCCTATACCGGCAGTGCTGTATCTGCGCGCCCTCGGTGGTCATCCGGCGCTCGCTGTTCGAGCGCCTTGGGCCGTTCATCGAGGACTTCGGGGCCGACGACTACGAGTACTGGTTTCGTTGCCTGCGCGATGGAGCCCACTTTTACTACGACCCGCGTCCGTTGCTGAGCTGGCGCCAGCACGAGAACAACCTCACCGGGCGGACACCCTGGATGGAGGAGTGCGCCGCTCAGGTGCGGCGCATGTATGAAGCGGATGTGAGCGATCGCGCGATCGCCGACGATCTCTTCAGGACCGGTCGCCGGCTTGTGGAGGAAGGCCGCCCACGCGAGGCTCGTCAGGCGTTTCGTGGATCCTTGCGGCACGGGCGGGGCAGCGCTTCCCCGGCTAATGCCAGGGCACTCGCCTGGGTTGCGATCCTGGGGCTGCCGTCGGGTGCACGCGAGCTAGCTGGTCGGGCTCTGACCGATATCAGTCGTGCCATCGACAACCTGCGCGGCGGACGCGATCCGGTGCTGCCATGAAAGCTCCGACGATCAGCGCGGTCGTGCCCGTCTACAACACCGAGCGCTACGTTGCCGAGGCGCTCACGGCAATCCTCTCGCAGACCCATCCTCCCGACGAGGTGATCGTGGTCGACGACGGCTCGACCGATGGGACCCTGAACGAGCTCGCAGCCTTTCGCGGCGAGATCCGTGTCGTCAGGCAGGGAAACCTCGGCGTGGCTGGCGCGATGAACCGCTGCTTTGAGGAGGCTCGTTGCGAGTACGTCGCCAAGTGCGACGCCGACGACGTTTGGGAGCCGGACAAGCTCGAGCGTCAGATCGGGCAGGTCCTGGCCCATCCCGAGATTGACATCGCGATCAGCGGCTCACGCTTCTTTGGAAGCGATGAAGGAGTACGCGCGCCCTACCCGGGTGCAGGCATCCTCGACCAACGCGACCTTACGCGCCGGCTCTATCGCGCAAACTTCGTGGCCTCCTGCGCGACGCTGGTAAGACGGGGCCTGCATCGCCAGATCGGGCCGTTCGTGGAAGGGCTCGCCTGCGAGGACTACGACTTCTGGCTGCGGGCGGTCGCCGCCGGCGCCGTCTTCTTCTATGACCCGAACGTGCTCGTCAAGATTCGGACGCACGACAACCAGGTCTCGGGCAATTTGTTGCGCATGCACAGAGCCGAGTACACGGCGCATTGCTGGCACGCTGATCTTGTCCACGACGCGCGACTCGTGCACAAGGTAAAGGCGCGTGATCTGTCGAACATAGCGCGAGTGCTAAGCGACGAAGGCTGCCCGCGAGAGGCGCGAGCGACGTTCGTGGCCGCTCTTCGCCAGCGGCTCTCGCCGCGCCTACTCGCCTGGGTGCTGGTCCTCTCAATGCCCGATCGTTACCGTCGCCCGCTCGCCGACAGGCTGGTTTCGATCAGGCGCACTCTGGTCTCGCCGGCGTCGCGGTGATCCGTGACGACCGAGGCGCTCGTGACGGCCGAGGAGTCCACGTCGGCTGAGCCGCAAGTGTCGGCCGAACAGCAGGCGGCGGCTGACGCGCACGCGGCCGAGGAGCTTCGCGACGCTGCGGCGCATGGCGTGCGCTGGTCTGCAATCGCCCGTCCCACCGTCGAGATCCTCCAGCTCGCGTCGATCGTAGTTCTCGCGCGGCTGATCGTGCCGGCGGAATTCGGCCGTTACGCAATCGCCCTGATCGCCCAGGAAGTGGCTTACCTGATGGTAGCTGGAGGCTTGAGTAGTGCTCTTGTCCAACGCAAAACGATCGATCGTGAGCACCAGCAGGCAGGGATGGCGCTTGGCTTGCTCGCGGGCCTCGCGCTTGCTGTAATCACGCTGATCGCAGCCAGCGTGATCGTGGCCCCGATCTTTGGCGAGCGTACGGCCTTCTTTGTGCGCCTGATGGCGCCGCTGTGCCTGGTTGCGGCGCTCAGCACGGTGCCCACAGCCACCCTGCGTCGGAAGATGGCCTTTCGGCGGCTGAGCGAGATCGAAGTGCTCAGCACCGTCGCACGCGTCGTAGTTTGCGTCGGCCTGGCACTTGCGGGCCTGAGCGGGGAGGCACTGGTGCTGGGTGTGCTGGCCGGCTCACTGGCAACGGGCGTCATAGCTTGGGTCAGCGCGCCACCGCCGGCGCCGCGGCTGCACCGCAAGGCGGCACGCGAGCTATTGAGCTACGGCTTGCCGGTGTCGCTTGCCTCGGTCAGCTGGATCGGCTTCAGCAACGTCGACTACGCGATCATCGGCGCTCGCCTAGGGGCGCTGCAGACCGGTTTCTATTTCCGCGCCTATACGCTCGCGGTCGAATACCAGAGCAAGATCAGCGTTGTGATGAGCCAGGTTGGCTTTCCAGTGTTGGCACGCACACGCAGCGCCGCCGAGCTCAGCCAGCTGTATCGCCAGATGGTGCGCACGCTGACGATCCTGCTGTTCCCGTTGCTCGTGCTGCTGACGATCACGGCTCCCGTGCTCGTCCCTTTCCTGTTCGGCTCGCGCTGGGCGTCAGCTGTCGTGCCGGTCCAGATTCTCGCCTTGGGCGGGGCATCGACGCTCGTCATCGATGCCGTTGGAACCGTCTTCATGGCGACCGGTCGTGCCCGCGCGCTACTCGGCTATGGCATCGCGCACTTCCTGGTCTATGGGCTCACGGTGCTCGTGGTCGTGCACTTCGGGATCATCGCCGTCGCGATCGATGCGGCGGTCGTACACACTTTGTTCCTGGTCGTGGCGTACGCGATGATGCTGAACGGCACCGAGGAACGAGCGCTACCGCGACTGTTGAGCGACATAGCTCCGGCCACGCTCTCCTGCGTAGGCCTGGTGGCGGTCGCCTTGCCGGTGAGCTTGGGGTTGAGTGCGATCCACACGCCGGCGATCGTATGGCTGATGGCGGTCGGGCTGGTGGCCATTCCGCCGTATCTGTTGACGCTGCGCTTCGGTTTCCCTGAGAGCTGGCGCAGTCAGCGCTCGATCCTCGAGCGCATAGTGCCGGCCAGCAAGGGCCTCAGTCGGGTTGGGCGTCGGCTCGCGGCAGTGCGTGTGCGCTTCTCGGGCTAGCGCTCGGTCCCGTCTTCGACCAAACTGGGTGTCGCGGCGTAGGCCGGTGGCTGCTGCAAACACGTCACGCGGCGCGATCCGTGTCTCTCTAGCGCAGTGTCCGGGGTTGGCGTCCCGGCGCGCGTCGGTCCATCTTGAAAAACGTCCTTCCGCAAAAGCCTGGGAAAAGTGGAGGGACATATAAAGATTAGGTACCTAACTATCTCCTTCCGGTCGCGGTTGGGGGGTGTCTTTGCGTACAGGTCTTTCTGAAAGACAGCACTGCCGACGATGTGCTGCTGCGGAGACGTGATGTGTGTTGACGTTCTGGGCAGGCAGCGCAGGAACTAGGGCCCCCCCGCGGGATTGAAGCGTGCGATCAGCTGTCGCGCCGTGAGAAGACCCCCTACGCGATGCGTCTAGGAGGGGCGATCAATCCCCGCGCCCGGGGAACACCTGCCTGGCGCGGGGAGAGGAGAAGTCAGGTTCAGGCTGCAGCCCGCTCGAGGCGAGGTGCGAGCGCGAGCGGCATGCCGTTCGTGCGCATCGATTCACTGGCAAGCTCCACCAGGGCGACGATGTCCAAGCCCAGTGCAACGTTCGAGCGTGGTTCAGAGCCTGTGCGGATGGAGCGCGCGAAGTCCTGCAGCTCCAGGCTGAGAGGCTCCTGAGGCTGCACGCGCGGGCTGACCACATCACCGGTGCGGTAGATGAGCTGGTGCTCGCCGAAGTTGGCCGGGGGCGGACCCTCGTCGATGCCGCGGTCATACACACGGATCGGCTCGTCTGAGGCAGTGTCGTCGTATTGGATCATGCGCTTGCTGCCCACGACAATCATCTGGCGCACCTTGCACGGAGCCAGCCAGGAGATCTGCACGTTGGCGCTGGAGCCACCCGCGAAGGTGAGTGTCAAGAACGCGGTCTCTGGCACGTCCTGTTTGAAGACGCTGCTACCCGAGGCGGCGATCCCGACGACCGGCTGGTCGAGCCAGTAGAGCAGGATCGAAAGGTCGTGAGGCGCTAGATCGCAGACGACGCCGTCGCTCTGGTACTTGCCGAGATTCATGCGCGCGGAGGTGACAAAGTGAATGTCGCCGACCGTGCCGTCTTGAATCAAATCACGCACTGCGTTGACCGCAGGGCTGTAGATGAAAGTGTGACCGGGCATCAGTACCAGCTCTGAATCCTCTGCAATGTCGGCGAGCTCCTGGGCGTCGCTCAGACGCGTGGCGAGCGGCTTCTCTACGAGCACATGCTTGCCTGCTTCCAGGATCTGCTTGACGATCGCGTGATGAGTCTTTGGCGGAGTGGCGACCACGACGGCCTCGATCGAGTCGTCGCAGAGCACTTCCTCCAAGTCTCCGAGCGCGAGCGCGTCGGGATGACGGTTCGCCAGTGCACCTAGGCGCGCCGGATCGCGATCGCACAGCGCCTGCAGCTGGAACTCCGAGCGCTCGGCCAGATTGCGCGCGAGGTTCGGGCCCCAGTAGCCGCACCCTACGACCGCGGTGCCGATCGGCATCTCGCGGGGCACGATGCGACGGTTGCGTCGTAGTCCATCGACTGTTGTGTTCCACGAATCAAACATCTGTTATCGCCCCTGAGGTGTGGAAATCGAATTCATATATTCGATCAACGTTGCGCGACTGCGCCGTCTTTTGCGAAGCTGAGCATTGCTTGCGAAACCTGGTCAAGCTCCTCGTCGCTCATCGCCGGGAACAGCGGCAGCGAGCAGATTTGCTCGGACAGTCGCTCGCTCACCGGTAGACTTCCCGGGCCCAAGCCAAGATGCGCGTAGGCTTCCGTGCGGTGGATCGGCGTGGGGTAGTGAATCGCCGAGGCGACGCCTTCCTGCTCCAGATGAGCACGCAGCGCGTCGCGATTGGCGCTGCGCACCACAAACAGGTGGTAGACGTGATCGGCCTCGGCAAACGGTAGCTCGACGAGCTCGATTGCCTCGCCTGCTCCCGCGTCGGCCAGGCCACTCAGACGGCTCCGCAGCTCAGAACCCAGCCGGCGACGAGCGTCATTCCAATCGTCCAGGCGTGTGAGCTTGCGACGCAGCACGGCAGCCTGTAGCGCATCCAGTCGTGCCGTGGTGCCCACGACGCGGTGGTGGTAGCGCGGACGCTCGCCGTGCGCGCGCAACAGTCGGATGCGTTCGTCAAGCTCGGGAACGGCCGTGACGATCGCCCCGCCATCTCCCCACGCACCGAGGTTCTTGGTCGGATAGAAGCTGAAGCAACCAAGCACTCCGATGGTTCCGGCCCGACGTCCGTTGTAGCGAGCACCGTGGGCTTGACAGGCGTCCTCGATCACGTGGATGCCGGCCTCGCGTGTGATCTCCAGGATCGGATCGAGGTCGACCGTCGCGCCGAACAGATGCACGGGAATCACACAGCGCACCTTTGGCGTGAGGCTGGTCGCGACGATCTCCGCGGTGATCAGATGCGAGTCGGGGTCGACATCGACCAGGATCGGGGTGGCGCCTACCGCGCTCACCGCCTCAGCTGTGGCGATGAACGAGTTGGTTGGCACGATCACCTCGTCGCCCGGGCCGATCTCGAGCGCACGCAAGGCAAGCGCAAGCGCCTCGGTACCGGAGGAGACGCCGATCGCGAAGTCGGTCTCGCAATAGGCCGCGAACTCGCGCTCGAAGCCCTCGACCGGCTCACCCAGCGTGAAAGCGCCTCGCGAGGCGACGTCGCGCACCGCTCCCATGAGCTCCTCGAGCAGCTGCGGGTCGGCATTGTCCAGGCGCGCAAATGGGACTGACGGGCGCGTGGCGGTTGTGTCTGTCTGCCCCGCGCTCAACATGCCGCGCTCAACTGACCGTAGGCGACCGACGGCGAGGAGCCAAGTCGACGCAGCTCTTCCTGAAGCGCCCGGCGGCCGCGATGGTGCAGGCCATGGACGGAGCTCTCGGTGCGACCCATCTGCTCGGCAATCTCCGGCGGAGATAGCCCGACGACGTGGCGCATGACCATCACGTCACGCTGCTCGTCGGGCAGGGAGGCAAGCGCGCTGTGCAGGTCCCGCGCGCGGTCCCTGGCGTCGTCGTCGACGAGCTCGTGTGCGCCGAAGACCTCTTCGGTCGGCGTTGGGCGTCGCCGGCGCAGGTGGTCCAGTGCGACGTTGCGCGACAGGCGCAGCAGCCAACCGGTGAAGGGGATGCCGTGATCCTGGTACTGCACGATCACGGTGATCAGCTTCATGAAGACGTGCTGAGTGAGATCCTCGGCCTCCTGCTCGTCTCGCACGATGCTGCAGATGTAGCCGTATACGTTGTCCGAGTAGCGCATGTAGAGAAACCGCAGTGCGTCTCGGTCTCCCTCCTTGGTGCGCGCAATAGCTAGGCGTGTTTCGCGTGCTGTCTCGGGCGAATCGTCCAGAGTCGCACGGCGACGGAAGCCTACGTGTCCATCCTTGACATTGAGGCGGCGATGCATATGTGTTCCCCGTGGTTGGCGGTGAATATTTTTCCCTGCGAATCCGTGTGGCAGGGGTTTGTGTGCATCGATGATGGGTAATGCAATCTCTTCCCACAATGGCCCGTTCGTCGCTATCTCCGTTCAGGCGATGAACGCTGATCCCCACCATGTGACGGGTGGTGTCGTATGATCGCCGCCCCGAGCTCTGGTTCGCAAATTCCGCATGAATGCTGGGCTTTCGTGCCTCGAATGAGCGTTCATACACGACGTCCATACTTGTTGTCGGCGGGTAAAGATGTTTGTGTGAATCGCCGGACTACTGCCTACAAATCTTCGACTAGGACAGCCGGGGGAGGCGATCGAGGCGTCGATTTGGCTCGTTTCAGAGCTCAGAAGAGGCGCTGCGCGCGGTCTGCTATGTCGCGCGCAATGGCAAGCGATGCCGTCGCTGCGGGCGACGGTGCATTGCGGACATGGAGGGCTCGCTCGGTGGCCGAGAAGACAAAGTCGTCCACCAGGTCGCCATTGCGAGCGACGGCCTGTGCGCGCACGCCCGTGAACGATGGCTTCACATCTTTTGTGGCGATCTCCGGTACGTAGCGGGCCGCATCGCGGACGAGTGCCGAGCGCGAGGCAGCGTGGTGCAGTTCGGTGAGACCTGTGCGCCACCAGCGGGCGAACATGCGCCACGAACCAGGCCAGCTGAGGGTCTCGCCCAGGTCTCTGCTACGCAGCTGAGCAGGATGCTTAGCGTCGCGGGCGCCGGCCAGCAGGGCGGTTGGCCCGATCAGGATCTCGCCGTCGATGCGCCGCGTGAAGTGGACGCCGAGGAAGGGGAGCGAAGGGTCGGGAACTGGATAAATAAGCGATTTCACGAGGCTTCGACGCTCTGGGGCCAAACACAGGTAGCTGCCGAGAAAGGGGACGATGCGGGGGTCTGGATCGGCTCCGGCCGCTGTTGCGAGGCGGTCCGACCACGCTCCGCCGCAGAAGATCGCGTGCGTGGTGTCGGTGAACCCGCGCGCATGCAACAGGCGCAGACCTCGACCCCGGGACTCGACAGCGCGAACCTCGCAACCGGTCACGATCGTTCCGTCGGCTTCCAGCAGGTCGTGAGCGTAGGCGAGGGCGACGGCATGGAAGTCGACGATCCCGGTCGGCGGACAGTAGAGGCCAGCCACGCCCTGCGTGTGTGGCTCGAACTCGTGTATGCCCTCAGCGTCGAGGCGGCGCAGCCCGCTGACGCCGTTGAGCGTACCCCGTCGCTGGAGCTCCTCCAGCCGTGGGATCTCCTCGGCGCTCGCGGCCACTATCAGCTTGCCGCAGCGCTCGTGCGGGATCTCGTGCTCTTCGCAGTAGCGGTAGAGCTCCGCCGCTCCCTGCACGCACAGGCGCGCCTTGGACGAACCGGGCTTGTAGTAGACGCCCGCGTGGATGACGCCGGAGTTATGACTGGTCTGGTGCTGGCCCAGCTCGCGCTCACGCTCCAGCACGCATATCGATGAGGATGGAAAGCGGCGTGCCAGCTCGCGTGCCACGGCCAGGCCCACAATTCCCCCGCCGACGACTGTCAGGTCGCTGCGTGCCGGCGCCGATAGAGAGGCTGGAGGATCGTCTGGGCTGGTCAAGCGGCCTAACATATGGCAACGGCTTGTGTCGTGGCTTGACTGAGAGCGCGCCCTGTTTGGACGTTCATGCGGCCGCGAACAGGCCCGAGCCGACCCAATCGCTTTCGTCGCGTGCGCCCGGCGGTGCGAAGAAATAGCCGCCACCGACCGGCGTGATGTAGTCGATCATCGGCTCTGCGGACAAACGCTGTTGGATCGTGGCGAACTGGCGTTCAGGGCTTTGGTTGAAAGCGACGAACATCAGGCCCTGGTCGAGTTGTCCGGCCGCGTCGAAACCGCGCGTGTAGTTGAAGCCGCGGCGCAGGATGCGTTGATCTTCGGTTGCCGGGGTGCGTGGATTCGCAAGGCGTATGTGCGCGTCGAGGGGGATGCGCTTGCCGTGCGGATCGATGTCGTAGCGAGGTTCCTCGAACTCCGTGGTTCCACCTAGAGGGGCGCCGCTCGTGCGCACGCGCCCGATCATGTTTTCCTGCTCGTTCAGGCCGACGCGATCCCAGAACTCGACATGCTGGCGGATGATGCGCGCGACCTGATAGGTGCCACCGGTAGCCCAGGCCGGCTCGCCGTCTGCGACCCACACCAATTTGTTCATGAGCGCCGCGTCGCTGGTCGGAGGGTTGGCGGTTCCGTCGCGGAAGGCGAACAGGTTGCGAGGGCTGTTGTGCGGTGAGGGGCCGCGTGCGGCGCCGGAGAAGCCGTCGATGTTCCAGCGCAGTTGCAACGAGCCGCGCACGGTGCGCAGCAGCTCGCGCAGGGTGTGCACGACGGTGTCGCGTTGATGGGCGCAGATCTGTAGCAGCAGATCGCCGTGGCTCTGAGCCGGGTCGAGGTCGTCGACCGAGAATGTGGGCATCTCGATCAGCTCACGTGGACGCTGCGAGGCAAGTCCGTAGCGTTGGTCGAACAGCGATGCTCCGAAGGCGATCGTCACGGTCAGCACGTCGGGATCGTTAAGCGGCCCGAGGATTCCCGAGTCGGCGGGTGGGTCGTCGACCTCGAGCAATGGGGTGGGGGTACCGTCGGTCAGTTCGCGCGCACGCAGGCTCAGTGCCCTGAGGGCTTCTTCGAGCGTCTTCCGGTCGGGTGCGAGCGAATCGAGCGCAGCGAACGTCGCTTGTGCCGGCGCGGGCGTGAGGATGCCTGCTTGATGTGGTCCGTCGAAAGGCTCACGCTGGGCGAGCTGTGCCTGGGAGACACTCCATTCCTGTGCCGCCGAGGGCTCCGTGGGGACCGCCGCGGCCGCTTCGGTCTTTGTGGCGGCGCGCACGATCGCGCCTGCTCCGCCCACGCCGCCGGCTCCCAGCAGCACGGCCGAACGGGTTAGAAATGTGCGGCGGTCGAGCTCGCTCATGGTTCGATCCGCACATCGCGTCTCGGGATCTGGGGAATCTGCGGCGGGAGTTCGGTCTCGAGCGAGCCGGGCACCTGGGACAGCGCCTCGAGTGCCCCGCCGAGCGTGCCGTCGAGTAGCTCGGCTTGAGCCTGGGTGAGCTGAGTGTTGCTCGGCAGGCTCCCACCGTGGGCGGCGGCAAGCGAGGCGATCACCGAGCGCAGGGTGGCAAGTTCGGTCTTGACGATCGGGATCGTGTTCTCGCGTCCCGTCAACAATGGGCGCAGCGTCGCCATCACCTCTTCGGTCGCTTGCAGCCCGGCGTTGGTTGCCAGCACTCCTTCCTCGCTCCACGGGACGTCAGCGCCGCTGAGCAGATCGCGCGCCGCGTCCTCGAGGATCTCGTGCGCGCGCGTGGCGTATTCAAGTGGTTCGATCGAGATTTTCCCGACCACCCCGCGCAGCCGATGCACGTTGAGGTTGAGCAGGCGTGCCTGACTGAGCAGCGTGTGCGGCTGTGCCGAAGTCCAGAGCCCGTATTCGATCCGGTGCAGGCCCGTGAATTGCGGGCTTGCGGTGCCTCCGGGCAGACTGCCTGCGTTGCCGTCGATCGCCTGGTTGAGAGTTGAGAGAGGTCCTACCAGGTAGACCGCGCCGAGGCGCAGATAGCGGGCGTATGCCGCACGCCAGGCTTCCTGGGCGCCTGTGCGGTCGTTGGCGGCGAGCGCGTTCTGCAAGCGCCTCACCTGGCTTTCCATCAGGCCTAGTTGGCGCACGGCGTAAGCGCGATATTGCGCGGTCGGCCCGTTGAAGGCGGATGCCTGCAGTGGGGGTAGGACGGATGGCGGTGTCGCCGCCGCTCCCTGGACCGCGCCCTGAGCGGAATTGATCACGGTTGAGCTCAGTACGTGTGGGGCACGCGCCTCGTAGGTTGCGAACGGCGTCAGCGTGTACGGCGCGCTTGCGGTCGGTCGCGTGTGATGGCGGCCGACACCTAGGGCGGTGACCGCGAGGAAAGCCGCGAGCGCGACGCAAACCGCGGCGGCGGCGGTCGTCGTCCACCGACTGGTGATCGATCTGAGCATCCGCAAGAACAAACGACCGTTATTGCTGGCGGCTTGCGCTTTGAGCGGATCGTTGCCGGTCCGCTGAGGCAAGCGTCGGGCTTGTCAGGAGAGGGCCGGCCATTTACGAGACGGGCTTTAGACGATTACGCAACCAAGATTAGCCATTTACGCATGTTAGACTAGGCGATTACGCAGGCCAAACTCGACGTTTACGCTGCCGAGGTCCTCTTGAATATCGTCCACCCTCGCCATCTCCGCCCGTCGTTGCTCGAAGCCTTGGCCGACACCAGGGTTGTATTCCTTGCCGGCGCACGGCAGGTCGGCAAGACGACTTTGACGCGCGAGATCGCTGCCGGTGAGCACCCGATGACCGTATTGAGCCTGGACGAGGCCGCGACCCGAGACGCTGCTTCACGCGATCCTGGAGGTTTCCTGGCTGCCCTTCCCGGGCCTGTTGTGATCGACGAGATCCAGCATGTGCCAGAGCTGCTGCCGGAGATCAAGGACGCGGTCGACAGGGACCCTACTTCCGGGCGTTTCCTCCTGACGGGCTCGGCCAACATCCTCACCTCCAAGAAGGTCAAGGACGCGCTCACCGGTCGCATCGAGACACTGAATCTCTGGCCCTTGGCTCAGAGCGAGCTGCAGGGCGGCCAGCTGAACTTTGTAGATGCGCTCCTCGATGGGGCTCCACCACAGCTTGGCGGTTGTGTGGTGGGTCGTGATGCCTTTACATCGATCGTCGACGCGGGCGGCTATCCCGAAGCACTCCTGCGCACAGGGGCACGACGCGAGCGCTGGTTTGAGAGCTACGTCGACAGCACGCTCGACAGCGATCTGCGCGATATCTCAGACGCGATCAAGGTCGAGGAGATGCCCAGGTTGTTGCGTTTGCTCGCGTCGCAGGGAGCCAATCTGTTGTCCTATCGGAACGCCGCCGCGCGACTGAATATCAGTCACGACACGGTCAAGGCGTATGTGGGACTTTTGGAGCAGCTGTTTCTGGTTCGGAGGCTCCAGGCTTGGCGGCCGGGTTTGGGGGCACGCGAGGTCAGCACTCCGAAGGTCTATCTGGTCGATTCCGGCTTGCTCGCAAACCTGCTCGGGGCCGATCGGACGCGTATCGCAATCGACGATCAAGTCACCGGCAAGATCCTCGAGAATTTCGTCGCTATGGAGGTACTCAGGCACCTTGGGTGGGCCAAAAACAGGGTGCGCCTCTATCACTATCAACGCGATCGTGAAGATGTGGATCTCATTCTCGAGCGCGCCGACGGTCAGATCGCCGCCATCGAGGTGAAGGCGCGTGCAACCATCGCCAGCCAGGACTACAAGTGGCTGATCAGGCTCCGCGAGCGCCGCGGCTCCCAGTTCGTGGCGGGGGTCGTCATCCACCCTCGTGAGCAGACGATCCCTTTGGGGGATCGTCTCTGGGCGCTGCCGATAGCGTCGCTGTGGGCGTGATG
>Ga0210385_10002055_pt1 | contig 12196 bp, 9 predicted proteins | sample IncBWH26OmetaG_FD_160107 | JGI IMG/M metagenome (GOLD analysis project Ga0210385, IMG submission 160107) | Forest soil microbial communities from Barre Woods Harvard Forest LTER site, Petersham, Massachusetts, United States - Inc-BW-H-26-O ... | reverse complement strand
CCGGGCGCAAAGCCAATCATTGCAATGAGAAGGGCGGCTTGATCCGAGCCGCCCTTTTCTTTCGAATGTCTCCCGGAGCTGGTTTCTCAAAGCCATCCTCTTGCCGTCCTCGAACCCCCGCCCGGAGTCCCAGTTGACGCTCCTCACCCCCTCTTTCCATAATCGCTTGAGAGGACTGGCTTTCCGTGACACCCCAGCGAAACTCGCTCGAACGCGCTCTCGAAGAGGCCGTCTCCCGGGCTCTGCGGGATAACCTCGCACCCCTCCAGCGGACGGCAGACGAATTGCACCAGGCCTATGCGGATCTGGTCGCATCGTGCGCTTCGACCCGCCCCAGCAACGCGCTTCCGGCCATGCTGCGCGCTCAGACGGCTGCCGCAGCTCTCGCCGCAGGCCTGTCCGTGCTCTCGAACTTCGTCGCAGTCGCGCTGAACCCGCGCGAAAACGAAGGCGCCGGAGGAACAGCAGTCGCCGAGCCTGACCAACCGGCCCAGGAAGACGCACACGAAATTGTCGCCGAGCTCACACCGTCGGCCCACATTGCGGAGCCGGAGCGAGAAGTAGCTCCGATTCCGGTCCTCCAGGAGGACGAACCCGAACCGGCGCCTGGGCCTGTGCCCGAGGCCCTACGCGAGGCGGCCATCGCGCCCGATGTTCTGCACAACGTACAGCCCGAGATCGAATTGGAGCTCGATCCCGTTGTGCCCCCGGCCCAAGTCGAGCCGGTCGAACATATCGTCGAAGGCTTCGTCGAGCCGCCCGCGGCCCCGGCCGAAGCTGTGTTTGACATTGCGGCCCTGCCGCCCGAATTGCAGGACCTGCACCGGCGCGCCAACCGCGTAGCCAAAGTGGCGATGCAGGACATCAAACTATTAAGGCCGAAAGACGTTCAAACCGGCCGCGAACATAAGGATATCTGCGAGCGACTTCGTGTGGACCTGGACAAAGCCCGCAAGGAATACGACCGCCGCTTCCGCGCGATCTCCGATCATCCGGTCGATTATTTCCATCACTGGATGGTGGACATCCTCGCCGGAGGCGACCCCGCCGCCCTCGGAGAATATCCCTATCCATCGCCGGTCCTTCGCCACTAAATCCGTCACTAGATTTCGCGAGGCCGTTTTGCGTTTTTGGATTTTTCCGCCGCTTGAAACTTTCGCTTGCGCCGCTCCGCGCACGCGCTACGATTTGAGTGTGGCCACTTCCAGGGAAAAAATAGGGCGCGCGTTGATTTTTCTGCTCGTGTGCGTTCCCGCCGTATTCGCGCGAACCGGCAGCAATACCGTCGCTCACAAAACTACCTCTCAGGCGAAACCTGCCGCCGCCGTGGCCGCTGCGCCCTCGACGGCAGCCCTCACACCCAAGCAGTTGGAAACTCTCTCGCGTGAGTTGAAAGGGAAGACTCCCGACGCCGCCTACGCGCGCCTCGGCGCGCTCGCCTCCGCGAAATCTTCGGGCATCGAAGGCGCGCGGGCTGCGCTTGCGCTCGGCTATTACGACTATTGCCGCCAGCATTACGCCGACGCCGCCAAATGGTTTGACCGCGCCAAGCGCGACCCTCTTCTCGCCGACTACACTCTGTATTGGCAGGCCGAAAACGATCTCGCGCAGCAACACAACGCCGCAGCACTGGCCGAGATGCAGCAGTTCCGCAAACAATTTCCCAATTCCGTGATCACCGAGCAGGCGCTCCAAACTCTCGGCGAAGCGGCCATGGCTGCCAGCCAGCCCGCTGCCGCTGTCGACGCGCTCGATCAATACTCACTCACGCCTGAACGCCCCGCGCTGCTTTTCCTGCGCGGCGAAGCCCACGAAGCGGCGCAGCAATCCGTGCAGGCCGCGTCCGACTATCAGTCGATCTACACGCACTATCCGCTCAGCGACCAGGCCAAGGAAGCCGCGGTGAAGCTCGACTTCCTCCGCAGCACTTTGAGCGACCAGATTCCCGCCATGGCCGCTGACGTCCGCATGAAGCACGCCGAAACCATTTTCGGCGCCAAGCAGTGGAGCGACGCCCGCACCGAGTACGCGCAAATTCTTCCGCAGCTTACTGGCGCCGACCACGAGCGCGCCGAGCTTCGCATCATGGAGTGCGGCGTGGCGTTGGGCGCAGGCATCACCGACTTGTCCGCGCTGCAAGTCACCGATCCCGACGTGGACGCCGAGCGCCACTATGCCGTCGCCGATTACTACCGCGCCCAGCAGCAAGACGCGATGGTGAATCAGGAAGTCGAAGCCGCCGTCTCGCGCGCCCCCTCCAGCGTTTGGGCGGACAACGCGCTCTTTCTCGCCGGAAATTATTATTGGGTGAAACTCGACCGCGATCAGGCTTCCAGTTTCTATCAGCGTGACGAGCAGCAGTTTCCCTCGTCCACGCACGCTTCGTCCGCGCAGTGGCGCGTCGCGTGGACCGCCGTTCTGAAGCGCGCGCCAAACGCCTCCGATCTGCTCGCCGAACAACTCCGCCGCTTCCCAGGCTCTTCGTTCACCGCGGACGCGCTCTACTGGCTCGGCCGCCTCGCCGAGGAAGCCAATAACAACGACCTCGCGCGCGCCTACTACGCAAAATTGGCCGAGCGCTATCCCAACAGTTATTTCGATCTCGCCGCCGCGCAACGCCCGCCGCGCACCGATCCTGGGCCTGTCCCCACGGTCGATCTGCTCGCTTCGATTCCGTCGCTGCCGGCGGCATCGCCGATGGGCGGTACGATTCCCGCGGCCGCTGCAGATCGCCAGTCGCGCGCGGACGCTTTGCGCTCGATCGCGTTCGATTCGTCGGCCGATTTGGAGTTGCGCGCTGGCTACGCCGCCACCGGCGAACCGCGTCTTCTCGTCGAAGCCGCGCAGGCTGACGTCTCCGCCGAAAAATGGGGCGCGGCGATCGTCACGCTTCGCATGGTCTATCCGCAGCTTGAATATCGTCCTTACGCTTCCGTTCCACGCGAAGTCTGGGAAGCTGCCTACCCGCTGCCGCACGAAGCCTCGATCAAGCATTGGGCCGCGCATAATAATCTGGACCCCATGCTCGTCGCCGGACTTTCGCGGCAGGAATCGGCCTTCGATCCCAACGCGCACTCCAACATGAACGCGTTCGGCGTGATGCAACTGCTCCCCGAAACCGGCCGCAAATGGGCTCAGGACCAGAAGGTCCGCTACGCGCAATCCAAACTGTTCGATCCCGATTTCAATATTCGTCTTGGCACCGCCTATTTCGCCTGGCTCAAACAGCAGTTCGGCAGCGTCGAAGCCGCGCTCGCCGGCTATAACGCCGGCGAAGACCACGTCGCGCAGTGGACCGCCACGCCCTATCGCGACCTTCCCGAGTTTGTGGATTCGATCCCGTTCACCGAAACGCGCGAGTACGTGGAAATCATCACGCGCAACGCCGCCATCTACCGCAGCCTCTATCCCCAATCAACTGCGCCAGCCGCCGCGAAATCCTCCAAGCCCGGAACCCACAAGACGCACCCTAAATAGCAAAGCGTTCGTCCGCTCAACTATCTCGCGGCTCGAGACGCCAGTGTGGTATGAATTGCGCCTCCGGATTTCTGAAGGCCCCAATGAATGTTGGAGGAAGCGCTCAAGGAATCCGTCATTCAGAACGATGGTTTTCCCGGGAACGCCGATCTCCAGATCGGCGGGGCTAAGAATGGAACGGGTGGCAATGATTCGCCGAAGCCGGCCAGGAATGTTTGGGAGGCTCTTCAGCGCTTCTCTGTTGCTGCGAGAGAAAAGGCCTTGAATGCACGCATCTAAACCCGGCGACGTCGATCTCGATGTCGGCGTTGTTCCACAGCCGATGGCAAAGTCCAAGCCCGCCGATCCGGAGATCGGCGCTCCCGGGAACCCCTCCTTGTTTGCAGCGCCGGGATGGCATAGCCGTGGATACATTCCGCATTTTGAGAGTGCCGAAGTAATCCAGCATGTGACCTTTCATTTGGCTGACAGTCTGCCCAAAAAAGCGCTGCGCCGCTTGCAGGTCGAACTAAAACTCTTTCCGGAGGGGAAGCGTGATGCCGCGCGCCGCAAGCGCATCGAAGCTTGGGCCAACGCCGGCCACGGCTCTTGCATTCTGCGCGAGCCGCATATCGCGGGTATCGTTCAATCCGCATTTCTTCTTTTCGATGGAAAGCGCTATCGGCTCATTGCGTGGGTGGTAATGCCCAATCACGTTCATGTGCTCATCCAGCCGATTGCGCCCCGGACCGTGGCGATGGACCGTGGCAAGAATCGTTGCCTCATGGAAGACATTCACAGGCCGCAAGTTTTGTAAAATCGGCGCAGTGTCAAGCGCGTTGGTGTGGCACCGGGAGTATTGGGATCGCTACATCCGTAACCAGGAACATCTGGCGCAAGCCATAGAATACATTCACAAAAACCCCGTGAAGGCGGGTCTTGTTAAGAAAGCCGAGCGGTGGCCTTGGAGCAGCGCCTTCGTCGGGAAGCCTCCTGCAAAATAGCGCAGCCAATCACCGCTCACTAATTACGTGCGATTCCAGAAGGATGGTTTTCCCGGGAACGCCGATCTCCAGATCGGCGGGTTTTCTGTTCCCCCAAATGGAGCTTCCACCATCACGCGGATTTTCAGAATTTCTCGTCTATCTCGGATTTCCCTTTGATCCGACTCAATCTGGATCGGAATCTGAGGGCATCGACCTCTTGAAGAGCACCACAATGATAAACACACCTTCAACCATTATTGCCGCCATCATCGGAATGCCACGAGGCCCCGCGCTCTCAGCGGGAAGGCTTCGCTCAATGCCACCGAGAATGACACAGTGCAGGAGGAACACGGCAATCAGATCGGGCCAAAACGCTCCTCGGCCCCACACGGGACGAGTACCGATAAGCACTCCCGAAAACAGAAGAACGGTGAAAGCGACGGCAGTTTCCCATCTCTGGCTGATCCCCAGAAATTCCGAAACTGCGAAAGCTATACCCACCGCTACAAATGCTGCAACCCATTCACCGATACTTGGCCTCTTGCGATCCGCAGCGCACATGTTGTCTAATAAGTTATAAAAGATTTGTACGCACCCTGTGAAGCGTGTAGGGTACTGTACGCGGTCGCTGCTAACCAAACATATTCAACCACGTCCCAGGCTTTGGAAATTCGCGACAGTTGATCGCCACCACCAGCCGGTACGAATTCCCCCTTATGTTGAAGACGACTCTGTCCGCCCCGCACAGCGAGGCTGATTTGAAGGGTCGTGGAAATTGCAGCACAGATTTGCGTTTGTCGGTAAGAAGTGCAAAAGGCGTAGCCGGCCCAATATCCGGCACGACCGGGAACGGAAATCGACCTTCAGGGTATGCCGTTCAGGAGGTGAGGGAGCCAGCTGAGTGTGTGCAGTTTCGCGCAGCAAGGCTGGGCTAGCTGCTCATATACCTTTTGGCGTGAATTTTCTTTTCGAAAATTCAGCCAGAGAGTGGCATAGAAGTGTAGCCTCCGAAGAAGCTACGGAGAGGCCCCCCCACCCATCGGTGATGCTACGCGATCAGTACGCTCGTTTCAATTCCTTCTTCTCAAGCGAGTTGAGCAGGTCTAGCTCTCCCCAATTCACGAACCATGGCCGCGCCGAGGCGACCTGAAGGAGTTCCCCAACGTCCCGAGCCGAGGGTGCCGGAAGCTCTAAATGATGAAATAGCTGACTCACCCAGCGAATTTTCTTGGCAGGGAGGATATACGGGCACGCTAAGACGTCGAGAAAGAGGCAAATCGTCTCTGCGTCTCTCGGCGCCTCGGAAAGATTTCCGAGGCCGCGATCAATTGCTTGTATGAGTTTCCGCCGCACACCTTTGTATTCCGGACTGTCTCTTATGTAAAAGAGACAGGAGATGACGGCGAAATAGGAAAAATCTCCGGGATGACGGAAAAGCGAACCAATAATAGATTCGGGCAGCAAATAGTGCTCGCCGAGCTCGCGAGCCGCCAGAATGACGTTCAGCGCCTCTAGGTGTACAAATCCCTCGACCATCGTCGGTTGCCTGTCGCCCTCGTTGGAAAGCAAAGTTTCGGTCAGATCGAAAATTTGCTGCTTGATCGTGTGCTCATAGCTGCCCAAATTCTGCTTCGCAAATTTGGTAACTATTATGATCGCGGTGCAGAGCTTGTACGATGCCGCGACCGACGGCGAGACAGCGTACAAAAAGTAGAGGACGTCGACGAGGACGATTATTGCGTCACGATAATGCACACGATTCTCTTCTGTGATGCCGTCAGTCCCTCGACTGACCAGCTTCTTTATGCGCTCGGTTAGGACTGAGATCAGATAGGAGGAAACCTCGTCGTATGGAACTGCGTTGTAAGAAAGAATGGTTTTGACGCGGGCGATAAACGCACGCGTAAAACGCGCCCTATCGTAGATTCGCTTCGGCGAGAGCGCGGCTACTCCTTGTTCGACTAGGAATGCATCGAAAAATTCGTTTGATACGTTACTAATTTCGCGAATGATCCGCGATTTCTTAGTCATGAATGGCCGCTTGAACTGGTCATTCTTCAACGGATTTGCGCGGAGGTTGAAATCGGAAAGCGTATCGTCGTAACAGCTGTAAACGGCCTGAGCTACTGACTCGGTCCTTGCGAAAATAAAAACGTCGTCAACATACCGCTTGAATGAGAAATCGCGATCGAACTCCATTTCCTTCTTGGCCAGTTTCACGATGACCCGACAATCGATAGTTTGAAAGAGAAGTTCGGCAAAGATTCTGCTTACCTCTGGGCCAATTACTATGCCATGCGTCTCGTTATGGTTAGCGCGTTGCATCAGTCCGTCGAAGGCTTGACCAAAGGTCGCGGAGGAGTCGACGTGTTTCTTGGTGAAATGTTTGTCCTTAAGGGCCCAGGATAGGCAATGCGTGTAGATACTGTCGAAACACTTGGAAACGTCAAGAGACCACAGAAATGCAAATCGCCTCTCGAGATCGAGAAATTCTGCCGAGTCGAAGAATTTGTAGAGCCGATCGTACCCAGAATATGAGAAGAACGAAGGGCTATATTTTGTGAAGGGGTCAATCTGTTTCTCGGAAATCATGTCAGCCCGGTATTGGTACACATTTTCCCATGAGCTCTTGCTGTAAAACGTTCCGGCAATCGAATGGGGCGCTCGAATCGATGCAGGGCTGCGCTTACAGAAATGCAGGATCAAGGTCTCGTACTTCTCGTAGAAGTGGCGTATCTGAACTTGCGCGGCGGGGTGCAGAAGGCAAAGCCTCCGGAAGCTTGTTGCGTCGTGGCGAATCTTGTATCTAAACGGGACGGTGGATGCAGTAAGCATCTTGGCGCCCGTTACGAGATTGTCTAGAAGCAGATTCCACAGTTTGGGGCCAGCGTGCTCTCCTTTGATGTTGTTGTAAAGTCCCTCGTTGGAGAAAATTACTGGAGTTTCGTAAGGAACGGTCTCCGTCACGACTACGCGCAGGTAATCGCTCTTCTTGATTCGACGAGGTCTCTTGAAGCTACCCATGCAGCCAGCACTTTCTAATCGTAGTCAGCTGCACTATCGAAAAATGCATGAAGGTGCGTTGACGATGTCCTCTCGCAAAACTTTGGGCGAGCAGTTCGTTTTTCTGGGCTTTGGTTAAGAGCGATGAAGTTGTCGCAAACAAACGTCCTCGTTTTGACAGGATGGCGTTATGCAAGAAACTGTCTAGGCTTCGCAATCCACCCTCATACGTGGTAACTCGGGGGTAGTTGTAATAGATCCCCGCTAGCTTATAAGTGTTTCGGTTGAGATCTTTCACGCTGAAATTCGATGTCAGATACTTTATTCGGAGAGCTAAGAGCTGAAAATCCCTGTTCGCCTTAAAAGAAAGGAAAGATCGGACGATCCGCGTCTTGATTTTTGCCACCTTCTGAGGGGCGATGTCGACGATTACTGAGCGAAATTCTTTTTTAATGTTTTGATTGCTTCCGCCCTTAGCCGGATTCCAAACCGAGAAGTTGTACCCAAGATAGTCGAAATCAAGGACCTTCGCCGGAGTCGGCGGGAGTTTCCTCGGCATCTCATCAGCCTCGCAGACCCTTTGCTTACCTCCGTGAAGCGAGAGCCTGGGCGGGAGCTGACTCGTAAGCCAGCGAAGGAAGACGCGCTTATTTTCAGTGCCCCTCGTACTCACTACGATGTCATCGACATATCTGTAGAACATGTATACACCATCGTGGCTCCGAACCTTCGCATCGAAATCCTTCATAACGAGCTCTGAAATCGTTGAGCTAAGCGTCAGCCCACGCGGAATTCCTGTTCCACCCAAGCTCATACATGATTCAAATAGTACGTTGATGAGCTTCTTGCTCAGCGGGCTGAAGCCCGGCTGGTGAGCGAGCTTGCGCATTACGTCTGAGACGTTGAACGACTCATAGAAGCTCGCAATATCAAGGCGATACACGCGGTATGGCACGTTTTCCGAAAGCATGTGCACTGTGTTCGTAGCGATAAAGTCTCTGCCAAGTTGGTCCGAGGTGTGAACGTGGAGAAGGTTCGACCGGACCTTGCGTACGATTATCCTGTGCGCTAAATCCTTTACTTGAAAGACGTCCTTGGATTTCAGAGTGAACTTCGTCAGAGGGTTTTGCCCGCTAAATAGGGCATGGGCGCTTTCGGTCGCTCCACGCAATATTTGGGCTTTTTGATCGTCGTCCGCCAGGTGCGGAAACTCCCTGAAATCAGTCTTCCTTAGCATCGAAGACAACGTATGAGGACTGAACGATTTGTCTGGCACGCCTTACCCCCAACTTAGCTGCTGTTTGACCGGTCGTCACCACTGAAGCGAAACTACAATTAATCGTCGGATGGCAGATAAGTTATATCACGAGATTCGGGGACGGCAATCGGGGGCAAGCTATCGGGGGCAAGGGAGTTGGGGACAAGGAGTTGGGGACACACATGATTTTGAGATCGTTACCTACGAGCACAAATCCGTGCCGCAACCCCCACGACCACTTCTAATCAGCCCGCCATGGTGGCCCGGTTCACCCGCGCAAGCCTTGCATCCCGCCGCCATCGCCCGCGATCGGCGCGGCTCTCACTCCCCAAGGGAAAAGTGACAAAACACGTCCATTGACACAATGAATAACACTGTGTTATAATAGACGCGTGAAATTGACCCTGAACCGTCCGAAACCCCACCGTGGGCCAGCCGCCCAGCCCGTCACACCATGTCAGACTGTTTTGCCCGTAAGTAACAGAAAACAAAAGGTCGGCCTCTCGCCAGCCCGCCTGCCCCGAGGCACGAGGGGTCACACAAATCGACCCCCCGCCGCACCGCCGCCTTCTCGCCATCCACGAACCACTATCCACCGCCCACCCGGTTCTAATCGCAACTGCCCGGAATTAGAAATCGAGCTAAGTCCTTTGCCATGAGACAAACTCGCGATTCTAATCGCAACAGGAAAAGGGGTCGAATCGATGAAGCGGGCGCCATGGCGCGCGGTGGGCGCTTCTCCCGCGTGGCAAAACAAGCTAGACTGATTCGGCTCAACCGATCATCTGATTTCCAACATCGAACTTTTAGGGTCAAACTTCTAAAAACATGCCCGAACACATCGAGGATCTTCAGCAGCGCTACGCCGGGCTCCAGAAGCGCATGGAGCTTGTCCGGAGTTATCTTTGACGCGCCCGCCGCGCAGAAGCAGCTCACCAAACTAGAAGAAAAAGTCAGCGCGCCCGATTTTTGGAACGATCAGGCGAAGGCACAGGCGATCCTCCAGGAGCGCAAGCAATACGAGGAGCGTGTGAACGCCGAGAAGTCGCTCACGTCCAAATCGAGCGACATCGACACCTATTTCAGCATGGCCACCGAAGAGACCGATAGCGCGCAGCGCAATTCGATCCTTGAGGACATTTCCAAGGAGCTCGCGTCGGCCGACGACTTCATCTCCGGCCTCGAAACCCGCACGTTCCTCTCGGGCGAGAGCGATAAGCTGAACGCGATCCTTACGATCAAGCCGGGCGCCGGCGGCACCGAGTCGCAGGACTGGGCTGAAATCCTGCTGCGCATGTATCTCCGTTGGGCCGAGCAGAAAGGCTTCCGCGCCAACGTGCTCGACTCGACGCCGGGTGAAGAGGCCGGCATCAAATCCGCCACGGTGCAGATCGAAGGCGAAAACGCCTACGGCATGTTGGCCGGCGAGAATGGCGTGCATCGCCTGGTCCGCATTTCGCCGTTTGACCAGGCGGCGCGCCGCCACACCTCGTTCGCGTCCGTCTTCGCCATTCCGGAAATCGACGACCGCATCGAGATCAACATCAAGCCGGACGACATCAAGCTCGACACGTTCCGCGCCGGCGGCAAGGGCGGCCAGAACGTGAACAAAGTCGAAACCGCCGTCCGGCTCACGCACCTTCCCACCGGCATCATCGTGGCCTGCCAGGTAGAACGCAGCCAGCACAAGAACCGTGAAATGGCGATGAAGCTCCTCAAGTCCCAGCTCTACGAAAGGGAACTGGAGAAGCGCCGCGAAGAAGCCCACAAGCTAGATGCCTCAAAGCCCGAGATCAGCTTCGGCAGCCAGATCCGCTCCTACGTGATGCAGCCCTATCAGCTAATTAAGGACCACCGTACCAAGTTCTCTCGCGGCGACGTGCAGAAGGTCCTCGACGGCGATATCGACCCTTTTATCCGCTCCTACCTGCTCTTCCGGCTCACCGGAGAGACGGCCGGAGGGGCCGACACCGACGACGAGTAGAGGAAGAATCGTTCCCTAAAGTTCCTGTTTGTTTACACTTCGGCGGCCCGGGGTGACTCTTCAGCCTCGATTTAAGGCCTTTCGATGCATATAATTGACACGAAAACGGCCCTCTCGTAGCATGGGAAGGGCATTTGCATCCGATACCGCGATAACCCACTCGCTGCCACTAATTCGATGGAGGAGATTGTCTTGGCGCATGCCGAAGAGAAGTTCCTGTTCACCTCGGAGTCTGTGACCGAGGGACACCCCGATAAGATAGCCGACCAGATTTCTGACGCGATCCTGGACGCCGTCCTCAAGGACGACCCTACCGGCCGCGTCGCTTGCGAAACGCTCGTCACCACCGGACTGATCATGGTGGCCGGCGAAATCACCACCAGCACGTTCGTCGATTTCTCCGACGTCGCGCGCTCGGTGGTCAACGACATCGGCTACAACCGCGCGAAATACGGTTTCGACGCCGAAACCTGCGGCGTGATCTCCAGCATCAAGAAGCAGTCGCCAGACATCGCCATGGGCGTTGACACCGGCGGCGCGGGCGACCAGGGCCTGATGTTCGGCTTTGCCTGCGACGAAACGCCCGAACTGATGCCTATGCCGATCCAACTGGCGCATCAGCTCTGCATGAAGCTCTCGGAAGTTCGCAAAAAGAACGCGGTCAACTTCCTCCGTCCCGACGGCAAGTCCCAGGTCTCCATCGAATATATCGACGGCCGCCCGGCGCGCGTCGATTGCGTGGTCATCTCCACGCAGCATAGCGACGACGTGACCCACGGCGACCTGCGCGACGCGATCATCGAAAAAGTCATCAAGCCCGTGATCCCCGCGCAGATGTTCGACAAGCAAACCAAAATTCACGTGAACCCGACCGGCCGCTTCGTTACCGGCGGTCCCATGGGTGACGCGGGACTCACCGGCCGCAAGATCATCGTGGACACATACGGCGGCTACGGCCGTCACGGTGGCGGCGCCTTCTCCGGAAAAGATCCATCGAAGGTCGATCGCTCCGCTTGCTACATGGCGCGTTACGTCGCGAAGAACATTGTCGCCGCGGGCCTCGCCAAGAAAGTGGAAGTTCAGCTGGCTTACGCGATCGGCGTGGCCGAGCCTGTCTCAGTGATGACGCAGACTTTCGGTACCGGCACGATCCCAGACGGCCAGATCAACGAGCTGATTCGCGAAACTTTCAAGCTCACGCCGAAGGGCATCATCGAAACGCTCGACCTGCGCCGCCCGGTCTATCGTGCGACGGCTGCTTACGGTCACTTCGGACGCAGCGGACCCGGCTTCACCTGGGAGCGCACGGATAAGGCCGACGCGCTTCGCAAGTCCGCCGAAAGCCGCGGCGCCGTCGTCGCTTCACGCTAACCGCCGACTTCGAAAAAGTGCAGCGGCCCGAATTTTCGCTACGAAACCAGCGCCGTCTTGCCCCGACGAAGGAGGGGAGGCGCGACACAGTTTCTAAACACAAAAAATAAAGGGAGCAAATAGTGGAAACCGCAACGA
>Ga0210385_10002053_pt1 | contig 12204 bp, 9 predicted proteins | sample IncBWH26OmetaG_FD_160107 | JGI IMG/M metagenome (GOLD analysis project Ga0210385, IMG submission 160107) | Forest soil microbial communities from Barre Woods Harvard Forest LTER site, Petersham, Massachusetts, United States - Inc-BW-H-26-O ... | reverse complement strand
GGCCTGGCGAGCGTGGCGATCCGGTCTAGCATCGGGGCGGCCAGCAGGGACAGCGGGACGGCGCGCTGCAGCGCCAGCCGTTTGGGCGCGAGCTCACCGAGCACCAAGCTAGTGAAGGTGATGCACACGGTGACAACGCCGAACGCCAGCGGCGACGCGACGTCGCCCGCTACGTGCTGCCTTACGAGCCAGGACCTGAGCGCGGCGGCCAGCGTGTCGGCGCCGAACGCGCCGGAAACCAGCGTCGCGAGCGTCACGCCGATCTGCACGGCGGACAGGAACCTGTTGGGGTCCGCGGCCAGCCGTGCGGCCCTCGCGCCGCGCCTGCCGCGCTTGGCCAGCGACCGGACCTGGCCCTCGCGCAGCGAGACCAGCGCCATCTCGGCCCCGGCGAAAAACCCGCCGATGGACACGATGACAAGGACGATGATCACGTCCCAGACGACCATGCTCACGCCGCGATCGCCGACTTCCTCCGCTGCTCATTTGTATCAGGCCAGCTATCGCCGCCAGTCTAGACGGGATAGCGTATGCGTCCCGTGAGATCGATGACCACGTGCGTATGGTTTGCCCCGGGACGGGCCAACCTGATGGGCGAGCACACCGACTACAACGAGGGGTACGTGCTCCCGTTCGCGCTCGCCCAGGGCGTGACGGCCACCGCCGGCGCCCGGCCCGGCCGGCTGCTCGAACTGCGGTCGAGGCAGGTGCCCGACGAGCAGGTCACGCTCGCGCTTGACTCCCTCGAGCCGGGTGCCGTGAGCGGCTGGGCCGCCTACCCGGCGGGGGTGGCGTGGGCGCTGCGCGAGGATGGATCGGACGTGACGGGCGCCTCGATCGACATCGACTCCGATCTGCCCGTGGGCGCGGGGGTGTCGTCTTCTGCCGCGCTGGAGTGCTCGGTGGCGCTGGCGCTGTGCTCGCTGTCCGGCGTGCCGGTGGAGCGCCGGTCGCTCGCGGCGATCGCCAGGCGGGCGGAAAACGACTTCGTCGGCGCGCCAACCGGGATCATCGACCAGTACGCGGCGCTGCTGTGCCAGGAGGGTCATGCGCTGCTGCTCGACTGCGCGACGCTTGCCGTGACCCAGGTGCCGTTCCGTCCGGCAGAGGCGGGCGTGGCCGCGCTGATCGTCGACACCCGCGTCGCGCATGCCCTGGTGTCCGGCGGATACGCCAGGCGGCGGGCCGAATGCGAGGAGGCGGCCCGGCTGCTCGGCGTGCCGTTCCTCGGCGCGATCGCGGACCCGGCCGCGGCCGGCCGGCTCGCCGACCCAATCCTGCGCCGGCGGGCCAGGCATGTCATCTCCGACAGCGCCCGCGCGCGGGCGGTCGCGTCGGCGCTGGCGAGCGACGAGCCCCTGGCGGAAAGCTACCGGTTCACCGGCGAGTTGCTGACGGAAGCGCACATCTCACTCAGGGATGACTTCGAGGTGTCCTGGCCGGAGGCTGACGTCACGGTCGAGGTCGCCAACGCGGCCGGCGCCCTAGGGGCCCGCATGATCGGCGGCGGCTTCGGCGGCTCCGTGCTCGCCCTGGTTCCCGTCGACAGGATGACCGCGGTGCGCGCCGCGCTCACAGAAGCGTTCACGCAACGCTCGTGGAAACCGCCGGAGTTCATTGACGCGGTTCCGTCGGCCGCGGCCCGCCGGCTCGCGTAGCATCCCACGCGAGCCGGCGAACACAGCGGGTTTACAGGCTGGCGACGTCCGCCTGCTTGGCGCGGACGGCCTCGGCCGCCTCGCGCAGCGCCTCAACCTCGGCCACCGACAGGTCGCGCTCCACCACCCGGCGAACGCCCGACGACCCGATCTCGGCCTCCACCCCCAGGTAGACGCCGCTGATGCCGTACTCACCGTCGACCCAGGCGCAGACCGGCATGACCGCCCCGGAGTCCTCGGCCACCGCGCGCGCCATCCGGGCCGCGGCGGCCGACGGCGCGTAGTACGCCGAGCCGGTCTTGAGCAGCGCGACGATCTCGCCACCGCCGTTGCGGGTCCGGCTGACCAGGGCTTCGATCTCATCGGCCGGCAGCAGCTCGGCGAGCGGCTTGCCGTCCACGAAGCAGGCTGACGGCACCGGCACCATCGTCTCGCCGTGCGACCCCAGGGTCAGCGTCTGCACCGAACCGACCGGCACGCCGAGCTTCTCCGCCACGAAGTAAGAGAACCGCGCGGTGTCGAGCATGCCCGCCTGGCCGAGCACACGGCTCGGCGGGAAGCCAGAGACCTTCGCGGCCAGCGCGGTCATCTCGTCCAGCGGGTTGGACACGACGATGAGCACCGCCTCGGGCGCGTGCTTGGCGACATTCTCCACCACGTTGCGGACGATCTTGGCGTTGACCCCGATCAGGTCCATGCGGCTCATCCCGGGCTTGCGGGGCAGGCCCGCGGTGATCACGACGATGCCCGCCCCGGCCAGGGCCTCGTAGCCCTCGCCGTTCGGGCCGGTGGTCTGCCCGGTGACCTTGGTCTCGAACCCCTCGACCGGCCGCGACTGGTTCATGTCCAGCGCCAGGCCTTCGGGCTTGCCCTCGATGATGTCGGTGAGCACGACCTCCTCGAAGATGTCGTACTCGGCGAGCCGCTGAGCGGTGGTGGACCCGTAGAAGCCGGCCCCGATGACGGCTACCTTGCCCTTACGTGACATTGGTTAAGTCTCCCTACTTGGTGTCCATCGCGGCTTGCAGGTTAGCGTCAAGTGCCGCGAGGAACTCCTGAGTGGTCAGGTACGGCGTGTCCCGGCCGACGAGCAGCGCCAGGTCCTTGGTCATCTGGCCGCCCTCGATGGTCTTGATGCACACCTGCTCGAGGGTGTTCGCGAACGAGGTGACGTCCGGCGTCCCGTCCAGCTTGCCGCGGTGCGCCAGCCCGCGCGTCCAGGCGAAGATCGACGCGACCGGGTTCGTGGAGGTGGGCTTGCCCTGCTGGTGCTGGCGGAAGTGCCTGGTCACGGTGCCGTGCGCCGCCTCCGCCTCCACGGTGCGGCCGTCCGGGGTCATCAGCACGGACGTCATCAGCCCGAGCGAGCCGTACCCCTGGGCCACCACGTCGGACTGCACGTCGCCGTCGTAGTTCTTCAAGGCCCAGACGATGCCGCCGTCCCACTTGAGCACCTGCGCGACCATGTCATCGATCAGCCGGTGCTCGTAGGTGATCCCGGCGGCCTCGAACTCGGCCTTGAACTCGGACTCGAAGGTCTCGGCGAAGATGTCCTTGAAGCGCCCGTCGTAGGCCTTGAGGATGGTGTTCTTGGTCGACAGATACAGCGGGAACTTCCTGCTGATCGCGTACCGCATCGTGGCGCGCGCGAAATCACGGATCGAGTCGTCGAAGTTGTACATGGCCATCGCCACGCCGCCGCCCGTGAACTTGGCCACTTCCAGCTCGATCGGGCGGCCGTCTGCGCTGTCGGGCACGTAGCTGATCGTCACGGTGCCCGGCCCGGGAACCACGAAGTCCGTCGCCTTGTACTGGTCGGCGTGCGCGTGCCGGCCGATGATGATCGGCTTGGTCCAGCTCGGCACCAGCCGCGGGATGTTGGAGATGACGATCGGCTCGCGGAAGATGGTGCCGCCCAGGATGTTGCGGATGGTGCCGTTCGGCGACCGCCACATCTTCTTCAGCCCGAACTCGGCGACCCGCGCCTCATCCGGCGTGATCGTGGCGCACTTGACACCGACGCCGTGCCGCTGAATCGCGTGCGCCGCGTCAATCGTCACCTGGTCGTCGGTGGCGTCCCTGTTCTGGACCGAGAGATCGTAATACTCCAGGTTGACATCCAGGTACGGGAGTATCAGCTGGTCCTTGATGAACTGCCAGATGATCCTGGTCATCTCGTCGCCATCTAGCTCGACGACGGGATTGGCCACCTTGATTTTCGACATGTTATCCGTATTTCCCTTTCATCGGCGGGCCCGCCATTCTCCCTTGTGCGGATAGGGGCCCTAAGCGCGGCAATACCAGGCCCGCGACCAGCAGGCCGACACCGAAAGCGGCAAGCACCAGCACGTCCGTCACCCGGCGTCTCGACGCCAGCAGCCCGGCCAGCCTGGCCGGCAGCGCCAGCCGGACCACCGCCGCCGCCAGCAGCGCCGACCCGGCGACGACGCCACCGCGGCCGCCGCCCGCCGAGCCCTCGCGCCAGGCGATGTACACCCCCGCGACGGTGCAGACAAGAACGACCAGGTACGGGACAATGCCGATCATGCCACGGTCGCGCCGGGCGCGCGTGGCCGCCGCGCGCGTGACGACCTGCCCCTCCTGGGGCTGGGAGACAGCCGAACTTCCGGTCACCGCCGCTTCCTCGCCCACTTCACCCGAACGTACCGGGGCGCCTGTCTCCCGCACCGGGACCCCGTATCGCGGGAAACCGGCGGGCGCGTGCGACCGTCGCGTCATGGCACCGCCACAGCAGAGGTCATAACGCCGCGGCTCGGGCTCGAGTAACGACCTTCGGCATGGGCGATCTCCTTCAGCACGTCCCCTGCTAGCTGCGAAGTTTACCGCCGCTCGCGTGGCGCCGCGCGCCACGTAACCCGGATCACAAGGGACTTACCCAGATCACTCACAGGCTAGTTGGCGCTTACCCATCGGCCACGCTAAGGCTACAGTGAGATGAACGTCACGTCTTCGATGGACGGGAGGGACTGGCGTGGACACGCCTTACATCCGGATAGACGACACGGGGGAACTAATTCCGCTACGCGACGACATCACGACGATCGGCCGCGGACACGGAGTCGACATCCGGCTCGACGACCCGAGCGTATCCCGGCTGCACGCGGAGATTGTGCGGCGCGGCCCGTACATTTACATAGCCGACCTCGGATTATCACGGAACGGCACGCGGGTAAACGGCAGGCCAATTGCCCGCCGGGTGCTGGACGACGGTGACGTGCTGAGCTTCGGCTCCGCCCGCTGCAGGATCGAGGGGGTCCCAACGGAGGAACTGGCCGCGGACGCCGAACTGCGCCGATCCGCCGCCCCCGAACTAACGCGCAGGGAACTCGACGTGCTCATCTCCCTGTGCCGTCCAGCGCTGTCTGACGACGCGTTCGTCACACCCGCCACCGCCAGAGAGATAGCCGACGACCTCGTGGTGACCGAGGCCGCGGTCAAACAGCACCTGCTGCGGCTCTACCAGAAGTTCCGCGTTCCCGAGGGGGTCAACCGGCGCACCCGGCTGGCGAACGAGGTCATCGCCCTCGGCCTCGTCAAGCCGCTCGCCGAGCACGGCTCAGGGCAGGTGCAACATGCGCACGGCGTGCCCCAGCAGCCCCTGCTGGACGGAGTGCAGCGCTCGGCCCAGTGACGGCAGCTGCGGCAGCATCCAGCTCGTCGCCGGCCACACCAGCGGCGGCTGCGACAGCGCCGACGTAATCAGCGCCAGGGCAAGCGCCCACGTCGAGATGATCGCCACCGTCATCGCCGCGGGGCTGCGGATCACCCCGCCGGTCATCCGGCGCAGCTGCCGGCGCGGGCGGCCAGAACCCGGCCCGAAGCAGTACATCGCCACCGCGGCGCCCGCCGCCCAGCCACCCGCCTTCGGCAGCGAGTCCGCCTGCACGAGCAGCACGGACATCGCCGCGGCCACCCCGGCCACAACCAGCGCGAGCGGCGCGAGCATCACCGTCGCGAGCACCGCCCGCGCAACGGTCCACGGCGCGGTCACGATCACCACCAGGATGTCGCTAGGCCGCGCCCCGCGCACCGACCGCCGCGTCGCCAGCCCCGCCTGGGCGCGGTCGGCCGCCCGCAGCAACGTGATCACCGCCAGCGCCAGGGCCGTCCCCGCGACGGGAAGCACCACGCTGAGCGCGACCGCGGCAATACCGAGCGCCCCAACGACAAGCCCGTGCCCCGCGACCGGCGCCGCCGGCGCGGGCCGCGCGACGGGCGCCGAGACCGCCCTCCGGGGGGAGTACCTGACCGGCGGCAGCAGGTCAGCCACGCCCGAGGCGGCCTCCGCCGGGCCAGGGAACACCGGCGGGGGCACGGTCCCGGCCGCGGCCAGCCGGGACCGCGAACCGTTCAGACCGTTTAGCCCGTACATGCCGGGCGCCGCGGACGAGGCGCCGGAGAGCAGCGTCCCGTTCGGCCCGGCACTACCTGGCTGGCCGGAGGCCAGCGGGGCGCCGGCGCACTGACCGGCCAGCCACCGCGCGGGCGGGCGGGTCTCGGGATCGGTGGCCAGCGCCGCAGCCACCAGCGGCAGCAGCGGCCCGGGAACACCGGTGAGGTCTGGCTTCCCGTTGAGCACGCGGTAGAAGATCGTCTGGAAGGTCCCGCTGCCGTACGGCTGATGCCCGGTCGCCGCGAACGCCACCGTGGCTCCCCACGAGTGCACGTCTGACGCCCCGCTGCTGGCCTGGCCCTCGATCACCTCGGGCGCGAGATATCCGGGCGTCCCCATCACCATGCCGGTCTGCGTCAGCCGCGTCGCGTCCGCGATATGCGCGATGCCGAAGTCGATCACGACCGGCTGCCCGTCGACCATCATCACGTTCCCCGGCTTGAGGTCGCGGTGCACCACCCCGGCGGCGTGGATCGCGGTGAGCGCCTCGGCCAGCCCGCCCGCCAGCCGCTCGACCGACGGACCGCGCAGCGGGCCGTCGGTCCGCACGATGTCGTCCAGCGTGCGGCCGGGAACGTACCTGGTCACGATGTACGGCGACTCGGCGCCCACATCGGCATCCAGGATCTCCGCCACATACCGGCTGCGAATCCGACGCATGGTCTCAACCTCGCGGAACAGCCGCCGCCTGGCGTTCGGGTCCCCGGTCACCGCCGGTCCGAGGACCTTGACCGCCACCGGGCGGCCTTCGGTGTCGCGGGCAAGGTAGACCACGCCCATGCCGCCTTCGCCGATCTTCTCGAGCAGGCGGTAAGGCCCGATCTTGCGCGGGAGCAAATCCAGTGCAGGCATCGTCCCTTCAGAGTACGTGCCGACGCCAGGATTTTCGGTAAAGCGCAGATAACGCCCGGGGCCAGGGTTACGCGCCGGTGACGAGGCGGCGCAGCGCCTCCGCGGCCTGGGCGTTGTTTTCCGCTTGCACCACGAGCGCGCTGGCCAGCGCACTCGCCCACTGCTGCAGCGGGACCTCGTCCCTGGACAGCACCACGCCGCGGACCTCGCGGCAGATCTCGGCGTACGGCTGACCGTTCTTGAGCGTCAGCGTCATGAGCTGGTCGCCGAGCCGGACCACCACCTTGGAAATCTCGCCGGGGCGGCCGCGCATCCGGTCGGACACCGACCGCTCGCGCTCGACGGTCACGTAACCGGGCGGCAGCGCTTCGCTCAGCGACTTGCTGAGCACGCGCGTGTACACCGTCACGTCGCCGCTGTCCATCCGCAGCGCGGCCGTGACCATCTCGAGGGACAGGTCGTCGGCAGGCTCAGTCACGGTTCGAGTATCTCATCTCTCAGCGCCCGTCGAAGGTGGCCTTTCCCGGGCCGTTCTCGATGAAGCTTCGCATACCCGTCTTCTGGTCTTCGGTGGCGAAAAGCGCGGCGAACTGGAGCCGCTCGATCTCGAGCCCGGTGGCCAGGTCCACCTCGAGGCCCTTGTCGACGGCCTGCTTGGCCGCGCGCAGGGCCAGCGCCGGCCCGGTGGCGTACCGGGCCACCAGGTCCCGCGCGCCCTGGTAGACCTCCGCGTCTGGCACCACCGCGTCGGCCAGCCCGATCGCCAGGGCCTCGGCGGCGGGCACCTGCCTGCCGGTGAAGATCAGGTCCTTGGCGCGGGCCGGGCCGATCAGGCGCGGCAGCCGCTGCGTGCCGCCCGCCCCGGGGATGATGCCGAGCAGGATTTCCGGCTGCCCTACCTTCGCGCTCTCGCCGAGCACCCGGAAATCGGCGCACAGCGCCAGTTCGAGGCCGCCGCCGAGTGCGTACCCGGTCACCGCCGCGACCACGGGCTTGGGGATGCCGGCGACGACGCCGAACGAGGCCTGGAGCCGCGCAGAGCGCTCTGCCATCTCCGGGTAGCCGAGCCCCGCCATCTCCTTGATGTCAGCGCCCGCCGCGAACACCCGCTCGCCGCCGTACAGGATCACCGCGCGAACCGCCGCGTCAGCGGTCACCTCGGCGGCCGCGGCGGCGATCTCCTCCTGCACCTGCGCGTTGAGCGCGTTCATCTTCGGCCGGTCCAGCCGGATGGTCGCGATGCCGTCCGCCACCTCGACCCGCACGAACTCGCCCAAGCCACCCACCTCCACACCTACGGCGCCAGCGCCCGTCACCCGCGGCCTGCCGAGTAGCTTATTCGGCGTCAATGGGCGTACCTCTATCGGCCAACTTCCTATCGGTTATGACCACTTTCGGCATCTCTCTATCACTTCTGACCATTTTCGCGCCCGGTTCGCCCGGTTTATCCCTACAGAAGTGATAGAAAGTCGGCTCGCCTCAAGCTACCGAGGCCGTCGGCCTTACCTGAGGTCGCCGTTGGTCATGCCGGACGGGGCTTCGGGGTAGGTGACGAGGCCGAGTTCGGCCCGGCTCGCGAGCAGGGGGTGGCTGGGGAGGACGCGGACGGTGTAGCCGAACGGGCCGGGGCGGCCGAGTTCCACTTCGGCGGAGAAGCGGGTGTGCTGGCCTGGCGCGCCGTCATGGGCGGACGGGGCGTCGGGGGCGAGGGTGACGTAGGAGGGTTCGAGGATCTCGTCGTTATCGCTGGGCGGCCCGTAGACGACCTCGACGGAGACGTCGGACGGGCTGAGCGCGCCGAGCGCGGCGGTGACGCGGACGGTGAGCGCGGCGCCGAGGCTTGGCTCGGCGCCGTCGGCCTCGACGTGCTCGATGCTGACGTCCGGCCAGGCCTGGCGGACGCGCTGCTTCCACGCGGCGAGGTCGCGGGCGGCGTGGAACCCGTCGGCGGCCAGGGCGCGGGAGGACTCGGCGGCGGGGGCGTACAGGTGGGTGACGTAGTCGCCGACCATGCGGTCGGCCTGGACGAGGGGGCCGAGGCTGCGCAGGTTGTGCCGGACCATGTCGATCCAGCCGCCGGGGATGCCATCGTGGCCGGTGTCGTAGAACAGGGGCGCGACGGACTTGGCGATCAGTTCGTACAGGGCGGAGGCTTCGAGCTCGTCGCGGCGGGCGGGGTCGGTGACGCCGTCGGCGGTGGGGATTTCCCACCCGTTGCCGCCGTCGTACCACTCGTCCCACCAGCCGTCCCTGACGGAGACGTTGAGGCCGCCGTTGAGGGCCACCTTCATGCCGGAGGTGCCGCAGGCCTCGAGCGGGCGCAGCGGGTTGTTGAGCCAGACGTCGCAACCCTGGACGAGGTAATGGGCGAGCGCCATGTCGTAGTCGGGGAGGAAGACGATCCGGCGGCGGACGGCGTCGCTGTCGGCGAAGCGGACCATCTGCTGGATGAGGCGCTTGCCGCCCTCATCGGCGGGGTGGGCCTTGCCGGCGATGACGATCTGGATGGGCCGTTCGGGGTCGAGGAGCAGCGAGGTGAGCCGCTGCGGGTCGTTGAGCATCAGGGTCAGCCGCTTGTAGGAGGGGACGCGGCGGGCGAACCCGATGGTCAGGACGTTCTCGTCGAGGACGTCGTCGATCCAGGTGAGCTCGGCGCCCGAGGCGCCGCGCTGCCGCCAGGAGTCGCGCAGCCGCCGCCTGGTCTCGGTGACGAGCCTGGTGCGGAGCTGGTGGCGGATTCGCCAGAGGCGGGCGGCGTCGGCCGAGGCGGCGGTGTCGCTGTCGCCGAGCTCGGACACGTCCCTGGCGACCCAGGTCGGGGCGTGCACGCCGTTGGTGATGGAGCCGATGGGCACTTCTGAGGTGTCGAAGCCGGGCCACAGGCCGGCGAACATCTCGCGGCTCACCTGGCCGTGCAGCTTGGAGACGCCGTTGACCCGCTGGGCGAGGCGCATGCCCATCACGGCCATGTTGAACACGTGCGGGTCGCCGCCTGGGTAGGTCTCCGCGCCCAGCGCGAGGACGCGGTCGAGGGGCAGTGCGCCGCCGGCGGCGTCGGGGGCGAAGTACCGCTCGAAGAGCTCGCGGGGGAACCGGTCGATGCCGGCGGGGACGGGCGTGTGGGTGGTGAAGACGGTGCCGGCGCGGCACAGCTCGATCGCGTCGTCGAAGGTCAGTCCCGCGCTGGTGTACTCGCGGATGCGCTCGAGGCCGAGGAAGCCGGCGTGGCCCTCGTTGGTGTGGAAGACCTCGGGTTCCTGGTGGCCGGTGATGGCGCAGAAGGCGCGTACGGCGCGGACTCCGCCGATGCCGAGGAGCAGTTCCTGCCGGAGCCTGTGCTCGCTGCCGCCGCCGTACAGGCGGTCGGTGACTTCGTGCAGCGCGGGTTCGTTCTGTTCGACGTAGGAGTCGAGCAGCAGCAGCGGCACGCGGCCGACCTCGGCGAGCCAGACCTGCGCGGTGAGCAGCCTGCCGCCGGCCAGGGTGACGGTGACCTGGACGGGGTCGTTGCTGCCGGGGTGGCGGAGCAGGGTGACCGGGAGGCCGTTGGGGTCGTCGGCGGGGTAGCGCTCGGTCTGCCAGCCGTCGGCGGACAGCGACTGGGTGAAGTAGCCGTGCCGGTACAGCAGTCCCACGCCGATCACGGGGACGCCGAGGTCGCTGGCCGACTTGAGGTGATCTCCGGCCAGGATGCCGAGGCCGCCCGAGTACTGCGGCAGCACGGCGGTGATGCCGTACTCCGGTGAGAAGTAGGCGATCGCGTTCGGCACCGTGCCCGGGGCGCCGGTCGCGCCGGACTGGTACCAGCGGGGTTCGGTGTCGTAGCCGCGCAGGTCGGCTACGGCGGCGCTGAGGCGGCGCAGGAAGTCCTCGTCGGCCGCGAGGTCGGCGAGCCTGCCTGGCCGCAGCGAGCTGAGCATGGCCACGGGGTCGCCGCCGGATGCGGCCCATCCCGCCGGGTCTATCGACTCGAAGAGCTCGACCGTGGCTGGGTGCCATGACCAGCGCAGATTGAGCATCAAGTCGTGCAATGGCGCGAGCGGCTGCGGAAGGGTCACGCGCACCGTAAAACGTCGGATCGCTCTCACGGGGAGCCATAATAGGGGGCCGCGCGGGGTGCCGCCGTCCCATTGTCGGGCAGGGTCGTCGCAACCCTTGAGCCGCTTGGCATTCGTGAATCGGGACTGGGTACGGTGTCGGCGTGATCGGACGCATTCCCATCCTCGACATCGAGCCCGTGGTGGACTGCGGGCGCCGCCCGGCCAAGGCGGTCGCGGGGGAGACATTCCAGGTGAGTGCCACTGTCATCCGTGAGGGACATGGCGTGCTCGGCGCCGGCGTGGTGCTGCGAGATCCGTCGGGCCGACCCGGTCCGCTGGTCCGCATGCGGGAGCTGGCGCCGGGCACGGACAGGTACGGCGCCGACGTCACCGTCACGTGCGAGGGCACGTGGTACTTCCACGTGGAGTCGTGGAGCGATCCGATCGCGCACTGGCACCACGACGCGGCGATCAAGATCCCGCGCGGCCAGGACGTGGAGCTCATGCTGACCGAGGGCGCACTGCTGTTCGAGCGGGCGGCGCGGTCCATCAGCCAGCCGCCGGGTGCCGCCCGCCCCGCGGCGGCGCGCGCCGCGCTGAACGCTCTCGCCAGGAAGCTGCGGGACCGCGGAGTGCCGTCCTGGGACCGGCTGGGGGCCGCCCAGGCGCCCGAGATCAGGGAAATCCTCGCCAGGTACCCGCTCCGCGACCTCGTCACCAGGTCGGCCCGGCGGCCGGTGCTCGTGGACCGCCTGCGGGCGCTGTACAGCTCGTGGTACGAGTTCTTCCCGCGGTCCGAGGGCGTCCAGTTCGACCCGATGGGCCGCAGGGAGCCGGTGTCAGGGACGCTGCGCACCGCCGCGCGCCGGCTCGAGGCGATCGCTGACATGGGCTTTGACGTCGTCTACCTGCCGCCGGTCCACCCGATCGGGACCACGTTCCGCAAGGGGCGGAACAACACGCTCGAGGCCAGGCCCAGCGATCCCGGCTCGCCCTGGGCGATCGGCGCCCCGGAGGGGGGACACGACGCGATCCACCCGGATCTCGGCACGTTCGCTGACTTCGACGCGTTCGTATCCCGGGCCGCCGGCATGGGTCTCGAGGTGGCGATCGACCTGGCCCTGCAGGCGTCGCCGGACCATCCGTGGGTGAAGGAGCACCCGGAGTGGTTCACCACGCGGGCCGACGGGTCGGTCGCCTACGCGGAGAACCCGCCGAAGAGGTACCAGGAAATCTACCC
>Ga0210385_10002052_pt1 | contig 12206 bp, 16 predicted proteins | sample IncBWH26OmetaG_FD_160107 | JGI IMG/M metagenome (GOLD analysis project Ga0210385, IMG submission 160107) | Forest soil microbial communities from Barre Woods Harvard Forest LTER site, Petersham, Massachusetts, United States - Inc-BW-H-26-O ... | reverse complement strand
AAGTCCGCCCTTGTAAAGCCACCTGAAGCGACGGCTGGCGAAAGCTTAACCTCATGTGCCTGGAATCGTTTCATCGCTCAGGCCACCGGGATCGACGTCGAAGCGATCACGTAGTCGTAGCCCAGCCTCGTAGGATCAAGCACTTCGCCCGCCGTGAGATTGAACGGAACCATCGTTTCTGAGGCGACATCTTGCGGGAAGCTCGCCTGAGAATGACGCAGCTGCCACATCCGCCAGAGGCGATCAAGCATGCAGTGGTGGGACCAGAAGATCGGATCGAAAGACGCGAACGGGATGTCGCCCATGTGGCCGCCGACCCAGACATGCACCATCCCGTGCGGATCGTCGATCTTCGTGTTGAAGCTCGTGTAGTCGGCGTAGCTCATAATCCGCTCGATTTCGGCTGCGCTCGGAAGGCGGGTTCCCGGGCGTCCCGGTTCCCTCATGGTCTCTGAGTATCGTGCGAGTCGCACCTCTTCTTCGTCCCCGGGCTCGCCTTCGCCTCGCGCTCCCTGTTCGAGCGCTTGTGGATCGATCGTGGCCGAGAACAGCGAGTTGCCGTGTTCGTCGGAGAAGGCCGCCGGCACCTCCGGAACTGTCAGCCAATCCCACCAGGGCAACATCACGTCATGCCCGGTGTCGCGCAGGGCCAGCTCGAACCTGTAGAGGTAGGCGCGGTGCCAGGGCAGGAAGGCGGGCTGTCCGTGGGCTTGGTCGCAGGAGATCGGCAGCGGCAGCCCGTGAATGCCAGCCAGGTAGTCATACCCGCGGTCGTCGTTTATCTCCTTGAGCTCCGCGAACGCGGCACGCAGTTCGGCGGCTTCCGCATCTGTCATCTCAGTGACGCTGGGCCGGTGACGGATCGGGACTGCAGGCTGCTGCGGCGAGGCTGCTCCGGTCGGACTCATCCATGCATCTCCCGTTGCTTCTGATGCGGACGCCGTATAGGCCTTAGCCTCCGCCACGGTGATCTCACCGCTGCGCCGAACGCAGCCAACACAGCAGTACCTGCGGGCGCGAACATATCGGGCATGTCCTCGACGGGAATCCCGGCCGTGTGACCTAGTCGCGGCATCGGATTTCGAAAGATAGGCGATTCAGATCACTGGAATCACGAACCCTGTCCTTCATCACCGCACTTTGCGACAGATTTCTTCGCCGCTTGGAGCGTGTTTCGAACAACGGTCTCGTCCGCCAGTCTGCTCAACAATGGACTTCGATCGAGAGTGGATCGGACTAAGCCGAAGGCCGGCTAATCTTGCGTAAGCGTCGCTCTGCGTCATGAGCGGCGTCGTTAGGAATAGAGCCGTAGGGGCGTGCACTCAGCAAGCCTGTCGAAGTCGGCATCGGCATGCAAGATGGGCGCGCCAGAGCGCACGCACGGCGCGGCGATCAGACAGTCCAGGGTCTTGCGGATCGTCATACCTGCGCGCCGGGCGCAACGGTAAAGCTCCGCTGCCAGAGCGAAGTCCTCCAGACCGTCGAGACGCAACACCGGAAATACCTTCAGGTGACCTTCGACGAGGCGCGCTTCTCTGTCAGAACGAAAGCCCTGGAGGATCTCGGTGAACACAATGTCGGTGAGCGCGATCGGCTCTCCCCCCTCGATCAATTCGACGCAACGCAGCGCCTGCGGCGAGTCTCTGTCGTTCAGAACGTCGATCCAGACGCTCGTGTCGACGACGATCACGAGCGTCCGCGACGACTCTCGTCAAGATTGCCCTCCCAGCGGACACGCCCTCGCAGATCAAGCACGCCGATGCGTCGATGGCGAGCGACCAGCTCTCGCAACGCCACGTCGACCGCCTCGCGCTTCGTCCGTGCTCCGATCAGCTCCTGAGCTTCGTGGAGCACGCGGTCGTCGATCTCGATGTTCGTCCTCATACACCACAGCATACACATCCAAGGGTGTACGCGTTGACGCAAGCCTAGATGGGGTTCGAACAAGCGCCACAAACCCGGCGAAAACGGGGTGTGCGGGACAACTCTCGAAACATGACGCCATCTGGCAGCGCATCCGGGAACTGCACGCCCAGCGCTTCGGTACGGATTGAACAAGGCATCCGGCCCGCGCCGGGGCTTCTGATGCGCTGCGCCCCGCACCATGCCAACCGCACGCGCCGTGCTCTGAGCTGAGCAGCACGGCGCGTACTGGCGTACTGCTTGCCTACATGCCGACCATGCTCAGGTCAGCAAGTCGTTTCAGCGGCTCGGTCATGTGCAGTCGGGTGTCCTTGACGACCACTACGCCAACTTTCTCCAGGCTCTTGATCGAGTTCTCGATCAATCCCGGAGGGAGCTCGTCCAGGTTGCGCTGCACCTGCTTGAGTGGGTAGCCGTCCGCATGGCCTAGCACCTGCTGGATCACCAGGCTTTCAGCGTAGGGATTGACGCAGCCCTCTGGAAATCGGTACTCGTCCTCATCGTGCTTGGATTCATCCTGCATGGGAGCTGATACCTCCTGTGTCACGCCCCCGGGGCAGCCTCAAACTGTCGCCGGGGGCACTCGTTCTTATCGCTCGATCAGGCCGTGCCGATCTCTATTTCGGCTGCCCGGCGAGCGGTGCGGGTCGGGAACACGAAGTCCCCGATCTGGTGCACCAAGCCGCTCTCGGTAAGCCTGCGTACCGAATCGATCGCCTCGGACGGGTCGCGGATCTCCCGGCCGATCTCCTGCACACTCCAGGGCCATGCTTCGTGGAGCATCAGGGAGATCACGGCGGAATCCCGCTGCTCCTCATCGGTGCAGCGGTCAGGTATGTCTACGCCTCGAATAGGCTGGTCCTGCATGGGAGCTGATACCTCCTGTGTCACGCCCCCGGGGCAGCCTCAAACTGTCGCCGGGGGCACTATTGATGGGTTCGCCAGGCAGCCTACTATCTAATCCGTGTCAAGTCCAGAGCCTAGGCTGCGCCGCCGCTCAATAGCTCCGCCCGCGCCGCCAGCTCCGAGATGCTGACCCCCAAGCCCTCGGCCAACCGGCCGACGTTGCTCCAGCTCACGTTTCTCCGGCCGTGCTCGACGTTGCTGATCCAGCTCTGCATAAAGCCAGTGACCTCGGCGAGCTGCATCTGACTGATGCCGCGCTCAGCTCGGACGGCCTGCACGGCCCGCCCGAGGGCAGCGGCATCGGGCGCAGGCTCAGGCATGGTCATCGTCGGGATTCATCGCCGCCACCCCGCGTTCCTTGTCCGGGCATGGCCTCAACGTCTGACGATCTGCGATATCCGCTGATGGCTCATACCCATGATTCGGGCGATGGCCGTCATGGGCAAGCCCTCGCTGTACGCGGCCCGGATCGCCTCGTCCCGCTCCTGCCGCAGTTCCTCGCCCGCCTTCTCCCACGCTGCATCACGCTTGGCGTAGCGCTTGGCAAAGACCGCCAGGCGGGTTCTGGCCTCGGGTGCTTGGCGTTCGGATCGGGCGATCTAGGCATCGTGTAGCCTATTCCTGCTAGTCGGTTAGCAAGAATAGACCCGCGCCACAGGAGGCTGCCTATCCCATGCCACGTCGCTTCGATGTCTCGACCCCTCAAGCAAGGCGTGTCGCTATCTGCGCCGCACTCGGCGGCCCGCTGGCAGCAAGCCTGTTCGCGCCGCTCTCGGCAGCGTCGGCTCCGGCAGTGTCGCCCCAGCAGTGCCAAGCGGCAGCGCTGGCTCGCCCGGCCGTTCTCACCGGAGCCTATGTCGGTGGCTACGTGCTCAACAACAACCACTACGAAATACGGGTCAGTGAGCCGGTCGTACCGCATGGCTGCAAAGGCACGGTGACGCTCAAACCGTTTCAACAGAAGCAGGAGCTTGGCGACGGCCTATCACCGAAGCTCGAATGGATTCCATACGGCTTCCGCCCTGACAGCACCGTCATTACCCACGGACAGGAGCGCGTCGTCATGCGTGCTGCCCGGCTGTGCTGGTCACTCTCGATCGGTGGTGGCGGCGATGGCGACCTCAAGCGGCACACCGAGGCTCGGCCAGCGGTCAGGAAGACCTGGCGACCCCAAGGCGGTGCGACGGTATCGGTCATCTACAGCGGCACGGCGCGGACGGTGTGCAAATAAGCGGCTCACGGCTCACTCTGTTGCGTCGTATCACCAGCTAGTCACGACTAAAGATTGCGCCCAGAGTGCACGCGACGGCTGCTAGCCCCACGACAAAAAGGGCGACGCAGCCAAGCAGCACCAAGCCATATTCGTTTGATTCGCCGACCGCAGACACTATGCAGAAAGGCAGCGCCAGCAGAGCAGTCGCCGCAACGAGGGCTATCAATCGTCCGGCGACTGCTCGCGCCCCGCCCCAGTCGATCGGTGGCAGTTCATCAAGGGCCAGCACCACACCAGCTTCGCTTATGGGCGAGCGCGGCATGTTGGTTGGCGGACGGGGTGGCGCGGGCCTCTGCGGCGATGGCCTAACTCCAGAGCCGGATCGAGGCGGCGGCGGTCTGCGCGGGCGTGCTCCACTGGCGGGCCTCGGCCTGCTCCCGAACTGTGCCCGCAGGCCGTCAGCGTCACCGCGCCGCCTGGCTTCTTCTTCGTTGCGTCTGCGAATTTCCTCGCGCTGAACAGCCGCTCGGACAGTCTTCAAATGCTGGTCCAGTTCGTCGCGGGTCGTCTCGTTCAACAAGAACGACATACCTTCCTCCCACAACTCAAACTGTTCGGTGTGCCATTCCCTCGTCTCTGGGGGATCATTTTCATGGCGATCCGGATGGTGTTCAAATCGCTTCTCCGTGCGCAGCTTCTTCAGTGTCTCCGCTCTCACACCTTCCGATATCCCCAATATCTCGTACCAGTTAGTCATCTGTACTTCTTGCTGGCGTGCTGCTCATCATGTTACATTTGACTTGTTGTAACAAGGGGAAATGACGTGGCAGAATCACCAAAGGAACCCAAGCCGGACACCGGTTTTGGCACAGACCGCGTCGCAGAAAGTAACTGGGAATGGGTTCGTGCCGAGGGTTTTCGGCCTCACACAACATTATCCCAGGAACAGGTGGAGCGGCTGGGTCACATTCCAATACAACGCCGCCCTGGGTACTTGCTAATGAAGCAATTCGGTGTAAACAATGTACTTCCCGGTGACGCCTTTGACCTAGAGAGCGATCGGCCTTTGCGCCACATGCCAGGCATGACGATCTATGTGCGTGGTGAACCAATAGCTGATCCTTCCCAATCAGGCAAAGCCGGGGCCTAGCGCCAAGGCGGTAAAGCCGGCCTCGCTGCCCGCCGCCAGCGCCAACGTATCCGTGACTTCGCGGAACGCTTGCCGAATCTTGTCGCGGGAATTATCAGGAGTGAGGACCCAGCCGGGCCTTATGCCCATTTCCGTGAACACCGCCTGAAAATTGGTCCTACCATCGCGCACGCCCATCGCGGCCACGATGTGGCTGCCGGTCAAGAGCATGTCGCCAACAATCCAGGCGACCGACTGCGCCTTTGTTGAGCGTGAGTATTCGTCGGCCCCGTCCGTGATGATAAGTGTGAAGGTGCGTACCTTGACACCCCTGGCGGCCAACTGTGCCGCCTTGGCAATCACCGTGCCAAGCGTGATAACGCTCTGATCGTAAAGGGGCGTTGTGCCGCCTTCCTGGTAAGTGCGCAAATCCATCAGCGTCGCCTGCTCAAGTGTCGTGCATGGATTGAGCACCTTACCATTGATATAGCGCGTGAAAAGCAAAATCTGATCTGAGGCATCGCTAGATGAGATTTGTTTCAGCTCGTCAACGATGCCGTTGTGACCGTCGGCTACGAGTGCGGCGTTATTCTCTCGAAAGATTGACTGCGAATCATCGGCCAGGATCGTCACCAGAAAGACGCTTCCGCTGCCTGCCGCGTCGCCAAGCCCGCGAGTGATCTCCTTGTCGATGTCTTTGACAGCCAGCAGACTGTCTACGCTCTTTCGCGTAATCAGGCCGGTTTCATAGGCGCCTGAAATGATGAGATCGCCAACCTCATCGGGCATGGTGTAAGCCCTCCTAGATGGTTCGTGCTCGCAAAGCGAGCTGATCCTAACAAGCCGAACAAGCCGTGTCTACCGACTAGCTAGCATCGTCCGGCAACTGCCCCTCGACCCGCACCAGCACGTCTAGCCCCAGCTGGTAGCTATCGGGGAAGCACAGCCGCCCCTCGCCATCGACCATCTTGAAGTAGGCGATGGATGAACAGTCGTAAGTCGGAGCCTTGAGCAGGGCTGTGATCTCGGCTACCGCTCCCGGCTCGGTGTCCGGCATGTCCACAAACCGAAGCGAGGTAATCAAGCCTGGCCCGGTCAGCGGCCCTTGCCGTTCCAGCCGCCGCCCCCGCCAGCCCACCGTGCCGCTGTTGCGCACTCGCCACGTCTGCTCAAACCCCTGGCCCGGCTGCATGAGTGAGCCGTGCGGGATGGTGTCGCCCTCGAACGTCGAGGCATCGCCCCGTACTGCCCGCTTGAGCTTCGACCGCCGCCCGCCAGCTCGCCGCCGCTCCTGCTCGGGCGCGTGCTCCGCGACCTCGAACAGCGACAGCAGCAGGCCGTCAGCCTGAAAGGTGTCCTCATAGAACTGCACCAGCTCGCGGCTGGGCTTGCTGCCTTGCTCGACGCGAGAAATGTGGCTAGGGCTACAGCCGAACGCTGCGGCCACCTGCTTGCCCGTCCAGCCGTGGATCAGGCGCTGCTTCTGCATCGACCAGCCGAGCACCGTCTTGGGCTGGCGGGGCACCAAATGGGGCGGCAACTGTGGACGTGGCATAGCGCCCAAGAATTGCAGGTTGCTCAATAACTCGGGCGTGCTCCACGCTGCCAGCCAACCCGCCGATCAAAGCGGGAGTTCGACCGAAAGGGAGCTATAGGTGCATGAAAAACAGAAACTCATCGAGCGCCTGGTCATCGGCCTGGTGGCCGCCTCCATCAGCGTAGATACCCTGGCCGCCGAGCTGCCGCGCGTCATGCCGTACCTCATCGTGCTGGCGATCATCTTTGTGGTGGTGCGGCTGGTGCTTTTCCACACCCGCAAGTGGTGAGGCAAATGTAAATCCCACATCTTGACCGGCCAACGGACGGCACGAGATAATAGAGGGTTACGTTAGTGCGAGTGCGTGAGTTTTCGAGTGTGGACGTGACCGAATCAATCGGCAGTAAGGGAAAGGAGCACGTCCATGCCAAGAAAGAGAAAAACCAACCGTCAAAGATTGAAGCGAGTTTCGGTGCGGGCCGAGCTGCGGGACGAGCCGGATTGGGACAGGTTCGCTTGGGCCTTGCTCCAGCACGCCCGGATTCTGTCAGCTAACAGGCAGGCCAAAAAGGGTAAGCCGAAGCCATGAAGCAGACTGACCTGGCCTGGTTTCAACTCAAGTTCCCGCACGACCTGAGCCAAGACGCGGTACTGGCCGCCCTGTCGGCCTTTTCCGGCGTGTCGTACAACACGCGCCTGATCTTCGACCTGCTCGCCACCAAGCACGGCATTGAGCATCGCCTCGCTGTCAGCCCAACCGCAGCCGAGACGTTGCTCGGCAGCCTGCGGGCGGCTATTCCCAGCCTGCGGCTAGACCAAATTGAACCGCCAACCTCTCGCCACGGCCGCCCGGCACTCTGGCACCGATGAACTGGCGGCCATTGCCGCTGACCTATTGGCGAGCTTGTTCCCCCTGCATGAGCACGAGAGCGTCCGCTTGACCTGGACGCTTCGTCCGCACCTGCGGCCACCGTTGCCATTGACGCCAGAGATTCAGCGCGACGGCCGCCAGCGCGTCCTGATGAACAAGCTCACGATGCCGGGCTTGAACGGCTACGGCCTGATGGATGTTCAGGCCACAACTTCGGCGCGCAGGACTCAGCTCATGCGCCGCACGGCCGCCAGCTTGTGGAGTCTGAGCACTCCTTACGGCCGTCTGATGGCTGACCCGTTCTGGTACGGCCAGCTCCTGCGCCTGCTCGGTCAACGCGGCCGTTACCTCAGCGTGACCGAGCTGGCCGCCGTGATCGGCTGGCCGATTGACGGTCCCGATCTGCCCGGCCTAGAGCTGGGCGCAAGTAAGCGCCTAGTGCCAAGTGCCGCCTTGCCGACCACCGGGCGCATTCTCGGCGTCAGCAACTTCGCCGGCGTCGCTCGCCCCGTCGCCATCACCCCGACGGCATCGACGCGCGGGCTGTACGTCCTCGGCCCGACCGGCACGGGTAAGACCAGCCTCATCCAGAACCTCGTCCGTGACGATCTCATGCAGGGCCGGGGCTTGGCCGTAGTGGAGACGAATGGCGACCTGATCCGTGACTTGCTCGATCTGATCCCGCCGGAGCGGACTAAAGACGTGGTGCTGCTCGACCCGACTGACCCGGACTACGCGGTCGGCTTTAACCCGTTCACCGGCTCCCATGATCCGTCGCTGGTGGCTGACCACTTGGGGGAGCTGTTCCAGCGGCTGTGGACGGCCTATTGGGGACCGCGCACCGGCCAACTCGCCCACATGGGACTGCTGACGCTGGCCCGCCGCCAAGGCTCAACGCTGCTCGATCTGCCCCGGTTGTACCTCGACCCGGCTTTCCGTTCGACGGTACTGGCTGACTTGGACGATCCGGTCGGCTTGGAGCTGGACTGGCAGTGGTTCGGCAATCTGCCCGAGCGTGAGCAGGCCACCGTCATCGCGCCGCTGCTCAACAAGGTCCGGCAGTTCACGGCCCGCCCGGTCATCCGGGCCATGCTGGGCCAGGCCGCGCCGCCGCTGTCGATGCAGCGCGTCATGGCTGAGCGCAAGGTGCTGTTGGTCTACCTGCCAAAGGGCCTGATCGGCAGCGAGACGGCGACGCTGTTGGGCTGCTTGGTGCTGACGGCGCTCTGGCAGGCCGCCACCGAGCGGGCGAGAATGAGGCAATCCGAGCGCCACCCGTTCGGCCTGTACGTCGATGAGGTGCAGGACTTCGCCGCCGCCCCGATCCCGTGGGATGAGATGTTCGCCCAGGGCCGCAAGTACGGACTGGCGCTGAGCGTCGCCCACCAGAACCTTGACCAGCTCCCGCGCGAGCTGCGCGAGGTCGTGCTCGCCAATGCCCGCAGCAAGGCCGTGTTTGCCCTGAGCGCCAGTGACGCCAAAGTCATGGAGCGGCTGTATGCCCCGGCACTGACGGCGGCCGATCTGCAAGCCCTTGACGCTCACTCGATCGCGGCCCAAGTCGCTCTGGACGATGGCGGCACGGCCCGGCCGGTGACGCTGAGCACCCCTCCGCCGCCTGTGTCGCTCGGCAGCCGGGAGCAGGTGCGCCACGCTTCGCGCCTCAACTACGCGACAGAACGTGCCGAGGTCGAGGCTCACCTGCGCCGCCAGGCGGCAGGGCCAGCGCGCCCAACTGCTCCGGTTGGCCGCAAACGGAGGAACGGCTAATGCCCGCGCCGCTCGCCCGTCCGGTCGCGTTGAGTGCAGGGCCTCGAATCCTCAGCACCCATCAGCCAAAACCGCGAAATCTGCCACTGACTAATAGCGTAAAAGTGAGTGACAAATGAGCCGCCGCTACCTCAGCGCGTCGGCCTACCGGGGCTTTGCGGCCCAGCTCATGGAGCGTGACCTGGCTGTGCTCAAACATGTCTCCGATCTGCGCTTCGTCAGCGGCTCGCAACTTACCCGCCTGTGCTTCACCGATAGCGACGATCTGGACGCCAACGCCCGCGCCGCCCGTCGGGCACTGCTGCGACTGGTGCGGCTGGGAGCGCTGGCCCGGCTGCCGCGTCCGGTCGGTGGCGTCCGTTCCGGCTCGGCTGGCTTCGTCTACCAGCTCGGGTCGGCCGGGCAACGGCTGGCCCTGGAGCGTGGCTGGCAACCCGAGCGGCGTAGGCGGCGGTCGCTAACTCCGGGCACCTTGTTCGTGGCCCATGCCCTGCAAGTGTCCGAGCTGCACACGCTGCTAGTGGAGGCCGACCGCTCCCGCCACTTCGAGCTGCTGGAGCTGACTGGCGAACCAGCCTGTTGGCGTAGCTATGGCGGTATCGCCGGTCAGCGTCAAACGCTCAAGCCGGACAGCTACGTCAGCCTGGGGCTAGGGCCGTATGAGGACAGCTACTTCATCGAGGTAGACCGGGGCACCGAGGGCAGCCGGGCGCTGGAGCGCCAGCTTCGGCTCTATGTCGCCTACTACGCCAGTGGCCAGGAGCAAACCGAGCGCGGCGTCTTTCCGCGCGTGCTGTGGCTAGCGCCGGACGAGCGCCGCACAAGTGTCATCGAGGACTGCGTGAGACAGCTACCGGGTGCGGCCCGCAAGCTGTTCCATGTGGCGCTGTTCAACCAAGCGCTGGCAGCTATACAGGCGACAGATGCCACCGGATAAAGCTGAACAAGCCCTTACCCAAACATTACACAGATGATATAATGTAAAGTTAACAACACTATATGAAATAAAGCCCAAAGGAGGTCAATTTTGCCGACAACTTCACCCACGAAACCAACGACCCGCGCGGCAACAGCAGCCGCTACCGTGCGGGCCTTTGCCTACCTGCGCGTATCGTCCGAGGGCCAGGTCAGGACCGACTACAGCGACGACGGCCTGAGTATCAACGCCCAGCGGGAGGGTGCGGAAGAAAAGGCCATCCAGCTCGAAGCCCAAATCGCGCACGAGTACAGCGACCCCGGCCGCTCGGCCTACGTTGACCTGCACAAGCGCACCGGCTTTCTGGCGATGCTTGATGAGTTGAAGCGCTGTAATGAACATGCCTCTACGCGCGTCGAGTACGTGATCGTGTGGAGCTTGTCGCGCTGGGCCAGAAACCAGCGTGACCACTGGCAGACCCGCGAGCTGGTCCGACAGGCTGGAGCCAAGCTCATCAGCATCACCGAGCCGATGATCGGCGAGGACAGCGCCGCCGCCTTTCTCTACGAGAGCATGATCGCCACTCAAAACCAGTTCCAGTCGATGCAGACCAGCGAGAACGTAAAGCGCGGCCTGCGCCAGAAGGCCAGCGTCGGCGGCACGCACGGTCCGGCTCCGCTCGGCTACCTCAACTGCGTCGATGAACTCCCGGACGGCCGACGGGTCGCCATCGTGACGATGGACCCCGACAGGGGGCTGCTCATCACGTTTGCCTTTCAGCTCTACGCCAGCGGCGAATACTCCATCGCCCAGCTTGCCGCCGAGTTGGAGCGGGTCGGCCTGCGTTCTCGGCCGACCGCCAAACGCACCCCCAAGAAGCTCGGCACGACGGTTGTCCAGCGCTTGCTCCGTAACCGCTACTACACGGGCAAGGTCATCTACCGACGTGGCACTCCCGGCGAACAGGTCTTTGACGGGCGGCATGAGCCGCTAATCGACCAGGACACCTTTGACCGTGTACAGACCCTGCTGGACGAGAAGCGCGTTGCCGGGGAGCGCCCGAGGGTTCGTCAGCACTACCTACGGGGCAGCGTCTTTTGCGGCGAGTGCGGCGGACGGCTGACGTTCGCTATCTCGACCGGGCGCAACGGCGGCAAGTACCCCTACTTCTTCTGTAGCGGCCGGGTCAATGGCACGGACTGTACGGCCCGCGCCAATATCCGCCCGGAGCTGATCGAGGCAGCTATAGAGCGCCACTACGCCACGGTACAGATGCCAGCCGCCCGCATTGAGCGCGGCAAGACGGCTATCCGCGCCTTGGCCGAAGTCAGCCAAGACGCCCTGCGCCAAGTCCAGCGAGCCAAGACCGAGCTGATTGCCAAGCTGGAAGCCCGGCAGGACAAGCTCGTGGAGATGCGCTTTGACGAGAAGTCCATTTCGGCCGCCCTGTTCAAGCGCAAGCAGGCCGAATTGCAGAGCGAACTGGACGCCGCCCATCAGTCGCTGGTCGAGACAGAGGACCGCATGACCATCAACCGGGAGCAGCTGGCGCTGGCGCTGGAGCTGGCCGAAGACGTGCAGGCCGTCTACCGCGCCGCTGACGAGCAGACCAAGCGCGGCTACAACCAGGCGTTCTTTACGAAGCTGCTCATCACCGCCGAGTGGGACGACCAAGCCGAAATATCCGCCCAGATCAGCGGCGTGGAGCTGACCGAGCCCTATGCGCTTCTGCTAACCGAGAGCCTGTTTGAGCAGGCCGAAGCCGAGGCTAAAGCCATCAAGGCAGGCACACCAACAAAAAACAGGGCCGGGAGCGCTGTTGACGAGCACTCCGCTAGCCCTGTTTCGATCTACGAACAAATGGCGGAGAGGGGGGGATTCGAACCCCCGAACGAGGTTTCCCCCGTTACGCGATTTCCAGTCGCGCCCGTTCAACCGCTC
>Ga0210385_10002051_pt1 | contig 12209 bp, 12 predicted proteins | sample IncBWH26OmetaG_FD_160107 | JGI IMG/M metagenome (GOLD analysis project Ga0210385, IMG submission 160107) | Forest soil microbial communities from Barre Woods Harvard Forest LTER site, Petersham, Massachusetts, United States - Inc-BW-H-26-O ... | reverse complement strand
TGACCGCGTATGCTATCTAGCAGGACGCCCATGAATGATCTGTCCAAAATTGAACTCGAGAAAGATGTCGACACCGCTGCCATCGAGGAAAGCTGCCGCAATCTGTGGGACGCGACCGAAGTCTATCGCTATGACCGAAGCGCGAACAGTGTCGTTTTCTCGGTAGACACCCCTCCGCCTTATGTCTCCGCTGCCCATCTCCACGTCGGCCACGCCATGTCGTACGCCCAGGCGGAGTTTATTGTGCGCTATCAGCGCATGAAGGGTAGGAAAATTTTCTATCCGATGGGCTTCGACGACAACGGCCTCCCCACCGAACGATTCGTCGAGAAGACCTATCACATCGACAAGCGGAAAACATCGCGGTCTGCCTTTCGCAGCCTTTGCCTCGAAGAAACTAAGAAAGGAGCGGTACAGTACGAGGAATTATGGCGTTCTCTCGGTCTCTCTGTCGACTGGCGCCTTAGATACTCCACAATCGATGACCATTGCCAAAAAACAGCGCAGGCCTCCTTTGTGGACTTATACAACAAAGGTCGAATCTATCGCTCCAGCGAGCCTGTGCTATGGGATCCGCAGCTTGAAACCGCGCTTGCTCAAGCCGACCTTGAAACCATAGCGCGGAAAAGCGAGCTACACGAAGTTGTATTTCGCTCAGCGGACGGTGCCCCGCTTCTTATCTCTACTACTCGCCCGGAGTTATTGGCTGGATGTGTAGCCTTATACTGCAATGCGGAAGACGAACGCTATAAAGGGCTGATCGGCGGCGAGGCAACCGTCCCATTGTTCGGCCACAAGGTACCCATTCTTTCCGATCGCGATGTGCTTCCGGATTTCGGCACCGGTCTCATGATGGTGTGCACCTTCGGCGATAGCGATGACGTGAAGCGCTGGAAACGTGACGGGCTGGCGTTGCGTGCCTGTGTCGGACCGGACGGGCGCATGACTCAGATCGCTGGCGAGTTTGCGGGTCTTTCGACGGAGCAGGCACGCCGCAAGATTGTGGCCGAGCTCAAGGAGACGGGCCTGCTCAGGCGGTCGGAAGAAATCGAACAACATGTTTCCGTCTCCGAGCGCTCTGGCGCTCCGGTCGAGTTTGTCATTACCCAGCAATGGTTCATTCGCCTACTCGATCTCAAGGACGCTCTGTTGGAGCGTAGCGCCGAGTTGCGCTGGTCTCCGGAGTGGATGAAAGCGCGCCTCGATGATTGGATTAATGGCCTTAAGTACGACTGGAACATCTCGCGCCAACGCTTCTACGGCGTGCCGTTTCCCGTATGGTATTGCGAGGCCTGTAACTCGCCTGTCATTGCTCCGGAAGAGTCGCTTCCTATAGACCCACTGGAGAGCCCTGCTCCTGTTGCTAACTGCCCGTCGTGCGGAGGCTCTGTATTCAAGGGCGACCCGGATGTCATGGACACCTGGATGACTTCGTCCTTAAGCCCGCTTATTAATGCGAATTGGGTTGGCTCAGATAACAAACTCGGCGATATGTCCATATATCCTATGTCGCTGCGCGTCCAGGCTTTTGAAATTATTCGAACCTGGCTTTTTTATACCGTTCTTAAGTCTCACTTGCATACGAATTCTTTGCCATGGCGGGACGTGATGATATCGGGATGGGGCCTTAACGAACACGGAAAGAAGATCAGTAAGCGCGACCTTGAGAAATTCACGGATGCTTTGGGTTTCAATCGCTATGAACCGTATGCGGTTGTCCGAAAGTATGGCGCTGATTCGCTGCGCTACTGGGCGGCCGGCAGCCAGTTGGGAAATGATCTTCGCTACAACGAAGGAGACGTAAAGGTTGGCCGCAAGCTTGTCATTAAGCTTTGGAATGCCGCACGCTATTGCCTTCTCCAATGGAACCAATTTGATCCTTGCGCCGCCCACTTACCGGTGCACCTCCGTACCATAGAAGACCGATGGCTAATTAGGACGCTTCATCGGACCATCGCAACGGCTACGAACGGGTTTGAGTCTTATAATTACGCACTCGCCCGTGAAGCTACAGATCGACTGTTCTGGGATACATTTTGTGATGACTATCTCGAGATGGTAAAAGCACGATTCTGGAACCCGGATCGGTACCCGGATTCAGCGCGCCAAGCCGCCCAGATTACTATGTGGGAATGCTTTCGCACCATCCTCCTGATGTACGCGCCTTTTGTGCCCTTTATTACCGAGCACCTTTATCAGCGGATTTACCGCCCTGTAGAGAACACCACATCTATCCATATAGCGGCATGGCCCATTGTGGACCACAATTTGATTGAGGACTTGCCCGAGATGAATATCTTGTCGGCAATCCTGAGATCGGTCCGGGCCATTCGCTCTCTACGCCGAATCTCCCAAACGCGTTCACTTGGAACGCTGGTTCTAGATATTCAAGACGCAGCGGTTGACTTGCAGCCGCAGATTCGCTCGCTTGAAAGCTCGCTTCAGGCAGTGGCTCGGGTCCAGCAAATATCTTATGGCTCGGCGAACGAACCTACTGATATTGCAGGTCTCTCCATAGATTTACTAGCGTAGCGGCGGTGCCCGGCTACGCCGCGCGCCTTCCTATAGAATGACGCCTATAACCAGCCCGGCTTCCGAATTAGACTCGAAACCTCGGCCCCAATCACACCCCCGCGCCATCATCTACGCGAGCCTCGCCGCCCTGGCGCTGGTCTCCTCGCTCTTACTAACAAAGAATGTCGACCTTAGCGTTTACTGGTACGCTGTCACCGGCTTTTTCAGCGGCGCCAGACCCGCTTACGGCCCCAACAGTGGAATTGGGTACCCAATGGAGTATCGATACCCGCCGGTAACGTATCTGCTCTTGTTTCCGCTGAAATGGTTGCCGCTTCGCGCAGCGGGCGTCTGCTGGATGCTCTCTGTCTGGACAACGGCGATCGCCAGTGTGTCGCTCGCGATCCGAATGCGCCGGCTCCGTTTCAACGCCCTGGCCATTTTCGCCTGTTGCGCCTTCATGCTCGCCTACGTCGTGCTGGCCGTTCGATATGGAAACGTCCAGCCCTTTGTCATCGCCTGGCTCCTGGCAGCGCTCGTCTTATCTGAAACTTACCCTCGATGTGCAGGAATCCTGCTGGCGCTCGCGGTTACCTTCAAGATTTGGCCCATCATGTTCCTGCCTTGGTTTGTCCGCAAGGCGAGGCTCCGCACGGCAGTCTTTTGCCTGATCGGATTGCTGGCGCTCTGGGTCCTGCCTTTCCCGCTATTCGGAGTCGCACGTTACTGGTCGCTTCTGCATGATTGGTACGCCGCCGTCCATCGCATGGGATCGACTTACTCGGAGTTCTATTATTTTCCAAGCCAATCCTTGCGCGGCATCTTACTGCGCTATCTCACTCCAGTCGCACCACCGCTGGAAAGCTTCCCGCGAATCAACATGTTATCGCTCTCGCCTCGAACTGCGGTGGTCATCTGGGGTATTACCTCCTTGATCGCTTACTCCGCAGTTGTGATTGCCATGCTTCGTTCGAACTTCCGCAAGCAGTGGGCTTGGGACGGCGCCCTGTTCGTGGTCTATTCCTTACTCGAGCCATATGCCGTCAAAAGTGGCCTGATTTCGCTGGGACCTGCGGCTTTAATGGCCGCCGCCTTATTCACGCTGAGTGTCCGCGCCAAGCCGCCGCAGTTGTCGTGGGCGAATACCTTATTTCTCGCCGCCTGCTCTATATCATTCGTTCAGGCGATCTTACAATATAAGCCCTGGCAGCGGATTCTACTTACTATAGGGCTTGATTTCTGGGCCGAGATATTACTCCTTGCAGCATTCCTCATTTGGATTCGATTTATGCCGGTGGATCAGGCGCAGCCTTTACCAGCTTCAGCCGAGCGGGACTAAATCCGAAGCTACTCGCTTTAACTGCCCGCAGGCAGCGAAGATATCGCGCCCTCTCGGCTTTCGAACAAAGCACGGCATGGCCCGCCGCACAATCTGCTGGAAGGTTTCCACCCGCTCCGGCTCCGGTGTTTCGAACGGAATGCCGGGACCCGGATTCAGGGCAATCAAATTCACTTTACAGTTCAGATGCCCCAGCAGCCGCACCACGCGTCTTGCGTCCGCGTCCGAATCGTTCACGCCGCTTAGTAACACGTATTCAAAACTCAGCTTCTCCCACGGCCGCAGCGGATACCCCCGGCACGCCTCCAGCAAATCTTTCAAATGGTATTTCCGCGTGATCGGCATCAACTCGCGCCGCTGCTCTTCTGTCGACGCATTCAGCGAAACCGCCAGTTTCGGCCGCACCTCCGCCCGCCCAAGCTCTTCGATCTTCGGGACAATCCCCGACGTCGATATCGTGATCCGCTTCGGCGACATTCCAAATCCATCGCCGTCCGTCAGCAACCGCGTCGCTTTCAGAACGTTTTCCAGGTTGAGCAGCGGCTCGCCCATCCCCATCATCACTACGTTCAAGCGCGCGTCGCTCGGCCGCAACCCGTTCTCCTTGGCCACGTGCATGACTTGCCCGACAATCTCGCCCGCCGTCAAATTCCGTTCCAAGCCCATCAGGGCCGTCAGGCAGAATTTGCAATCTACCGGGCATCCCACCTGGCTTGAAATGCAGATCGTATCGCGCCCTTCCTCCGGCATCAGCACCGCCTCCACCGTGCGGTTGTCCTCCAAGCGCAATAGATACCGCCGCGTTCCATCGCTCGAATCGTAACGCCGCTCACGCGTCGGCAGCCCCAGCGTGTTGCTCCTAAGTAGTTGATTCCGCACAGCTTGGGGCAGTGCCGAAATTTCGGACAATTCCGCCACTTGTTGCCGGTACAAAGCGTCATATAGTTGTCGGGCGCGATAAGGTGGGTGCCCCGGGCCGAGCAGGTTCTGCAGCTCGGCAACATCCATCCCAACCAGCGTCTGGCCCTCAACTGCTTGCAGCATCTGGCTTTAAGTGTACCGTCGTGTACACTCGGAAAGGCGTACAGAAATGGTCCTGGCTTCCCCCCACGTCCGCGAAATCGAGCGCGCGCTTCTGCCCAACGGACTCCGGATCGTCACGGAAGCAATGCCCTATGTCCGCTCCGTCTCCCTCGGCGTCTGGATCGGCGCCGGCTCCCGCATTGAGCATGGGCCCGAAAATGGTATCTCCCATTTCATCGAGCACATGGTCTTCAAAGGCACCAGCCAGCGCTCCGCCGAAGATATCGCCCGTGAAGTCGATTCCGTCGGCGGCGGCCTCGATGCCTTCACCAGCAAAGAACTGGTCAGCTTCAACACCAAGGTGCTCGACGAACACGTCCCGCTGGCCCTCGACATCCTGTCGGACCTGGTCTTGAATCCACTCTTTCGCGAAGAGGACATCGAAAAAGAAAAAGGCGTCATCCTCGAAGAAATCAAAATGGAGGCCGACCAGCCCGAATTCGTCCTCCACGAAACCTTCCTCAGCAATTTCTGGAAAGGCCACGGACTCGGCAAGCCCATTCTCGGCACCCGCGAGACCGTCAAAAAGTTCTCCCACGGCATGCTGTCCGATTTCTACGGCCGCGTCTACTCGCCTTCGAATATTCTCATCACCGCCGCCGGCAATCTGGACCACGAGTCCTTCGTCCGCCTCGTCTGCGAAAAATTCTCCGGCCTGAAGGTGCGTGATGCTCTGCCCTTGGGCTCGGTGCCCAAGCCGCATGCACCCATCATTCTGAAGAAGAAGGAATCGCTCGAGCAGGTGCATATCGCGCTCGGCGTGCCCGCCTACCCGCTCGCCCATCGCTTGCGCTTCCCGCTGTATGTCCTCAACACCGTGTTGGGCGGCGGCATGAGCTCGCGCTTGTTTCAAAATATTCGTGAGAAGCAGGGCCTGGCCTATGCCGTCTACTCCGAATTGAATCTCTTCAGCGATACCGGTTGCATGACTGTTTACGCCGGTACCGCGGTCGAGACTGCCAAGCAGGTCGTGAACTCAGTCGTGCATGAATTCCGCCAGCTCAAAGACGAACTGATCGGCGTAGAGGAGTTGCGCCGCGCCAAGGATCATCTCAAAGGTTCGCTCATGCTGAGCCTGGAATCCACCTCCAGCCGCATGTCCAATCTCGCCCGCCAGGAGCTCTATTTCGATCGCTTCATGTCTCTCGACGAAATGCTCGAAAGCATCGAGTCTGTGACGCGCGACGAAGTGCAAGCCATCGCCGATGAATTCTTCTGCGGCGAGAATATCGCTCTCGCCATGCTCGGACGCATCGGCGGCCTCGAAGTGCAACGGGAAGATCTCGTCTGCTGATCCGGCTCATGTCGCCCGCTATGCCCGGCTATATTGCGTGACCATAATTCAGATCCCAGCACACGCAACCTAGTCGCATGAAGAAGGAGAAAGCATTCCACTATTCGCGCTTTCACAGGACGCGATACGGAAAGCGCACGAAAGCTTCATCTTGCGAGCCGGATCGCGAATCATGACCCACGCATGGGAGGTAGCGAGTAACGACGGCAATTGGACATTCGACGCTTTCGAAGAATTCATCGCCGAATACAAACCCGGAGGACTATTCTCCTACGTAACAACAATCGGCTCCACGCCAAGTGCGCTTCAAGAACAGCCGATGATCTCAAGGAAGTTTCAAGTTTCACCCTTAACGGTGTCGCTGGCGGCACCCACGCGCGTGTACATCCAAGGAATCTTCAACGTAGTAGAACAGGGCCTGGTCCAGCTTCAGCTTGAGCCAAAGGCGAAGCCTCCAGCGATCCGAGTGTTCCTGGGTCACGGACGAAACAAGCAATGGAGAGACTTGAAGGATCACCTACAAGACCAGCATGGATATTACGTACAAGCGTTCGAAACTGATACCAGAGCAGGCCACACCGTACGAGACATCCTGGAGGAGATGCTGGATACAAGCTCCATTGCCTTCCTTGTTCTTCCTTGTTCTGACTGGCGAGGACGAAACTAACGATGGCCAATCTCGAGCACGCCAGAACGTTGTCCACGAAACCAGACTCTTTCAAGGTCGGCTAGGTTTTAGTAAGGGGATCGTTCTGCTCGAAGAGGGTGTCAAGAGTTTTTCTAACGTTCAAGGTATCGAATACATTCCTTTTTCAAGGTATCGAATACATTCCTTTTTCTAAAGAGAACATACGCGAAGCGTTCGGAGATGTTCTGGCGACGATAAAGTGCGAGTTCGGTCCGGCTTCCAAACACGAGATCCCTGGCTCCAGCTAAAGCCTTCTTTGAAGACCGACGAAATCAGTCTACGCAGTATCCGCCTAGTGGCATAGACAGTACCGACTCCCCTCATTCCGCACGCCTGCCAATAACTTCCACATATAAAGACATCGCACCGCCATTTACCATAAGGGTTCGTCAGGATCTACGCATCATTGCCGGAATGATTGCGCTGATTCGAATTTCCGAGCTGGCGACGGAATAGTAGAACAGATGCCTGCCCGCGAGAAAGCAGCGATAACCCCGCATGCACCCTCTACGCCGGACTGGATACATGCGCGGAAATAGCGCGAGCAGCTCGATCGAACGCGCCGCCTCACGTTTCGTACCTTCCGGAAGCTCAGCAAAAGTCTGCGCTGCACTCTCGGCAAAAAGAACCGTCACAGACCGTTGCGGCGCTTCACTTCATCCCACGTCGTGACCCGGCCATCCCGGAAGTCGCCTTCCGCGCGTTCAGCTTGCGCCCTGAGCGAATCGCCGTGCGCTTCCTCGCATCGCGCAACGAAGGTTTCTAAACTCTCGTGGGCATGAATCAGTTCGGATAACGCCTTGCTAAGGTCGCCTTCGTAGTTTGCGGCGATTCTGGCCAGCATTTGATCAGTCTCCTCATCAAAATCGACCTCTCTGCGCGCCATGTTCTGACCCTAGCACACAAAATCAGGTCCCGACCCCGTCGCAACTCTCACGCTCCAAAATCCTCGACCGGCCTGCCCTCCTGATCTATAATCACCGCGATGAGCGACCCTCCGCTCGAACGCCGCGACCCCTACCTCCGCCTCCACTGCGTCGACATCTTCGTGCGCGATCAGGAAAGCAGCCTTCGTTTCTATCTCGATCAGCTTGGCTTCGAGCTGGCATTCGATTCCCGCCTCCAATCGGGCCAGCGCTGGGTTGCCGTATCGCCTCCCGACGGCACCGCCGTCCTCACGCTTGTTCAACCCGATGCCGACTCGCCCGATTACAAGCTGATCGGCCGATCCACGCGCATCGCCTTCGTCACCGAGGATGTCGTCCAGACATATCGTGAATGGAGCAAACGCGGAGTTCGCTTCCGCTATACGCCGCGCCTCCGTCGCATCCGATATCACAACCATCCGCCAGAAAATCGCTCGTCTGCGCAGGCGCCCTTATGGGGTGAAGTCATCACTCGCTTCGAAGATATAGATCGAAATTCTTTCACTCTCCTCAGCTTGGACGAAGTCAGCAAGGCAATCGAGGCGCAGCGCCGTCTGAATGCGGAGAAGCTCGAAGCCGAACGCCGCATCGCTCACGAAATGGAGATCGCCCGGCAAGTGCAGGCCAGGCTGTTCCCGCAAAAGTTTCCGCCCTGCGTCACACTCGAATACGCCGGCATCTGTGTGCAAGCCCGCCAGGTCGGCGGCGATTACTACGACTTCTTATCTCTTGGCCCGAAGCGGTTGGGCCTCGTGATCGGCGACGTTGCGGGGAAGGGAATGGCTGCGGCCCTCCTCATGGCCAATCTGCAGGCGCACCTTCGCAGCCAGTGTGCGAGCGCTTGGGTTCACTCGGAAAAGCTGCTGCGCTCTGTCAACCAGCTCTTCTACGAAAACACCGTCCCTAGCGCTTACGCTACCCTCTTCTTTGCCGAATATGACGATGAAACACAAGTCCTACGCTATGTCAATTGCGGTCATCTCTCTGGTCTTCTCCTGCGCCATGACGACTCGTTAGAACGCCTGGAATCCACCTGCACGGTCCTGGGTTTGTTTACCGACTGGGATTGCTCCACCGCAGAATGTCACTTATGCGTGGGAGATACACTGGCGCTCTATACCGACGGCGCAACCGAATCGTTCAACGCCGCGGGCGACGAGTTCGGCGAGCAAGGCGTCTTTTCGGCCCTCGAACGGCATCGAAACCTGTCTCCTGCTGAGATGGCGCGGAGAATCCTGGCCGATGTCCAGCATTTTGGTTCTCACGAACAGCACGATGACATCACGCTCATAGTGGCCAAGTGCAAAGGCGCATAGCCTCACGCGCTCGGTTTGCGTATCCATGGCGTCAGCACCGTGTACACCGGCACCGCCGTCGGCCGCGCTCTCCGTCGCCGGATCAGGCGTCGTTCCGCCAGGTGCGCCACTGCGCTTTGGACCGACCGCTTGGAAAGCCCGATGATCTCCGCCAGCACCGAGTGGCTCATCGCCACCGACTCCCGGCCAACTCCGTGCGTGTGCCGGTAAAGCTGTAAATAAACCAGAAACGCCGCGCTCGACCGGCTGTGCGCCACCAGATCGCGCATCAAAGTATCCAAGATATACGGGTCTACCTTCATCGCTGTAGCAGTTATAGCTATAGCATGCGCTGCGGCTGTTCGCATCCTGCCCATTGATTTCGACCAACCGGGCTGGCATCGTAGACTGTATGATCAAGCGCATCAAATTCCTCGGCATCCCGGTCCGTGACCAGGACCGTGCACTCAGCTTCTACACGGAAAAGCTTGGCTTTCGCGTTTTGACAGATCAGCAGTTCTCCGAAAAGCAGCGCTGGATTGAGCTGACCATCCCGGGCGCCGAAACGGGTATCGTGCTCTTCACGCCCGACGGTCACGAAGACCGCATCGGAACCTTCGTCAACACGTCTTGGGAGGTCGATAACATCGAAAAGACCTACGCCGACCTGCACGCCAAAGGTGTAGAATTCGCCGGCCCGCCCCAAAAGCAGCACTGGGGCACCTTTGCGATCATGAAGGATTCAGAAGGAAACCAGCTCGTCCTCTCGTCGCGCTGATTTGTCTATCGCTCCCGCCAGAGCAAGTCGATGATCGATTCAACAGCAATAGACCTCGTCCGCGCAACATCAGCGACAATGCTGTGGAGCGTGCCGGCCTTGAGCGGAATTGAATGAGGTGGAGGTCCGTCATGCCGCAGCCGCACATCGCTACCCTTCTGTCGAACTGCCGTGTACCCTAAATGCTCCAGTGCCCGAAGCAGCCGAGCGCCGGATACGCCGCGAGGCAGTTTCATGCGGCTTCGAGCGGAACCAATTCGTCCTTTACATAGTGCAACTGCACCAGCCGAGGACGGCTTGGGCTGTCTTCGAAGTGCAGCGAGGTCGCTTCAAGAACATTCCTGCGGAGCTCTTCCCACGTGTCCGCTTCGGTAAAGATCGGCTGCCCAAGCGCCCGGGCACAATACCCGCCCTCATCTGCGTCGCGAATCTCGAAAATGAGCTGCATCCCCGTAGCATACCCGAGCCCTTGAACCGCGTGGGACCCCAATCTCCATTGGGGCCCCGGCTGTAAACATCACGCACCTTGGCCTTCGTCGCCCCGCCGAGCTGCCTTCCTGAAAGCGCAGCCCAGTATTTCAGGGGTGCTCCGCTAAGATCTTCCCGTTAAACAACTCATGGTTCCGCCTTGCATCGCGGGAATCTTATCTGGAATTCCGATTTCCGCTAGTAAGCAATTCATACACACCCATAAAATGTATTTATTGTGGTCAAGAGCCACCCAATCTATTATTTCCAGTTCTATCAATGATTTAGAGTCGCTCTGCTGAATCTTGTTGACGAAACGACATAGGTGGAGAGTTAGGGCCATATCTGAAGCCCCGAAGAAGCATACTTGTGGACGGCATAAAGTTTCGATCTCGGCTTTCCCTCGTTGAAGAGCGTCAACTCTTTGCTACATGGAAACGAAGCGCGCGCCCCTTTTTGCGAGCCCTACTCCGTCTTCGCAAAAATTCCCGCAAAAAGGCTAAAGCTCACGCCAGAGATCCAGTCGGCCTGTTTCAAGGAACCAAATCTGAGTCCGCTGTTAACCAAGCGGCCTCTCTTGCCCAAGCCCGCATCATCGCAGATCATCTGCCCCTTGTCGAGGAACTTGCTCGAAAACTTTTTCGCAAGAACAAGGCCTACGTCGTGGACATAGACGACCTCAGGTCTGCCGGTGAGGAAGGGCTCGTGGTTGCCATACATCGCTTTCGAGGTGCCCGGCGCACGCGGTTTGCCACCTATGCAGCTTGGTGGGTCATGGAAGCTATGCTCCAGACGATCCGCAATCAGCGCTGGATCATCGGGATACACGATGGCTTCGGCAACCTCCTGGCTAAACTCCCCCTGCGAGAACGAGCTGTGATTGTTGCGCGTTTCGGCCTTGACGGCCGGGGCGAACGCACGTTGGAAGACGTCGGACAACACCTGTCTATAACCAAGCAGGCCGTCGCTTCGATCGAAGAAAAAGCGCTGAATCGGTTGCGAGCTACGATGGTGGTCCGCCCGCGCCCGGTGAAAGGTTGAAACGCCTTACGTCCACGCCAGGCCGATTCTAAGAGCTCAACCAATATTCGGTCGCGGAAGGTGTCAGCATGAGCGCAGTATCAACACCGGCTCAGCCGGAGACCGTGCGTCGTTCCGAAAACGACGAGATCTGTTCGACATTCCATCTCTGGGAAATGAGGTGTTTTGCAGGGATTAAGCTTCTCGGTGCGCTCGCGCTCCTCATCCTTCTGTTGATTCTCGAGTCAGGCCTCATCGTGAAAACCTTCCACCTTGAGTTCGGCTCAAGCCCAGCTGCGGTGCCTACGGACGCCCGGCACAGCGTACCTGATACCTTCGCACCGTGCAGCTGTCCTTGCCCCCAGTCGCGACGCTAAGTATGAACAGCAGAGTATAGAGCATTAATCCCTACAATTTTTCACGTCCAAATTCAACCACTTACCGCCACTCCACTCCCAACTTTCCTCTCCCAACCTCAAAATGAACGGCGTATGGCTACTCCTGCGCAAATCGCCGCCAACCAGGCGAATTCTCAAAAATCCACCGGCCCGACGTCGCCGGACGGTAAGGCTCGTTCCAGCCGCAACTCCTTCAAGCATGGCCTCTATTCGAAAGATCTTGTGCTCCCCAACGAAGATCCCGCCGAGCTCGACCAGCTCCGCGCCTCCCTTCGCGCCGAGCATCAACCCCTCAACACCACCGAAGACATGCTCGTCAACGACCTAGCCGAAAACTTCTGGCGCCTCCGCCGCATGCGCGAGTTCGAAACCCGCGCCATGCTCCCGGAAAACATCATCAATTGGC
>Ga0210385_10002050_pt1 | contig 12210 bp, 11 predicted proteins | sample IncBWH26OmetaG_FD_160107 | JGI IMG/M metagenome (GOLD analysis project Ga0210385, IMG submission 160107) | Forest soil microbial communities from Barre Woods Harvard Forest LTER site, Petersham, Massachusetts, United States - Inc-BW-H-26-O ... | reverse complement strand
CTGCTGGGATGGTTTGTCGCACACACCCGGTCGGAGCTGGAAGTGAACGAGCGCGAAAGCGCCCTCTTCGACGAACTCTTTCCAGAGAGCGGGAAGCTGATGATCGTGATCAAACCGGAGCGCTTTCAGCCCACCCGGTTCGCTTTCCTGGTTCGGGGCGCAGACGGTAGACTGGCCGGCAACGCCCCCGAAAACGCGATTATTTTGCCGCTTCCGGGACGAGCCGAACGCGCGGGTTCTGGGCCGGTAGCTTCCATTCCTGCGCCCGCCGCAAAATCACTGGAGGGCACATCTTCGCGGGAGCCCCTTGAGATTCCGGATGAAGAAACAGCAAGCGAAGAGCCGAAGCAAGCTTCTGTACCCGCCGCGATGACAGCGGCGCCCGAGCTTCCAATTGCGCCGGTTGCTGAGCCTTCCCCAGCCCCCGATTTTCCATCGATCGAGGAGATCCGCCGCCGTCGTTCGGAAGCGATCCGGCAATCCGATCCCTTCGAAGCTCGCGCTGCTCACCAGCAGATTGCCTCAAACATTCAGTGGGAGAACAGGCGTTCAAACGCCCGTCTAGCAATTGTTTTGTTCATTGCGGCTGCCTTGGGATGCGTCGTGGGCTATTTCATCTACCTGCAACTTCCGCCTGCCGTCATTCCACTCAATATCGAAAAGCGTGCTCCCGAGTTGATCGTCTCGTGGCCGCCCGAGCAGACCCGTGATGCCGTATATGCCGCGTTGCGGGTAGATGATGGAGATCCCATTCCGCTCTCCACCGCGCAGAAGGCGCAGGGCCAGGCGGCTGTACATTCAGCGGGCGGAAACGTCAAGATCGAGTTGATTGCCCAGCACTGGATGCGAGATTCGCGTGGAATTTTGCGCTATGTAGAACCATTGCCGGCCTTATCCGCGGGAGCGCCGGCCGGTTCCTCACAATAGTTCTCCGCTCGATTCGCTTATCCGCAGGTCTTCACCTTTCATCTGTTCCGGTTTCTCCAGACCCAGAGTCCCTAGGATCGTGGGCGCTATGTCCTGTAGAGCCCCGCCCAGCCGCAGGGCGACCTTGTCATTCGTCAAGAAAATCAATGGCACCGGATTGGTGGTGTGATAGGTGTGCGGTCCTTCGGTGAGCGGGTCGATCATAGTTTCCGCATTGCCGTGATCCGCCGTTACCAGCCACGAACCCCCGCGTTGCTTCAGGGCTTTGTAGATCTCGCCGAGTCCTGCGTCCACGGCCTCACAGGCGCGAATGGTTGGTTCGAGCTTGCCCGAATGCCCCACCATGTCAGCGTTCGCGTAATTCATCACAATTACGTCGAAGCTGCCTTGCTCGATCGCCGCGACCGCCTTTTGGGTCACACCGGCCGCGCTCATCTCGGGTTTTAAATCGTAAGTCGCTACTTTCGCCGAAGGCACCAGTTCGCGTTCCTCGCCTCGATAGGGCTTTTCATTGCCGCCGTTGAAGAAGTAAGTTACATGCGCATACTTCTCTGTTTCAGCAATACGCAGATTTTTCCAGTTCGCTCTTTCCATCACGTCCGCCAGTATGTTGTCCGGGTGTTCCGGCGGCAGCACAAACGGCAAGTGAAGAGTTTTGTCATACTGCGTCATCATCGTGTAAGTCAAGTTACCGGGAACCAGGGAGCGCGAAGGTCTTTCGAGCAGCGGGCCCGTCAGTGCGCGCGTGATCTCCCTCGCGCGATCCGCGCGGAAGTTATACATGATGATGCTGTCGTCCTCCCGAATCAACCCCACTGGTTCATTTCGGCTATCCACCATCGTGACCGGCTCGATAAATTCATCTGTTATGCCGTGCTCGTAGGAAGTGCGCACCGCTTCGTCCGCAGACTCGTGTTTCGCTCCGCTGCCCAGCACGATTGCCCCAAATGCACGCTCGATTCGTTCCCAGCGCTTGTCGCGATCCATTGCGTAATAGCGGCCGGAGATGGAGGCGATCCTTCCCACGCCGAGATCCCGCATCTTGCGCTCCACCTGCGCAATATAGGTCGCGCCGGCCTCCGGGGGCGTGTCGCGGCCGTCCGTGAAGCAATGTACGAAAACGTTTCCAATTCCATGCCGCTTGGCCATCTCAAGCAGGGCGAATAGGTGCGTCAGCAGCGCATGAACCCCGCCGTCGCTGCATAAGCCGAGCAGATGAAGCCGGCGCCCCTGCGCCTTCTCCATCGCATTCAGCAACGCCGGATTCTGAAAGAACTCGCCTGAGCTGATCAAACGATCGATCCGCGTTACATCCATATACAGGACGCGTCCCGCGCCCATGTTCATATGGCCAACTTCGCTGTTTCCCATCTGCCCTTCCGGCAGACCCACGTAAGGCCCGGAGGTATAGATCAGCGTATTCGGGTATTCTGCGATGAGCGAGTCATACGTTGGCTTGCGCGCAAGGGCGATCGCGTTGCCCGCTATAACCGGCGAATAGCCCCAGCCGTCCAGAATCGTGAGCACCAGCGGTTTTGGCATCGCTACTGCCGGAACGCCTTTTCGCCCAAGTAGACCGCGGCTTCTCCCAGTTCTTCTTCGATTCGCAAGAGCTGGTTGTATTTCGCTATCCGGTCCGTCCGGCTAGCCGACCCGGTCTTGATTTGCCCTGCATTCGTGGCCACCGCCAAATCCGCAATGAAGGCATCCTCAGTTTCACCGGAACGATGCGAAATAACGGTGGTATAGCTCGCGCTCGCCGCAAGCCGCATCGCTTCCAGCGTCTCCGTCACCGTCCCGATCTGATTTACTTTCACTAGAATCGAGTTTGCAATGCCTCCGTCGATGCCTCGCTGCAATCGTTCGGAGTTGGTCACGAAGATATCGTCGCCGACCAACTGCACTTTCTTTCCGAGTGCATCTGTGAGCTGTTTCCAACCCTCCCAGTCATCCTCCGCCATGCCATCTTCGAGCGAGATGATCGGATATTGTGCAACCCAGCGCGACCAGAACTCCACTAGCTCCCGCGATGTTTTCTCGCTTTTGTCGGATTTCTTGAAAACGTACTTCTTCTTCTCCTGGTCGTAGAATTCGCTGCTGGCCGGGTCCACCGCAATCGCAATCTGCTGGCCAGGTTGATAGCCGGCTTTTCCAATCGCCTCCATCAACACTTCGAGCGCTTCCTCATTGGACTTCAGGTTGGGCGCGAATCCCCCTTCATCGCCGACCGCGGTCGAATACCCGCGCTTCTTCAAAACTGCCTTGAGATTGTGGAACGTCTCAACACCCATCCGTAGAGCTTCTGAAAATTTCCGCGCCCCAATGGGCACAATCATGAACTCCTGAGGGTCAACGGAATTGTCCGCGTGGACTCCGCCGTTGATCACGTTCATCATCGGCACCGGCAGCACGCGTGCGTTCACCCCGCCGAGATAGCGGTAAAGCGGCGTCATCTCCGACTGCGCAGAGGCGCGTGTTGCTGCCATAGAGACCGCGAGAATTGCATTTGCGCCCAGCTTTCCTTTATTGGGCGTGCCATCGAGAGACAACATGGTGCGGTCGATCAACGCCTGATCGGCGGCATCGAGCCCGGCCAGCGCTGGCGAGATGGTTTTGGTAATATGCTCGGCAGCTTTCCGCGTGCCTTTACCCAAATAACGCGATTTCTCGTTGTCGCGGAGTTCCACCGCTTCGTGTTCGCCTGTAGATGCACCGGAGGGCACCGCCGCACGCCCGAGCGTTCCGTCCGCCAGGCGCACATCGGCCTCCACCGTAGGATTGCCGCGCGAATCTAGAATCTCTCTACCAATTACTTTGACAATTTCCATTCGTGTTTTCCTTGGCATTTACGCAGGTGGCAAACTCGGAAATTCGGCTTGCAATCCGCGTCCTATGGTGCGCGAACCTCCACTCTAGCAGGCGATTCGGCTATGAGAATCGTCATACGAGCAGTACACGAAGTTAGCAGTTTCTATTTCGTGGTTGCAGCGATGCGGTTTGCACGAGCGCACACGGCGTTTGGTGCCGGTTGTGCGCGATTCAAGGACGGAGCCGGTTCGGGCTCCACCTGAAAATGCAAAACCCCACTGATTAACTGCGCGTCGCGGAACCAATGCTAAGCTGTTTGCGTATCCTTCCTGCGAGGCCAAGTGTGAGCAAACAGCGCGGATCTCGCGCCAGTGCATCGTTCTGGGAAGCCGCGCGCATTGCGCTTGATTCGCTCAATAAAAACAAGTTGCGCAGCTTCCTGACGCTGCTCGGCATTATTCTTGCGACAACCACTCTGATCGCGGTCATGTCGTTCGTCCAGGGGATGAACGTGTACATTTCAACCAAGCTCTCCGACATGGGATCGGACGGTTTTCGAGTGGTTCGCATCGCGTTCATCGGCAATTGGGATCCGAAGAAATATGTCGAAATGCAACGGCGCAACCCGCAACTCAACCCCACCGAATTCCAGTTCATTCGCGATCACGCCACCCTGTTACGCGACATAGGCATGGAAACCTGGAAGAGCGTTCCTGTCGCATTCGCGGGACAGACCATGTCGTCTGTGGACCTTGAGGGCGTTACCGAAAATATCCCGGCGATGAGCAATATCGAGGTCGCTGCCGGGCGCGCGATCACCGACGGTGAAGTGCGCCGCCATGCGGCTGTTGCTTTTATCGGCAGTGACATCAATCAAAAATTTTTCGAAGGCCGCGACCCCCTTGGGCATACCATCCAAGTGGACGGCGTTGGATACCAAGTAATAGGTGTAGCCAAGCCTCAGGGCAGCGTCTTCGGCCAGTCCCAGGACAAGTTCGTAATGATTCCCGTCTTCTCCTATTTCAAGACATACGGCATGGGCCTCCACAATGAAATACAGCTTTTATGCAAAGCGCGCGACCCGCAACACATCAACGAAGCCGAAGATGAGGTCCGCATGCTGCTAAGGGCATATCGTCACCTCCGTGCCGGCGAGGATGACACGTTCACCATCTTCGCGTCCGACACGTTCGCCCAGGCTTGGCAAAAGCTCACGGGCGCAATTGCGGCGATGGCTATCGGCATAGTATCCGTGTTCCTGATCGTGGGCGGAATTGTCATTATGAATATCATGCTTGCCGTAGTTACCGAACGAACCCACGAAATCGGCATCAGAAAATCGCTCGGGGCGCGCCGGCAAGACATTCTGAACCAATTCTTGGTGGAATCCGCCATGTTAGCGGCTTCCGGCGGTCTCACCGGCGTCATCATCGCCTACGTACTGACGGTCCTGGTGCGCAGCGCTACCCCGCTGCCGATGGAAATGCCGATCCTTTCCGTCATTCTCGGCGTCGGTTTATCAGCCGTAGTAGGCCTGTTCTTCGGCATCTATCCGGCCCGGCAAGCTTCGAGGCTGGACCCGATCGTTGCGCTTCACTCCGAGTGATCAATGCCGGTCCTGATTGCATTCCGCAACAACACGATGCTTGCGCTCGATACCATTCGAGCCCATAAGTTGCGAGCGTTCCTCACCATGCTCGGCGTCATCATCGGAACGGGCACCATCATCGGCGTGGGCGCCATTTTGACCGGTTTCGACGGTGCCGTGACTAATGTCCTTCGTAGCTTCGGACCTAATTCAGTTATCGTTTCCCGTACGCCTGCGTTCCAAACATCCGATCTCACACCGGATGAGCGCGCGCGCAAACAACTGACTCACGAAGATGCGGCCGCTCTTCGAGACGAATGCGTCGCCTGTATTCGCGTTTCCGCAATGCTGTGGCCTAACCGCCACCAAGTGGTGGTAGCGAAGTACAAAGGGAACGCCGTTTATCAGGCGCAACTGAACGGCGTGGAAGAGTCCTACTCCGAATCCGGCCAGATTGACCTCCATCGCGGACGTTTCTTCACTGATGCTGAAGATCTCCATCGTGCGCCCGTCGCGGTCATCGGCGCCGATATGGAGAAAGCTCTCTTCGGCGAGGAGAATCCTCTGGATAAATGGATCAACGTCGACGGCCAGCAGTTCCAAGTAATTGGCTCTATGTTTCGCCCGAACGCAACCTTCTTTGATAGCTCTGATAACCGGGTGCTGGTTCCCTTTCTGTCCATGCGAAAGGCCTACGCGAATGCACGCGACGTGGCCCTCATCGTCACCTCCGCCGATGGCATGTTGCCGCGGGCGATGGACGAAACCCGCACCATTCTCCGCATCCAGCGTCATGTTCCCCCCAACAAGCCGGACAATTTCTCGATGTCGACCGCCGAGCAGATGGTGGAACAATTCCGCCAGATTACGTCGATGACGTTCTTGGTAATGATCGTGCTTAGCTCGATTGGCTTGCTGGTCGGCGGTATCGGCGTCATGAACATCATGTTGGTCTCCGTCACCGAACGTACGCGCGAAATCGGCGTCCGCAAAGCCATCGGAGCCCGCCGTATCGACATCGTCGTACAATTCCTGCTCGAGGCCTCCGTGCTGACCGGTTTGGGCGGTCTGCTAGGCTTGGGGCTCGGCTGGGCAATCGCCGGCCTCAGCAAGCTCGTCTTTAGCTCGTTGCCGACCGCCGTTCCTGCATGGGCTGCGATTCTCGGCGTGCTGGTGTCGGTGGGCGTGGGCCTCTTTTTTGGAATTTGGCCCGCCAGCAAGGCCGCCAAACTGGATCCCGTGCAGGCCTTGCGCTACGAGTGAAGAGCTACGTAAGCCGAGTGATTCGACGACACGGTATAGATTGAGGGCGCGATTTAGTATATACTTAATAAGATTGAGCACTTCTGCCCATTCTTCAGGTTTTCTGGACTAAGTCAGATCCCCTGAACCGCGCTTCTTAGATACCGCAGCCAGGAAGGCGCCCCGAACGGCTGGTGGACTTTCATGGCGGTGCAATTTGTGTTTAAAGAGGTGGACGATGCACTTTTCCTACAGCGGGTTCACTCATGATGGCAGCCGGAGATGCTTTCTGTTTCACGGCATCGAGGAAAGAAATCCCGTGAGCGCCTTCTCTATTGAAATCGATTTGCCGCTCTTTGCGCAAAACCACGTGCCTGTTCAGGAAGGACCGATGTTCTGCCTGCAACTGCTCACCACCGCCTTACTCGCCGGACCGGCCAGCTTGGATCGGCTTCACTCCTACCAGGTGGTCGGCGACGACTTTCGCCCATTACTCGTCGAACGGGAAAAGCATGCTGCCGAAAAGGCCTTGAAACTGCGCGCCCGCAGATTTGTTCGAAAACCCTCACACCTGTCCAACGTTCGCTTAGGCGTGCCTTCAAGGAACCAGTGACCGATGGCTTTTACAGAATGCGCCGCGCGCTCCTTCACTGCCGTCTCGATTCAGAAGAATGCGCCTGATTGCTCCGGCGTCTATGCGCTCACGAACTCTCGCGAGTGGATCTTCGTCGGCGAGGCTAACAACATTCGGGCGCGCCTGATGGAGCACCTCGCTGAAACAGGCACTTCTCTGACGGCCCGAATGCCGACAGGTTTCACATTTGAGATATGCTCTCCCGCTAACCGCCTTGGCCGCCGTGCACAACTCGTGCGTGAATTCTCGCCTTATTGCAACCGCGGCAGCCTTTCATAAGCTAAATTTCAACGACAATTTACGAATGCAGACTCACGACAGCAGGACACTCTCGACCGTTTCCGGCAAACTCCGGACCAACTGGACAACCATCATTGTGATGGCGCTTCTTCATATGGCCGCGATTGCCGCTCTATTCTTTTTTTCCTGGCGTTCCTTCGCGGTCGCAGTTTTCCTCTATTGGATGCTCACCTGCCTCGGCATCAGCATGGGCTATCATCGCCTCCTCACGCATAGGTCATATGAAATTCCGAAAGCCCTTGAATATTTCTTTGCCGTTTGCGGCACCTTGACGCTGGAGGGCGGCCCTATCACCTGGGTCGCGACTCACCGCATCCATCACCAGAGTTCCGATCAAAACGGGGACCCGCACACGCCTCGCGATGGCGCTTGGTGGTCACACGTGGGCTGGCTGTTATTCGGAGAGGCCAACCGCCTTAACACCCGCCGCATGTCAAAGTATGCGCCAGACCTGGCGAAGGACCGTTTCTACGTCTGGTTGAACAATTATCAATGGGTTCCGATCGTTGTGCTCGCCACTCTTCTCTACGCAATCGGCGGGCTGTCGCTGTTCTTATGGGGAGGTTGCGTTCGTGTCGTAGTCGCTCTCCACGCCACCTGGCTTGTCAATTCCGCAACGCACATGTGGGGCCGGCGCCGCTTCGCGACTCGTGACGATTCCCGCAATAATTGGTGGGTTGCCCTTATCACCTTCGGTGAAGGTTGGCACAACAATCATCACGCTCATCCCACGTCCGCGCGCCACGGATTAGCCTGGTACGAATTCGACCTTTCCTGGATCCAGATAAAAGTTCTGAGACTCCTCGGCATCGCTAAGTCTGTACAAGTTGCCAAGCTAGAGAGCCGCCAACCGGAGCGGAAAGCCGCATAGGCCCGAGGTTGTGTTGGAGAACGCGGTAACGTCCCCCTTTTGGTGCGGGATCAAACCAGAGGGCGTGCTGTGCCGGAAGGCTCATCAGCCGCGACCTGCGAATTAGACTTCCGGTAATAAGCCACGCCATTCCGTTCCTCGACGAACGACACGCGATCGCCGATATGAGCACGTTCGTTCGGTTCCTTTCCGAGGATGCGCACCGTCAAACGTGCGCCCCTATCAACGTCAATAATGGCCAACTGATATGGAGCGTCAGCGGCATATTGTTCCGGAGGTGAATGAACAATCGTTTCCGTGTAAACGGTACCGTCGCCGAATTCGGAAGAGTCCATTACTCTGCCCTCAAAATTGTCACGACACAGGTGGCGCCCGATCCGCCCAGGTTTTGAGCCAAACCGATCTGATGACGCGCGACCTGCCGCTCGCCGGCGTCGCCCCGAAGTTGCATCACGATATCGCAGATCTGACCAACCCCGGTCGCGCCCACCGGATGCCCCTTCGATTTTAGCCCGCCGCTGGTGTTGATGGGCAGGCGGCCGCCAATAGCCGAACAGCCCGCCGCAGCCCACGGTCCGCCGTCGCCCTTAGGAACGAAACCGAGATCTTCGCTGGCTAGGATTTCGGCGATCGTAAAACAATCGTGAAGCTCGGCGACTTGGATCTCACTCGGCCCGACCGAGGCAGCCTCGTAAGCCTTCTCGCCAGCCGATTTCACAGACGGAAAGAGCGTGATATCTTGCTTTGAATCGAGTGCCACATAATCGGAGGTTTGCGCCACGCTGAGTACGCGGACGCTGCGGGTAGTGTAACGCTGCGCCTGATCGGCCGGGACAATCACCACGGCAGCCGCGCCATCGCTGATCAGCGAGCAGTCATAAACGGTCAGCGGCTCCGCGATCGGTTTGCCCGCCAATGCCTGTTCCAAAGTAATGACCTTGCGCATATGCGCGTGGGGATTCTTCGCGCCATTAGCGTGGTTTTTTACAGAAACGGCGGCAAGTTGCTCTCGTGTGGTGCCGTACTGATGCATATGCCGCTGCGCGATCATGGCGAAGAGTGCCGGGAAGGTAGCGCCAGCTCGGCCTTCACCCGCCATATCGCCCGCACCGGCAAGAATTTCTGTCACACGAGGTGTGGTCTGTGACGTCATCTTCTCCACCCCCGCAGCCACAACTAGGTCGTAAACTCCCGCGGCAACGCTCTGCCAGGCGTGGAAGAAAGCCGAGCCGCTGGATGCACAGGCATCCTCAAAACGGGTGCAGGGAATACCGTTAAAACCGGCGGCGGTTCCTATATAAGGAGCCAAATGGTTCTGGCCGACGAACGACGGACCGGCGAAATTGCCAACGTAGAAGGCTTCCACGGCCGGCGCGGAGACGTTTGCGTCCGTGAGCGCGTGATCGACGGCCTCCACCGCGAGAGACCGCAAATCCCGGGCCGGGAAAGCGCCAAACGCCGTCTTTCCAATCCCGATGATAGCCACAGATCTCATATACACTTAAGAATAGCGTTGATGGCTGGGCCGTCCTGCACGTTTCTGAACGCTTCTCGTCATTCCTATATAAGGGAATGTCACGGCCGAGGAACAACTGGATCTCTGGCGCGCAATGGGCGGGCGTACTGCAGGCCGAATGTGCGGGGGAGGACTACGTGAGCGACCCACTGCCCCCTATATCGGACTCCGTTCAAGCCGAATCCGACGCACAAACGCGTTTTGTCCAGCAAAATCTCCGGCGAATTTTTCTCCTGGTCTATCGCATCGTTGGCAATGTGGACGATGCGCAAGACTTGACTCAGGAAACGTTCATCAAGGCTTTGCAGCGCCGCTCCCAACTGAAGGATCTCGACAAGGCAGGACATTGGTTGTCGCGCATTGCAGCAAACACCGCGATCGACTTCCTGCGGCGCAATAAGAAGTTCGCGTTTTCCGATGTGACCGAGCTTTCCGATTCGCGTATTTCAAGCACGGAAAACCCGGAGCAGTCGCTCCTCAGAGGTGAACGGAAACTGCACCTGGATGGTGGGCTTGCCGTGTTGACTGAGCGCGAACGGATGGCGCTGCTGTTACGCGACGTGGAGGATATGCCGGCGGACCAAGTAGCGTGCCAGATGAATTGCTCAATGGCAACCGTGCGCTCGCACATCGCGAACGCCCGGATCAAGTTCAAGCGGTATTTGGAAGCGAGGCGTCTGTATGAGAGCCGTTGACTTGCGGACTGCAGTGCATCCGCGGCTTGAGACACTCGCGCTTTACGCGACCGGCGATTTGCCCTGGCGGCTTCGCTGGCGAACCGGCAGCCATATCAAGCACTGTGGCGACTGCGAACAGCAGGTTTTGCTCTTCCGTTCGGCGGGGGCAGAACTAAAACGCGAAGCCGAGACCCAGACGCTGACCAGCTTCGAAGCCATAGCCGATTGGACGCGCTTAGAGCGCGAGATGCTCGGCAATATCGCGGTAGGTGTCGCGGCGGGGCAATGTATTGACAAGGTACGCCGCACGCGAGCGCTGTTCTCCAAAGGCGCCTTTGCGGTGGCATTGATTGCACTGTTTATAGCCGGGTGGGCGACGCACATTCCGAGAGAGCAGACGGCGCATCTAACCGCATCGCTTCGCAATCTTCTCGGGCTGGAGCGGCCGCAGATAACGGGCACGATTGTGCAAACGACGGCGGACGGCATCGCAGTGCGAGCACAAGGCGCGACGCTGACCATCATGCATCCACGATCGGCAGTCATTTCTTTTTCGGGCGCCTCCGCGGTCGAAGCGCGCTATGTGGATGAAGAGACGGGTCAGGTAACGATTACCAATGTCTATGGCCAGTAGACGCCAGCAGCTCGGGTTGGCGGCTCTGCTCCCCGTTTTGCTGTGCAGCACCGCCAGTGCATCGGACAAATGGCTGGAAGTCCGTTTTGCGAGTGATTCCCCTGTATTGCTGGTGTCGTTCAGCTTGGGACCGACGACGGCCCGGCCCCTGGGTATGTCGATGGCGCTCGATCTGCATGCTTCGCTCGTTTTGCGGAACACAGGACAGAAGCCGATCTCGGGCTTGACCTTGCGTGTCGAAGCGCAAGATTTGACGCCTTCGGGCAAAGGTTCCGTCACCGTGCCGAGCTTGAATGTGGCACCCGGTGAAGTATTTCCTGTGCGGGTCGATATGGAACTCTTGCGGCCGTTCATTGTCGCGAAAAGCGAGGGCGCGCTCGTCCAGGTTTCGCTCGATTGCGCCTTGTTCAACGACCTTTCCGCTTATGGGCCGGACACTCTTGGCTCCCGGCGGGCGCTACTTGTTTATGAACTGGAGGCTAGGCGTGACCGGCGGTATCTGGCGAACCTGCTGCAAACGCAGAGACTCGCGCAGTTAAGGGAAGCTTTGAATTTCGGGCTACCGGATTTTAGTCCACAACAGTTGGGCCTGGAACTCCTCCACGAGCCGCGTGCGATTTCGCGACGCGAGCAGCCAGTGAGCGTTGGGGCTGTTTCCTTTCCAAGCTCGCCTGTGCAGACGGTCAGTGGCGCCGCGCGCGTGGCCGGCAACGAAGTGCGAGGGCCGCAAATCGATGTGCGGAACAATTCGCAGAAGATGGTGCGCAGCATCGATATGGGATGGATTGTGCGCGATGATCGAGGCCGGGATTTTGTTGCCGGTTCGGTTCCGGCGCGCCTGCAGCTCGGGCCCGTGCAGACCGGAACCATGACCGAGCCGGGAACGTTGCGTTTCTCGCATCCCACGGGACAGCCGATGGTGATTGATGCGCTGATGGCGTTCGTGAACGACGTAGAGTTTGCGGACGGGAAGCTGTGGATTCCTACGCGTGTAGATATCGACGAAGCCACCA
>Ga0210385_10002048_pt1 | contig 12215 bp, 10 predicted proteins | sample IncBWH26OmetaG_FD_160107 | JGI IMG/M metagenome (GOLD analysis project Ga0210385, IMG submission 160107) | Forest soil microbial communities from Barre Woods Harvard Forest LTER site, Petersham, Massachusetts, United States - Inc-BW-H-26-O ... | reverse complement strand
TTCTCGACCAGCACCTTGTACCCGTTCACGCAGCGCGCGATCTGGCCGACGACAGCTTCGACAGAGGAGAGGTCCGCCGCTCCCGAACTTCCCTGAGGCGTCCCAACCGCGATGAAGATGGCATCGCTTTGCTCCACCGCGGACTGCAGGTCGCCGGTCACCCGCAGCCTGCCAATCAGATGCTTTTTCAGCAGAGTCAGGAGGTGATCTTCGAAAATTGGACTGCCGCCATCGTTCAGCAACCTGACCTTCGACTCGTCATTGTCGACGCAGATCACATCGTGACCCATTTCGGCAAAACAGGCTGCTGCAACCAGGCCGACGTACCCTGATCCAACGACGGTAATCTTTACGGGGTCTCCCATTCCATTGCTCCTTTGCCGAAGCTGCTACGGAACCGCAAGGGAAAATTGGGCTATTCAACGCAACGAATAGCCGCTGCCCGTCGAGCTGATATGGACCGTCTGCCCAACGTTGATGTGCGCGTCGAAATGACGTTGGCTCGTGACCGTGACAATCCCCGGTCCCATATTCTTAACGTCGACCGACCACGAAGAGTTCGGCGAAGTCCCCTTGGGCGGAACCGCCGGCAAGTAAACCGTTGCAGGCGCATTGATCAACTCCAGCAGCTTTCCGCCAAAGTCGGTGGTGATCACGTCACGATTGGGCGGGAGGTGGACGACCGGCTTCGCCTGCAAAGTAATCATCTGGCCCAGGAAAATCGCCAAGCAGGTCATCGGAATCTTCATGCGATGTTCCCAAACGTAGCAACGGAAGGTGTGGTGTGAGATCGCTCGACTTCCATTGCGCGCTTTTGACTATCCGAGGGGGTCTGTACCTTGGCATCGTATTCCACCACAACAGGCGCGCCAAGAGCGTGGCCGCGGAACGTGAGATAGAAGAGCAGCTCAATGCGGCTTGTTACGCCGAGTTTCTCAAAGATACGAAATAGATAGTTCTTGACGGTATGTTCGCTCAGGTTCAATTCCTGGGCGATGACTTTGTTTGTCTTGCCGGCAGCAGCTCCTCGCACAATCTGCAATTCCCGTGCTGTTAGCGGGGATGCGGGATCGGAGCCCATCAGACTGGGCGCCGGCAGATTTCTAATAACGTCTAAAAGGATGTCGGCCTCTTTGCCTCCCGCCCAGATTAAGCCCCGCCGCACATTGTCAATACACTGGAGGAAGAGGGCTATCGGATGTTCTCTGGACACAACTCCTCTCGCCCCGGAACGAAATGCGCTCAGGACTGAGTTCGGTGTCGACCGGGCCAGAATCGTCACGACTGGGACACTTGGGAAGCCCCGGAGAACACTTTGTGCCAAATTGAAGCCCGATTGACCGCGAGGATCGAGTTCTCCACTAACGACCACCAGATCTGCGGAACCAGCAGACAGCGAGGGCAGAAGATCGATCGCATCGACCGCACTGGCTCGGCACCAACTCTCCCGGCTCAACGCGCCTGCCAGTAGATCCCCGCTCATCGGATCCCGCTCAGCGATAAGAACACGGCAGAGTTCTGTCCCGTCGGCGAATGCCGCTGCGTCCTCAGGACCCGGATTGGGTCTCCCAGGCTGAGTTCGGTGGCTCGTTCGAATAGAAGGACTGTGTGCCAACACTGGATGAATCTGCAAACGGAACTCCTTTTTTGGGCGTCAGGTCCGGCAACGTAGCCGGACGGACTGAACATGCCGAGTCGATGGCAACAGAGCCAGTTGAGATTTCAGTTCGTGACTTGCATCTGAAATGAGGCAAGCCGCGCAGCACGCTCTGTGCAGGCTATTGGCGCTTGGATCACCTAATCTAGCGCGATTAGACAGAGAAGCAATAGCATTTTTCGAATCCCATACTTTCTTCTCTGGCGAACAATGAGAGATTGGGCCTCTCCACCTTCTCATGCTCAACGTGGGTAACAAGCGTGTATTACTGGCGATTGTGCCCTTAGCCCTTTGAGGATTCTCACGAAGTTTTCATACTCTCCGCGTCTTGTTCACAAAGCAGGGTAGACATACGCTCCAATCAACTGTGAGCACAACCCTCGTGTACGCCTCGAATCGCCGAATGGCCATGCGGTACAAGCTCCGGCTTCCGGTGATCTTTCACTGGAACGATGGGGCGGAACATACGGAAGGCGGCTTCACCAATGATGTCGCATTGGACGGCGCTCTGATTATCAGCAGTAAATGTCCGCCACTGGGATCGGACGTTCGGATTGAGGTCCTGGTCCCGGCTCCTAATCCCACCGAGGAAGAGATTCGCATTGAATGCGTAGGGAAGGTCACGCGAGTACGAGAAGCACGCGGAGGCACCTGGTTCGGAGTTCATGGACTTTTCAGCGACGAACAGCTCACTCGACAGATTCCGCTGAAGTTTGTGGACTCGACGGGCAGTGGTACCCGCCGCGACTCGACGGTCGGTTGATCCGGTCAAATAGGCCGGATCCTCGGAAAGTGAAGCTTGATGCATCACGTTTGGCCGAACACGCGGGTTTCGGGGAGAGTTGGAACGGGACAATTGGGAATGCAGGCACCCAGAATCGAGATTCTTGGGAGTCACAGGGCGAAGCTATACACCAAACGGTCCTCGGGACGAGATTAGCCCGGAAGGTAACCGGCAACCTGTTACCAGAGGATGTTCCGGGTGAGGCCGAGAAGCTCAGACGCGTCGTTACATGCACAAGGACTAAAGAGGAGTATACCTTGATGAATTATCCGCGGCTTTTCGAAACGTTCATCTTCTGCAACATGCTCCTGCTGGCGGCCACCGCCGCAGCCGGCCAGAACGTAGCCAGCCCCCCAGCGCCCGCCGACACAACCGGCGCGATGAACAGCCAGACCTCTCAGAGTTCCCAACCCCATCTCGCGAAACGTTATCCACGATACGCAATTCGGCGCGAAGATGTTCTTAACATCTCCTTCCCACTCTCTCCGGAACTGAATCAGACGGTCACGGTTGAACCCGACGGATTCATCACCCTGCGCAGCGCGGGCAGCATTTATGTCAAGGGTATGACGGTTCCACAAGTTGCGGATGCTATCAAGACCGCATACACCGGAATCCTGCGCACCCCTATCGTCGACATCGACCTCCAGGATTTCCAAAAGCCTTTTTTTACAGTCACGGGTCAGGTCGGTAGGCCCGGCCAGTACGAGCTGCGTTCCGATATAACGGTGACCGAGGCAATCGCTGTTGCTGGTGGCCTTGCTCCCACGGCGCGAATGCAGGCATTCCTATTCCATCGGGCGAACGCCGAGTGGTATCACGTGGAAAAGCTAAACCTCAAAGAGGTCTTCGACGGTAAGAAAGCGAACGAAGACGCAATCCTCCAGCCCGGAGACATGATTTTCGTGCCTGAAAATGACATCACTAAATTCCGCAAGTATGTGCCTTACAACGCCACCGTCGGGTCTTATTTCTCCCAAAATCCTACCTTCTGACCCAGATTCGACACGATTCTTATAGGTATAACTGCCGTCTTAATGACGGCCGCAGAAGGAAGCTATGCGATGAAGGAACCTCATACTCAGCTAGCCGCCGCGAACGACGCACTCGACATTTCACTGCGCGACCTCGTTGCTCCGTTGTTTCGCCGCAGAAGGATTGTTTTGATCAGTTTCGCCGTGACCTTTGCAGCTATGGTCGTTTTCGCTTTGCTCCGCGGTCCCTCTTATTCTTCCGGTATGGCGATTCTCGTCAACCGCGAACGGCTCGACCCGCTGGTCTCGACGGAGCAAACCACTCCCGTGGTGACTACCAACAACAATGCCGTGACCCAGGAGGAGATCAACTCAGAAGCCGAACTGCTGCGCAGCCACGATGTCCTGAGAGAGGTGGTTCTTGCTGATGGCCTGCAGAAACATCGCGGCTTCTCCATCTTTGATCTGCTCCGGCCTGGTCAGACCGAGGCGGATCGCGTCGAGCGTGCCGTAAAAAATCTGGCTGGCGGCCTGAAGATCGCGCCCATTCGCGAATCGAACATCATTGAGGTCACTTATGCCTCGGAGAATCCAAAGCTTGCCTATAGTGTCCTCAAATCCCTTGGCGACGCGTACATGGCAAAGCATGTCGCCGTGCATCGTTCTGCCGGCTCCTATGAGTTTTTCGCGAAGGAGACCCAGAAATATAGCGCTGAGCTCCTAAGTGATGAGGACTCTCTCCGGCATTTTGAAGAGCAGTATGATCTTGCGGATCCCGATGATCAGCTGTCCAATCTCGCGAAGCAGGTCGCAACTTCCGTTGGGACTCTGCATCAGGCCGAGGAATCCATCGCCGCTGATGAACGAAGGATCGAGGAAGACCAGATTCAGATGGGCAAAACCCCCCAGCGGTCCATCACTCAACTGGCCACATCGAGTAACGACAAGCTGATCGACGACATGACAGCCGCATTGCTCGCCGCCGAAACCCGGCGTATGCAGCTGGCCCTGAAGTACGACGATGGCTATCCTCTTGTGAAGGAGGCCGACCAGGAAATCGCGCGTAACAAAGCTGCCGTCGAGCAGGCGGAAGCGAAGAAATACGTCGCGCAAACAACCGACCGCGATCCTACGTTTGAGCTGCTGCGCGAGGACTTGGCGAAGACCGAAGCCGATCTCGCCGCGCAGCGTGCGACTCGTACCGCCGCTCAGGGCAGCATTGCCGATATCCAGAAGCGAATGGTTGAGCTGGACCAGCTCGCCCTCTCGCAGCACGACCTGCAGCGCGAAGCCAAAGCGGCGGAGAGCAACTACCTGCTTTACCTGGGAAAGAGGGAGCAGGAAAGGGCCTCGAATGCGATGGACATGACGCGCATCGCAAACGTGGCCATTGCCGTTCCGCCGGCGATCCCCGTCCTTCCCGTCGTCGGCTGGCCCTTTATCGTTTTGGTCGGCTTGGCTATCTCAGTCTGTCTCAGCATCGGCATCGGATATGCCGCAGACTACTTTGATCCATCCTTCCACACACCAGCGCAGGTAAGTGACACCTTGGGGATTCCTGTGGTGATTGCGATGCCGAAGCGTGTCGCATGAGGAAATCAGCATGATACTCGACCATTACAAACTGACAGAACAGCCATTCGGTACCACGCCCGATGCACGCTATCTTTTCGCCAGCGAGACGCATCGTGAGGCTCTGGCTTCGCTCCTTTACGCAATCGATTCCGGCCGCGGTTTCATGGCGCTTATCGCAAAACCAGGTATGGGAAAGACGACGCTGCTCTTTCGCAGCCTGACGCAGTTGCGCGAAAAGGGGAGAACCGTCTTCCTTTTTCAAACCATTTCTACACCCGTGGATTTTCTGCGCACGCTTCTTGCTGACCTCGGTGTTCAAGATCTTCAGGGAGGCATGTTCGAACTGCAAGCCAAGCTCAATGAGATTCTGGTCGAGCAGCGCGCACGCGGTGAGCGACTCGTCGTTGTCATCGACGAGACGCAGAATCTCGATGACTCTGTGCTGGAACTTGTTCGCATGCTCTCCAATTTCGAAACTCCCGACGACAAGCTTATACAGATTGTTCTTTCGGGACAGCCGCAGCTTGCTCGCAAGCTCGCTTCGCCCAACTTGGTTCAGCTCCGCCAGCGAATCTCGGTTATTGCGCACCTCCGTCCGTTCACAGCCGAAGAGACGGCGCAGTATGTGGAGCATCGCCTTCAGGTGGCTGGGCATAAGGGCGACGACCCGGTGTTCACTCCTGCAGCCTTGCAGCTGATTGCTCAGCACAGCGAGGGGATTCCCAGAAACATTAACAACCTCTGCTTCAATGCGATGTCGATCGGTGCGGCACTGAAAAAGCGGGTCATCGACGTCGATATCATCCGAGAAGTCATTCGAGACCTCGACCTTGATCCACTCACCGAGCTGCCCAGTGAGACGCCGGTCCCAGCTGCGAACATGGTCGTCAGCCGGTCACAACCGAAGCCTCACCGGATTGTCCTGGGGTTTGCGAAGGCAGCGCTCGCCACTGTCATCCTCTTTGCGCTTTCGGGTTTAACCATACCAGCGCAACACAGCAACGTTGTCCTTGCGGACACAATTCGGCAGCCTTCGCAGCCAGCCGTTCATCCGACTGTCCGTCCCACGGTTGTGGCATCCGCGCCCGGTCAGGCCTCGCAGGTTGTCACCACCAAGAAACCCGCTGCTTCCACACCTGTCACCGCAACTGTCGCGCCCGCCACTCCTGCACTGGCGCCCCCACGGGTCAAATCAGATCAACAGGACCGCATCCTTGTACCGCCGGGCGTCACGCTTTACCAGATCTGTGCTGAGATTCTCAAAGCCTGCCACACCAAAGAGCTCAGCGAAATTCATCGCCTGAATCCATGGCTGGTCGACCCGAACCATCTTGAGTCCGGAAGAATGCTGCGATTGCCCTCTGCGCAGGATTTCGCCGACAGGGAAGCAACGAAAACGCTGGCTGGGATAAGCCAGAAGGTAGCAGGAAAATGAGCAAAAACTTTGAATTGATGCAGCAGTTGGCCAGTAACTCATGGTCGAGACGTTCTCAGGCGAGTGATCCGGTCTTTGCCGCTCAGGAAGATGCCACCGTCCCTTCTCGCGATCAGTGCTCGCTGGAAAACGAGGCTCTTCGGCTCGTGCAAAGGATCTTCCTGCCGCGCACCCCGAGTTCGCCGCGCGTGGTTGCCTTCGCCTCCGTCAATCACGGTGAAGGCTGCAGCAGTATCTGCGTGTCGGTTGCCGATGCACTCTCGCAGAATATTGACGGCTCTGTCTGCGTGGTTGAAGCGAACTTCCGCTCACCGGCCCTGCCGGGACTCTTCCGTACCACCAACCATCATGGATTGACCGATGCCTTGCTGAGCGTAGACCCGATCTGCTCCTTTGCCAAACCAATGACCAGTGACAAAAAGCTGTGGCTTCTGTCGGCTGGTCAGCTCAGCACCGATTCCGCCAATCTTCTCAGTTCCGATCGGCTCAAAGCGAGAGTCACGGAACTGCGCTCCGAGTTTGACTTCGTTCTCATCGATGCCCCTCCTCTGACGCAATATGGCGACGCACTCGCGCTCGGTCCGCTAACCGACGGTTTCATCCTGGTTCTTGACGCTGAGTCCACCCGCCGGGAATCGGCCCAGATGGTAACTGAGACACTGCGCACCGCCGAAATCCCGATTCTGGCCGCTGTCCTGAATAACCGCAGCTTCCCGATTCCAGAGAGACTCTATCACTGGCTCTGACCTGTCAGCCCACAGTTGCCCCATCCGCATTACTTTTTCGTCGCGCTCCAGGAAGCGAGTTTTTCAGGAAACTCCCTGAGTCAGGTCATCTATTCGCGAAGCTGACACCAACTGTGACAACCAGGTTCCTCCCAGATACCGGAGATAAGACTCGTGACTGACAACAGGCATCGCTTCCACCTCAGTGTTCTCAAGATCTTTGATCTGGTGACTGTTGTCTTCTCCTTTGGAATTTCGACGATCCTGATGGTCGAGGCTCAACACCGCCTCTCGCTCGCCAGCTTTCTATCGATGAGAACGAAGATTTCGAACTTCCTCATCTTCCTTTTGGCGCTGTCTTTGTATCATGCGTTCTTCCGCGTGTTCGGCCTTTATCGGTCGCGCCGTCTCTCGACGCGAAAGGCTGAGATCGTTGATGTCCTCAAAGTTGCTGCGGCCGGACTGGTGTGCCTGATCCTGATTGGCTGGGTCTTCACGATCCGCATGCTGACTCCCGAGTTTCTCCTTATCTTCTGGGGTATCAGTTCATCCGTGCTTTGTGGTTCGCGCCTCCTATTGCGAGCGTTCTTGGTCTATGCTCGGATGCGGGGCAGAAATCTTCGCTATCTCGTGATTCTGGGTACCAATCCCCGCGCCATCGAATTTGCTCGCCAAATTCTTGCCAGTCCGGAACGAGGCTATCGCCTGCTCGGCTTCGTCGATGACGACTGGCCTGGATTGGCCGAGTTCCATCAGAGCGGCTTTTCGGTCGTGTGTGACTATTCCGGACTGCCCGAATTCCTCCGACGCAATGTCGTCGATGAGGCCGTGATCTATCTGCCTTTCGCTACCTTCTTTCGCGATTGGTCCGGCGTGGCGAGCCTCTGCGAACACAACGGCATCATCGTGCGGCTCAACTCGGACACCTTGGGCTTCGATAAGGCTCGCTGGCGATCGGAGGAATTTGACGGCGGTCATTATATCGCGACTTATACCGGTGCCGGGGAAGGCTGGCCTCTGACTGCTAAGCGAAGCCTCGACATTGTTCTCTCCGCCGTGCTCCTGATCCTGCTTGCGCCGCTGCTTCTGGTGGTTGCTGCCGCCATCAAGATCACCTCTCCCGGGCCGATCCTGTTTTTGCAGGAACGCATCGGGCTCAACAAGCGCCGCTTCAAGATCCGCAAGTTCCGGACTATGGTTCCGAACGCGGAGAAGCTCATGGCTGGCCTCGAGAGCAAAAACGAGGCGTCCGGACCAGTCTTCAAGATCAGAAACGATCCCCGCATCACTCCTATTGGTGGGTTCCTTCGTCGCAGCAGCATCGATGAACTCCCCCAGTTGATCAACGTACTCAAGGGCGACATGAGCTTGGTTGGTCCGCGGCCACTGCCCATTCGCGACTATGAAGGCTTTAACGAGGACTGGCAGCGCCGCCGTTTCAGCGTGAAGCCTGGCATCACCTGCCTCTGGCAGGTCAACGGTCGCAGCGAAATATCCTTCGACCAGTGGATGCTCCTCGATCTCAAATACATGGACGAATGGTCACTCTGGCTCGATCTGAAGATTCTCGCAAAAACCGTCCCTGCTGTGGTTCGTGGCTCCGGTGCCGCATGACCAGTGCTAAGCGATCTAGTGATCGCCGTGGTGGTGTGACCGCTTTCGTGTACTGTCCTGGCGATGACGGGCTCAATGTGGCAACTCGATACGGGAGCCATCTCTGTTGACACGATATTCCCTAGTATTTGCGCTATTCCTTCTGTTCGCTGGAACAGACAAAAAGACGCAAAACGTCCGCCTCAGCGCACCGCCTTTGCCCGTGCCTGCCATTCTATTCGGCATGCACGTTGGTTATCCTGTGGATGGTCGTCCCTTCTCCTGGGCCGGAGACTACATTCCTTTTGGCTCCTTTCGCCTCTGGGACACCGTTGACGTCGGCTGGTCTTATATCCAGCGCGTCGCCCCGCAGAGCATCGAGAAGATTGAGCGCGCGCATGGCGTCGTCACCGTCATCACCAACGACGATCACGCGATGATCCCGCAGGCCACTGGCATCAGCGTCGAACTTCGCGGCGTCCTCGATCCCAGCTTCGACGGTCGTTTTGGGGTCACCTCTGTCCGCGGGCCCCGCTCCTTCACCTTCTCCCAGAGCGGTCCCGATGCCGCCAGCGATGGAGGCGTCGAGTTCGCCTCCGACTGGTCCGTCCTCGATGCTGCCATTGCCAAAGCGAAAGGTAAACAGATCCTCTATACCTTCGGCGCAGTGCCCATCTGGGCCACGAAATACCCCCCCGCCATTCCCATCGACTCCCTCGACCGCGACGGCACCCTCTACACCGTCACCACTAAAACCGCCCACGGTTTCCGTCTCAATACCGGAGATCCTCAGTGGGTACGGATCGCCGGCACTCCCGGTAACGTCCTCGACGGTATCTACGGCCTGAAATCTGTGCCCGATCCGAGGACTTTCACCTTCGAAGCCCCGGCGCGCTACCTGACCACAGAACTCCGCAGTGGAAAGGCGCAACTCTTCGACCGCGGCGGCGGCTCGGATTGGCGCATCGTCCCCGGCACCCACACGCCGTACAGTGCCGCCACCGCCGTTGAACCCGATCCGCAACTCTTCCGCGACTTCGTTGCCGAACTCGTCTCGCGGTACTGCGAGTGCACCCGCGACAGTCTTCCCGGCCTCCACATTGACGCTTACGAGATCTGGAACGAACCCAACGCCACCGGCGAACACGGCGGAGGCACCTTCTTCGTTCCGAATAGCGGCCGCACCGTCCTCGATTCCGCCGATGCTATGATCCCCTTGGCAAAAATCGTCGCCCACGTCGTCCGCCACATCGATCGAACCGCAACGGTGGTCTCACCCGCCGCCAGCGGTGACCGCACCTCTAATGGAATCCAGTGGCTGAATCGCTTCCTCGACGACGGTGGCGCCAGATACTTCGACATCCTTGGCTACCACTTCTATGTTGGGGACGCCCCTCCAGAAGCCATGCTCCCGGCTATTGCAGCCACCAAAGACGCGCTGGCCTCACATTACCTTAACCGTCCTATCTGGAATACCGAGATGGGCTGGGGCGGCAATCAGAACCCCTCCCCGAACCTAGGCCCAGGTTATCTCGCCGAAACATATATTCTTAGTTGGGCAGCCGGTGTTTCCCGGGTCTACTGGTATCAGTGGGATAACCAATGCTGGGTCAAGCTGCGCATGACAACAAGTGATGCTGATCCACCGCGTTGCGGCAACTCGCACCAGCTAACCGGGACAACAGACCTGGCGCGGGCTTACGGGATGATTGAGTCCTGGCTTGAGGGATCAAGGATTACATCCTGTTTCGTTGAGTCCGGCACTTGGGTCTGCGGGCTGCTTCGGCAAAACGGCGACCGAGAGCACATTCTGTGGCGATCGTCAGACACCGCAGCGTTCACCATCCCCCCCGGATGGCACGCAAAAAAGATCACCAATCTCGACGGAACCAGTGCTGACTTGGTCAGTTGGTCCATGCACATCGTACCCACGCCGGCTCTCATCCAATGATCTACCATCTTTTGACCGAGAATGAATGCTTCTCCGCCATTGAGGGCGGTGCGATTGCTCGCTGGGTAGCCAATGTACTCAGGCCACTTCAGGATAGGGTCGCGTGCGCGGCCGCGGACACGTCCTACAACTTCTCTGAACACAGGCTCAAACGAATACCATCTTTGATGACGCTCCGAAAATATTCGCGACTAGTGAGAGCGCTACCGGCTCCAGTATTAAAATACACGCTCCAGTCATCAGTCGAGGCACTCATATCTTGTTTGCGTCCAGGGGACGTTTTATGGATCCACAATAGGCCGGACTTCGCTTGGGCTCTCTTCGATCATGTACGCCGGGCCGGCGCGACAATTGTGTTGCACATGCACAATTCACACTTACTGCGTTGTACTTCGGATCAAATACAGGTACTAAATCGGCTCCCAATAGTTTTCTGCAGCTCTTATCTCTTAAAGGAAGCGAGTACACTGCGCGCCTGGGATAATCCTACTTGTAAGGTGATCTACAATGGGGCCTGCTGCCCTCCGAGGTCTGCTGGTGCCAACGACAGCGATCGTGAACCGACCGTAGTTTTCGCGGGTCGTCTGGTCCCCGAAAAGGGCGTTCACATCTTATTGGAAGCCATGAGCATCCTCGAACAAGAGAAGGTGCGAGTATCCTGCACCATCATCGGCGGCGCGTGGTTTGGATCCACGGGAAAGTCGCATTACATCACCTCCTTGCGTAGGACCGCACCAGCCAACGCACGTTTTGCTGGATACTTGACGGGCGATGCGTTAATCCGGGAAGTCGCCGCGGCAGATATTTTCTGCTGTCCCTCAGTCTGGCAAGAGCCGTTCCCCATGAGTAACTTGGAGGCTCTCGCGGTTGGTCTGCCCGTCGTTGCTTCGCGCGTGGGAGGTATCCCCGAGGGGCTCCAGTATGGCGGTGGAATCCTTGTTCCGCCCAACGATCCGGTCGCTCTTGCAGCGGCACTGCGGAGCCTCATCGTTGATATTGAATTGAGAACTCGCATGGGAAGCGAAGCTGTAAGGGCGCACCGAAATCATTTTTCGTGGGACAAGATTCGAAACGACTACAACGCTGTGTTGCAGGAGGTGAGGTAGTGAACCGAACTGCCGAGGGGCCTCTCGCTAGAAGTGCCGCGTGGCTCTTTGCAGGAAAAGGAACCTCGATTCTATGTCAAAGCATAACGTTTATCCTGGTCGGGAGGCTCTTAGGCAGCGCCGAGTACGGGCTCTACGTCGGGGTTTATGCATTTGTAGCCTTCCTGGGTCAATGGAGCACAGCGGGGTCTCAATTCGTACTGCTTCGTCATGTCAGTCAACGTCCGAGCGAAGTCGCACCATATTGGGGCAATATCCTCCTCCTTACTTTCTCGCTCGGGGGCGGTCTGGCTGTGGTAGGTCTGAGTGCCGGCCCTCACATCGTCCACTCCGGCTCTCGTTTCATGTTTTCGTGTATGGCCTTGAGTGAATGCGTTCTTGGCCCGCTGACAGTCGCGGCGGGCTCGGTGTTTCA
>Ga0210385_10002046_pt1 | contig 12220 bp, 11 predicted proteins | sample IncBWH26OmetaG_FD_160107 | JGI IMG/M metagenome (GOLD analysis project Ga0210385, IMG submission 160107) | Forest soil microbial communities from Barre Woods Harvard Forest LTER site, Petersham, Massachusetts, United States - Inc-BW-H-26-O ... | reverse complement strand
CAGGCAGCGCTCCTGCCCCTTCGTGATCACGACTCCCCCCGAGAGTTCGTCACGGTACTTGGCGGGCAGGAACAGCCGTCCCTTCTCGTCAAGCCGGGGCGCGTGAGTGCCGAGAAACATCCGGGCATCACCTCCACCCCCCAGCGAGCCGAGCTTCGATAGCTATCTCACTCCACCGCGCCCCACTGTACTCCACATTCCTCCACCAGGGCCAGTACAAACATCGTTGTCACGGAGATCGTCGCAGCAAAACCGCAGGTCAGAGCCGGTGGGGCAAAGTGGGGGAAGAAACAGCCCCCGAGCCCGGCGGGCGCAGTCCCCCGCCCCCGGCCGCACAAGCCGTGACAGGCGGGTCAGAAGATGCCCACGGGACCTGAGAGGCTCACCCTCCGGGAGTCTCGGATTTGGCCTCTTATTAGAAGGAAACTTGCGTAAAGGGAGAAAACGGAGGCTCTGTGAGGCTCGATTGGATAGGTTCCTGAGCGGGACGGACGTGCGGCGTGGCACATTCATGGCCGCAACGCATACTGTCAATAGACGATGACGCAGTCTCCGGCGCCGCAGTGGTCTTCCGGGGGATGACCCCGCACCTCCGGGGCAAGCCGGGCCTTTTCGAGGAGGGCTTTTTGGTACTCGACACGGGGCGCGGTAGCGGTGTGCCGAACAGCGCGCGGGCGCTCGATGAACTAGTCGGCACCGCGCGGCAGGTGGGCACGGCGATCGAGTCGGTCATTGACGGGAAGGCTGAGGCGGTCAGGCTCGCGCTGATCGTCCTGCTCGCCGAGGGGCACCTGCTCATCGAGGACGTGCCTGGCGTGGGCAAGACCATGCTCGCCAAGGCGCTCGCGCGGTCCATCGACGGCACGGTGCGGCGGATCCAGTTCACCCCCGACCTGCTGCCGAGCGACATCACCGGGGTCAGCGCCTACAACCAGGAGCGGCGCGAGTTCGAGTTCAAGCCCGGCCCGGTGTTCGCGAACATCGTCGTCGGCGACGAGATCAACCGGGCCTCACCCAAGACCCAGTCGGCGATGCTCGAGTGCATGGAAGAGCGGCACGTCACCGTCGACAGCACCACCCACCAGCTTGATCGGCCGTTCATGGTGATCGCGACGCAGAACCCCATCGAGATGGAGGGGACCTACCCGCTGCCGGAGGCGCAGCGCGACCGGTTCACCGCCAGGATCTCGATCGGGTACCCCACCCCGGCGGCCGAACTGGAGATGCTTGACACGCACGGGTCATCGTCACCGCTCGACCAGCTCAAGCCGGTCGCGACCGCGCTCGACATCCGGTCGCTCATCGAGGCCGTCCGCGGCGTGCTCGTCGCCGGGCAGGTGAAGGAGTACATCATCGCCCTGTGCGCAGCCACCAGGACCGCGCCCGAGCTGCGGCTCGGCGCGTCGCCGCGGGCCGCGCTGCACCTGCTGCGCGCGGCGCGGGCGCGCGCGGCGCTCGACGGGCGGGACTACGTCATTCCCGACGACATCCAGGCCCTCGCCGGCCCGGTGCTCGCGCACCGGCTGCTGCCGACCGCCGAGGCGCTCGTCGAGCGGAAGCTGCCTGAACAGGTGGTGTCCCGGCTCGTCGAGCAGACGCCGCTGCCGCGGCCCTGAGGGGCCTGGCTCATGCGGGGGCTGATCGGGGGGCTGACGGTCCGTGGCCGGTCGTTTGTCGCGGCCGGGGCGGCGGCGATCGCCTGCGGTCTGCTCATCTCCGAGCCCGACCTGGTCCGCATCGGGGCGCTGCTGCTCGCGCTGCCGTTGCTTTCCGCGTTCGGCGCCGGGCGGGCCAGGTACCGGCTGTCCTGCGTGCGGACGGTGTCACCGGCCCGGCTGCCCGCCGGGCAGACCGCGTCGCTGACCATCAGGCTCACCAACGTGTCCCGGCTGCGCACCGGGCTGCTGCTCGCCGAGGACACCGTCCCCTACGCGCTCGGGTCGCGTCCCAGGTTCATCTTCGAGGGGATCGGTGCGGGCGGCTCGCGCGCGTACACCTACCAGCTCGGGTCGGAGACCAGGGGCCGCTACACGATCGGGCCGCTGCGGGTGCGGGTGGCCGACTCGTTCGGGCTCGTGTCCATCACCCGGGCGTTCACCTCGACGTCGGTCCTCACGATCACGCCGCGGATCATCTCGCTGGCGCGGCCGCCGCTCGGCGGGTACTGGCTCGGCGACAGCGAACACGGGCGGCGGTCCATCGCCGCCTCCGGCGAGGACGACGTCGCGCCGCGCGCCTACCGCACCGGCGACAGCCTGCAGCGGGTGCACTGGCGCTCGACCGCGCGGTACGGCGAGCTGATGGTGCGCCGCGAGGAGCAGTACTGGCGGAACACGGCGTCGCTGTTCCTCGATACCAGGCGCTCCTCGTACTCCACGACGATGTTCGAGCTCGCCGTGACCGCGGCCGCGTCCATCGGGGTGCACCTGGCGGGCGAGGGGTTCGAGGCGCGGTTCGTGACCTCGGAGGGCGAGGTGCCGCGGCAGGGAGCGTTCCGTGACACCCTGCTCGACACCCTCGCGGTGCTGCGGCCGTCGCGGATTGCTTCCCTTGAGGTGGGCCTGCAGGCGCTCGGCACGGGGGGCGGCCAGCTCATCGCCGTGCTCGGGGACATCCCGCCGGCTCAGGCCAGGGAGCTCGCGGCGGCCAGGCGCGGCACCGCGCCAGGGGTGGCGCTGCTCCTCGCGGAGAGCGGTGCCGCCAACGTGACGTCGAGCGCGCAGGTCCTGGCGGGAGCCGGGTGGCGGGTCGCGGTCGTCCCTGACGCCGCGCGGCTGCCCGCGGCGTGGCAGGAGCTGTACCGGGGCAGTGCCGCGTCCGGGGCGCCTTCCGTGTGGTCGCCTCCCCCCGCGCCGCCGGCCGACGTTTCGCCCGCGGCCCCGACCGGAGAGGATTCGCATGGCTAGCCATCGCAGGACGGCGGCCGCGGCATTCGCGGTGATCCTCGCGTCCGTGTCGCTTTATCCCGTCTTCACCGGGGTGGTCTGGTTCTGGGCCGGCTGCGGCGCGGTCATCGTGGTGGCCCTGGCGGGCACGGTCTCCCGGCTGCGCCGCCTGCCCGTCGCCGTCGACCTGCTCATCGGCGTGGCCGCGCTGCTCCTCTACCTGAACTTCGCGTTCGCGAACTCAAGGTCGCTGCTGCACCTCCTGCCCACGCCCGGCTCGCTCGCCACGCTGTGGCACGTGGCGGGGCAAGGGTTCACCGAGGCGTCGAAGTACGCTCCCCCGGTGCCTGAACTGCGCGGCATGGTGCTGCTTGCCGCCGCCGGGATCGGGATCGCCGCCCTGCTCACCGACCTGATCGCGGTCCGGCTCGGCAGCGCTGCGCTGGCCGGGCTGCCGCTGCTGCTGCTGTTCACCGAGCCGTTCACGCTCAGCGTGTCGCGCGGCTTCCTCGGCACCACGGTCGCGTTCTGCGTCAGCGTCGCCGGGTACCTGGCGCTGCTGTCGAGCGAGGGCAAGGACCGGATCCGCGAGTGGGAGCACCCGAACCCTGCCGCCAACGACGAGCCGGACACGCGGACCCTGGCGGCCGCGGGGCGCCGGGTCGGGTTCGCATCGGTCGTGGTCGCGCTGTGCCTCCCCCTGTTCGTGCCCGGGCTGCACACCACCAGGCTGTTCGGCGGCGGCCAGCCCGGCATCGGCGGCTCGGTCGGCGGCGGGGGCGGCAGCGGCTCTGGCACCGGGAACGGCGTCGGGTTCCCCGACCCGAACATCCAGCTGTCGCAGCAGCTGACAAGCACGACCCCGTCGAACGTGCTCATCTACACGACAAGCGACACCACGCCCGATTACCTGCAGATCTACACGTTCGACCAGCTCACCGACAAGGGCTGGCGGCCGTTCAGCGAGCCCGAGTCGCTGGTCCCCGTCAGCCCGCGGCTGCCCGCGCCGCCTGGCCTCACGTCCACCTCGTCGGCGACCAGGGAGAGCACGACGATCACCCTCGCCAGCAATGTCGGGCAGGACTTTCTCAGCGCGCTGCCGGCGCCCTACCCGGCGACGACCGTCACGGCGAGCGGAACCCTGCTGGCGGACCGGTCCACGCTCATGCTGTTCGATTCGAACGTCTCTCTCGCCGGGCTGAAGTACACGGTCACCAGCCTCGCCGAGGCACCGCCGCAGCAATCGCTCGACGCGGCGCCGTCGCCGCCCGCCGACATCGCGGCGCATTACGTGTCGGTGCCGTCCTCGTACGACTCGCTGCGCAGCCTGGCGCAGTCCGTGGTGCGCGCCGCGGGCGCCAAGAACCAGTTCGCGGACGCCGTCGCGCTGCAGGACTGGCTGGGCGGCACCGGGTCGGGGTTCAGCTACACGCTGAAGGCGCCGTCGGTGGTCGACGCCGCCGGCCTCACGAACTTCCTCAAGGTCACCAAGAAGGGCTACTGCCAGCAGTTCTCCTTCGCCATGGCCGTGCTCGCCCGGCTGCTCGGCATCCCCTCGCGGGTTGCCTTCGGGTACACGCCTGGCACGCCGGTCAGCGGGGACACCTGGCTGGTCACCACCCATGACGCGCACGCCTGGCCCGAGCTTTACTTCCAGGGCTACGGGTGGCTGCGGTTCGAGCCGACGCCGACGGGCGTCAACGGGCAGGGCAACGCGTCCGCGCCCGGCTACTCGCAAGCGCCGGTCAACCCGCTGACGACGGGTCAGTCGCAGCCGGCGCTGACCGGCGGGCCTGGCGCGGTTCCGACCGGAAGCGCGGGCATTCCACAGAACCTGAGAAACCTGTTCGCCGAGCACGGCGGGGGCGATAGCGGCGCGCCGGTCATCGCCAAGGCCGACACGGTCAGCCCGTGGGAGATATTCGGGCTGGTCGTGGCAGGCCTGATCGTGGTCGCGGCGATCGCCCCCTGGTGCGCGCGGCGCGTGATCAGGCGACGGCGCTGGCGGCGCCTCGCGGCATCGAGGGTTCGTGCGGCCTCGGCGGCCGACCGCGTCCAGGCCAGGGACGTCGCCTGGGCGCACGCGGCCTGGGAAGAACTGAGGGACGACCTCACGGACTACGGCGCGAGCGCCCTGCCGAGCGAGTCACCGCGCGCGGTCGCGGCCAGGACCGGGACCGGGCTGAGCCTCGCCAACCCGGCGCGGGCGGCCCTCGGCCGCATCGTCATGGCCGAGGAGCGCGCCAGGTACGCGCCTGCGCCGGTCGACGGGTCAGGGCTGCGCGCGGACAGCGCCGCCGTGCGGCGGGCGATCGACGCGGCCGTGCCCCGCGCTGACCGCTGGCGGGCGCGGCTACTGCCCGCCTCCGTGCTCGGACCCGCGCTCGGGGCGATCGCATCGGCGGCCGACCTGTACCGGGGCTCCCGCGAGCCGAGGCGCGCGCATCAGTCACTCGACTGACGCGCGGCGGAACCTACCGGCGCGTCACTCCGGAGCGGACGGAAGCCCGCCAGGCGCTAGCGCTCCCCCTCTTGCCGCCTGCGCCAGCGTTCGTCAAGCCGCTCACCGAAGGTGCCGCGGGGCGCTCTACCGCGGCGCGAGCGGCGCGAGCGGCGCTTGCCCGCCGGCCCTCCCTGCGCGGCCCCAAGCGCGACGGTGGCCATCTGCCGCCAGCTGTTGAGCGCCCAGATGCCGCACAGCAGCAGGACGACAAACCCGGCGACCGCCAGGCCGATCACCGCGAGGACGATGCCAGCGGCGATCATGGCCGCGCCTAGAGCCAACCCAATCAGCGCCTCTGCCACCCGACGCTTGTAATGCACGCGGGGATCGCTGGAGCGCACTAGCCGGGCTAGCCTCCGATCCTCCCTGTAGAGCGCTTGCTCGATCTGCTCGAGCTGGCGCTGCTCATGCTCAGAGAGCGGCACGACGCCTCCCATGAAACCCGGGGGGTGGGGTGACTTTCACCTCACGTAGACACCCGGTTCATTTCCCAGATTACGCGGCAGATCACGCAGGTTGGAAGGGGCCTCAGGTTGGCTGTCTTGAGAACCCCGCTGAGCAGGATCTTGAGAAGTTCCAAAGAGTGCCGCCGGCCGCACCGCGTCGGTCCCGAACCGCCTGGCGATCCGGTCCACAGCCTGCTCCGCTTCCCGCCAGCCCGCGGGGCGATCGCCGAACGCCAGCTGCCTCGCGGCGCCCGTGGCCGGGCGCAAGCCGGCCGCGCGGACGCCCACGAGCCGCAGCCGTGCCCTGGCATCGAGCCCTGAGCCCTCGTAGAGGGCGCAGGCGGCCGTGTAGATCTCCCTGGCCACGTCGGTCGGCTCACCGAGCGTCCTCGATCGCGTGATGGTCTTGAAGCTGGCGAGCCTGAGCTTCACGGTCACCGTCCGCGCGACGCACCCGGCGGCGCGCAGCGCCTGCGCGGTCCGGCCGGACAGCCGCAGCAGCTCCTTCTTGATGACTTCCGGGTCATCGACGTCCGTGGGGAAGGTCTCCTCGGCGCCAACGCTCTTCTCCTCCCGCCGCGGGATGACTTGCCGCTCATCCCTGCCCCAGGCCAGCGCGTGCAGGTGCGCTCCCGCCACGCCGAGCTCGCGCCGCAGCGTGGCCTCGGGGACGTGCGCGATGTCGCCCACCGTTCGCAGGCCAAGCCGGGCAAGGACCTCCTCGGCCCGGTCCCCGACGCCCCACAGCGCGCTCACCGGGAGCGGGTGCAGGAAGTCGAGCAGTCCATCCTGCCTGACCACGAGGAGGCCGTCCGGCTTGCAGCGCGCCGAGGCGATCTTGGCGACGAACTTGACCGGCGCCACCCCGACCGAGCAGGTGATGGACTGCTGCTCGCGGACCTGCCGCCTGATCAGCTCAGCGATGGCCCTCGGCGAGCCAAGCCTGCGCTGCGCGCCGGACACGTCGAGGAACGCCTCGTCGAGTGAGAGCGGCTCCACTTCCGGGGTGACGGCGCGGAAGACGGCCATGACCTCTTTGGACACCGCGGCGTACAGCCGGTGCCGTGGCGGCAGGAAGACCGCCTGCGGGCACAGCCGCCGCGCCCGGCCCACGGGCATGGCGCTCTTGACACCGAATGCCCGCGCCTCGTAGGTCGCCGACAGCACCACCCCGCGCGCGCCGAGGCCGCCGACCACGACGGGCTTGCCCCGCAGGCCGGGCTGGTCACGGAGTTCCACGCTCGCGTAGAAGGCGTCCATGTCCACGTGCAGGATGTGACACCCGGTGTCGTCAGGCTCGTCGAGTGGCACTCAACGGTAACCAAGCACATGAAGGCGGGTGGCGATGTCCCGCAGCGGCGGGCAGGTGGCCGCGGCGTCCTCAAGCTCCCGCAGCGCCTCGACGGCCGCCTGGTCCGCGCCCGCGCCGGGCAGCAGGCTGGAGAAGATCCGGATGCCGTGCGCGTCGCCGACCCGCAGTCCCGCGCCCTCGATCAGCGCGGTCAGCTCGGGCAGGGTGAACCGCCGGGTCAGCGACGGCGCCCGGCCCGCGCTTGGCGACACTGTGCCTGGCGACCCTGGGCCAGACGCGGCCCTGCCCGGCAGCATGGCCAGCGCCTCGGCGTACTTGCCCGTGAGCGCCCGCTGCAGCACCGCCGCGACGGTGTTGGCGGCCAGCACGCTGACCGTGCCGCCCGGCCGAAGCACGCGGGCGATCGCCGCGAGCGCGGCGTCCGGCGAGTCCACGTACTCCAGCACGTTGTGGCAGATCACCAGGTCCGCGCCAGTTCGATCGGCACTGGCGCCGGCGGTACCTGGCTCGCCCACCAGCGCGGGCAGGTCGACGGCCTCCCCCTGGACCTCGGTGAGCGTGACCCCCCTCTCGGCGGCCCGCCAGCCGGCGGCGGCGAGGGCATCGGGGCTGGGGTCAACCACGGTCACCCGGTGGCCCCGGCTGGCGATGCTGACCGCGAACCCGCCCGTCCCCGCGCCCACGTCCACGATGTCGAGGGCGGCCCGGCCCGACTGCGCGACCCGGGCCGCGATGACATCCGCCAGGACGTCCCAGACCAGCGACGATCGCGACCCGTCGCGGTTACGCCCCGTGCCCGTGTGTTCAGCATCCGGGTGCTCAGTGTCGGGACCGCGCATGCCGGGCACGGCTCTCGCGGGAACCTCTGCGGTCACTCTTAACCACTCCCTTGTGAACCTTGCTATTTTTCGACGCTGTCGACCTGGAGCAACCCTGGAGGCCTAAAAGAGCAAGGTTCAAGCTTGACGGCGCAGTTTCACTGTAGTGGTGACGGCCGGGCCGTGCGCCGCGCGCCAGGGAGCAAGCCCTGGTTACCTTACGCATTTATTACGTTACCAATTGTCGATAAAGCGGGTGAACCAGGGACTTCCAGGTCCCGTTCTTATGACTGTGGAGACCTCTTCAGGCAGTTTCGCCAACCGGGCGAAAGCGACACGCCGCGGTAAGCGAATGACGCCACGTGAAGCATCCAGTCCACGTATGCTCAACCGCATGCCTGCAGCGACCGAGCACCTTGAGCTCCCCCACCCGCGGCGCCTGCTCTGCTCGTCGGCGTGGAGCATGGCAGAGTCTGTCGGGCTGCCGTTCGGTACCTACGTCGTGGTCACCGACCTGGTCAGCCCCGACGCGGGGCTGCTGGCCGGGACGGCGGTGGTATGGCTGCTGATCGCGCTGCGCAAGATCCTTACCGGGTCGGTTACCTCGCTGCTGACGATCTCCGCGCTGGTGCTCACCGTGCAGACCGCGGTCGCGGTCAGCACCGGCTTCCTCTGGATGTTCCAGCTTCAGTTCCCGCTCGGGAACCTGGCGATGTGCGTCATGTTCGCGCGCACCGCGCCGACCCGCAAGCCGCTGGTCGCGCAGCTCGCCGCGGAAGTGGTGGCGATCAAGCAGCCGCACCCCGGGCTGCACCGTTTCTTCCAGGGCGCGACCTGGCTCTGGGCGGGCCTGTTCCTCCTGCTCACGCTCGGGCTCGCGGTCATGATGGTCACCGAGCCGTTCAAGCTCTTCATGCTGCTCTCGACGCTGGTGACGGTGGCGCTGACGGTGGTCGGCGCCGGGATCTGCGCCCTGTGGTTCTTCGCCGTCATCCGCCGCCTCGGCCTGCGGCTGCGCTTCAGCGCCGCCTAGTTTCCCCGCGTTAATGCCGAGAGCCCGGCCCCGATGGGGCCGGGCTCTCGGCATTAACGACAATCGCCCACGAGCGAGGCTGCCTGCGCTATGAGTGCGGGTGCGGCTCCGGGGTGGCGGCCGGCTGCTCGTCCTCGTCCGCGTACGGGTCGGCCTCGTCCTCGCCGTCCTCGTCCTCGTCCTCGTCGCCGGAGAAGGCGGAGGCCTCGGGGTCGAGGGAAAGGGTTGGCTTCTCCGTCTTGATCCGCGCGAGGACGCCGTTCACGAACGACGCCGAGTTGTCCGTGGACAGGTCCTGCGCCAGGGCGACCGCCTCGCTGATGGCCACGCCGTCCGGCACGCCGTCGGCCCAGAGCAGCTCGTAGACGCCGATCCGGAGGATGTTCCGGTCGACGGCGGGCATCCGCTCCAGGGTCCAGTCGACCAGGTTCCAGGAGATCAGCTCGTCGATGCGCTCGCTGTGCGTCGCCACGCCGCGGACGAGCTCGGCCGCGTACGGCTGAACCGGCACGTCACCAACCGACTGGCGCTCGCTCCGCAGCTGAAGCGTGGGCAGGCCGCGCAGCTCGGCCTCGAACAGGATGTCGAGCGCCCGCTTGCGTGCCTTGCTGCGAGCGGCCACTCAGGCCCGGCCGAGGTAAGCGCCGGAGCGGGTATCGACTTTGACCTTCTCGCCGGTGGTGATGAACAGCGGGACCTGGATCGTCGCGCCGGTCTCCAGCGTCGCCGGCTTGGTGCCGCCGGTCGAGCGGTCGCCCTGCAGGCCCGGGTCGGTCTGGGCGATGACCAGCTCGACCGCGGCGGGCATGTCCACGTACAGCGGGGTGCCGTCGTTGAACGCGATCGTGACCGTCTGCTCTTCCAGCAGGTAGTTCGCCGCGTCGCCGACCACCGCCGCGGGGATGCGCGGCTGGTCGTAGTCGGACAGGTCCATGAAGACGAAGTCGTCGCCCTCGCGGTACAGGTACTGCATGTCGCGCTTGTCGACGTTCGCCACGTCCACCTTGATGCCGGCGTTGAACGTCTTGTCGACGACCTTCCCCGACATCACGTTCTTCAGCTTGGTACGCACGAAAGCCGGGCCCTTACCCGGCTTGACGTGCTGGAACTCCACGACGTTCCATAGCTGTCCCTCTAGGTTCAGCGTCATGCCGTTCTTCAGGTCATTGGTGCTTGCCACGCGTCGTCTCCAATTACAGGACCAGCAGTTCCCTGGTGGTAGAAGTCAGGAATCGGGCTCGGTCGCCCGCCGTCACGACCAGTACGTCCTCGATACGGACGCCGCCCATTCCTGGCAGGTAGACACCAGGCTCGACGGTGACAGGAACCCGGTCCGTCAGTTTACCCGTTCTCCCGTACCCCAGCATCGGCGCCTCGTGGATCTCCAGGCCGACGCCGTGCCCGAGGCCGTGCTGGAAGTGCGCGGCGTGCCCGGCGGCCTCGATCACGTCGCGGGCGGCGGCGTCCACCGCGCCCGCCTCCACGCCGTCCTCAAGGACCGCGATGCCGACCTCCTGGGCGAGGGCCACCAGGTCATAGAGGTCTCGCTGCCAGTCGTCGACGGAGCCGATCGCCACCGTCCTCGTCATGTCCGCGTGGTAGCCGTCGTGCAGCGCGCCGAAGTCCATCGTCACCAGGTCACCGCGCTCAAGTTCCCTGCCGGTCGGCGCGTGATGCGGGATCGCGCCGTTCGGTCCTGACGCGACGATGGTGTCGAACGCGGGACGTTCGGCGCCGAGCAGCGTCATGGCGTGGTCGAGGAGAGTCGCCACCGTCCGTTCGGACATTCCCTGGTGGATCTGGGGCAGGACCTCGGCCAGGGCCGCGTCGCTCAGCCGGCAGGCGACCGCGATCTTCTCCAGTTCCTCTGCGTCTTTGACCAGGCGGAGAGACTCGATCTTCCTTCCGAACGGGAGCGTGGCCACGCCCTCCGCTCTGGCGACGAGCTCGCCGTGCCGCTCGACGGTCATCTCGTGCGCCTCGAAGGCGAGCCGCCGGATGCCGCGGCGGGATGCCTCCGTGGCCAGCTTCTCCTCGATGAACCGTTCCTCAAGGAGGCCAAGGTCGGCGGCGTCGCGGCGCGCCGCGCCGGCGTAGCGGGAATCGGTGGCCAGGATCGCGTCGCCGCCTTCGGCCGGGAGCAGCAGGGCGGCGTTGGAGCTGGCCAGGCCGGTGAGGTACCGGACGTTCGGCCTGGCGGTGATGAGGGCGGCGTCCGCCCCTGACTCGCGGATGAGCTCCTGGGCGCGGGCCCGGCGGGCGGCGTGGATTTCCGGCATGCCCCGACTGTAGTCGCGTGCGATGGGGCCATCGAGGTATACGATGTTCTGCTGAGCCAAGAGAGGCGGATATGCCGGAACTGCCCCCCGAGATCGACACGTCGCGGCCGCACTCGGCCCGCGTGTACGACTACATGATCGGCGGGAAGAACAACTTCGCCGCCGACCGCGAGACCGCCGCGCAGGTGCTGAGGCACTCGCCCAACGCGCATACCGCGGCCCGCGAGAACAGGGCGTTCCTCGGCCGGGCGGTGCGGTTCCTGACGGCCGAGGCCGGGATCAGGCAGTTCCTCGACATCGGCACCGGCCTGCCCACCACGAACAGCGTGCACGAGGTGGCCCAGTCGATCGACCCGACCTGCCGGGTCGTCTACTGCGACAACGACCCCTTGGTCCTCGCCCACGCGCGCGCCCTGCTCACCTCTTCCCGGGAGGGACGGACGGCGTACATCCAGTCCGACGCGCGTGCTCCCGAGGCGATCCTGTCGAACCAAGACGTCCGCGACGTGCTGGACTTCGACCAGCCGATCGCGCTCATGCTCGTTGCGCTCCTGCACGGGATCGCGGACGAGGACAAGCCCGCGGAGATCGTCGCGACCCTGGTCGACGCGCTGCCGTCCGGGTCGTACCTGGTCGCGTCGCACCTCACGATGGAGCACGACACCCACCCTGGCGCGAGCCAGCGGGTACTGCAGGGCGCCGGGGTCCCCATGCAAAAGCGCGCCTCCGACGATTTCGCCCGCCTCGCGTTCACCGGCCTCGAGCTCGTGCCGCCGGGCGTGGTCCTCGTCTCCGAGTGGCGGCGGGCGGGCTCGGGCCCGCACCCGTCCCCGGCCGAGGTTAACTGCTACGGCGGGGTCGCCCGCAAGCGGTAATAGCCCCGCTCGGATTCCTCCGCTGAGGCCTTCACGCGCGCGGATGTCCCGTGCGGCGCGGTATTTCTG
>Ga0210385_10002044_pt1 | contig 12229 bp, 11 predicted proteins | sample IncBWH26OmetaG_FD_160107 | JGI IMG/M metagenome (GOLD analysis project Ga0210385, IMG submission 160107) | Forest soil microbial communities from Barre Woods Harvard Forest LTER site, Petersham, Massachusetts, United States - Inc-BW-H-26-O ... | reverse complement strand
GATAGCCAGCAACATGATGGAAGCGGCCGACAATCATGTGGAGTTCACGACAGGAAGCAACCCCATCCATCACGTGATCTACATCATCCGCGAGAACCGGACATACGATCAGATACTCGGTGATCTGGGCGTGGGCGACGGCGATCCATCCCTGACCATGTATGGGAAGGACGTTACGCCGAACGTGCACAAGCTGGCGCTGCAGTTCGGCGTGCTGGACAACTTCTACGACTCGGGCGAAGTTTCTGGCGATGGGCACATGTGGTCGACGGCGGGGATCACCAGCGACTACAACGAGCGCAACTGGCAGCAGGCTTATCGCGGGGACGAACGCACCTATGACTTTGAGGGAGTCGTTCAAAACGGTTATCCGATGGAGGAGAAGATATCCGACATCAATGAGCCGGAAAGCGGCTACCTGTGGACCGATCTGCGGCGTCAGGGCAGGACGCTGTACCACTTCGGCGAGTATGTCTCGACGAAGTTCTGCGACGATTCGGGCGAGGCTCCGAAGCAGAAATCTCCGCTCGAAGGCACACCCGAGCCGACGCAGTTATGCGAGCACCCATTTATCGCGCATGGCGAGCAGATTCCGGCCAACTATGGCGGAGGAGACAGCCCCTATCCGTGGAAGATTCCGCTGATTTATCGCAACGTAGCTACGAAGCCTGAGCTTGAAGGACACTTCGACGCTGCCTATCCGGACTTCAATCTCCGTTTTCCGGATCAGCTGCGCGTCAACGAATTTCTCACCCACTTCAATGTATGGGTCAACGATCGGATGCAGGGCCGCGACACCATGCCGTCCTTCGTGATGCTGCGCCTGCCCAACGACCACACTGCGGGCACGCGCCCGTTATCGCCGACACCGAAGGCCTCCGTCGCCGATAACGATCTCGCTGTCGGACGCGCCGTCGATGCGGTCTCGAACAGCCCTTACTGGGATGACACGGTATTCTTCATCCTCGAAGACGACGCGCAGGATGGAGCGGACCACGTCGATGCGCATCGTTCGGTGGCGTTGGTGATCAGCAAGTACTCGCCGCGGCAGGCGAAGCCGCTGGTCGATCACAACTTCTACACCACGGTCAGCGTGCTGCGCACCATGGAGGATCTGCTCGGCATTCCTCCCATGAACAACAACGACGCGTTTGCGCCGCTTATCACGCCCTTGTTCACAGGGGCAGGGGATCAGCCGGGCTTTACCGCCGACTATTCAAACCAGGCGAACAATCTTATTTACACGGCGAACAGCGGGAAGGCTCCGGGGGCAAAGGAGTCCAGCCGCATGGACTTCACCCACGAAGACCGCGCGGATGCGCGCAAGCTCAACGTCATCCTGTGGAAGGATGCGATGGGGAATAAGCCGGTCCCGTGGATGATCCTGCATCCGCACAGCGTTCATAAGGACGATGACGACGACTGAGCCGGTGGGTACCCCTCCCCCATTTGGGCGAATAGAAGACGTAATTAATATGTATTATTGGAGTTAAGCTATAGGTCGCCTCTATCTACCTTGTAATCATCGTCTTACCCACTCTTACATGATTCTAAACGGGTTACAGGACATTATTGCACTTATTTCAGGGCTTACTCTATGCTTGACGGTGTAACTCATTCATTTCGTTAATTTTGCGTACTTTTCGCAGATTCTAGGTGAGTTATGGGACGGTCTTCTGTATCAAAATGGGAAGCCCCGACACAACGATGGCTGCCGGGCGCTTTCTGATCTCTATTTTTATTGTATCGATTCCAGGGAAATAGTCGGCCAACTAAATGCGCCTCCTCTCCATCGTGGATACCAGGAGGAGGCGCGGCCCGATGCTATGCCCACCGCCATTGCTACGAGCTTGATTGATCATCCTCGGGTGCGGGTCTGAACAGAGATGTGCCGCCGGCGATGATCGTAAAGAAGAGCAGTGTCCATAGCACTTCGTGAACGGCACCCACTATCGCAGGGGCGGGAACACCGACCGTCCTGTTACCGGCGCCGGTCCGCGCATGCAGCCGCAGGGATAGTGCGGTCGATGCGGTGACTATACCACCCATGCAGCCGAGAACTCTCATAAGGTTGACCAGACCCCCGGCAACTCCGGTTCGACCAGCGGGAGCAGCGGCGATCGTGGCCGAATTGTTCGGCGCGATATAGATGCCGAGCCCAATGCCGAACAAGCTGAGCGCTGCCATACCGGTGATATCGTGCTGCATCCTGATCAGACTGAGCGATAGGATCACAATTGCGGCGCTACAGAGGATCATTCCGGCGGTGGTCAACAGTCTCGGCCCAAAACGCTCGTACAGTTTGCCGCCTATCGGCGCTACCAAACCGAGACTGATCGGGACGACAGCCAGGTGAAGTCCCGCAGAGATGGCCGAATCGCCAAAACCGCGCATGAAGGCGAATGACATCAGGAAGAACATCGCATAGAGAAGCGCATAGGACAGGTTGACTCCGATGACACCCCCGAGAAAGGCCGGTACGCCAAAGAGGTGTAGGTCGATCAACGGAGATGTCTGCCGAAGCTCCCGCCACGCGAAGCACGCCAGCAGGATGGCGGATAGAAGTGCGATCAAAGCGGTCGATCCAGGCTACCAGGTCTGAAACTCGCTAAACAGAATGACAACCGATCCCAAGGCAGGGGTAAGCAGTACCGCGCCCCACAAGTCGAATCGCTTGTTGGAATCCGATTCAGCCGTTTGCGGCAATACGAGCCAACCGAGGATGATTCCGGCGAGGCCAAACGGTATCGAGACCCAGAAGACCCAGCGCCAACCAAGGGTGCTGAGCAAAAGTCCGCCGACTACAGGTCCCACGCTGACGCCGACAGCCTGCGCGGTGGCAAATAACCCCATTGCGCGGCCTCGCCGGTGCGGTCCGGCGGCTTTCGCCAGAATGGTAAGGCTGTTGGCTCCGAGCAAGCCGCCGCCAACACCCTGTAAGAGACGGAAAGCGATGAGAAGCCTGACATCCAAGGCCAGGCCGCACAGCAGGCTGGCTGCGGTGAAAAGAGCATATCCGGCGATATAGAGGAGTTTCCGCCCGAACATCTCGGACATGCGGGCGAATATCGGCAAGGTGGCTGCGTAGGCCAGCAGATAAGCGGTCGCGACCCAGCTTACGGTCGGTAAGGTAGCGTGGAAGTATTCCTCGAGAGCGGGCAGGGTGAGTTGGACTATGCTGGCATCGACCTGCCCGATGAAGGCGCCAATGCAAGGTATGCACACTACGAGCCAGGGATAGAAGGAAAGCTTCTCGACTGACTTCAGAGGCGCAGGCTCTCGGGCTGCAGAGAGTGAGTTGTTCAAGAGGGCTCCTGGTGAATGTCACCGACTGATTATGAGAAGCCAGCATATCGGTCGTCGGGCATAGTGTCACCGAGTAAATCACGATGGCGAGGTTCCAGACATGTACCTGCAAAGACGATCGGTAATAGCTTTACTTATCTTTGTGCCGCTCCTGTCGGTTTGCGCAGCTTCGCTGGCAAGGGCGCAATCGTGCGGCACGACTGGCCTGGCGGTGCAGGTGCTCGGCTCCGGCGGGCCGGAGATGCAGGATAAGCGCGCGTCGACCAGCTATCTGATATGGGAGAACGGCAACGCGCGCGTGATCGTCGACGCAGGCGGAGGCAGCGCGCTGCGGTTTGGGGAGAGTGGAGCACAGATGTCCACGGTGGACGTGTTTCTGTTCAGCCATTTTCATGTCGATCACAGCGGCGATTTCCCGGCTTTGATCTTTTCTTCGTGGTTTGAAGACCGGAAGCGTCCGCTCCCCTTGTATGGGCCTTCGGGGAACAAGTACATGCCTTCGACCACGGAATTTGTGAGCGAGCTTTTCAGCGAGCCGCATGGAGCGTGGCGCTATCTCAGCGAATTAGTCGAGCCGGCCGCCGAAGGAAACTACGTTTTGCAGCCGCACAATGTTGCGGAGACCTCGACGCCGGTACTCGTGTTGCGCAACGCCGATATGGCGCTGTACGCAGTGAGCGTCGTTCATGGCGCGTTTCCCGCGCTGGCATGGCGAGTGGAAATTGGCGGCAAGCGGATCGTCTTCAGCGGAGACACGAACGGAGACGGAGATGGCCTGACTCAACTGGCGATGAATGCCGATCTATTCGTCGCGCATAACGCGGTGCCGGAGGGTGCTACGGGAGTGGAAAGACGGCTCCATATGCCGCCTTCAGTCATCGGCGCGACCGCCGGGAATGCTCATGTGAAGCAACTGGTGCTGTCTCATCGCATGTTACGGACTCTGGGAAAAGAGAAGGAAACCGAGGCCGAAATCAGGCGTCGATATTCGGGTCCGATCACATTTGCCAATGATCTCGATTGCTTTCCCGTGAAGTGAGCGACTGCGTATGGGCAGCATTCTCATAACCCGGAGTCACTGTTAGTTGATGTAAATCGCCAATGCGGTCATCGACTGACCTCAGTAAACCCAAGACGGCTTGCCGGTGAATCAATTGCTATTTAGCATCAACTGACATCAATCGATTTCTTGAGGGCATCCCAACATAAAGTTGGTGTCACTGGAGTTTTATGTCCAATATGCAAACTCTCGCTCCCGCTCAGAAGCTCGCCGCGACCAACAAGGCTCACTTCCCAAACGAAAGCGCGGAATATCGCAGGGCTCGCAATACGCTGCTCAGCGAGGAGATCGAACTGCGCCGCCAGATCGAGCGCGTGGCGGAGCAACGTCGTGCTCTACCCCTGGGTGGTGAGATTCCGCACGATTTCGAGCTTGTCTCCGAGACCGGCTTGACCCGCTTCTCCAGCCTTTTCGGCGATAGAAATACATTGATGGTTTACAGCATGATGTATGGTCCACAACGTAAATTGCCGTGTCCTGTCTGTACATCGTTTTTGACTGCCTTCAACGGGACCGCCATCAACCTGCGCGAGCGAGTCGCTATCGCCCTCACTGCGCGCTCGCCCATAGAGCGGCTGATCGAGTACAAAAAGCAACGCGGCTTTGCAAATCTTCCTCTTGTTTCAGACGTCTCCGGTGAGTACACGCGCATCTACGTTAGTCCCGAAGACGCCGATGTTCCCGGCTTTAGCGTGTTTAGCCGACGCGACGGAATTATTCGCCACTTCTACAGTGGAGAGATGAGCGGCGAGATGGCCGATCCGGGACAGGACCCGCGAGGCGCGCCAGACCTCGATCCTCTCTGGCTGATGCTGGACCTGACCCCGGATGGTCGCGGCTCAGACTGGTATCCGAAGCTTGATTACGCGCACAGATAGCCCAGGTTTCTCGTCGCCGTCCTGGCCGGGATTGGTGCGTCAAACCAGCGTGACTTTGCCACTGTCGAGGTCGTAGTATCCGCCGACGATTTTCAGTTTGCCTTCTTTCACCATAGGAGAGAGGACGGTAGAGGCCTCGCTCAGGAGCGTGGCCTGGATGGTTGCATTCTTCTTGGTGGTGGCGGCGAGGTCGGAACCTCCTTGGTCAACGGCGGGGCGCAGAGGAGGGAAGAGGGCACTGATCTGGCCGGGAACTTCCTTTCCAGCGATTGCGGCTTTGACGGCTCCGCAACCAGAGTGGCCGAGAACCATAATGACCTTGGTTCCGAGGACGGCGGCGCCGTATTCGAGGCTGGCGATGATCTCAGGCGTAGCGATGTTGCCGGCGACCCGGGTGACAAAGAGCTCCCCAATGCTCTGGTCGAAGATAATCTCTATGGGCACGCGGGAGTCGGCACAAGAGAGGAGGGCAGCGAACGGCTGCTGCTTCTCGACTGTGCGGTCGCGGAGGATCTGCTTGTCCTCATCGAAGCTGGTGAAACGTCCCTCGATGTAGCGCTGGTTGCCGTCGAGGAGCTCCTTCAGGGCCTGGTCTGGCGTGAGGTTGCTCTGGGCGAAGGCTGGAGCCGTGCTGAAAAAGCTCATCGAAGCTGTGCCGGTGAGGGTTGCGGCTGTTCCGGCAAGAGCTGAGCCGAGGAACTTACGCCGGGAAAAGTGAGACATGGGCAATTCTGTAGAGCCTTTCATTGGAGGCCTCCTTGCTGGATTCGAAGCGAAGCCATCATAACTGCGAGGCACTGAGTCTGTCGTGATGGCCGAATAAAATTCCGTGGCGGTTTGATTCTGCCTTAGACTGGGTCGCAACAACGGATACCAGGTCGAAACCACAAAAACAGGTATAGGGAGGCGAAGTGGCAACTGTGAGCGATCAGAGTGTTTTGGAGAAGCTGAAGGCAGGGGCGCGGAAGTTTCAGGTTGAGGTCCACGCCGGGAGTGCGGAGAAATACCAGCGAGCCGCGACGATACCACAGGCGCCGCACACACTGATCATCGCCTGCGCCGATTCCCGAGTGGATGTGGAGACGATCACAAGCTCGGGCCCCGGGGAACTTTTCGTTGCGCGGAATGTCGGCAATATGGTGCCGCCCTACAACGGAGTGCGTGGGGGCGTGAGCGCGGTCATCGAGTACGCGGTCACGGCGCTCAGGGTAAGGCATGCAGTAGTATGCGGGCACTCGGATTGCGGGGCAATGAAGGCTCTTCTGCATCCTGAGTTAACGGACAGGATGCCGACAGTGGCGACCTGGCTGCAACACGGGCACGCAGCGTTGATGGTGGCCGGCAGCGTGGCATCCAGGGATGATCGCCCGACCGAGGAACTACCGCGATTGACAGAAGAAAACGTGCTGATGCAGCTGGCGCACCTGAAGACCCATCCGAGCGTGGCGGGTGCGATGGCGCGTGGAGAGCTGACAATTTCCGGCTGGGTTTATGACATTGGCACAGGAGTGGTGCGGATCGCGGAGGATGGACAGCGGGAGTTTGTGCCGGTAACAGCTGGAGCCGAGGCCAAGGGATGATCGTTTCCAAGACGGCGCACGTGATCCTGATGATCCGGGATTTGACCTGGTCGTTGGTGTTCCTAGTGGGATGGGACATCCTGATCGTGTTTTGCGAAAAGGTCATGCACTGGAGCTGGGTGAGCTGGCCCAGTGTGCCGTTGGCTCTTTACGGGACGGCCATCGGAATCATAGTTGGGATCAGGAATGGCTCAGCATATGCGCGCTGGTGGGAGGGACGGACGCTGTGGGGCGCAATCGTGAATGAGAGCCGAACGTTCGCGCTGCAGGTGCTGGCGACAATGTCTCCGGAGACGGACGCTACCGCTAACGAGCAAGTGGAGATCGCGGGGTTGCAGCAGCGGTTGGTGTTGTATCAAGTGGCGTATGTTCATGCACTGCGTCAACAGCTCCGGGGGCTTGACCCGGTGCGAACGGTGGCTCACCTGATACCTGAAGAAGATCCGGCTGCGCTTGCTCGCGAGAAGAACTTGTCGCTGACGCTGCAACGCAAGATAGCTGCGATGTTGATGGTGGCTCGCCGGCGCAGCTGGCTGGATCAATGGGAGTGGCAGGCAATTGACCGGAGCATGGGCAACCTGATGGATGCGCAAGGTGGCGCAGAGAGAATCAAGAACACGCCTATGCCTAAGCAGTTCGAATTTTTACCGCAGTTCTTTGTGCTGATCTACTGCCTTATGTTGCCCGTGGGGGTGGTGGAGAGCCTGGGGTGGTTTACACCGCTGGGGTCGACCCTGGTTGGGTTCATGTTTCTGGCGCTGGACAAGGTCGGGAGGGACCTCGAGGATCCTTTCGACAACTCGATTCATGATGTGCCGATAACGGCGATCGCAACGACGATCGAGATCAATCTGAGGCAGATGCTTGGGGAGACGGAGTTGCCAGCGCAGGAGAAACCAATCGATGGGATCTTGTGGTGATGGAGTGGGGCACATCGAAAACGAAAAAGGCAGGCGCTGAGGCCTGCCCTTGTATCTGTCACCGAAGTTCACTTGGTTTTGCGCGGGACTTTGTAGGCAAGCGAGATGCCGATGATTTCGTTGGTGTCCCAGCCAGTGGGCAGGTTCACCGACTGTAGCAGGTAATACGGTCGGATAGAAAACGATGAAGAGATAGGGAATCGGACTCCGACCTGGAAGCGGTTCTGGGTGTAGGCGCTTCCGCCGTTGGCGAAGGGGTTGTTCCACGGAACGAGGAAGAACTCGTTGCTGACGACGATGGTCGGGCGCCACGTCGTGCGGAGCGGCAAGGTGTAATCGACACCGGGGCGGAAGCGGAGGCGCGCAGAAGCTTCGCGGTCGTCAGGAAATCGTCCTTCGATGAGGGTGCGCAGGTTGTAGCGCCATGGACCCCGCGACTTGCTCAAGGTGAGGTTGAGCTGCAGCCGATTTTCGTAGTTAATCTTGGGATTGCCGGGAAAGCGCTGATAGCGATAAATCGGTATTAACGTGAACCACGGCCGGAGACGGAAAGCGACGCCGCCCTGGACGAAATACTCGTAGAGGTTCGACGCACCCTCGTCGAATCTCTCGTGGAATTCGACATCCAGGGATTTGTTCGTTGTGAGGGGGGTCGAAATCCCCTGGTCAAGCCAGAGCCCGATCTGCTTCTCATCTTCGGGGTCTTCAGGCAGTGGCTGTTGCTGGGCTCTGACGGGAATGACGAGCACGCAATAGCACAGGATCGCAAGGCCCAAGGCTGTGCGCCGAATGGCTCTCCAGCGGATGTGAGAATCGTTGTTCATGCACGTTCCAGGCAAGTGTAACTACAATGCCCAGCGCCGTCACGATTCAAAAAACATAGATGTATTCAGGCAGCAAAAAGGGCAGGCGCTGAGACCTGCCCTTTGAGTGACCGGATTTGCTGAGGCTACTTCTTCGCAGGCTTGCTCTGCGACGTTGGGGTTCCGGAAAGCACCGAACGCTGATGCGAGACCTGCTTCTGCATCAGGATGGTAAGCCCGATGGAGGTAATCATGAACACGATAGCGCACCAGCTGGTTGTGCGCGTGAGCAGGTTGGCCGCCGAGCGGGGTCCGAAGGCTGTCTGGGAACCCTGGCCGCCAAAGGCTCCGGCGAGATCGGCGCTCTTGCCCTGCTGGAGAAGAATGACGGCGATCAGGAACAGGCAAACAATTACGTGAATCACGATAAACAGGTAGATCATACGGCTGCTTTTCTGAGCGGAATCCTCAAATAAATTGGCGGACAATTTGGTGCGGAAGGGGGGACTTGAACCCCCATGCCTCTCGGCGCCACCCCCTCAAGATGGTGTGTCTGCCATTTCACCACTTCCGCACTTGATGAGTGGTTGTCCATTGAAAGTATAGCAAAAAGAAGTGCGTGAGGGCCGGCCGGTCAGATCTGGCCTTCATGCACGGGAGTGTCCGCGGCTATTTTGCGTGAGCGACCCGGACTGCGGTCATTGTCGCCAGACTCTTTTTCATCGCTGAAAGACGTTCGCGGCCTGCCTTTGACCCTTCTACGACGCGCTCGATGCTTATAAGAAACTCGGGCAAGCCGATCTTTTTCCGAAAGTCCGCGAGGTATGGCTGAATCTTCGCGTATTGGAAGTACATTTCCTGGCAGGTGTTGTATACGAGCGTGGCGTCAAGAGCGCCGCTTTGCACAAATGCGGCGACCATGTCCCAGTATTCGTAGACCTGCAGAACAAAGCCGGTAAGCTTGCCGCCCGCGCTGACGATCTGGATGAAGTCTTCGGCCGACGCTGGCATGAATTCGCCTCCGACGTAGGAGCGTGCCTCCGCATGACGGTTTCGCGACGAAGTTCGTACAGATGGAGAATCAGTTCGGCCTGCTGTATCGGATCCATGGACTTTGCTTTCTTTTTCGCATTCATGATCTTCGGAGTCTCTCCTTCGTTGTCATGCAGGTGTTCGACAGATCTTCTATTGAGGGACTAGACGAGCGCAAACAGCGCAGGGATCAGAGCGTCATGCGGCGCAGACGCGGGAACAAATCGCTGGCAACCAGATGCAAGGCGACCCACAGCGTGAACCATTCAATGCCAAGCAGCGGCGTAAGCCAATGGAGCCATGCGAAGAATCCGGAGGTCCAGCCGAGCGCGATCACGGCGAGATTCACGGCAATGATACCTGCAGGCCGGAGAAGCGCATCGCGGCTGCGCGCGCCCGCGAAAAAATAGCTGCCGAGGTAATGAAAATAACTTGCGGCGGCTATATGGAAGACATAGACACCTACGCGAAAGGCGGGAGTCATATAGCGGCCGTAGGTTCCCCAGACGAGGCATTCGCCGAGCAGGAACAGAGCCAGCACTGTGAATCGCGCGTTCACCGACGACAGCGCCTTCCAGCCTCCCATTGCGAGGACGACGGCGGCCAGAGCAACCGTAACGGCGAGCAGGATCCACGAATGAGCGTCTACGTGACCAACGTTGAAGAGAACAAGACTGAGCCAGGTGAAAGCCAGCACGGGTTGATAGTAGGCGAGAGCGACGGCCGGCGCGTCCGGAGACTGGTTTGACTGGAAGACTCGCTCCGATTTGGCGAAATGCGCGATGAAATAGATCCAGACGAGCGCGCTGAACAATCCCACGCCGATGAGTGCACGCAGGCCGATAAGTTCGAGCAGTGTGAGTCCAACGAGCGCGTAGAAAATCGTGCTTCGCTCCGGCTGCTTTGCCAGCGTCCTTGCCTGACCGCGAAAGGCATAAAAGAAATGCGCCTGTCCCATCCAGGCGGTGAGCGCGTAGAGGTTGAGAATTTCGGGGGCCATCTGCCCTGCCCACATCCTATCCGGCGCGTGAGCGACGAGCGGCAGAGGAAAGGCGTAGCCGAGGCCCATCAATAGAAATGAAAGCCCGATCGAGAGCGCGGGACGACTGAGGAGGGGCGTGGGATTGCGGCTTACAGCCACGGTATTCATGGGCTGCGGCAAATCTATCAAAGAGAAGTGCGGGGTGTCGTCTAAAAATGGATATCGAGGTGAGCGAAGCTCTCGATCTCGAGCAAGCGCTGCCCGGGGGGTGCTGCCTCGATGGTATCGTGCTCGAGCACCCAGGTGTTCGGGTGATGGATGTAAACGGCGTGGAGTCCGGCGGCCAGTGCGGGATTGATATCCGAGCGGGGACTGTTGCCGATCATCCAGGTAGTGGTGCAGCTAAGGGAGTGACGCGAGCACACGCTCTGGTAAGCTTCGGGGGTTTTTTCGTGAGGGATTTCGACAGCCCTGAAGTACTCGCCAAGACCGGATCGCAACAGCTTGCTTGACTGCTCGTCGGGGTCACCTTTGGTCATGAGAATAAGGTGATGGCGCTCGGCGAGTTGCGGTAGTATTTCCTGAACGCCGGGGAGAAGCTCGATCTCCTGGTCGGTAATCGATTGTGCAAAGCTTACGATGCGCTCGTGCTTCTCCGCCGTAACGGGCTCGATTGATAGGCTCTCGAAGCAGGTGACGAGAGCGCGGCGGAAGCTCAAGACGCCGTATCCGTGCGCGCGGGTGTTTTCGCGCTCCACCTCATTGAATTTTTCGCGAACCTCTTCGTGGGTGTACTCGCGATGGTCCAGATACGAGATGAAGGCCGCGATGGCGCGTTCAAAGTAGATGTTATTTTCCCAGAGCGTGTCGTCGGCATCGATGAGCAGCGTTTGTCCGGGCGCAATTCTGGTTGATCCATTCAACATACTGGCTTGAGCGTAACAAAGAGTGCGGCGGATTCAAACTAGTTGGGTTCGTCGTCGTCATCCGGTTGTCCGGCGCTTGCGGGGGTCTTCTTCTTGTCGGAATCATCAGCCTTGGCGATCTTGATTGCCGCGAAGGACGGTTCGTCGTACCGGTAGAGCGAATTCATGAAGAATTTGTAGGCACCGTGAGATTGTGCGCGCCACTGTGGCTTGAATCCGTAGAGGAAAATATGTCCTTTGCCGTATGCGACTTCGACGGCGGCTGCCTGACCCTCGATCTTCTCCGGATGCAGCAGCACTCCGCTTTCCAGCGGATTGGTGCCTGCGGGATAAGTGGCCAGAATAGCGCCGGTGAAGCCGGGCCTGGGAGCGAAGGCCGGTCCACGCTCGAACATGACGATAGGATCGGCGGGAAGTCCGTAGAGAGCGGGGCGCGATGCGTCCTTTAACTCGATACGGAGCAGTGCGCCAGAGCAGAAGAATTCATCGCTCTTTGCTCCGGCGAGGATGTTGGTGACGGGCAGCCCGAAGAGGTCGATGAGCGACGAGGAAGTCTGATTGAAGGCGACGAGCGTGCCTCCCTGGCGCACGAACTCGCGGAGCGAGTTGACGCCGACGGTATCGATGCCGCCGGCGTATTCGCTGGGGACGAGACCAGGTTTGAAGCCGTCGGTGAGCTGGGTCTTAGACATGTCGGGAAGGATGACCGTATCGAAGCGAGCGCGAAGGTTGCCCGCCTTCA
>Ga0210385_10002042_pt1 | contig 12234 bp, 7 predicted proteins | sample IncBWH26OmetaG_FD_160107 | JGI IMG/M metagenome (GOLD analysis project Ga0210385, IMG submission 160107) | Forest soil microbial communities from Barre Woods Harvard Forest LTER site, Petersham, Massachusetts, United States - Inc-BW-H-26-O ... | reverse complement strand
AGCCGAGCTCATAGTCGGGTACGCGCCGACAGGCGCGGCCCCGACGAGCTCATACAAACGGGTACGGCGTGGCGCCGGCGCGTTTGGCCGACTGTCGAAATAGGACCCCCTCCGATTTCGCCATCCGGTGATCCCCTTCGGCCCGCTTGGCATTACGATTGCGTTCGGCCCCGCGCTCGCCGCAGCCGGCGCACCCCACCCCTTCTTCAGGAGGAATCGACCCCACCCATGCCCAGGACACGCCAGCAAAACGTCACCGCCGCGCAGTGGAGCGCCAATGGAGCCGCGCTCGGCTCCAGCGACCTGACCGTCCCGGATAACCAGGTCTTCGGGGCCAACGTCTTCTCCCCGGCGGTCCAGCGCCGGCGCCTGCCAAAGCATGTCTACAAGGCACTGCAGCGGACACTCGCGCGCGGCGAGGCGTTGGACACCTCACTCGCAGATGCGGTCGCACAGGCGATGAAGGAATGGGCGTTGGAGAAGGGCGCCACGCATTACACCCACTGGTTCCAGCCGCTGACGGGATCGACGGCCGAGAAGCACGACTCCTTCTACGGACCCGCCGGCGATGGCACGGCGATCGCGGAGTTCTCCGGTAAGGAGCTGATCCAGGGTGAGCCCGACGCCTCCTCGTTTCCGACCGGCGGCATCCGCGCGACGTTCGAGGCACGCGGCTACACCGCGTGGGACCCGACGAGTCCGGCGTTCATCCTCGAGAACCCCAACGGCGCGCTGCTGTGCATTCCGACCGCGTTCACGTCTTGGACGGGCGAGGCGCTCGACCACAAGATCCCGCTGCTGCGCTCGATGGACGCGCTTTCGGGCGTGGCGATCCGCGCGCTCGAGGAGCTAGGCGTGGACGATGCCGCACGCGTGTTCACGACGATCGGCTGCGAGCAGGAGTACTTCCTGATCGACGAGCAGTACTTCTTCGAGCGCCCTGATCTGCTGACGACCGGACGCACGCTGTTCGGCGCCAAGCCCCCCAAGGGACATGAGCTCGACGACCACTACTTCGGCTCAATCCCCGAGCGCATCCTCGCGTACATGCTCGAGGTGGAGCTCGAGTTGGCCAAGCTCGGCGTGCCGATCAAGACCCGTCACAACGAGGTCGCGCCGAACCAGTACGAGGTCGCACCGATCTTCGAGAACTCGAACGTCGGCGCCGACCATCAGATGATCACGATGCAGATCATGCAGAACACCGCGCGTCGCTACGGGCTCGTGTGCCTGCTGCACGAGAAGCCGTTCGCCGGCGTTAACGGCTCAGGCAAGCACAACAACTGGTCAATGGGCACCGACACCGGCCTGAACCTGCTCGACCCGGGCGACACGCCTGCGGAGAACCTGCAGTTCCTGTTCTTCTGCGCGGCCGTCATCCAGGCCGTCAACAAGCACCAGGCGCTGCTGCGCGCGTCGATCGCGAGCGCCGGCCAGGACCACCGGCTGGGCGCCAACGAGGCGCCGCCGGCGATCATCTCGATCTTCCTCGGCGCCGAGCTGGAGAAGGTCTTCGGCGCGATCGAGGCCGGCAAGGTGCAGCCCTCCAAGCCAGGTTCATTCCTCGGCCTGGGCACACCCGTGCTGCCGCCGCTGCCGCTGCACGGGGGCGACCGCAACCGTACGAGCCCGTTCGCGTTCACAGGCAACAAGTTCGAGTTCCGCGCGCTCGGCTCGAGCTCCTCGCCGGCGTTCCCCAACACGGTGCTCAACACGATCGTCGCCGAGTCCGTCGACGAGCTCACGGACAAGCTCAAGAGCGCGCTGAAAGCCTCCGGCGCAACGCTCGAGAAAGCTGTTACGAGCGTGGTCAAGGAGGTGTGGGCCGCCAACAATGAGATCGTGTTCGACGGCGACGGTTACTCCGAGGAGTGGCACAAGGAGGCCGAGAAGCGGGGGCTTGCGAACCTACGCACGACGCCCGACGCGCTGCCCTGGCTGATCGAGAAACAGACGGTCGCCGCATTCAAGAAGTACAAAGTGCTCTCCAAGCGCGAGCTCGAGTCGCGCTACGAGGTGTTCACCGAGCAGTACGTGATGACGATCAACATCGAGGCTGAGACAGAGGCCTCGATCGGCCGCACGATGCTGCTGCCGGCGGCGGTGCGCTACCTGAACGAACTCCAGCCGACCGGCCTCGAAGACCTCGTCGGCGAGCTCGAGCCACTGATCAAAGAGCTGCACTTCGCACAGCTCAAGCTCGAGGACGCGAACCTCGACGAAAACCACCCCGAGGGCTCCGCCCAGAAAGAGGCGGTCTACATGCGCGACACCGTCATCCCAGCGATGGAAGACGTACGCGATGTGGCCGACCGCCTGGAGAAGCTAGTCGCCGACGACCTCTGGCCGCTGCCGAAGTACTCGGAGATGCTTTTTATTAAGTAATCCTGGCGACCGTGGGCGCTGCGCGGTGCGGCGTCCTCGCTCACTGCGTCCTTGCTCCGCTTGACCCACGGCCGCCAGGGCGCGTGGCTAGCTAGTGTGATCAGAGCGCGGGGTGACTGACGGCCGGGGGGCCATACGCGGCCGCCAGTCACCCACCCTCGTCCTCAGACCAGGAACTGGCGCTGGCCGATCCGCTCGCGGTAGGTGCAGTCGAGCACCTGCGGGCAGCGTCGCAACCATCCGTAGTCATAGCCGGGTTGGACGCCGACGACGATCGCCAGCTCATAGTCTTCGGGGCCAAGGCCGGAGGCGTCGCGACGAGGGTCGGGGTCGACCCCTTCGATCTCTTCGCCGTCGACTCGTAGCACGGGCACGAGCGGGTCGTGGAAGTCCACGTGCGCGCCGTCGGCGAGCAGCCGCGAGATGATCTCGACGGCGGGCGCGTTGGCGCAGTCGGCGACGCCGGGCTTGTAGGCAGCTCCGACGACGATCACGCGTAGGTCGCGCATCTGGCGCCCGGATCGCTGCAGCAACTCGTGTGCCCGCATGGCCACGCGCGCCGGCCGACCGGCAACTGTGCGCAGCGCCTGCTCGGTGAGCGTCGCCGGGCGGCCGCGCTCACGCAGCGAGTGCAGCATGTAGTGGGGATCAACGCCGACGCTGTGCCCGCCGACTCCCGCCGACGGGTAGTGCGCCATGAAGCCGTACGGCTTGGTCGCGGCCGCGTCCGTGATCTCGATCGGATCGAGCGACTGTGTCCGGCAGGCGTCCGCCATCTCGAACGCGAAGGCAATGTTCACGGCCCGGAAACCGCTCTCGTACAGCTTGACCATCTCGGCGGCCGCCGGCGAGGAGACACGGTGCAGGCGCTCGGAGATCGGGCGCAGCAACTCCGCGGCGTGGGCAAAGCACGCCTCTGTCACGGCTCCGACCACGCGGGTTGTCTGTGACTGCTCGGACGAGACGCGCGCGCCCGGCTGCTCGCAGTCGGCGAGGCCAGGGTCGATGCGCTCGGGCGAGAACGCGATGAACACGTCCTCGCCGACACTCAATCCGAGCTCGGCGAGCGGCTCCGCGAGCAGATCGCGCGTGCTTCCCACATACGTGGTGGATGTGAGCACGAGCGTCTGGCCCACGTGCGCGTGCTGCACGACCGCCGCGCATGCACGCCTAAGCGCTTCGGTGTTCGGGCGCCCGTGCCGGTCGACCGAGTTCGGTACACAGATCAGCACCGCATCTGCCGCGCTGAGGGCCTCGTAGTTCTCGCTCAGGATGAAGTCCTCGTCGGGCAGACAAGCTCGGAGGTCCTCGGGGTAGTCGCCGCGCAGCTCGGTGCGCCCGCTGCGGATCTCGCTTAGACGAGCCGAGGAGCCGTCGATGCCCACGACCCGCATACCAGCGCGGCGCAGCGCGATCGCGCTCGGCAGCCCTACGTAGTCGAGACCGACGACCGCGACCAGCGCCTGAGCACCGCCGGCTTCGCGTGTAATCCGCGCGCCGCCCGCAACGTTCTCCCAGAGGGCCTCACCGCCGCGGGCGTGCGCGGTCTCCTCGATCCGATCCGTGACTGGTGCCTCAAGTAGAAACTGCGGTGTCATCGTTTTATCCCCCTACTCGCTTGGCCTTCGCGGGGGAGTTTGCACCCTCGAAAGACGCTCCCAAGAAATGTTCAACACTTGATCGAAGCTTTCGTCCCGACGGGCGTACACGCATGCCGGCCGCTTCGGGCAAGGGCCTGCCCGAAGGGGGACGGACGGCCGGTCGAGGGTCCGCCAGGCGATCACCGACCAACGCTTTGCGCGACGCTCAGCCAGTAAGCAGCGGCGATGACCAGAGCCTCTGATCCTCGCCGCCGAGGCGCCAGATGCCGACGGCCAGGCCGTGGGCACGCCCGATCTTCAACAGGGCGAGAACCGCGTGCGCGTCGAGGTACCACACCCGATGAGTGACGCCGTCGGCCGTGTAGGTGAAGGTCATCTCTTGCGAGGCGCTGTCGCGCGACGGCGTGGCGCCGAGCGAGCGAGCGAGCGCGGCGATCCCCGAGTACTCATATGCGGTCGCCTGACTCGCCGGCGTGCCTTCGGACCAGTCGAGCCCATACATCGGTGCGCCGAGGACGAAGCGCGAGGCATGCGGCAACGAGGCGATGTAGCGGGCGATCGCTTCGGCTTCGCCGAGCGGCGCGATCGGTCCCGGCGCGGAGCCAGCCCAGTGCGCGCCCCAGGCGAGCACGAACACCGAGTCGGCGGCGGCGCTGAGCGCGCGATAGTCGTAGAGCCCGGTTGCGATCGTCGGGCCTTCGCCGATGACGCCGTCGACGACAACCGATAGCCGCTTGCGATGCGCATGCAGCGTTCGCGCAAGCGCCGCGACGAACGTGCTCAGCGCTTCGCGGTCTTCGGCGCCGTCGTTCTCGAGGTCGAGATTGAGCCCTCCGTACAGCGGGTTCCGCGCGATCGCGCCCAGCCGTGCCAGCGTCGCTGAGCGTGTCTGCGAGTCGGTCAGGATCTGGTGCACGGTCGCTCCGTCCTGGCAGTTGAAGCGCGGCATCACCGTGATCCCGTGCGCGTGTGCGTAGTCGGTGATCGTCGGGATGTCGGCGCCGGCGATCTGTCCGCTGGGGATCTCGCAGTTGAAGTACGTCGGGTAGAGGACGCGGATCGCATGCGCGTGGGCCTTCAGGTCCACCAGCGAGTCGGGCGCGCTCGAGAGCAGGAACGCCTGCAGCGCCACGCGATGCCTGGCGCGAGCAGGGGCCGCGTGGGCGGGGGCAGCCGCAACGGCGGCGAGCGCCAGCGCGATCAGGTACGCCGCGATCGCACGAGCGCGGCGCGCGTGCAGGAGCGACACGCTTACCCTTCGCCGCCGAGCTCCGGCAGTTCCCAAATGCGTTGATCCTCGCTACCCAGGCGCCACAGGCCGATGCCCAGTCCAAGTGAGTCCGCGAGCGCTGCGCGCGCGCCGAGCGACTGCTGGTCGACATACCAGACTTCGTGGTGGACGCCTTCGCCATCGGTGTAGGCGAAGTGCGGGCTCTGCGCCGTCGCTTCCCATTCCGGCGTGATCCCGAACTCGCTCGCTAGCGCCGTGATCTGGTTGTACTCCAGTGGCGTGCCGGGATTCCCGGGACCGCCGCCGTTGGCCCAGTCGATCCCGTACAGCGGCATGCCGAGCACGAACTTGCTGCGGTTGGGCATCGAGGCCGTGTATTCGGCGACGCGCTTGAACCACCCGTATTCGTCGATCGACCCCGGAGCGGAGGTCGTCCAATGCAAGCCCCAGTCGAGCACAAACACGTAGTCTGAGGGACCGGACAGGGCCGCGTCGTCGTACATGGCGGCGCGCCCCGTTTGGATGTTGTAGTACTTCGCGGTGACGTCCGTGGAGAGCTTGTCGCCCTGGGCGTGGAGCCGTTCGGCCAGCAGCGTGATGAATTCTGTGAAGGGGTTTCGCTCGCTCGGCTGGGCGCCCTCGAAGTCGATCTGGATCCCCTGGTAGCCGTCGCTCGTGCACAGCGCGGCGAGCTCGCCGATCATCGCTTCCCTGGCGCGCGGTTCATTCAGGATCTGGTCCTCGTCGGTGACGTTCTGGCAGTTCAGGCGAGGCATCACGGCGATCTTGCGAGCCGCCGCCCAGTCGGTCTCGAGCGCGTCGTTGTTGCCTTGCACTTCGCCGCCTGGACCACATTCGAAGTAGGTCGGATAAACCACCCCGATCTGCTGATAGTGGGCCTCCAGGTCGAAGAAGCTCTGATCTTCAGAGGCAAGCAGGTAAGCCTGCACGTTGCCATGCGTAGGGGGTGGTTCGGCGGTGTGCACCGTAAGTGGTTCGGTGGGCTGGCTGATCGCCCCGAGCGAGTCCACGGCGGTGACGGTGATCTGATATTCGCTGGACGGTGCGAGGTCCTGCAGCGTCATTTCCGGCGTTGCTGTCTGGCCAACCGGGATCTCGTTGCGGAACACGCGATAGCCGATGATCGTGCCGCTCACGGCGGTGCTCGACGTCCAGCTGATGTGCGCCGATTGGCTCGTGACCTGGCTGGCTTGCACCGCGGTTGGCGGCGGCGGCGGCGTGTGCGTCGTGACCACCGTCAGTTCTGGCGAGGGCGCGCTCAGACCTCCATTGGAGTCCAGCGTTCGCACCGTGAACGTGTAGCGGCGCGCGGAGGCGAGCGCGACCGTGGCAATCTGACCGTGGATCACGCCTACCGCTTCTCCGTCCTTGTAGAGCATGTAGCCGACGAGCGTCGCGCCGTTGACACTGCCTTCGTTCCAGGAGAGCGTCGCCGAGGTGTCGCTGACGCTGACGGCCGCGAGCAGCGAGGGAGCGATGGGCGGGGCGTGTTCGGCCGTCTGGCTCATCGGCGCGGTGCCGGCGATCGCCAGGTGGGGCTGGGCGGCAATCACCAGCGTCGCGCTCGCGGGACCCACGTTGCCCCGGGTGTCGACCGCGGCGACGCTCACGCGGTGCGAGTGCGCGGGGCTCAGGCGCAACGCGAACGTCAGTCCACGCGTCTGCGCGACGACCGCGCCGTCACGCTCGACGCGGTACCCGGCGACGGGCGCGTCCCCGCGTGACGCGGCGCGCCAGTCGAGCGTCACGCCGCTCCCCGAATGGGCACCGATGCGCAGCCCCGCCACCCGCCCGGGCGCCCGAAACACTAGCGTCGTGCGCAGCATCGCCGAGCATGCTCCCGGACGGTTGGGGTAGCGCGTCTGAACTGTGTACGTGGTCGGGCGCCCGGGCGTGATCCTGAGGACGATCGAGCTGCTCGTCGTCTGGCCGACGGTGCGTCCGGAGCGCAGTACGCGGTAAATGATCCCGGCGCCGCCCGAACCGCGCGGAGCGCCCCAGGTCAACCGCGCATGCGTGCCACGGAGCCGATACACGCGCAGACCGTGGGCGACCCTGCCAACACACGCTGCCGCGGCGCCACGTGCTGAGCCCGAAGCGCTCCGTCGAGCGGACGCAGCAGTCCCCAGTGGTGCGCCCGGGGCGTCGGGTGCGGCAAGTACGCAGAGCGCCAGCAGCGCCAGCGTCAGCGCGAAGCGAGTCCGCTGTACGAGACCGCCCGTCATGGTGTGCGCCGCTCCTGGTCGCGGGAGGCGGGCCGTGGCGCTTGCAGGCGCTGCACCTCGGCTCGCGCCTCGCGCCAGAGCTTCTCCGGCGCACGCAGCAGCGCTGGCCCGAACAGGACTACCGGCAGGATCGACGCGGGCAGCAGCGCCTTCGCGAGCACGCGCTCCAGCAAGCTCATCGCGCCCCGGCCGTCGCCGGCCTGGTCCCCCACGCGGCCGTGCGACAGGTGGCGATCGCGTAGTAGGTCTGCCAGAGCATGATTCCCAGGTAAAAGAACACGAACAGCACGCCGTAGACCCACACGAGGCTGTACTCATCCTGGAAGAGGACGTAGTAGAGCGAGTAGACCATCGCCAGCGAGTAGATGCCGGCGAGGTAGACGAGCGGCAGCGTGCCACCGTGGGCGAGCGGCCCCCACACGATCGCGTGGATCGCCGCGACCGGCGCGATCAGCGGCAGGACGATGCTCAGGTAGGTGAACAGCGCGGCGACGGGATGCTTGCGCCAGATGAAGCGCGCCACCAGCAGCGACTCGCGCGTCCAGGAGCGCTTCCAGCGCGTCTGCTGGGTGACGAACGCGCGGAACTTCGCGGGTACGATCGTGTGCGAGACGGCGCGCTTCTCGTACACGATGCGCCAGTCGCGCAGCACGCAGTTGGTCAGCGAGCGGTCGTCGCCAAAGGTCGACTCGACACCGAGGAAGCGCTGGTTCTCCCACCACTCCATGCGCGGCAGGATCGCCTCGCGCCGGTAGGCGGAAAAGCAGCCCGAGCAGCAGGTGACGGCGTTGAACACCGACTCGGCGGCCTTGACGACGCGAAAGGCGACGAAGTAGCGCACTGCCTGCATGCGTGTGAGCCAGCTCTCGCGGAGGTTGAGCACGTTCGCATGCCCGCACACTGCGCCCACGCGCGGGTCCGCTAGCGGCTGCACGAGCTTGCGCAGGGCGTCGGGCTCGACGACCGAGTCGGAGTCGACGAAAACGATCACCTCGGCGACGCTCGCGCGGATGCCGGCGGCCATCGCCGCGCGCTTGCCGCGGTTCTCGGGGAAGTCGATCACGCGCACGCGCCCGTCGGACTGCGCGGCGACGCGCTGCATCTCGATGAGCGTGTCGTCGGTGGACCCGTCGTTGACGGCGATCAGCTCGAGCTTCTCGGGCGGGTACTCGAGGGCGAGGAGCGAGCGCAGCGAGTCGCCGATCGCATCCTGCTCGTTGAAGGAGGGCATCACGATCGCGATCGGTGGCTCGAGACCGGCGTCGGGCTTGGAGCGGTAGAAAAGGCTGAACAGGAAGCGGCTGAGGATGTAGCTGGCCACACACACGCTGTAGACGCCGAAGAACACATTCGAGAACATCAGGCCGATGAACGCCACCTTGTAGGCCATCACGGCGACGATCAGCACGACGAGGTAAACGCCAGCGAGCAGCTTGAGTGCACGGTTCACAGACATCTACTCAGGGCACGAAGCGCTGCTGGCCCGCGAGCGTGCGGTAGGTGCAGTCGAGCACCGCTGGGCAGCGTGCCAGCCAGCCGTAGTCGTGATCGGGGTGGATCGTGACGAGGATCGCGAGGTCGTAGTCTTCGGGGCCAAAGCCGGAGGCGTCGCGTCGCGGGTCGGGGTCGACGCTATGCAGTGCCGTGTCGCTCACCTGCAGCACGGGCACGAGCGGGTCGTGGTAATCGACGTGCGCGCCTTCGTCGCGCAGCCGCTCGATGATCTCGACCGCCGGCGCTTCACGACTGTCGGCCACGCCTGGCTTGTAGGAGGCGCCTACGATCAGCACGCGCGCCTCCCCCAGCCGCGCGCCTGACTCGACGAGCAACTCGTGCGCGCGCCAGACGACGTGCCGGGGGCGGCCGGCGATCTTGCGCAGTGCCTCCTCGGAGATCGTCGCGGGCCGACCGCGATCACGCAGCGGGCGCAGCAGGTAGTGCGGGTCGACGCCGATGCAGTGCCCGCCGACGCCCGCGGAGGGATAGTGCGCCATGTAGCCGTACGGCTTGGTGGCGGCCGCGTCCGTCACCTCGATCGGGTTCAGATCGAGCGTGCGACAGGCTTCGGCCATCTCGAACGCGAGCGCGATGTTGACCGCGCGGAAGGTGTTCTCCTGCAGCTTGACCATCTCGGCGACCTCGGGGGAGGAGACGCGGTGCAGCCGCTGGCAGGTGTGGCTCAGGAGCTCCGCCGCACGCCGGAAGCAGGTCTCGCTGACGGCGCCGAGGACGCGGGGCGTGAGCAGTTGCTCGTGCTCGGCGACACCCGGGTCGATCCGCTCGGGCGCAAACGCCACGTAGACATCCTCGCCGGCGCGCAGCCCGCGCTCGGCGAGCGGGTCGATCAACAGCTCGCGTGTGGTGCCGACATATGTGGTCGAGGTGAGCACGAGCGTCTGCCCCGGGCACGCGTGGCGAACGACCGCGGCGCACGCCTGTCGCAGGATCTCGGGGTCCGGGCGCTGCAGCGCGTCGATCGGCGTCGGCACGCAGATTAGGACCATGTCGGCTGCCTGGAGCGCGTCGATCCGATCGGTCAGGACGAAGCCATCGTCGTCGAGGTGGCCGCGCAGCGCCTCCTGCTCTGAGCCCAGCAGCTCGGCGCGCCCGTCACGGATCTGCTCCAGGCGGCGGGGAGAGGCGTCGATCCCGATGATGCGGGTGCCCGCGCAGCGCAGGGCGATCGCTGTCGGCAGGCCGACGTAGCCGAGACCAACGACGGCGACGACCGCCTGCTCGCCGCTCCTGCGTTCGGCTCGCTCGAGCGTCTCAGTGCCGAGATCGGGCTGCCCTGTGTCCTCGTCGGCGAGAGCCTCGAGTGCGAGCTCCGGTGTCATAACTTCCCCCTTGGTCGTCTGCGCTTGTCGATCGAGCGTGCCCCGCTCGGTGGTCATCGCGGCGCAGTGTGCACACTCGCGGCGAGCGTGCAAACGCGTTTGGACGCTTGACGTACGCGCGGCCCCCTGCGGCCCACGCTGCCCGCCCCAAACGGGCAGCCGATGTTGCCCGGTGGGTGCATCGCGGGCCCGGCCCAGCTGATCGTCTCGGCGTTGTTAGGCTCAACTGTCATGCGTGACTTCCGAGATGCAATCGCCAGCCATGTCGTCGTCTACGACGGCGGCATGGGCGCGACGCTGGAGCAGTTCGAGCTGACGAGCGAGGACTACGGCGGCCTACCGGGGAAGTGCCACGAGGCGCTCGTGCTCAACCGGCCGGACGTGATCGAAGGCGTGCACTCCTCGATGCTCGAGGCCGGCGCCGAAGTGGTCGAGACCGACACCTTTCAGGGCTCGCGGATCAAGCTGGGCGAGTGGGGACTCGCCGACTACACGGTCGAGATCAACACGAAGGCCGCCGAACTCGCACGCAAGGCGGCGGGCGAGCACCGTTTCGTCGCCGGCTCGATCGGCCCGACCGGCTACCTGCCGGCGTCTGAGGACCCGTCGCTCGGGCAGATCCGCTTCGGCGAGCTGGTCGAGGTCTTCACCGAGCAGGCACAGGGCCTGATCGACGGCGGCGCGGATCTGCTGATCATCGAGACCGCGCAGGACATCCTCGAGGTCAAGGCGGCCGCGTTCGGCGCACGCGCGGCGTTCAAGAGCAGCGGGCGCACGCTGCCGATCCACACGTCGGTGTCGCTGCTGCCCAACGGCGGCAAGATGCTGCTCGGCACCGACATCTCCGCGGTTCTCACCACACTGGAGGCGCTGAGGGTCGACGTGATCGGCCTGAACTGCTCGACCGGCCCGGAGGACATGCGCGATGCGATCCGCTTCCTCGGGGAGTTCTGCCCGGTGCCCGTCGCGTGCATCCCCAATGCGGGCCTGCCGCTGCAGGGGCCCGACGGCGAGACGATCTTCCCCGAGCAGCCCGAGCCGCTGGCCGAGGCACTGAAGGAGTTCGTGGAGCGCTATGGCGTCGGCATCGTCGGCGGCTGCTGCGGGACCACGCCCGCGCACATCGCCGCGATCGTCGAGCGCGTCGGCGTGGGCGAGGATCGGGTCAAGGTCGCCGCCCGCCCCACCCCCAGGCCGCCGCACTTGTCTTCGATGATCGCGGCCACACCGCTCGCGCAGGAGCCGGCGCCGACAATGGTCGGCGAGCGGGTGAACTCGCAGGGCTCGCGCAAGGCCAAGGAGCTGCTGCTCACAGATGACTACGACGGGCTCGTGCAGATCGCCGAGGATCAGGTGACCGGCGGCGCGCACGTGCTCGACGTGTGCGTGGCGCTGACCGAGCGCCAGGACGAGGACGAGCAGATGCGCCTGGTGGTCAAGAAGATCTCGCTGACCCAGCCGGCGCCGATCCAGGTCGACTCGACCGAGCCGGAGGTGATCGAACGCGCCCTCGAGCAGATCCCCGGCCGCGCGATCGTCAACTCGGTCAACCTCGAGGCCGGCCGTGCGAAGCTCGACCGCGTCGTCCCAGTCGCGCTCGCCCACGGCGCCGCGCTGATCGCGCTGACGATCGACGAGGTCGGGATGGCGAAGACGGCCGACAGGAAGGTCGAGATCGCCAAGCGCATTCGTGACCTGTGCTGCGCTGAGCATGGCCTTGACCCGGAGCTGTTGATCTTCGACTGCCTGACGTTCACGCTGACGACCGGCGATGAGGAGTGGCGCCCGTCGGCGGTGGAGACGATCGCGGGCATCAAAGCGATCAAGGAGCAAATCCCCCACGTGAAGACCTCGCTGGGGGTCTCGAACGTGTCCTTCGGCGTCTCGCCAGGCGCGCGCGCGGTGCTCATCTCAGTGCTCCTGCACCACTGTGT
>Ga0210385_10002035_pt1 | contig 12248 bp, 12 predicted proteins | sample IncBWH26OmetaG_FD_160107 | JGI IMG/M metagenome (GOLD analysis project Ga0210385, IMG submission 160107) | Forest soil microbial communities from Barre Woods Harvard Forest LTER site, Petersham, Massachusetts, United States - Inc-BW-H-26-O ... | reverse complement strand
CGCGACCTCCGAATCTTCTACTGCAAGCAACTTAGGCATATGACTAAGTCAAGTATCTAACCAGCTCGGTAGGCCGCTGTCAAATCGACGGCAGGACCATGCCGGTGTGAGGGGATGAGGCGGCTAGGAGCGCTAAACAACAGGCGGCGTTGCATGGCCCAGCGCCTCGAGCACAAGTGCGTCGTGCTCGGCCGGCTTGACCTTGCGCAGGACCTGAGTCACCTTGCCATCGGGGTCGATGACGAACGTCGTGCGCTCGTTGCCGAAATACGTTTTGCCGTACATCGACTTCTCAGCCCAGACGCCGTAAGTGTCAGCCACGTGATGGCCCTCGTCAGCCAGCAGGGCGAAGTTCAGCCCCTCTTTCTCGTGGAACTTCTTGACCTTGGTGACCGGATCGGGGGAGATCCCCAGCACGACCGCGTTTGCCTGCTCGTAGTCAGCGCGATGGTCGCGCACGCCACACGCTTGGGTTGTGCAGCCGGGTGTCGACGCCTTCGGATAGAAATAAAGAACGACTGGCTGGCCTCGAAAATCCGAGAGCTTGACCGTGCGCCCGTCTTGATCGGGCAGCTCGAAGTCGGGCGCAACTTGTCCTTGATCGATCATCTGCTTGTCTCCTTTTCGATTCGAGCCTCACTTTGAGAGAGGTTCTCAGGAAGACGGCAGCGTAGCCACGATGATCGGCGAACTCGTCGGATGGCTGCTGCCGCCCAGCGGCTCGGCGGTGACCATCACCTGATGCACCCCCGCCAGGCTGCCGGGCACGTTCACCGAAGCGTCTCCAGCGCGTGTCACCCCGAACAGGGCGCTCGTGGGCTGAGGCGCCGCGCCGGAGCGGGCCAGCCACAGCTCGTAGATCTTGCCGCGTGGTGGCTGGGATACGCCCGAGACCACCAGTTCGGCGTGACTACCGGTCTGACGCAAGACGGCTCTCGCCCCGAGTGGCAGCGAAGCGAGCTGGGCAGAGGTGACGTGCGTGGCCGGCTCTTGCGGGCCTGTATCGATCACCGCTACCCCGATCAGCAGCCCAACGCCCAACGCGGCGGCCGTGACCAGAAGCTGTGGACGACGCATTCGCCAGCGCGGAGGAGCCGGCTCGGGACGGTCGGCCGCAGCGCCTGCCGCATGCAGCAACTCGGCCTCCGCGCGCACGCTTGCCATCACCCGCGCGCGCAGTTCCTGTGAGGCGGCTGCGTGCGGGACGCTCGTGGCCAGCGAGTCGGCGACCGGCTGCAGCCTTGCCACTTCCGCACTGCACACAGCACAACCGTCGAGATGCTCGCGATAGCGCTCGACCTCCTGCTGCTCTAGTGCTGAGAGGACATAGGCCGCGGCCTGACCGCGCTCCCCGCAGTCGCTGTCGAACCCGCTCATCTCAGCACCTCCGGCGTGTTCAGCCGACCGCGCATCTTCTCCAAGCCGAGACGCATGCGACCCTTGACGGTTCCAATCGGCAGATCGAGCATCGCGGCGATCTCAGTATGGGTGAAGCCGCCGAAATATGCCAGCTCGATGACCTGGGTCTGCTCGGCCGGCAGCTCCCCCAGAGCACCGCGCACCTCCCGCGCCTCGTCGCGACGGACGGCCTCGGCATCGGTGCGCTCCGGCGCCTCGAGGCGTTCGCCGAGACCCTCGTCGCTAACGTTCTTGCTGGTACGCACGCCATCGCGACGCAGGGCGTCGACCGCCCGGTGGTGGGTGATCCCCAGGATCCAATTGCGCACGCTCCCGCGCGAGCGGTCATAGCGGGCGCCGGTGCGCCACAGCGATAGCAACGCCTCCTGAACCACATCCTCGGCGAGCGCGCGGCGACCGATCATCCGATAGGCCAGCGAGAAGGCCGCGTCTACGTGGCGCTCCGTAACCACCTCGAACGCGACAGCCTCGTTGCTACAGACGAGCTCCATCAGCTCCTCGTCAGCAAGCTTTTGCAGCTTCGAGGGCGAGAGATCGATCCGGTGTTTGGCTCTCAGTGGTTTGGGCATCTATCCGCGTTTGTTGAAATCGATATGGGTGATTCGTGGCCGGCGCGCAAACGGATCAGCGAGAGGAGACAGCGAGGGGAAGACCAGTCTCGCAGCGGCGGCAGTGATCCAGGCATGGCCGAAGCACGAAGAGACCCTGACCGACGGCCAACAAACCAGAGGAGCCGACATGATGGGTCTCGACAATCCAATCCACATCGCATTTCTTCTTATCGTTCTTTTGCTCGTGTTCGGAGCCAAGCGGCTACCCGAGATGGGCCATTCGCTGGGTACCGGCTTGCGCGGCTTCAAGGACGCGATCGGCGGCGAGACTACCCATCTGCCCGTTCCCACCCCCGTCCAAGAGCATGTGCAACCTGAGCCCGACCGAATCCGCGACGCGGCCTGAGAAGCTGACATGGCTGTTGCCATCGGCAGCGTCGGTTATGAGCAGCGGCTCAGCCTGGTCGACCACCTGAGCGAGCTGCGCACGCGGCTGATCGTCTCGATCGCCGCGACCTGCCTGGCGTTTGGGTTCTGCATGTGGCAGAACCATGCGCTGCTGACCATCATCAACGCGCCGCTGGCCCATCAGACCCAAAAGCAGGTGAGCGCCGGCGAGGGACCGCTCGGCGCTACCTACACCGTTCAGCAGAACGCACGCGACGTCGCCAACCAGCTTGCGATCGTGGTCGCGGCGCTTGAGCGACCGGGCAGCGGCGCGAGCGCCGCCACGCGCTCGTCGATTCAAAGCGTGGGCCCGCATTTGCGCAAGGACATCGCAAAGCTCTCGGCGGCACCGAGCGGCAACAAGCCCGTGACGCTTGGGATCGGCGAGCCGTTCAACACCACGATCGGCGTGGCGCTGATGTTCGCGCTGATCTTGGCCTTGCCGGTCATCCTGTACCAGCTCTACGGCTTCCTGCTGCCGGCTTTCAGCCCACAGCAGCGCAAAATCGCCGCGCCGCTGATGCTCGCGATCCCGGTGTTGTTTGCGGTCGGTGTGACCTTCGGCTACTTCGTCGTGCTACCGGCAGCGGTGCGCTTCTTTCAGAACTTCAACAGCGGCCAGTTCAACGTGCTCGTGCAGGCCAGCCAGTACTACCATTTCGCTGCCGTCGTGCTGCTCGCGATGGGCCTCATCTTCCAGGTCCCGGTCGGCGTGCTGGCAGCCACACGTGCCGGGATCGTGACGCCCAAGCAGCTGCGCCACAACCGCCGCTACGCCGTCCTCGCCTGCGCAGTGGTGGCCGCTTTCATACCTGGCGACGCGCTCACGCTGCTACTGGAGACCGTGCCTCTGTACCTGCTGTTCGAGGGCAGCGTGGTGCTCGCGAGCATCGGCGAGCGGCGCCAATCGCGCTCCGTCCCAGAGCCCGTCTGACCTGCGACAGTGGCACCCGTTTCCTGTGGTCGTCTCGGCCGGAGAAGCCTCTGCGGGTCTACTTGAGAAGACGGGACAGACGCCTGTCCTTCAGTGTGCGTCCACCTGTCTGACAGTTCGGGCAGTAGGCGATCGTGTAGTCCTCGAAGTGCACGGCCTCGAGCGTCCTCGCGCAGCGCGGGCAGGGCTCGCCCTCGTGGCGGTGTACCTGTAGCGGCATCGGCAACTTGTCCGGGATCGGCAGCTTGACGTTCTGCTCGTATGAGTCGATCGCCATGCCGAGCGTGCCGACGATCGCCTGCTCGAGTGCAGCTGTCTCCTGCTCGCTCAAGTCGCCGGCGCGCTTGAAAGGCGAGAGCCGTGCCTCCCACAGGATCTCATCAACCCACGAGCGGCCGATACCGGCAATGACGTGCTGATCGCGTAGCACCGCGTGAAGCGGACGCGCCCCGTCGAGCAGCTCGGCAAGCGGCGGTGGCGCCGGCCACGCCTCCGGGCCCAGCGTCGCAAGCGACTCGTCCTGCTTCAGCTCCTCACGGCGCAAGAGCTTGACCCAAGCCGCCTGCTTGGAGCCGAACTCGCGCAGGCGCAACTCGTCGTCTCGAGCAGCGCCGGCGGGGACCTTGTCACCGGGGGCACTCTCCCCCTCGTCCAGGTGCAGACGCACGAGCAGGCGTGAAGTTCTGTCGCGCGGGCCGGCACGACGGTCGTACAGCTGCAAGCGTCCCGCCGACATCAGGTGGATCAGCAGCACCAGCGGGTGGGCGGGTCCATCGGTCTCGACGACGAAATGCTTGCCGCGCCGACCTACACGCTCGATGCGCTGCCCCTCGAGTGCCGACAGCGGCGGGTCGAACGTGCGCATCACCTTCACTCCAGGCGCAAGCACCGAGACGATCTCCGCGCCGCGCAGCGCCTCGTCCAAGCGCCGGGCGGTTATCTCTACCTCGGGCAGCTCCGGCATCGCCCTCTCATCCTAGGGCGATGCCGAGATGCCGAGGGTCTCAGTAAGCGCCGATCGCAGGCCCGTTGTATGCCACGCCGGCTGGGCTGCGCCAGCTCACGCGCCAGTGCGAACCTTGCACCGAGGAGCTCAGCGACCAGTAACCGAGCGAGTTGGTGTGCGCTGTGCTCAGCGTTCGCCAGCTTTTCGACCCCTTCGGCTGCACGAGCACCTTCAGCGTGGTCGACCCTGTTGTGGGACGCACAAGGCCCCACAGCGAGAAGCCGTGTCCGTGCTTTGCGACGACCAGCGGGACAGGGAAGCCGAAGTACAGCGGCTTGTGCGTACCGTTGACTGTCTCCAGGCCGGTCTGGAAGCCCACATAGCCGCCGTGCACGCTCGAGCCGGGCGGGCCCCCGAGCGCATCGTCACGCAGCAGGTACTGCGAGAAGGCCGCGACGCGTGGGTTTTCCCAGGCGATCTTCTCGGCGATCGCGTCGTATTCGGCCTGCTTGGCTACCGGCACACCCAGTTCCGTATTGGGATAGCTCTGGATCCCGAACTCGGTCAGGTAGATCGGGGTGTGTGCCGGGATCGCATGCGCCCTTTCGGCCTTGTCGAGCGCGCTCGACAGCCGCGAGAGCACCCCGATCATGACGTTGTCCGCCCCTGCCGGTTTGTAGAACGGTCCGGCTCCGGTCGTGTAGGCGTGATGGGCGTAGCCGTAAGCCGGCAGCATTTCGCAGGTGCCGGCCTTCTGGTATTTCGAGTTCAGGCACAGCGCTCCACGCAGGAACGCGAGCGGCGCGACATCATGCGCCAAGCCTCTTGCCTTGATTTCCCCACGACTCAGGCTGTCAGCGCCGACCGGCGCGGTTTCCCCCATCAACACCTTCGGCTTGGCGATCCCAGAGGCCCGCAACCCTTCGTAGCCGGCCTGGAACAGGCCACGGTAGATACGCGGCGATTCGGGCTGACCTTTCGAGTTGAATTGAGGCAGCAGGAAGGCAGGATGGTTGGGCTCGTTCCAAATCGCATAAAGCGACACAAAGCCGGCGTAGTGCCTGCCCACCGCCGTCATGAATTCCTTGAAGTCGGCGTCGTTCGGACGGGTCACGCCGCTCTTGTCTTTCTGGCTGGCGGTCGCCCACTCCGGTACGGGTGAGGTCACCGTCAAGAGCACCTGCCATTTCAGGCGTGCGGCTTCGATCAGCAGCGCGTCGTAGGCACTCCAGTTGTAGGCGGCAGGGTTGGTCGCTTCAAAGGTTGGCTTTTTCGTGCTGTGCGCTCCTGGAGCGACATTTGCCCAGTACAGCTCGACACGCAGCGCTTTGACGCCAAGCGACTGCAGCTGAGCAAGCGCCTTGGTGCGGGCGGCTGGGGTCACTTCGACAAGGTCGCGTGGGGCCTCGAAGAACATCGACTGCGAATGGGATGCGCTCGCCGAGGCCGGCGCCAGGGCGCCGAAGACGGTTGCAGCGCAAGCAAGCAGGATCGGCGTAAGCCTCTGGATGCTTTGAGGGATGAGTCTGTGAATGTTGGGCATGGGGGCTTAAGACACGTTGATGGGAGCAATGTTGCGGTCCACACGCTTCGCTTTTCCGGCGGTTGGGGCCTGCCCGGCAATTCGTCCGCCGAAACCACGAGCGCGACCGGGGCGACGGCGCAGGCTGCCCCGCTTTCGGTGTAGCGTGCGAGCCGATGGGGGCAGCAGTCGCACCGGACGACATTGTCGAGCGCCATGCGGACGTCGAGCCCGATGGACGCCCACCGCTGCTCGTCTTGGAGCCGCTGCGCGCCTTCCTGGACGAGCACGACCTCGGCTCCGGCGAGATCGAGGCACAGCCGATCGGCGACGGACACTCAAACGTGACCTATCTGATCGAACGCAAGAGCGGCCCACAGCTCGTGCTGCGCCGTCCGCCGCGCCCGCCGCTGCCGCCGAGCGCCCACGACGTGCTGCGCGAGGCACGCCTGCTGCGGGCGCTGGAGCCAACGCCAGCGCGAGTGCCGCGCGTGCTCGCGGTGTGCGAGGACGAGACGCTGATCGGCTGCCCCTTCTATGTGATGGAGCGCGTGCAGGGCGAGGTGATCGTGTGGGAGACGCCCCCTGAGCTCGACGCGCCCGAGCAGCGCAAACGGATCGGCGAGCAGCTGATCGACGCGCTTGTCGAGATCCATGCCGTGGACTGGCGCGCTGCCGGCCTCGAAGGCTTTGGCAAGCCCAGCGGCTATCTCGATCGCCAACTGCGCCGCTTCGGCGGGCTGTGGGACCTCAACAAGACGCGTGAGATTCCAGCCGTCGAGCGCGTCGGAGCTTGGCTGGCCGAGCACAAGCCCGAGTCCGGCCCGGCGACGATCGTGCACGGCGACTATCGCCTGGGCAACACGATGTTCGCGGCGCAGGCTCCCGCCGAACTGGTCGCGGTGTTTGACTGGGAGATGGCCACGATCGGCGACCCGCTGGCCGACCTCGGCTATCTCTGCATGTTCTGGACGGAGGCCTATGACCCCGAAGGCGGCTTGCGCGAGCATCTCGGCAAGGTCACCCGCGCCGAGGGCTTCTCCACCCGCGCGGAGCTGATCGCACGCTACGAAGAGGCCACGGGACGCTCTATGCAGGACTTGCGCTGGTACACGACGCTTGCGATCTGGAAGTCGATCGTGTTCATGGAGGGCAACTACAAGCGCGCCGTTGCCGGCACCACCGACGACCCCTACCTGAAGCAGTTCGGCGAGGGCGTGCTCGAGTTGGCCCGCCAGGCCGAGGCGGTGGCGCTCGGTGGCTGACTCCTCCAAAAGCGCCTCCCCCCCGCGCGCGCGGGGGGCATCGGCCTCTCAGAGCACAACAGCCAACGGCCGCAAGGGCCTGTTGATCGACTGGGGCGGGGTGCTCACCACGAACCTGTTCACCTCCTTCCACGAGTACTGCGTGCGCGAGGAGATCGATCCGGCCGAGCTCGGCAAGCGCTTCAGCGCAGACCCCGAGTTCCGCGAGATGCTGATCTCCCTGGAGAAGGGCACGATGGACGAGATCGCCTTCGAGCAGCGTTTCGCCGAGCTGCTCGGCGTCCCCTCAGACGGGCTGATCGACGGGTTGTTCGCCGGGGTGCAGCCGGATGTGGCGATGGTCGAGGCGGTCCGAGCCGCCCACGACGCGGGCATTCGCACCGCGCTCGTCTCCAACTCATGGGGCGTGCACCGCTACCCGCACGACGTGCTTGCCGAGATCTTCGACGGGCTCGTGATCTCAGGCGAGGAGAAAACCCGCAAGCCCGCCAAGCGCATGTACGAACTGGGAGCAGAGCGTGCGGGCGTGCCCGCCGAACTGTGCGTGTTCGTGGACGACCTGCCCTTCAACCTCACGCCTGCCGAGGAGCTCGGCATGGCGACGGTGCATCACACGAGCGCGGAGACGACGATCCCCGAGCTGGAAGCCCTGCTCGGAGTGCCGCTCAGCGACTAATCCCGCTTACCTCGTCCGTACAACAGCTTGAACAGGCGCGAGATCATGCGCGTGGTACGCGGCTTGTAGGGGAACATGTGCACCTCGCGCTTTAGCGCCAGCTTCGGTGTCACCACGATCGCCTGTTGGGAGCAGTACTTGCGGATGCCGCCGGCGCCGTGGCGCGAGCCGAGACCAGAGGCCTTGGCGCCGCCCATCGGCAGCTCCAGGGCCGTGTAGTTGACGAGCGCATCGTTGACGTTGGCCGCGCCGGCTTCCAGGCGCCGCGCGATCGCCTCGCCGCGCTCGGTGTCGCGCGTGAACACCGATGCGCCGAGGCCGTAGGGCGATTCGTTGGCCAGGCGCACACCCTCATCGGCGTCGGCGATCTTCATGATGGGGAGGGTTGGGCCGAAGGTCTCCTCGGTCATGATCTTCATCGTGTGGTCCACGTCCACGAGCAGCGTGGGCTCGTAGAAGCGCCCGCTGACGTTCTCGACCGCCTTGCCCCCGACGAGCACGCGTGCGCCCTTGTCGACAGCGTCGCTGACGTGCTCTGAGATCGTGTCGAGCTGCGGGGGGAAGGTGATCGCGCCCACGTCAACGGATCCAGGCCCGCCCGGCGCGCCCACGCGTAGCTTGCGCATCTTCTCGGTGACCTTCGCGACGAACTCGTCGTAGACGGGCGCCTCGACGTAGACACGCTCGACCGAGATGCAGATCTGCCCGGCGTTCAGCATCGAGTAGTACACGGCGAGGTTGGCGGCCCGCTCGAGATCGGCGTCGGAGAGCACGATCATCGGGTCCTTGCCGCCCAGCTCCAGCGAGCAGGGGATCAGCCGCTCGCCGGCCGCCGCGGCGACCTTGCGCCCGGTGCGGGTGGAGCCGGTGAACATGATCATGTCGACCTGCTCGATCAGCGCCGCGCCCGTGGGCCCGCGCCCGGTGGCTACCTGGAACACGCCGTCGGGCAGGCCGCACTCGCGCAGACCCTCGGCGAGCAGCAGCGAGGTCAGCGGCGTGACCTCGGACGGCTTGAGGATCACGCTGTTGCCGGCGGCGAGCGCGGGGATGCAGTCGCCGAAGGAGTTGGTGAGCGGGTAGTTCCAGGGGCCGATCACGCCGACGAGCCCGAGCGGGCGGTAGCGCAGCATCAGCTTCTTGCCCTTGAGCATCACCGAGGCCGATTTGACGCGCTCATCAGCGAGATACTCGGAGGCGTTCTTGGCCCAGAATCCGAAGGCGTTGCCGGCGTAGGCGATCTCGGCGAACTCGGCGTCCTCGTAGGTCTTGCCGGTCTCGGAGACGATCGTGGCGATCACGCGCTCGGCGTTCTCCATCAGCCACTTCTGGGCACGCAAAAGGATGCGCGCGCGACCCTCAAAGCCAAACGCCTCCCACTGCGACTGGACAGCACGAGCGCGCTTGGCAAGCTCCGCTACCGCGGCCGCGTCGAGGTCGGGGACGCTGCCGGCGATCCCACCCGTGGCGGGGTTCTCCACCGGGATGTCCGCGCCGGAGGTGGGCGCTCCGTTCGATCCGTTGTGTGCGTGCGGTGCTTGCTGCTCGACGGTCGCCATATCGCTGTCTCCCTGCCTCGTTTCGCTCTTGACTTCGCCCTTTGCGAACAAGGCTACACCCGATTGGCCGTTTGGCCAGAGATATTTTGCTGTTCAGGTCGGTGCATTTCATGCCGGCCAGGTGCGCACATGATTTTTATGACCGAGACCAGTCGGCGCATGCGCCGACTGGCGGGGCGCGCATGCGCGCCCCGTGCAGGGCCGCATGCGGCCCTGCATCCCACCCGTGCACGCACGGGTGGGCCGGATGGTGCATGCACCATCCGGGACCTCGCCGCATGCGGCGAGGTCATCCTCGGAGAACTGCCGAAGGCTATGACTCTGTCGAGGACAGCTCGACAGTCGCGATCCCCACCGGCTCGACTGGTTTGTCGCCACCATCGGTCGGCACACCCTCGAGCTTGTCCACTACATCCATGCCGCTCTGCACCTCGCCAAAGACGGTGTGCTTGCCGTCCAGCCATGGACAAGACTTGGCGGTGACGATGAAGAACTGCGAACCGTTGGTGTTGGGACCGGCGTTGGCCATCGCCAGTGCGCCGCGCACGATCTTGTGCGAGTTGATCTCGTCCTCGAAGGTATAGCCCGGGCCGCCTGTGCCGCTGCCCTGCGGACAGCCGCCCTGGATCATGAAGTCGCTGATGATGCGATGGAAGTTCAGGCCGTCGTAGAAGCCCTCGGAGGCGAGTTTGCGGAAGTTCTCGACCGTCTTGGGGGCGTCCTCGTCGAACAGTTCGAAGACGATCGTGCCCTCGGTGGTTTGCATGGTCGCTGTGCTGGGCATCGAGGTGGCTCCTCTGCTCGTGGTTGAGTTGATGAACGACAGGCTAGTCCCGAAGCAGGAGTCTAAGGCCGCGTCGCCAGGGCCGGCGAAACACCGAATACGTGCCGAGGCGGCGCCAGATGACTCCGCAGGCAAGATCGTCGCCGCTCTCGAGCAAAACCGGCGACGCATTCCGAAGACGACGATCTAGCGAACGGCGAGGACTGGCTATAGGGACGTCTCTCCAGGCCATAGCGCCGCTCGAGTCGATCTCCGGCCTCAGCGAGATTGAGAGTGGTCGTCGCCGCGCCGCCCTCAGCAACTCCTGTCGTCAGGCCCATGCGTCCGCGTCGGACGTATGCCAAGCTATCGAACATGCCGGGTAGGCGAAAGATTGACTGGAACAAGCCGATCGTCGTAGCCCTCATATCAGCGTTGCTGGCTGGAGCATTTGCAGTTGCGACGGCATTGATCCCGGTGTTCGGCGGAAGCGACAGACATTCGTCTGGTAGCGCCGGACCTGGGACTGGTGGCAGCGAAGGCTCGGTGCTGGTGGATGTGACCGTGTCATGGGTACCCCGCTCGGCGACCGAACTGGTGGCGATCGTCGAGGGGAGCGCACACAGCCTGCCAAGCGGTCACGACATCTACGCAATAGCAAGGCCAGACGGCAAGGTCCTTGTGGCCGACAAGAACGCGGGACCAAAGGCCAACGCGGCGATAGCGCCGGCAACAGCCGTCGCGCGTCCCAGTGGGTGGCTAGTCTCGGAAGGCGTACTACCTGGCAAGAACGGAAGGTGGCGAGCGGAAATCATCGTCTCCAGCTTTTCAAAGACGTCGTTCACCGTCCAGGCGGTGGAGATGGCCGCGCCCCCCGAAGCGGAACCCACCCATGAAAAGGAACCCACCCATGTAAGCCACGGAGAAACACCCGGGCCATCGGAAGCCGAGCCTCCCGATGAACAGCGGGAATCGGAATCTGCCCATAGCAGCAAAGAGTCGACACCGAGAACGACCGCGCCCCCACCCACATCCAGCATCAGAGCCTCTACTCAAACCGAGCCCCTCAACACGTCGGTGCCTGTCACGACCGGCAGCCGAGAAGCACTGGAAAAGACTGGTCCGAAAGCCGCACAAGGCGCCGTGTCACAAGCGGTGACGGCGACGCCCCCGCCGCACTGAGCCACGCTCGGGGCTATGCCTTGACGCGCTCCAGTCGCAGCGTCTTACCGCGTATTTCACGCCCCTCCAGCGCCTCGATCACGCGGTCGGCCTCCGCGGAGGGCACCGACAAGAAGGAGAAGCGCTCCAAGACGCTTACGTCACGCACAGCCTCGCCGTCAAGCCCGGTCGCCGAGGTGACCGCGCCAACTATGTCGGCGACCTGCAGGCCCGCGGCGCGCCCGCCGCCGAGCACCAGCTTGGCCGACGGCTCGGCGGCGTCACGCGAGATCTGCGGCTTGGAGTGCCGGCGCGGGCGCTCCTTCACGGGCGTGGGCGCAGCCTCGGCGTCCTTGGACCAGGCGGCGATCTCCGTGCCGATGTGGCGCTCGATCGCCTCCAGCTCGCGCTTCTGGCGCGACTCGACGAATGTGATCGCGCGGCCGGAGCGACCGACGCGGCCGGTGCGACCGATGCGGTGTACGTAGGTGTCGGGGCTGGTAGGCACGTCGTAATTGACGACGTGCGTGACCGTCGAGATGTCAAGCCCACGAGCGGCCACGTCGGTGGCCACGAGGATCGGCACGCGCCCGCCCTTGAAGGCGAGCATCACACCGTCGCGCGAGCCCTGGGACATGTCCCCGTGCAGCGCGCGCACGTTCATGCCACCATCGCGCAAGGTGCGGAAAAGCTGGTCGCAGCGGACCTTGGTGCGCACGAACACGATCGCCTGCTCGGGCCGCTCTGCACGGAGCACCTCGACCAGCTTGGCGGCCTTGTCGCGCGTCTCCACCGAGAGCTGGAACTGGGCGACGGTGTCGATCGTGAGCGTGGCGGCCTCGACCTGGATCACCTCCGGGTCGTACATGTACTTATCGGCGAGCTTGCGGATCGGCGGGGGCATCGTCGCTGAGAAGAGCGCGGTCTGTCGTCCCGACGGCGTCATCGAGAGGATCTTCTCGACGTCTTCCAGGAAGCCGAGGTCGAGCATCTCATCGGCCTCGT
>Ga0210385_10002034_pt1 | contig 12248 bp, 9 predicted proteins | sample IncBWH26OmetaG_FD_160107 | JGI IMG/M metagenome (GOLD analysis project Ga0210385, IMG submission 160107) | Forest soil microbial communities from Barre Woods Harvard Forest LTER site, Petersham, Massachusetts, United States - Inc-BW-H-26-O ... | reverse complement strand
CAGGCTGGTGCTCCTGGACGACGTGCTGGCCGCCGCGAGCGACGCCGGGGTGGATGTCTCCACTACCGCCGCCAGCCCGCACTGGCTGCCCGCCGTCGCGTGACCGGGCCCGGAGCCGGCCCGGCCGCCGCCCGCCGCCGCCACAGCGCGGCGAGGCCGGCAAGCCGGCCGGTGAAGTAGGCGGTCAGCATCGCGCCGTCGACGGCGATCGCGGGCACCACCCGGTTCCACTGCGACCAGGGAGTCTCGAAGCGGCTGCGCACATGCTGCGTGCCCGCGGCGGCGACGAGCCCGGCCGGCAGGGCAGCACCGGCGAGGGGCCGCCGCCGCGCCCACAGCACCAGCCCGGCCGCGGCGGCCGCCACGAACGCGCCGGCCGCCAGGTCCGGGGTCCGCACCCGGCGGTAGGTGAGCAACTGCCGGGTCGCGCCCTTGCCGCTGACGAACAGCCACCGCAGCGAGACGCCCAGCGTCTTGCCCTCGGCGTGCTGCACGAGCAGCCCGGGGACGCATCCGAGCGAGAGGCCGTGCTGCCTGAGCGCGTGGTTCAGCGCGACGTCCTCTCCCTCGCGGAGCGAGGGGTCGAAACCGGCGATGCTGAAGACCTCCCGCCGGTACAGCGCGTTGCTCCCGGTCACGGCCGTGGCGTGGCCGACGGCTCGGGGCGCAAGCCCGAATCGCCTGTGCAGGTACGCGACGTCGCCATCTGGCACGGCGGTGCCGCCGACCGCATCGTGGTCGCGCAGGGCTTCCCGGGCCCGCACCAGCCAGCCGGCGGGAAGGATGATGTCGCCGTCGACGGTCGCGATGAGCTCGCCGCGGGCGGCCGCGGTCCCGGTGCTCCGCGCGTAACCTCGTCCGCGGTTCTCGGGCAGGTCGATGAGCCGGACCCGCGGGTCGGCGGCGGCGATCTGGCCGACAATGCCCGCGGTGCCGTCGCTCGAGCCGTCGTTGACGACGATGATCTCGTATCTGCCGAGGCCATCTTGCCCGGCGATGGCATTCAGGGTGCGGGCAATGTTTTCCGCCTCGTTATACGCAATAACAACGAAACTGACGAAAACCCTGTCAAGCACACCGGCCCCCAGTGTTTGTCCCGTCAGCGCCGACTATAGCTGCCCGTTGTCAGGGACCCAGGAGCGGGCGTGAGGCGTGGTATATATCGGTCTTTACGGTGCAGAAGCGAACTAGGATATATACAGAATGTAGCCATCGATTACGCCGAGTGAGCGAGAAAAATCCGCGGTGCAAGTAAGTTCCTGTTGCACGGGATGCGTTAAGGATTAATCCGCGCAGGCGTGGCGGCGTACCCGGATTGCAGTAGCCCACACCGTGAGTGTGGTGAGCGGATCGCAGGCGATGTGGTCAGCGGGTCGCGGGCGAGTGTGGTGAGCGGGGTCGCAGGCGACTACCTCAGATTGAGTAGCCGGTGCTAACCCTGCTGGGTGACCCGGTGGCGGCCAAACGATGTCACAGTCGGTGTCGGGGCCAGGCAAACCACGGGGCACGCAGGCATCTGCCCGCGGCTAGCCAAGGGTTAGGCCGGGTCACCCCCGGCCACATCGACGGCCTCGAGATTCCCCCGAGCGCCAGGTAACGCAGCGCCGAAGCTGCCCCCAACTGCAATACCTATGGAGAGGCTGATTTTGCTATGACGCGACCGATAGTCAGGCTGAACGAGCTGGCGGAAAGAGGCCCCACACCCCTGCCGCGACCCGGAGCGGCGCTGGATTCCCTTGATCACGCCGTGGGCTCCCTGCCGCAGCACAGGGCCACGGCGGGTGAGCGCACCGTCAAGTTGTCGATCTTGATGTGCGCGTACAACGAGGAGCAGCGCATCGGCCGGGCTATCGCGGAGATCCTGCAGACGGACTACCCCTGCGACGTCGAGCTGATCGTCGTGGACGACGGCAGCACCGACGGCACGCCGCTGCTGCTCGCCCAGGTGGACGACCCGCGGGTCATCGTGTACCGGCACGTGGTCAACCTCGGCAAGGGCGCCGCGCTGCGCTCGGCCGTGAAGCTGGCCACGGGAACGCACGCCGTGCCATTCGACGCCGACCTGGAGTATTCGCCGGCGGACATCCCGAGGATGCTGGAGCCGATCCTGTCCGGCCGGAGCGACGTCGTGTACGGCGCGCGGCTGTTCGGGTTCTACACGGTTTACCAGTCGTACCGGTACGCCAAGGGCAACCGGGTCATGACGCAGCTGGCGAACATGATCTTTGACGCCGGGCTGAGCGACCTGCACACGTGCCTCAAGCTGATTCCGCTGCCGCTGCTCAGGACGCTGCCGCTCAGCGAAACCGGGTTCGGGCTGGACACCGAGATCACCGCGCTGATGCTGAAGCTCGGCATCCGCCCGTTCGAGATCCCGGTCTCCTACTACAGCCGTTCCCAGGCAGAGGGCAAGAAGATCCGCTGGCAGGACGCGGTCGCGTGCGTGCGGATCCTGGTGCAGGTCAAGATGTCCTTCGGCTCGCGGATGAGGTCCGCCGTGGCGCTCCCGGGCAGTAACGGGCACGCGAGGCTGGCCAAGCCGGAGCCGCGCCAGCAGCTGACCGGACACGTCGGCGAGTCTGCCAGCGGTGACGCTGCGATCGTCGCCGCCGCGGGGTTAGCCCGATGGCTCGATGGTGGGGCCTTGCTGGCCTGACAGCCGCAGCGGTGACGGCCGCCGGAGTCGCGCAGACGCCGGCCGGCCACTCGGCGCTGGCGAGCGCGGGCCTGTTCAACGAGCCCGCAAGCTACACGTCGCTCGCGTTCGCGGCGCCGCAGTCGCTGCCGGAGCAGCTGCAAGCGAGGCACGCGAACCTGGACGCGTCGTTCAGGATCCGGAACTCCTCCGGCGGCTCGCGCAGCTACCAGTGGTCGATCACGGTCCTGCGGCATGGGCACTCCCGGCGCGTCGCTTCCGGCGCGGTCCGGGTGGAGCCCGGCTCCGCCGCCACGGTGGCCAGGCAGGTTGCGATCTCATGCGCGGGCGGGCAGTTCCGCGTGGCGGTGAACCTCAGCCGCCCCGCCGAATCCATCGACTTCTGGACGGCCTGCGCGCCAGGGAAGGGGAGCCCGTGACGCGGCATCGCCACCCGGTCATCGCGTTCGTCAGCGACGCGATCTACCCGTATCACCGTGGCGGCAAGGAACTTCGCTACCACGAACTCGCCCGGCGCATGGCGGGCCGGGCCGACGTGCACGTGTACACGATGCAGTGGTGGGCCGGCCCGCGCGTGCGCACCGCCGACTCGGTCACCTTCCACGCGATCTCGCCGCTGATCCCGCTGTACACCGGGGGGCGCAGATCCATGCGCCAGGCCGTCTTGTTCGCGCTCGCCTGCCTGAAGCTGCTCGGGCGCAGGTTCGACGTGCTCGAGGCCGACCACATGCCGTACCTTCAGATCTTCGTGCTGCGCCTGGTGGCCACGCTGCGGCGCAAGCGCTTCGTGGTCACCTGGCATGAGGTCTGGGACCGCGACTACTGGCGCCAGTACCTGGGCCTGGCCGGCCTGGCCGCGTGGTTCACGCAGTGCGTGGCCATGCGCCTGCCCGACCACATCATCGCCGCGTCGCCGCAGACCGCGGACAGGCTCCGGGCGATCCTCGGCGCCCGGGCGTCGATCACGGTGGCGCCCAACGGCATCGACCTGGACGCCGTCGGCGGCTGCCGCCCCGACCCGGCGGCCACCGACCTGGTCGTGGTCAGCCGGCTGGTGGAGCACAAGCGGGTCGGAATGCTGCTGGACGCTGTTGCCCTGCTGCACGCCCAGGGCATGCCCGTGACCTGCCGCGTCATCGGCGACGGCCCCGAGCGGGCGGCGCTGCGGGCGCAGGCACGCGCGCTCGGGGTGGATCACGCGGTGGAGTTCCGCCACGACGTCGCAGAGCAGCAAGAGGTCTACGCGCTGATGAAGGCGGCGAAGGTCTTCGTGTTCCCGTCGGCGCGCGAAGGGTTCGGGATCTCGGTGCTCGAGGCCCTCGCGTGCGGCCTGACCGTCGTGACGACCTCGGCTCCCGACAACCTAGCCCAACATCTGGCGGAACGGTCCGCGCACGGCGTGGTCTGCGAGCCCTCCACCCAGGCCGTCGCTGAGACGGCGCGGCGCGTGCTCATCGGTCTGGACCAGCGGCCGGCCCGGGAGCGCCGCGGCACCGATCCCTGGCTGGCCGACTACGACTGGGACACGATGACCGACCGCGTCGCCGGTGCGTTCCAGGCGGGCATCGCGGTCCGCCCGGTGGCCGGGTCTCCCGACGATCTGGCGCTGGTGCCATGACCACGAAGCTGCTTCCCGAGCTCCAGCGAAGCGCGCAGAGCCCCGGGCGGCGCGTTGCCGCCCCGGCCCGCCGTGACCTCGCCGGATACGCTGCGGCCCTGGCCGTCATCGCGCTGCTGGTGCCGCTGCGCGGCCTGTGGGCGGTGCAGGTGCTGCTCGTGCCGCTGCTGCTGGTCGTTCCCGGCGTGGTCCTGCTTCGCGCGCTGCGGGTCCCCGGCCGGACCGTGGCTTCGTTCCCGGTGTACGTGCCGTGTGCGTCGATCGTGGTCCTGTTCGGGTCCGGCCTGGCGGTGGACCTGGCCGGGCCGCTGGTCGGCATCGCCGCTCCGCTGCGGACCGGGCCCCTGCTGGCCGGGCTGGAGATCACCTGCCTGGCTCTGCTCGCCGCCTCCGCACGCGCACCGTCGGACGTGGCGATACCGTGGCGCTCGCTGACCGAGCGGACCCGGTACGTCTGGCCGCTGCTGGTCGCGCTTGCCGCTGCCGCCGGGGCGCTCCGGCTGAACAGCGGGGACGGCAACACGGTCGCGGCGATCGCGCTTGCGGCCTGCGCCGTCATCATCGTGGCCGGCCTGGTCTTCGCGTCGCGGCTGGACACGGCGCTGCTCGCGGTCATCCTTTACGCCGCCGAGCTGGCCACGATGTGGTCGTTCTCGCTGCGCGGCGACCTGGTCTACGGCTTCGACATCTCCACCGAGTACTACGACCTGCAGCAGGCGGTGACCCACGGGATCTGGTACACGGCGCACCGCGGCGACGCCTACGGCGCGATGCTCAGCGTCACGGTCATGCCGGCCGAACTGCACTTCCTCACCGGCCTGCCCGCGCTGCTCGTGCTCAAGGTCGTCTACCCGGTCATCGGCGCGCTGCTCCCCGTGGCGATCTTCTACCTGGCGCGCCGGGTCCTGTCCGCCCGCTGGGCCTTCGCGGCCGCCGGCTTCTTCGTCATGCAGGCCTCGTTCGCGCAGGAACTTCCGGCGATCGCACGTCAGGAGATCGCGCTCGTGCTGTTCGCCGCGCTGCTCGCGGCGATGCTCGAATCCTCGGTTCCGCGGCGGCCGCGGTGGGCGCTCGTCGTTCTGCTCAGCCTGGCGATGGTCGCGGCGCACTACTCGACCACCTACGTGGCCATCACGATCATCGGGATTGCCGTGGTGCTGCAATGGCTGGCGTCCCGGATCCGGCGTGACATCCCGGCGATAACGGGCGCGTTCGCCATCGCCTTTCTCGTGTCGCTCGCGGGTGCCTTCGTCTGGTACGGCCCGGTGACCCACTCCGCGGCGTCAGAGCTGCTGCAGCTCGGCCACTCACTGCGGGCGAACGGGCTTGACGTGCTGCCCAACCGTGCGGCGGGGCAGAGCCCGGTTGCCGCCTACCTCCAGGGCAACACCCCGACCCCGATGCCGGCCGGGCAGTACGAGCGGCTCGTGCACTCCTACTACGCCGCCAGGGTCCACTACGTCACCCCGCTCCCCGATGCGGGCCTGTCCCAGTACGCCCTGCGCGGCTCGGCGCCGCCGGCTCCGCCGGTGACGTGGCCCGCAGCCAACGGCGCGCTGAACCTGGGCTCGCTGGTCGTCCAGCAGCTGGTGTACCTGCTCGGCACCGTAGGGGCCCTGCTCATGGTGGTGTGGCGCAGGACGCCGGTGCTGGCCCGCCAGGTCGGGTTGCTCGCGCTGGCCACGGTCTTCCTGCTCGGGCTGATCAGGCTGAGCGGCACCCTGGCGGACACCTACAACCAGGAACGGGCCCTGCTGCAGTCGACGGCGGTCCTCGCCGTGGCGCTGTTCTGGCTGGTGCAGCGGCTGGCCGGCCGGCGCAGGTGGCGGCAGGCCGTGGCCACGGTGCTTACCGCCGGCGGGCTGAGCATGATGTTTCTCACCACGAGCGGCCTGGCGGGCGTCCTGCTCGGCGGCGGGACCGCCACCAACCTGGCGAACAGCGGCGAGGACTTCGAGCGCTACTACACGACAGCACCCGAGCTGGCCTCAGCCCGGTGGCTCGGCACGTCCGTCCAGCCCGGCCAGCTCGTGTACGCCGACCGCTACGCGCAGCTTCCCCTGGACGCGGTCGCCGGGATCAACCGCGGCGTGGTCGGCGACGTGACGCCGCTGACGATCAGCCAGCACGCCTGGGTGTACGCCAGCCGGGCCAACGTCGTGGACGGGCGGGGCCGTGCCCTCTATGACGACCACACCGTCACCTACGTGTTCCCCGCCAGGTTCCTCGACCGCAACTACGACCTCGTGTACACGGACGGCTCATCGGAGGTGTTTCATCGGTGATTTCCATCGTCATCATCAGCAAGGACGAGGCCAGCCTCGACACCACCCTGACGGACGTGACCTGCGAGGCCGCGGACCTCGGGGAGCCCTGCGAGGTCGTTGTCGTCGATGCATCCTCCGGACGGCTTGACCACATCCGGCGGCGGCACGCCGGCCGGGTCCGCTGGGTCCAGTTCCGGCAGCCGCCGGGAGTGGCCATATCCATACCGCACCAGCGCAACGCGGGCGTCTGCGCGGCCAAGGGCGAGTTCATCGTGTTCACCGACGCGGGGGCCCGGCCCGATCCCGGCTGGCTGGCGGGCCTCGTCGCGCCGCTACGGCATGGCGAGAACGTGACGTGCGGGCTGACGCTGGCATTGCCGGGAAGCGACTCGCTGTACGACCGCGGGGCGCGGCGCGCGCTCCAGGCCCGCTACCTGGCCGAGTGCCCCACCATCAACCTGGCCTTCCGCCGTGGCGCGTTCGACGCGATCGACGGGTTCGACGAGGAGTTCGCCTACGGCTCGGACGTGGATTTCAGCTGGCGCCTGACCGACGCGGGTTACCGGATCCACGGCGTTCCGGACGCCGTCATCCGGCATGACCTGGGAACCCGGCGACGTCAGCTGCGCCGCTCCTACGTCTACGGCAAGGCCCGGATGCGGCTCTACCGCAAGCACCCCGAGAGGCTCCGGCACGTGCTCCGCCGCGACCCGATGGTGGTCGCCTACCCGGCGTACCTGCTCGGGGTGCCGCTGGCGATGGCTCTCCCAGCCCGGGCGGCGTTCCGCTTCGGCTGGCCGGCCGGCGTCGCATTCCCGCTGTACCTCGCGCTGTTGATCCTGCCCGCGTGGCGCAATCGCTCCAACGGGGCGGTCAGGGTGCTCACGGATCACCTCGCCTACGGGGCCGGGGCCCTCGCTGAGCTGGTTCGCCCATGAGGGTTCTGGCCCTTCCCCGGGACCCGAACCCGTACCAGGGCCTGCTGTACGGCGAGATGCGGCGGCTCGGCGTCAGCGTGCGCTACATCGGCGAGCCGACCAGGTCGCGGACGCTCAACCTGCTGCTGCTGCCGCTCGAGGTCCTGGCCGGGCGCATCGCCGGGGCCCGCGTCGTCCATTTGCACTGGGTATTCGCGTTCACGCTGCCCGGCGAGAGCCGCTTCCCCGTGCTGCGGCGGCTGGCCTACGCCTGGTTCCGGGTCTGGCTGCGCACCTGCCGGATGCTCCGCATGCGCCTCGTCTGGACGGCGCACAACGTGCTGCCGCACCAGCCGGTGTTCGCCGACGACGTGTCGGCGCGCCGGGCCCTGGTCGACGCGAGCGACCTGGTGCTCGCTCACTCGCAGACCGCGCTGGCCGAGCTCGCCGTCCTCGGCGCGGTGCCGCGCCGCAGCGCCGTCATCGAGCACGGCCCGCTCGCCCCGGCGCCGTCCGCCGGGGCGCTGCGGGCACCTGGCACCGGCGACGGGCCACGCCAGTTCCTCTTCTTCGGCAAGATCGAGGAGTACAAGGGCGTCGAGGACCTGCTGGCGGCGTTCCTGGCGCTGCCCGCCGACACTCCCGCGCGGCTCACGGTGGCCGGCCAGTGCGAAGACCCCAGGCTGCGCTCCCGCCTGCACGAGCTCGCCCGCCGCGGGGGAGGCCGCATCGCGCTGCGGCTCGAGCACGTGCCCGCGGCGGAAGTCACCCCGCTGCTCAGTGCCGCCGACGCCGTCGTGCTGCCGTTCCGCCGCGTGACCACCAGCGGCAGCGCGTTGCTCGCGCTCTCGCACGGCAGGCCGCTCATCGTGCCCGACCTGGCCGGCCTGGCCGACCTCCCTGATCAGGCCGTGCTCCGCTACAACGGCGGCATCCCCGGGCTGGCCGGGGCCCTGGCGCGGCTGGCGCACGCCGACCGCGGGGTACTCGCCGCGATGTCCACGGCGGCCAGCGAGCACCAGTCCGAGACGACCTGGCAGGAGATCGCAGAGCGCACGGCCATCGAGATGCGGATGGTGCTCACCGGCACGCGGGCCAGCGACCGCGACGGCCAGCCCGGCGGCACCGGGACCAGCGGCCGCGACGGCCCGCCCGGTGGCGCCGCCGGGCCGGCCGGCGGGGGCTCGGCCGTCGGCCGCCTGTGGTCACGCGCCCGCGCGGCCGTCAGCAGCATCTTCGGCAATGCGCTGTACCGCGGTTCGGCGATCCTGCTCGCGAACACCGCTGCCACGGCGATTCTCGGCGTCGCGTTCTGGACCCTGGCGGCCCACCGCTATCCGGCCGTGTCCGTCGGCCTGTTCTCCGGTGTGACCGCCGCGGTCAGCCTGCTCGGCACCGTCGCGGCGCTCGGGCTGCCGAACGTCATGATCCGCCACGTCGCCGGGATCGATAACCCGCTCGAGCTGGTGGCGCTGACGGTCGCGGCGATCGCGACCGTGGGCACTCTGGTGTGCCTCGGCGCCGTGCTCGTGCTCGGCCCGCACCTGCCCCCGTCGCTGCACGTTGGGCAGCACGGCGGGATGGTGGTGCTGGTGACCATCCTGGTGGTGGTCACCGCGGTCAGCAGCGTGATCGACGCCGGCCTGATCGCCATCCGGTACAGCAGCCTGGTGCTGATCAAGAACCTGCTGGGCAGCCTGGTCAAGGTCGGGGCGCTGCTGCTGCTCGCCAGGTTCGCTTCCGCCGGCCTGCTGATCGCGTTCGGCCTCGGGCTGGTGCTGTCCACCGGGGTCAGCGTGGTCGCCCTCGCCCGCCGCCTCGGCGGGCGCTGGGCCGCGGCCGGGTCACTACGCCTGCTGCGCCGCTACCTGTCGCTGACCTCGGCCAACTACTTGGCCACGGTCATGGGAATCCTCCCGCTGACGGTCGTGCCGGTCGAGGTCCTGGTGATCCGCGGCGCCGCGCAGACCGCGCGGTTTGCCGTGGCGTTCCTGATCGTCGGGTTCCTCAACCTCATCCCGTCAACGGTGGCCCAGGTCCTGTTCGCCGAGGCCTCGCGCCGCGGGACGTCGATGCGCGACCAGCTCGTCCGCGCGGTTCGCGGCGTGTACGCGCTGCTGCTGCCCGCCGTGATCGTCGTCGTCGTCGCCGCGCCGCTGCTGCTCAGCCTGTTCGGCGCCGCCTACGCCAGCGCCGCCACCGGATGCCTGCGCGTCCTGGCCCTGGGCACGCTGCTGACCGGCGGGACGTACCTCGTCGACTCGCTGCTGATCGCGCGCGACCGGAAGGGTGCCTACGTCTTTATCAACGGGGTCAACGCGTTCCTGGTCCTCGGCTGCGTGGCGATCCTGCTGCCGCACGGGCTCACCGCGGCCGCCGCCGGATGGGCGCTGGCCCAGGGTGTGTCCTTCCTGATCGGGCTGGCCGTTCTCGCCGCCAGCCGGGACCGTCGCCGGCGGTCGCGCGCCGAACTCCCGCACGGGGACACGGGCCGCGACGGCCGTGCGCGCCCGCGCCGCCGCGCGATGGTAATCGCGGCGACCGCCGTGATCGCGGCGATCGTGTCGGCCACGGCGCTCGGCGGCTGCGGATCGACGCCGTCGCATTCGGTGCCGGTTCAGGCGGGCGACTCCAAGGTCAGGTGCATCTATACGAAGCTCGGGGAGCCGCTCAGGCAGGCCGAGCGGGCGACCGGCGTCACGTACAACTGCCTCGAGACGTTCAGCGACGCCGACCCGACGTGGGCCGCCTGGGCCAGGCCCTGGCTCACGAACAAGGTGTACGGGCAGGTCTCGTGACTGGCGGCCGAACCGGGGCGCCAGCTCATCCTGACCCAGAACCTCATCCCGGACAGCCTGGCGGGCGACCCGAACTGGGCGGCCAAGTGCGCCTCCGGTGCGTATGACTCCTACGCCACACAGCTCGCCAGGAACCTGGTCAAGGCCGGCTTCGGCTACTCGGTGATCCGCCTCGGCCCGGAGATGAACGGCACCTGGAACGTGGGCAGTCTCGGGTCGACGCCGGCGTCGTGGAAGCAATGGGGCCAGTGCTTCGCCCAGGAAGTGCGGGCGATGCGGGCGGTCCCCGGCAGCCATCTGCTGTTCGACTGGAACGTGAACGCCGGCTACCGGAACATCCCGCTGGCCGACTTCTACCCCGGCAACGCCTACGTCGACATCATCGGCATCGACTTCTACGACACCAGCGGCCAGCCCCTGCCGCCGGTCGGGCACCCGGACCGGTGGACGGCGCTGAGCCGGCAGCCGGACAGCCTGATGGAGGTCGCCGCGTTCGCCGCGGCGAACCACAAGCCGCTGAGCTTCCCCGAGTGGGCCACGGTGGGTTCCCAGGGTGACGACGCGGCGTACGTGACCAGCATGGGCGCGTTCATTGCCCACCACGACATCGCGTTCCAGTCCTGGTTCGATGCCGGTGACAACGGCATCCTGCAACTCACCCCCGGCATGGCGCCCCGCTCGCTGCGGGCATACATCAAGGCATTCGGCTAGACCAGCCTCGCTCCACCGCGATCCGTTCGCCACTGAGGTGGCGCCCGGGCCGAGGACCCGCGCTTCGACGACGCCGAGCGAGCCGCGCTGGCGCTCACCGAGGCCGCGACCAGGCTCGCCGACCGGCCCGGCGCTGTCACCGACGAGATCTGGGCCGAGGCCGTCAGGCACTACAACGAGAGGCAGCTCGGCGCCCTGGTCCTCATGGTGGCGATCACCAACTTCTTCAACCGGATCAACACGACCTTTCGGGTGCCAGCCGGCACCCGGTGGGACTGAGCCCGGCCGGCAGGCTAGCCGGGCGGGTCCTCGCCGACGACCCCGTCGACCGACTCCCGGATCAGGTCGGCGTGGCCGTTGTGGCGTGCGTACTCCTCGATCAGGTCGATCAGGATCCGCCGCAGGCTGGGTGACCGGCCGTCGGGCCAGATGAACCGGCCTAGCTGCCCCATGTCGCCGCCGGTGGCCAGCGCCTCGGTTACCGCGGCACGGGACCGGGCCACGGCGGCTTCCCAGAGCGCGTAGAGCTGGTCCGGGGTGTCGCCGGCGGCCGAGTGCCACTCCCAGTCGGGGTCGGCGTCGAAGTCGGCCGTGTCCCACGGCGGCCCGAACTCGCGCCCGTGCAGCCGGCGGCCGAAGTAGTCGTCCTCGACCAGGGCGAGGTGCTTGAGCAGGCCGCCGAGGGTCATCGACGAGGCGCCGACCGTCGTCGACAGGCCCTCCGCGTCCAGCCCGCCGCACTTCCACGCGAAGATCGCGCGCTCCCGTTCCAGGGAGCCAAGGAGAGTGTCGGTCTCGGTGCCGGCGACCGGCGGCTCCCGGAGGATCTCTTCGCTGCTGTCCGTCATGGGAGCACGCTAGCGCCTGCCCCGGACATTCTCCGGCGGCGAGCGGGACCGGTAACCCGCACGCGGCGTTCACGCGTCTCACTCTCAGTAACGGCTGGTCAGCTACTCGTTACTGATTGTGATGACTACTCTCATGAGCGGCCCGGACAGCAGAGCCTGCCGGGCATGCCGCGCTGAGGGAACGCAGATGCCCGTGCCCATGCCAGCCCGCAGGGCTGGTGGCTGGGACCTGGAGATAGGCAATGGTCCATGCACGATGAGGAATGGGGGATTCCCTGTGCTGAGAAAGATCTGTTACACCCTGGGCGCGGCCGCCGCCGCCGGGGCGATGGTCGTCAGCGGCTTTGCCGCTGCCGGCGCGGCAACGACCGCATGCGGCAAAAAATGCCTTGACGTCGGATTCGTCGACCCCGGCCTGGGCAGCGCGCTCCTC
>Ga0210385_10002033_pt1 | contig 12251 bp, 9 predicted proteins | sample IncBWH26OmetaG_FD_160107 | JGI IMG/M metagenome (GOLD analysis project Ga0210385, IMG submission 160107) | Forest soil microbial communities from Barre Woods Harvard Forest LTER site, Petersham, Massachusetts, United States - Inc-BW-H-26-O ... | reverse complement strand
AGGTGGAGATCCGGCCGGTGTTGGAAGCGGCGGACTTCGCGCGGTGAGTGGCGGGATGCTCAATCGGGATGGTTGCCGGAACAAGAGCGGCCCTGGCACGAGCCGGCATCGGAAAAAAATTAAATCGAGCTGTCGATTTCGCGGGCACTCGTTCGTCGCATAGGTAGAGGCGAGGTTCAGCGGGGCGAAGTCCGGGGCGGGGCCTGGCAGGGAATGCGAAGGCAAATAATTAAGGAGGAACGACGATGCGATTCTTAATGCTGGTGAAACATGGTGAAAATCCGGGGCCTCCGCCCAAGGTGTTCCTGGAAGCGATGGCGAAGCTGGGGGAAGACGCGGCCAAATCGGGCACGATGATCGCGAGCGGGGGGCTGGTGCCGATATCGAAGAGCACGCGGGTGCGGCTTTCTGGAGGACGGGTGAGCGCGATTGACGGGCCGTATTCCGAGGCGAAGGAAGTGGTGGGCGGGTTCGCGATGTTTGAATTGAAGTCGAAGGAAGAGGCGCTCGAGGGCGCCAAGAACTTTATGGAGCTGCACAAAAAATACTGGCCGGGCTGGGAGGGTGAGACTGAAATCCGGCAGGTGTTGGGGCCGGAAGCTTTCGAGCAGAACGCGTAGGCGGTTTGCCGGGACACAGGTCAGATGGCCGGAAAAAAAACCGATTCACCAGGCGAAGAAGCCAAGGAGATTTGACGATGCGATACATGATGATCGTGAAACATAAGGGAGAACAAGGCATGCCGCCGAAGGAACTGATGGAGGCGATTGTCAAGCTGACAGATGAGGCGATCAAGAACGGAACGCTGCTGGGTAATGGTGGACTGCTGCCTACTGCGGCGGGAGCCAGCGTGAAGCTTTCCGGCGGGCGGGTCACCGTGACGGACGGACCGTTTACCGAGGCCAAAGAGATTATCGGCGGGTATGCGCTGTTTGAGTTGAAATCGAAGGAAGAGGCGATCGAAGGAGCGCGGCATTTCATGGAACTGCACAAGAAACACTGGCCGGGATGGGAAGGCGAGACAGAAGTTCGCGAGATGATGATGATGCAGCAGGACTGCGCGGCGAAAGCGTAGAGGCCGGATTCCTTCATCGTTGCGAAAACGGCATGGGAGAAGAGTCGGAGTGAGAACTCGCGACTCATTCCCTCAGCGGCTGAACAGTTTGCGGAAAAAGTGGCGCGGATCTCGTCCCGAACGGAGCGAGGGTTCTGCTTTTCGCGCAAATGTTAAGAAAAAAGCAGATCCCTCCGGCAAAAGGCGGCTGCGGGATGACAATTTGAGCGGTTTTCCGCAAGTCGTGGATTCGCGGCGCTGTGCAATTCGGCTCGACTCAGCACGCCGCAGCACGGCTCGGCTTGCTTGCGCCCGCGGATCGAACGTGATGTGATCGTTAGCTGTGAGCGCTACCGAGATACATCGCGCGATTGACGCGGTTTGGCGGATCGAATCGCCGCGGATTATTGCCGGGCTTGCGCGGATGGTGCGCGATGTGGGGGTTGCGGAGGATCTGGCGCAGGACGCTTTGGTTGCGGCGCTGGAGCAGTGGCCGCAGTCGGGCGTGCCGGATAATCCGGGCGCTTGGCTGATGGCTGCTGCGAAGCATCGGGCGATTGATCATTTCCGTCGCAAGGCGCGGCTGGAGCGGAAGCACGAAGAGCTGGGGCGCGAGATGGAAGAGAAAGAGATGGCGGTGCCGGATTTTGTTGCGGCTTTGGATGATGATGTCGGCGACGATCTCTTGCGGTTGGTTTTTATCTCGTGCCATCCGGTGCTTCCGAGCGAGGGGCGTGTGGCGCTGACGCTGCGGTTGCTCGGAGGATTGACCACCGAGGAAATTGCGCGGGCCTTTTTGGTGCCGGAGCCTACGGTGGCGCAGCGCATTGTGCGGGCGAAGCGGGCGCTGGCGGAAAAACGCGTGCCGTTTGAGGTGCCGCGTGGGGAGGGGCTGGCGGCGCGGCTTTCGTCGGTGCTGGCGGTGATTTATCTGATTTTCAATGAGGGGTACGCCGCGACTGCCGGGGACGATTGGCTGCGGCCTGCGTTGTGTGAAGATGCGTTGCGGCTGGGGCGGATTTTGGCGGAACTCGCACCGCTGGAACCGGAGGTGCACGGCTTGGTGGCGCTGATGGAGATACAGGCTTCGCGTGCCGGGGCACGGGTGAATGCGGTGGGCGCGCCGATTTTGCTGCTGGAGCAGAATCGCGCGGAGTGGGATCAGTTGCTAATTCGTCGTGGACTTGCTGCGCTGGCGCAGGCTTTGGAGCTGAATGCTGCTGCGCGAGGGCCGTATGTGTTGCAGGCGGAGATTGCGGCGTGCCATGCACGAGCGCGCAGAGCGGAAGAAACGGATTGGGCGCGGATTGTGTCTCTGTACGAAAAGCTTGCTGAGATTACGCCGTCTCCTGTGATTGATTTGAATCGAGCGGTGGCGATTTCGATGGCAGTAGGTCCGGCGGCGGGGTTGGAGGTAGTGGACGCGCTGGCGGCGGAAGGCTCGCTGGAAAATTATCATTTGCTGCCTAGCGTGCGCGGCGATTTGCTGCAGAAACTCGGGCGGCTGGGGGAAGCGCGCGCGGAGTTTGAGCGCGCTGCGACGCTTACACGCAACGCGCGAGAGCGCGAGTTGCTACTTGCGCGCGCGGGAGCTTGTGCGGCAAGTCGCCCCTGACGGGCAGTATTCGGCATGGGTGGCTCTGGAAACGCTGGCTTCGTAGGGTTATCGCAAGGAGCTGCTGTCAGAATCTGCGGTGGGCCGTATGCTGGGCTTTGAAACCAGGATGGAAGCGCACGACTTTTTGAAACAGCATCGCGTTTCAGTACTTTATGATGTTGGCGATCTGAGGCAAGCTCAGGCTACCGCGCAAAAGGGCCGCAAGAACTCTTGAACGAGTAAACTTCCCGAAATCAACACTCGGAATGATTGTTGTCGCCGACACCTTACCTTCAGACGCGTTCGATGCTCGACACGCCGCAACGCTACCCGCGCGCCGGTAGCCAGAGCTTTCCTTCACCGGCCGCAGAAGCCGACGCCGACGGCTCGACGACCGTTTATTTCGGGCCGAAGCAACCAGACGGCGTTAAGCGTGGCAATTGGATTCAGACGATGCCTGGCAAGGGATGGTTCACGATCCTGCAACTCTACAGCCCTCTCGAACCGTTCTTCACGAAAGAGTGGCGGCCCAGCGAAATCGAATTGGTGAAGTGAGCGGAAGCAACCGCCGTCTGGACGGCTGTGCCACGCGCTGTAGTCTGAATTTGCGATGGCGTGACTTCTGACGAGAACATTGAATCGGTGCAATTTCCTCTCAACCGTTATAATGATTCGGTGACGGATTCCCCCACGCAGCACATGCAGTGCATGGAGGTCTGGGGCGGCAGCCAGCTTACCGCGAACGGCGTCGAACTAGGCGGGCTGGATGTGTGGGTTTACAGCAAGCCATTCGGCGAGGCGCAGCGCGGCGGTGACGTGCACTACGTTTCCAGTTGCGCCTCCGGGCGCATCAGCCGTTTACTTTTGGCCGACGTGTCCGGCCACGGCCAAGCCGTCGCTGCGACGGCAGCGGACCTACGCACGCTCATGCGCCGCTTTGTCAACCGCCTGGATCAGAAAGAAGTCGTGCGCCTTCTGAACGAGCAGTTCACAGCGCTTTCCCGCAACGGCAGTTTTGCCACCGCTGTGCTGACTACTTTTTTCGCACCCACTCGCCGGCTTTCACTTTGCAATGCGGGCCATCCACGCCCGCTTCTTTTTCGCGCGAGCGATGGCCGCTGGTCGTTGCTCGGCCATGGCCATGATCACCCGGAGAAGAAGGGGCTGAGCAATATACCGCTGGGCATGTTTCAGATCGCGGATTACGAGCAGCTTGATCTTGAACTCGAGCCGGGCGACTGCCTGGTGAGCTACACCGACGCGCTGATGGAATCGTGCGATGCGGACGGCGAAATGCTGGGGGAAGAGGGCCTGCTGCGTATCGTTAAACTGCTCGGAAACGTCCCTGGAGAAAAAATCATCCCATCGCTGCTGCAGGAAATCAGCGAACGATTCCCGCAAAATCTAGCGGCGGATGATGTAAGCCTGCTGGTCTTGCGCGCCAACGGCCGCTCCCTCGATTTCAGTTTCCGGGAAAAACTGGATGCATTCGGGCGATTCGTGAAAACCCTTTTCCGATCGCTGAACCCGCGAGCAGAGCGCGCGCCGTTCCCCGACGCAAATCTCGCCAATATGGGCGGCGTCATCATTCCCGCGCTGGCTCGGCGCTGGCGTGCTCCTCGCCCGGGCTTGAAATGATTTGATATCGTATTGATCAGTTCGAGAACGGCCGATAGGCGCTCGAAAAAGGCGCACTCCGAATCCACGCGTGGAATCCGGCGCAAAACGCGAGCAGACCACTACTTCTGTGGCGCTTCCGCGATTAGCTGGGCGACTTTCGAGCTTGGGCTTACGGGCTCGACGAAGACGATCTGATGGGGGTTCAGATACATGCGGTCGGGTTCGTGCATTTCTTTGCCGCGCTTGACCAGAACGTTGGCGGTTTGCTTGGTTTCGGGATTGGTCTGGGTGACGATGTCAGTGTCGGTGGAGGTAGGAAGAGGCCGCCAGTACCCGTGCTCGGAGGTGCCACCATAGTGATTGAGCCGTTGTTGAGCAAATTGCCGGCCGCGAACACCTGCGGTGTATTCGTCGAGAGATTCATTTGACCCGCGCGGATTGCCAATCGTGGCCAGAGAAATAATCCCGGAATCGCTCATCAATACATTCATCGAGCAAAACACGCATTTAGGGGCGGGCGAGCAGAAGGTGCTTCGCTTCTTCGAGGGCCGCGACGGCTGATTCACGGGTGACTGTGGGAAAACCCTGCAGGAAATCTTCGAGAGTTTCTCCGCCCTCGAGGTAATCGAAAAGGGTCTGGATGGGCACCCGCGTCCCGCGAAAAACAGGGGTTCCGCCAAGTATTTCGGGATTCTTGACGATCACGTTCACCATTTGGTTGTATCACGAGGCGCGAATCCCGCCGGGCAGCTTCGATGAACCGTTCGTGGCATGGTGGCGGTGGAACGACTACCTCAATTGCTGGTGCGGAACGGCCGGAGACCCGCCGTCTAATTCGCGGATGGGGATAGTGGGACGATGCCGAGTATTTCTGTGCCGTGTTTTGGCGAAGAATCGACCGCGAGGACTCCACCCACCAGCCGCAGACGCTCGCGCATGCCGACAAGTCCGATTCCGGAGTGCGTTTTCCCAGGTCTGGGTTCAAAACCCAGACCGGCATCGAAAATTCGCAAACGTATTTGATTATTCCCGCCAAAGAGTTCGGCGCGTGCCTGTTCTGCTTGACTGTGCTTGACCACGTTGCTGAGAGCTTCCTGGGCGACGCGGAAAAGACAGAGCGCGACGTCTTTCGGAATCTCCGGAGGAACGTCGCGGCCGGTGAATTCTACTCGGATCTTATGCGTCCGGCTGACTTGGTCACAGAGTCCCTTGAGAGCCGAGGCCAGGCCGACATGCTCCAGTGTGCTGGAATGGAGCTGATGGGAGAGCGAATGGATGTCACGGGACAGATCAAAATTTGACTTCAGCAATTCCTTCACTTTGTCACGCCCGTCGAGAACTGACTCAGGAAGTTTCGTGAGCAGCTGTCCTAGGCCAATTCCTTGCAGCGCTAAACGTTGGCTGAAATCGTCATGGAGTTCGCGAGCGATACGTGCGCGTTCGGCCTCTTGCGCATTGATGAGGCGACCGCTCAACTCCTCGAGTGACTCTTCCGTGGCTTTGCGGTCGGTAATGTCGACGCAGGAGCCGATGAAGCCGCAGAAGGTGCCGTCGGATTCAAAGCGCGGCACGCCATAATCAACAACCCAGCGATACTTACCATCGAAGCGACGCAGACGGTATTCCATCTCGAAGTCCACGCGGGCGTCAAACGCAGCCGAGTAGATTTCCAGGCAGCGGGCGAGGTCATCGGGATGCACGCCCTCGGCCCAACCGTTTCCTAATTCGTGTTCCATAGACTGGCCTCGGAAGTCCAGCCAGCCCTTATTGAAAAAGGTGCATAGTTTGTCCGTTCCGGACATCCAGATGAGCACCGGAGCAGTATTGGCGACCAGGCGAAAGCGTTCTTCGCTCTCGCGCAGGGTCTGCTCCGCGCGCTTGCGGTCAGTGACGTCCAGAGCCACGCCCACCATGCGCTCTGGCTCGCCACCCGGCGAGTAATAGCATTTGCCGGTGGCGGCAACGTAACGCAGCGTTCCATCTGGCCAGACGATGCGAAACTCACAGGCGTACGGCGTATGGCCCTGCATGGAATCGTTTTGCGCGATCGCCACTAGCCCTCGATCGTCGGGGTGTACGTAACTCAGGAAATCTTCTACGTGCCCGGCGTACGTCGCAGACGAGATTCCGAACATCGTCTGCAGGTCGCCGAACCAGGATTCGTGCCCGGTCTTGATGTCCCAATCCCATCCGACTGATTTCCCGGATTCCATGGCCAAACGGAGCCGGTCGTTTGCTAAGCCGACGTCCGACGCGAGCTCGCGGTTCGAAAGATAGTCGCGGATGAAGCCGGTGGCAGACAAAAGCAACATAGCGATCAGCACGATTAAGAGGCGAATGTCCCGCGCGGCGTAGGGGTCGCCCGAAAGGAACAGTTCCAGCAAGCCCGTCAACGGAATTGCAACCACGGCCACCATCGCTAGAGCAGAACTGGGTCGCGGGTCACTGGTATCCAGCTGCACCGTCTTGGCCAGTTCCCAGGCGTGTTTCCGGCCTCGCAATCCAATCCAAGCGAACCAGGCGATGGAGGCGGTGAAAAACAATCCCAACAATCCCCGGGCCGACGGGAAATTCGTCCCTAACAAATCGCCCGATGGATCTTTCAACGCCCACACGATATTCGCGACGGTCGAGCCGAGAGTGTAGAGGGCGGACGCAGCGAATAGATGCGCATAGATCGACTTCCAGGGAGGTTGCGCGCGGCGAATCAGGGTGGCCAGAATCACGAGCAGCAAGATGTTCTCGACGAAATAAATGGCCTCAAAGTGAAGAATCATCTGCGACGGGCGGTCGGTATAGGTGTATGGAAACAGGAAGTAGGCGTAGGCAAAAACCAGGAAGAGCAGCAGCATCAGAAAATTCAATGTGGTGCGATAAGGGCGGTGAGCCGGCAGCCTCAGATGAGGGCGGGCGGCCACCGCCCCGATCACGAACACGATGTGCAAAAACAGCGGAGGAGTATCGAATATGAAGGGTGGAATTCTGCCCGGCAACATAGCGTAGTAAAGAGAAACGCACGGGACCACGGCCCACAGCGCGAACGCTACCGCGAGCAGCGACCAAAAAAGCCGGATTGCTTGGCGGCTGCGAACCGCATTCAGCGCAGCAACGGCGCTGGCGACCAGAAGCAGGACGAGATAGGTGGTTTCGCAGAAACCAACGAGCCTGGCGCCTTGCTTCAAAGTGAGTGACAGAATTACCTGAGTTAGCAGAAGGGCGAACACGAGCGTGGGCCAGGATCTAACCCGAAATCTGGATTCAGGAGAAGAAAGCTCGCCAAGCATTGGTGCTCCAAAAGTCGCGATTCTGCCCACGGAGCTGCTGCGATTCCCCCGATCGCCATCTCCAAGTGCGGGAGTGGGCACAAAATTTTCTACCGCGCAGCGCAGTGCAGCACGGTACATCGGGGATCAACAACAATGAGATTCAGCGTGTGAGCGGGTGCGGCAATCGCCTGGTAAGTATTACCAGCAGTTCTGCTCCGGAACTAGTGTTTTTTCTGGCAGCGCTTTTCTCTTCCTTGGTACTCTGCTTCTCGATATAAACTCCAAAAAAAGGCTGATCCGCGCTCGCATGATAACCAGTATTTTAACCCGGCTCGTTTTCGGGACATTCGCGTTTCTCGCCTGCCTCTCCGCGTCGCTCGGCGCGCAAACCTTTCGCGGCGCCATCAATGGCACGGTGATAGATCCTTCTGGCGCAGCTGTGCCAAATGCCCAGGTGCGAGTCACGGAGATGGGCACGAGTGTAAGTCGCAGCACCGTCACGACCGCGGACGGCGAATTCTCCATGCAGGACCTTCCTCTCGGAACGTACAAGATCGCCGTTACCACTCCAGGTTTTGCGGTCTACAACGCAGCCGGGGTCCCGATAGAGGCCGGTACGATCTATACACTAGCCGTCAAACTCTCTCTGGCGCAGGGAACTGAATCGCTTCAGGTCTCCGCGGCTGCGCTGACGGTTGACACTACCAGTTCCACACAGAGCGATTCGATCCCGGAACAAACCGTGCAGAACATGCCGCTAAACGGACGCGATTTCACGCAATTGATCGCCATCGCGCCGGGGTACGGGGGCTACTCGATTAACGGCGGCGGGACGATCAATGGGGCGCGCAACAATGGCGTGGATTGGCAGGTGGACGGCACGGATAACAACGATTTCTGGTACGACATTCCGGCCATCAACCAGGGCGGCGTGTCAGGAATCGCCGGCGTCGTGATGCCGATAGACGCGATTGATGAGTTCTCCACACAGACCGAAGCGAACGCGGAAAACGGGCGCGATGCCGGCGGCACGGTGAACGTGGTTCTGGTCTCCGGCACGAATCAGCTGCACGGCTCGGCTTACTATTACAACCGCAATGAAGCGTTCGCGGCGCACTCCCCATTTTTTGTTCCGACCGCCGAGTTTCCCAAAGCGCCGCGACTGCGCAATGAGAATTACGGATTCACGGTGGGCGGGCCAATCATCAAGAACAAGACATTTTTCTTTTTTGGATTCGAGACGCAGAATTACATTTTTGGACTGACGGGATTGGCCACGGAGCCGTCGTCCGCCTGGATACAGAATGCGCAAGCGCTGCTGACACAATACGGTGTAACGCAAAGCACGCTCAGCTCTAACTTGTATTCAAATCTGTGGCCGAGTTCGATCAGCAACCTGCCCGGCACGGTGAGTAATTTCTTCGCGAACGTCCCTGCGACGGGACACAGCTACAACGGCGTGGTGAAGCTCGACCACAATTTCAACAGCAAGCACCACTTGTCAGTACATGGGTTTCTGGGTCAGGGCGACCAAATACAGCCGCCGGGAGCTGCGTTGGTGCTGGTGGAGGCGAGTTCGAATCTTGGCTACTATTTCGAAGCGGCGCCGATTCGCGTGGAGAATTATTCGGCGGTTTTGAATTCCCAGTTCAGGCCGACGGTGAGCAATCAGCTGTTGTTTGGAGTCAGCTATTTCGATCAGACATTTCACGACGCCAACAACAGCTTTAACACCAAGGCTCTGGGCCTGTACCTGAGCCCTGACGCGCTAAGAAACGGGCAACCAATTCTGGGCGCTCCGAACATCATGATTTCGGGCTTCGACCAAGTTGGAATCACTCCTCCAGAGGGGCGCAATGACGTCACCGGACATTTGACTGACATCGTTTCTTACGTCACCGGAAAACATGAGCTGCGGTTCGGGGGTGAAGTGCGACAGGGACGGGTGGACGAATGGTATTTCCGCCGTTCGCTTGGCAGCTTCACCTTCGACGGCACGCAAGGACCGTGGGCCGGGACGTGTCCTGCAGCGAACGTGGCGTGCGCCGACACGCTGGCGCTGGCTGACTTTCTTGCGGGGGATGTGAGCACGTCTTCAATCGCTGTGGGCAACGCGCAACGGCAGGTTCTGGTGAATTCGTTCGCGTTGTTCGGGCAGGACTCGTGGCAAGCCACGCGCAGACTGAGTCTGAATTTTGGACTGCGTTACGAATACAGCTCGCCGCTGCACGATGGCAATCAGGATCTCCCGGTTTTCGTTCCAGGAAAAGGTTTGCTGATTCAGGGAGCAGGAATTGCGTCGATCTACCCTCCGGACCGAAACAATTTCGCGCCCAGATTCGGCTTTGCGTATCAACCGACGAAAAGCGGGAATCTGGTGGTGCGCGGTGGCGTCGGCGTTTACTACGAGCAAATCCCGATCAGCCCTTTTTTGGATAATCGTCCGCCGAACGCCGCGGCGAATGGTCTGGAAGATAATCCGGCAGGCCCCGACGCCGTGGATAACTACAGCCGAAATACTTACAACTGGCAGGCGGCGCAGCAGGGAGGCCAATCCATTTTTCCGGGAGTGGTAACGTGCGTCAGCCTGAATTACACGGTCGAGCCGGGCTGCGGTGTTCCGAATCCGGTTACTGGAGCCAATATTTATAACGTTTTCTCGGTGGGCCAAAATTTTCGCACGCCATATTACTTCAACTACGATCTGCAATTGGAGCAAAGTCTGGGCAGAGCCGCGATGCTGCAGGTAGGGTACGTCGGAGGGGAAGGGCGGAAGCTGTCGGTAACGCAAAATATCAATCAAAACGGCGGATTCGACGCACAGTATCCCAACGTCGGCTCGATCAATCAGTTCAATAGCGACGTGGATTCAAATTACAACGCGCTGCAGATTGCGGTGCGCGTCCGTTCGTGGCGCGGATTGAATGCCCAGTTCGCCTACACCTGGGCACATTCGCTCGACGATGCGACAGAGTTCCGCGGAGTGATTCCGCTCGACAGCTTCAACTTGCATCAGGAGTACGCGAACAGCGATTTCGACACCCGCCACAACTTCACCGGAATCGCGACGTATCAAATCCCTGGCTCTTCCCACGGACCCAAAATACTCACTCACGGCTGGCAGGTGAGCGGTTTAGTCTCGCTCCACTCAGGACAGCCGTTTAACTTTCCGGGGACTGGCGCTTCTGGAAGTCAGCGTCCTGGGTTAAACGTAATTAGCAATCCGTTCGCAGGCGTGTCGCATGCCTTCATTCCTGCCACTGGCGAGCAGTGGGTTAATCCCGCCGCGTTCTGCGTGCCTTCTCCCACGTGCCTCCCAGATGATCCCAACGGCAACCTCTCGCGGAATAAGTATTACGGCCCCAATTTCGCCGATGTAGATCTTTCCGTCTTGAAAAACATCCCAGTGACGGAGCGCTTCACAATTCAGCTGCGCGCCGAAATGTTCAACGTCTTCAACCGCATCAACCTAGCGACCGGAGGCGGTTCGGTGGGGTCCAGCGGTTTTGTCACGGACACGATCGGCGACTTCTTCGGCGGCCCGGGCATCGGCCCCGGCGAGCCGTTCAACATGCAGCTCGCGGCAAAGATAATTTTCTAGCGAACCGGTGGTTAGCTAGCGGCGAGCCTGCGCTTCGTTAGCCTTCAACGCGGTTGACCTGCCCTCGACACGAAAGTAAAAAGAAAGAGCACAGCCAGGAATCGCTGCGCCACGCTCGCCTGCGAATTATGAAATGGGTTGGATTTGTGGCGCGGCGTTGACAGGGGGGCTTGCGACACCTAGAATCGCGGCCACTGGGATGGTGGTGGGTGCTGGGTCGGAGCTACGCCACGCCGTTTCCTGCGGAGATTGGTTATCACGCCTGCGGCCTTAAAATCAAAAATTGCTGTGGTGGATGATGACGCGCGGATGCGCGGGAGTCTTGTCGCGGCGTTGCGTTCGACGTTTGAGGTTGTCGAGGGCGCGGATTATCCGGCAGCGTACAAACTTTTGCAGGAGGCGGGGCTGGACGTTTTGTTGCTGGCTTTGCCGATGGAATCGGGCGGGTTGCGTGAGTGCACGGAATTGCTGAGCCGGCTGGCGGTGGGGGACATTGACACGCTGGTGATCGTCCTGAGCACGGACCAAACCAAGACGACGGCGCTGAAGGTGATTGACGCGGGTTGCCACGATTATTTTATTCAGCCGATTGATACAGACGTGCTGCGGTTGCTGCTGGAACGGTCCATCGAGAAGCTGCATATTCAGCGCGAGAACCGGATTCTGCGCGAGGAAATCAGCCGCAAGAACGCGCTGGGAGATTTGATTGGCGCTACGGATGCGATGCGGCATGTGTTTGATTCGATCAAGCGCATGGCGCGGGCGACAACGAACGTGATTATTCGCGGCGAGAGCGGCGTGGGAAAAGAGTTGGTGGCTAAGGCGCTGCATGAGCAAAGCCCGCGGCGGAATCGCGCATTTGTGAGCGTGAATTGCGCGGCGCTGCCCGAAGGATTGATGGAGGCTGAGCTTTTCGGGTACGAGCGCGGCGCGTTTACCGGAGCGGTGGCGACGAAGGAAGGGCGGATTGAGCTGGCGCATCAGGGAACATTGTTTCTGGATGAGATTGCGACGCTGACGCCTTTGCTGCAGAGCAAATTGCTGCGCGTGCTGGAGGATCGGTCGATCACGCGGCTGGGCGGGAAGAAAAATATTCGCGTGGATTTTCGGCTG
>Ga0210385_10002032_pt1 | contig 12255 bp, 12 predicted proteins | sample IncBWH26OmetaG_FD_160107 | JGI IMG/M metagenome (GOLD analysis project Ga0210385, IMG submission 160107) | Forest soil microbial communities from Barre Woods Harvard Forest LTER site, Petersham, Massachusetts, United States - Inc-BW-H-26-O ... | reverse complement strand
AGGCTTCACGACAGCCGCCCAATGATCCGGAGCGCCCTTACCACCACCCATACGAACTTCGGCGGGTTTCCTAGTAATGGGCTTATCCGGAAAAATACGGACCCACAATTTCCCAACCCGTTTCATATGACGATTAATAGCGACACGAGCCGCCTCAATTTGGCGGTCCGTGACATATGCTGCATCTTGTGATTTCAGCGCGTACTCGCCGAATGCGAAAACGGCACCATTCTTGGTTTGGCCGCGCATACGACCCTTCATTGTTTTTCGATACTTGACGCGTTTAGGCATTAACATGATTTAATCCTCGGTTAACTTTTAATTGGGCCGGCTTTGAATTCATGGGGCCTCTTGTCGCGGGGAGCCGATTTGGGCTTTGCTACGACCACTTCTTCTTGTTTGTCCTTCGCTCCAAAAATTTCCCTTTTGAAGACCCAGCTCTTAACTCCAATTTTCCCATAAGTTGTGTTCGCTTCGGCGAATCCGAAATCAATGTCGGCACGCAATGTATGAAGAGGAACACGGCCCTCTCGATACCACTCGGTACGGGCGATCTCCGAACCCGCCAAACGCCCGGAGCACATAATCTTTATTCCCTTAGCTCCCCCATCCAATGCGCTTTGGATCGCCTTCTTCATAGCGCGACGAAAGGCGATGCGCTTTTCCAATTGACTCGCCACGCCTTCGGCGATTAATTGTGCGTTGGTTTCAGGGTGCTTTTCCTCGTTGATATTGATTCTGACTTCCTTCTTGCTAAAGCGTTGAAGCTCTTCTTTTAGTTTGTCGACTTCCGAGCCCTTTTTTCCAATTACAATTCCGGGCCGGGAGGCAAAAATATCAACCTCAACCGTTTCACCCTTACGTTTGAGAACCACACGGGCAATTCCGGCGTGTTTCAGGCGCAACTTCACAAATTTTCGGATTTCGATATCTTCCAACAATGTCTGGGTATAATTCTTTTGCTTTGCAATGAACCAAAGAGAATCCCAATCGCGAATGATGCCGACCCTTAAACCGATCGGATTAATTTTCTGTCCCAAAAGGCCCTCCCAAAATCTTTAACTAGTTTTTCGCCTCGTCCGAAACTACCACTTTGATATGACTGGTCCGCTTGTGAATCGCGCTAGCGCGACCCATCGCCCTCGGAATGAACCGGCGGGTGTTACGCATCATGGGGCCACCATCCACTTGGATCGACTTAATCATTAATTTATCGACATCTATACGGGTATTTTGCCCGGCATTGGAAACAGCCGCCTTAAGCACTTTTGCCAATTCACCAGCCGCCCGTTTTTTTGTAAAAGCCAAAATGTTTAAGGCTTCTCCCACGGCTTTTTTTCTGATCAATTCCACAACTTGCCGGGCCTTTCTCGGGGTCACCCTGGTATATCTAGAAATAGCTTGTGCTTGCATGTTGAAAACCTCGTTCCCTGTCTGGCTTACTTTAAAGCCACTGCTTTTTCAGTTCTTGCCGCTCCATGAGCTTTAAAGGTGCGGGTGGGCGAAAATTCACCCAACTTATGTCCCACCATATTTTCCGTGATGAACACCGGAATGAATTTTCTACCATTATGAATCGCGAAAGTATGTCCTACCATTTCAGGATGAACAGAACACCGACGGACATAAGTCTTAATGACTTTCTTGTCGTTCGCCCTGTTCATTTTTTGGATCAAATTCATCAATTTTTGGTCCACATAAGGACCCTTCTTAACTGATCGACTCATTTTCTAAACCTCTCCCTTATTTGCGGCGTTTGACGATGTATTTATCGGTCAGTTTGTTTTGACGCGTCTTGTAGCCCTTGGTTGGCTTTCCCCAAGGAGTAGTTGGATGGCGCCCTCCCGAAGTCTTTCCCTCACCACCACCCATTGGATGCCCGTCACCCGGACGGGTAACAACCCCGCGGGACTGAGGGCGCTCCCCCATCCAACGCATACGACCGGCTTTTCCGATACTCACATTGTTATGATCCAAATTTCCCACCTGACCGATCGAAGCCATACAATCAACATGGATCTTTCGCATTTCACCCGACGGAAGTTTAATGGTCGCGTAATCCCCATCTCGGGCCATCAGCTGGGCAACGGCTCCAGCGGAACGAACCAATTGCCCCCCCTTGCCGGGTCTAATTTCAACATTATGGATCATCGAACCCATAGGAATGTCTTTTAGCCTCATGGCATGTCCAGGCTTAACATCCGCCCCCGGTCCGGCCAAAACCTGATCTCCAACCAGTAGACCTTCCGGAGCTAAGATGTACTTTTTTTCCCCATCCAAGTACTGCAAAAGGGCTATGCGGGAAGACCGGTTAGGATCGTATTCAAGTGAAATAACTTTCGCCGACATCCCCGCCTTTTCCCGGTCAAAATCGATTAAACGGTACTGGCGCTTGTGTCCGGCTCCCCGATGGCGGCTGGTAATGCGGCCATACATATTTCTACCGCCAGTACCCTTCAATGGCAGGATGAGAGACTTTTCAGGCGCCTTCTTGGTTAAGTTTTCTCCCACGATTGCCGTCATTGCGCGGCGTCCTGCGGAAGTCGGTTTATACGCTTTAATAGGCATAAGCTTTAAGCCCCTTCAAAGAATTCAATTTTTTGGCCTGGCTTTAAAGTGACGATCGCCTTTTTCCAGCGAAAAGCTTTCGAAACATTCCTGCCAAACCGCCGGACTTTAGCCGGCACATTCGTCGTATTCACCTTCAAAACTTCAACCTTCTCTTTTTTAAAAATATGCTCAACGGCATTTTTAATTTCTTGTTTCGTGGAATCGGAATGGACCTCGAAAGAATACTTTCCCTTTTCCTTCAACAAAGTGCTCCGTTCCGTGATCAAAGGACGGACAATGACATCCTGAAGTTTTTTCATGAAGACTTCTCCTTACCCGAAGCATTGGCTTTGGCGTCCATCAGGAGTTTTAAAGTTCCTTGGGTCAAAACAACCACGTCATGAGTGACGACTTCATAAGTGTTTAGATTTCCCTTGGCCAAAATCGTCGTTTTGGGCAAATTGCGGAAACTTTTGAAAATCGCCGGATTGGATTGGTCGATCACAATAAGACATTTTTGACCATCCACCCCCAGTCCCTTCAGTAAGCCGACAGCTTGCTTTGTTTTAGGAGCGTCAAATTTTAAGTTTTCTATAATCATGATTTTGCCTTGTTGCGCCTTATCCGAAAGCGATTCCGCCAAAGCCTGTTGACGCATCTTTTTAGGCAGTTCCAATGAATAATCACGGGGTTTTGGACCGTGTGCGATACCGCCACCCACAAACTGAACGGCGCGGATAGATCCTTGGCGCGCATTGCCCGTTCCTTTTTGTTTGAATGGTTTTTTTCCGCCGCCGGAAACTTCACCCTTGCCTTTGGTTTTGACCGTCCCCAAGCGCTGGTTCGACAAGTGGGTCGTCACACTGCGCCACAAATGATGAGACCTCGGTTTTAACCCGAACAGGTTTTCCGGCAGGTCCATTTGACCGGTGGATTGACCCGTTAAGTTGTATACATTCGCTTTAGACATGAAATTTCACCTTTACTTTTTTACGCTTGGGCGGACGGTCACAATGCCGCCATCGGCACCCGGAACCGCTCCCCTGACAAACAACAAGTTGTTATCGGCGTCAATTTTCACTACCTTCAAATTTAGAATGGTATTTTGATCGGTTCCCATGTGACCGGGCATACGGGTTCCCGGGTAAACTCGCGACGGGTCTGAAGATGCCCCAATACCACCCGGTGCCCGATGGAACATACTTCCATGGGAATTACGACCACCCCTAAAACCATGGCGGCGCACCACACCTTGGAAACCTTTTCCCTTTGTCACCCCAGTGACATCAACCCAAGTTACGTCCTTCATGTTTTCCACCGTCAAGGTTTGCCCAACTTGGAAAAGACCTGCATCTTCAACACTAACTTCTTTTAAGATCCGCTTTGGGGTGGCACCCGACTTTTTAAAGTGACCCTGCAACGCCTTAGTGGTGTGTTTTTCTTTTTTTTCAGAGAAGCCCAGTTGCAAGGCATTGTAACCTTCTTTTTCTTGCGTCTTTTTTTGAATAACCACGCAAGGCCCTATCTCCAAGACCGTAACATGGGTGGCTTTCCCACTATCTTCAAATATGGTGGTTTGTCCCACTTTTTTACCGATTAGGGTTTGCACGCTTTCGCTCATTTCCTTCGCCCTTACAATTTAATTTCGACATCCACGCCAGCCGGGAGGTCGAGCTTCATCAATGCATCAATAGTTCGTTGGTTAGGGTTGACAATATCCACCAACCGCTTATGGGTACGGATTTCAAACTGTTCCCGCGACTTTTTATCCACGTGCGGGCTTCTTAACACCGTATAACGGTTGATCTCGGTTGGTAAAGGTACAGGGCCCAATACAATCGCGCCAGTCCTACGGACGGTTTCGATAATCTCGACCGTCGAACGATCAAGCAACCGGTGATCGTAGGCTTTTAATTTAATTCGGATTTTTTGACTTGTGGCCGTGGCCATTATTTCCTCGCCTTTTCTTTATTCAACGATCTGGGTTACGACGCCGGCGCCCACGGTGTGGCCGCCTTCCCGGATCGCGAACCTCAGCTCTTTTTCCATCGCCACCGGCACGATCAACTCGATGTCCATCGTGATGTTGTCCCCCGGCATGCACATCTCCACCCCTTGCGGCAACTGCACCGATCCCGTCACGTCCGTCGTCCGGAAGAAGAATTGGGGCTTATACCCGTTGAAAAACGGTGTGTGCCTGCCACCTTCCTCTTTCGTCAACACGTAAACTTCACCTTTAAACTTCGCGTGCGGCAGGATGCTCTTGGGCTTGGCCAATACCTGTCCCCGCTCAATATCCTTCTTCTCAACCCCTCTTAATAACACCCCGATATTGTCTCCCGCTTGCGCCTCGTCCAGCAATTTGCGGAACATTTCAACACCCGTCACCACCGTGTCCTTCGTCGGCTTGATCCCGACGATCTCCACCGCTTCTCCCACCTTCACACGGCCTCTTTCGACCCTGCCCGTCGCCACCGTTCCACGGCCCGTGATCAGGAACACGTCTTCTACCGCCATCAGGAAGTCCTTATCTACATCCCTCTTGGGCTCGGGAATATAACTGTCCACCGCTTCCATCAGCTTGAAAATGGCCGGTTCCCCCAGCTCTCCGGGGTCCCCTTCCAGGGCCTTCGTCGCCGAACCTTTAATGACCGGTGTCTTGTCCCCGGGGAACCCATACTTCGTCAGCAAATCACGCACTTCCACTTCCACCAACTCCAGCAGTTCCTTATCATCCACCATGTCGCACTTGTTCAGGAAAACAACGATAAAAGGTACCCCGACCTGGCGGGCCAGCAATATGTGCTCCCTCGTCTGGGGCATCGGGCCGTCGGCCGCCGAAACCACCAAAATAGCCCCGTCCATCTGTGCCGCTCCCGTCACCATGTTCTTGATATAGTCCGCGTGGCCCGGGCAGTCCACGTGCGCGTAATGCCTCTTCTCCGTCTGGTACTCCACGTGCGAGGTATTGATGGTAACCCCGCGTTCACGCTCTTCCGGCGCGTTATCGATGTCCGCGTATCCCTTCGCCGTCGCCCAGCCCTTCTTCGACAAAACCGTCGTGATCGCCGCCGTCAAGGTCGTCTTCCCATGGTCGACGTGGCCGATCGTCCCGATATTCACGTGCGGCTTGTTGCGTACGAATTTCTCTTTTGACATAGACACGCCTCCCCTTACACCCTGTCCAGGGTGTTGAATTTGATCAGCCTTTTACTTTTGCAATAATTTCCTGCTGAATCGTCCTAGGAGTTTCCTCGTAATGCGCAAACTGCATCGTATAGGTGGCCCTGCCTTGAGTCATGGATCGCAAATTCGTTGAATAACCAAACATCTCGGAAAGAGGTACCTTGGACCTGATAATTTGCGCCGTACCGCGCAATTCCATGCCTTCAATTTTTCCGCGTTTAGACTGAAGATCACCCATCACCGGACCCATGAAATCATCCGGCGTAACCACTTCAACATCCATGACAGGTTCCAAAATGATCGGCTCGGCGCTCCTCATGGCGTCTTTAAAAGCCATGGAAGCCGCAATCTTAAAAGCCATTTCGTTTGAGTCCACATCGTGATAAGAACCATCCGTTAAGGTAACTTTAAAATCAACAACCGGGTACCCGGCTAATACTCCGGAATCCTTGGCTTCCATGATTCCCTTTTCGACAGCAGGGATATATTCCCGTGGAACCGTTCCACCTTTTACCGCGTCCACAAACTCAATGCCTTTTCCGGGCGCTTGAGGTTCCATCGTGATATAAACATGCCCATATTGGCCGCGGCCACCCGTCTGGCGAATATACTTTCCTTCCGCCTCGACGGTTTTTCGAATCGTTTCACGGTAAGCGACCTGGGGCTTGCCGACATTAGCCTGCACGTTGAATTCCCGCATCATGCGGTCCACAATGATTTCCAGATGTAATTCGCCCATCCCTGAAATGATGGTCTGGCCCGTTTCCTCGTCACCCTTAACTCGGAAAGAGGGATCTTCCTCGGCCAATTTGCTTAAAGCCAAGCCCATTTTTTCCTGGTCGACTTTCGTCTTGGGTTCAATGGCCACCGAAATGACCGGTTCGGGGAAAACCATTTTTTCAAGAATGATTGGTTTTTCCTCGAGGCAAAGAGTATCGCCAGTAGTGATAGTTTTAATTCCAACTGTAGCCGCGATATCGCCCGCATGAACTTCCTTAATTTCTTCCCTTTTATTCGCGTGCATCTGCAACAGACGTCCAATGCGTTCACGGCTTCCCTTGGTCGAGTTATAAACATAGGAACCAATAGAAAGGGATCCGGAATAAACCCGGAAATAAACAAGTTTTCCCACATGGGGATCAGTCATGATTTTGAAAGCCAGGGCAGAGAAAGGGGCGTCGTCGGAGGCATCACGGGTTTCTTCTTCGTTTGTATCGGCGTTGTGTCCCTTTACCGGGGGGATATCGATCGGTGATGGTAAATAGTTGATCACGGCATCTAGTAAGGGCTGAACCCCCTTATTCTTAAAAGCCGATCCGCAAAAAACAGGGTTGAATTTATTGGAAATAGTTCCCTTCCGGATGCAACTCTGCAATTCTTCAGTGGTGATTTCTTTTCCGTCCAGATACTTTTGCATAACCACATCGTCAAACTCCGCAACCGCTTCGACCAATTCCTTATGGTAGGTTTCGGCCATTTCTTTCATATCAGCCGGGATTTCCTCAATTTCAAATTTAGCGCCCAAGCTGTCATCCAGCCAACGGTAACGTTTCATTTCAACCAAGTGAATAATCCCATCGAATTTTTCTTCCATACCCACCGGTAAAACGACAGGATGGGCATTAGCACCTAAGCGGCCGCGCATTTGAGCGATAGCGGCAAAGTAATCGGCCCCCACCCGATCCATTTTGTTGACGAAGGCGATTCGGGGGACTCCATAGTTGGTGGCTTGGCGCCAGACAGTTTCCGATTGGGGTTCCACCCCTTCCACAGCCCCAAATACGCCTATGGCTCCATCCAAAACCCGAAGAGAACGTTCGACTTCAATCGTAAAGTCAACGTGGCCCGGAGTGTCGATAATATTGATTCTATTGTTTTTCCAGAAACAGGTGGTGGCGGCGGAAGTGATGGTGATCCCGCGCTCTTGCTCCTGGGGCATCCAGTCCATAGTGGCCGCGCCATCATGTACTTCACCAATTTTATGCGTGCGGCCCGTGTAGAAAAGAATGCGCTCCGTCAACGTGGTCTTACCCGCGTCAATATGGGCCATAATGCCGATATTTCTGGTCTTCCCTAAGGATATTTGTCTCTGTCCCAATTTAAGCCCTCAATTACCAGCGATAGTGGGCAAAAGCCTGGTTGGCTTCCGCCATCTTATGAGTATCTTCTTTTTTCTTAATCGCAGTTCCCTGATTTTTAAACGCGTCCGTTAATTCAGTGGCCAATTTTTCAGCGATCGTTTTTTCCTTACGGGCCCGCGCGGCAGTCAATATCCATCGGATAGCCAAGGAGGTGCGTCTTTCAGGACGAATTTCAACGGGAACTTGATAAGTTGCGCCACCAACACGACGGGATTTCACTTCCAATGCAGGCTTCACGTTTTCGATCGCCGTTTTAAAGATGTTTAACGCGCCCTCTCCGTGTTTTTCTCCCAAAATATCTAAGGCGTCATAAAAACTGCGGGTGGCCACCATTTTTTGACCGTCATACATCATGGAATTGATAAATTTAGTTACCAACTTATTGTTGTAACGCGAATCCGAAAGAACTTCCCGCTTAGCGGCAACTTTTCGACGAGGCATCTCTTAACTCCTCCTTAAGAAGCTTTTGCGGCAGCTTCTTTTTTGGGCCGCTTCATCCCATATTTAGAACGTCCCTGTTTACGATCTGCGACACCTGCGGCATCCAATGCACCGCGGATAATGTGGTAACGAACCCCGGGAAGGTCCTTGACGCGGCCCCCACGGATCAAAACAATCGAGTGCTCCTGCAAATTATGTCCTACCCCGGGGATGTAGCACGTCACTTCCATGCCATTCGTCAAACGGACACGGGCAATTTTCCGAAGGGCGGAATTTGGCTTTTTAGGCGTCATCGTCGCGACTTTCACGCATACACCACGCTTTTGTGGGCAGGCTTTCAAGGCCGGCGACTTTGTTTTATGTTTACTTTTTTCCCGGCCCCTGCGAACCAATTGATTAAGCGTCGGCAAAGTTTCCTCCATCCCAAAAATAAAAAAGGCAAAGACAGTGAGCTCCGCCTTTGCCAAGTGAATATTCCATATCAAACCCCAGGCCCTTTTTAAGAGGCCCAAGGGGGAATCTTCAAGCAAATCCCTCCTCTAGCTCACCATTTTTGAGGGTTAAACCTCAAAAAGGAGGATTTCTCTACCGCTTTACTCAAGCTCCGGCTCAAACGCGGACGGGTAGGCTACCAAAAGGCTTAAGCTGGGTCAAGGCTTTTTTTCCCAGAAATACTTTCCTCTATCTTCAAATCCGGGTCTTCCAATTCGGCCACAGGTTGGGCGGCAATACCTATGGGCAACTCTTCTTCGGGCTCATCGACCTTTATTTTAACTCCGCGATAAAAGGGACTTCCCGTACCCGCCGGGATAAGATGCCCCATGATCACATTTTCCTTAAGACCCCTTAATTCATCAATTTTTCCAGAAACAGCGGCTTCGGTTAAAACTTTTGTCGTTTCCTGGAAACTGGCAGCCGAAATGAAACTTTCCGTTCCCAAAGAAGCCTTGGTAATACCCAAGAGGATTGGCTTAGCACTTGCTGTTTTTCCATCCTTTTCGGATACCCTGTCATTTTCCTTCTTGAATTTCCCCTTATCAACTTGCTGTTTCGGCAAAAACTCGGTATCGCCCGGTTCTTGCACAACCACTTTTCTCATCATTTGGCGGATGATGACTTCAATATGCTTGTCGTTAATCTTCACGCCTTGGAGACGATAAACTTCTTGGACTTTGCTCAAGAGATATTCTTGGACAGCCGCGTCACCTTGCACCTCAAGAATGTCATGCGGATCGACGGGCCCATCGGTTAAAGCATCTCCCGGCCGGACATAATCACCCTCATGGAGGTTCAAGTGTTTGCCGTATGGAATGGCATATTCTTCTTCGATCGACTTTTTACCTTCCGTGTTCGTAACAATCACTTTTTGATATCCCTTGGAGGCGGTTCCAAACCCGACCGTACCACTGATCTTGGCGATAACCGCATTTCCCTTGGGGCGCCTGGCCTCAAAAAGCTCAGCGACACGTGGTAGACCGCCGGTGATATCGCGAGTTTTGGAAATCTCTCTTGGAATTTTAGAGAGAATATCGCCTGCCATAATCTTATCGCCATCCATCACATTAATCAGCGACCCCGTCGGCAGCCGGTAACTTTTAATGGCCTCACCTGTTTCGGGATTCATAATCACGCAACGCGGGGATAAATTTTCGTCCTTATACTCGATGACCGCACGTTCTTTCAAACCGGTGGAAGCATCAATTTCTTCCCGAACAGTAACGCCGCGGATCACGTCTTGAAGCTTCACTATTCCTGAAACCTCGGTGAAAATGGGAACCTTGTAGAGATCCCAATGAGCTAATAATTGACCTTCTTTGACAACCGCTTCTTCTCTTATTTTCAAAGTAGAACCAAAAGGAACCACGTAGTTCTCCATGGCCCTTCCCTTTTCATCATAAACCGATATTTCACCGTTTCGATTTAAAACGATCAGTTCCTTGTTGCGGTTTTCAACTAGTTTTAAGTTATGGAAACGGACTATTCCATTCTTATTTGACTCAATCTTGGATTGTTCCAAGGCACGGCTTGCGGCGCCACCCACGTGAAAAGTACGCAGCGTCAACTGGGTTCCAGGTTCACCAATTGATTGAGCGGCGATAATTCCAACCGCTTCTCCGATCTGGACCATCTTGCCGTTGGACATGTTCACGCCGTAACACTTGGCACAAACTCCCCTTTCCAACTCGCAAGTCAGAACGGAGCGAACCCGGATTTGTTCGATACCGGCTTCTTCAAGTTTTTCGGCAACGTCTTCGGTGATGATTTGGCCGCTCTTAACAATGACTTCCGAAGTCAACAAGTTAGCCACATTGTCTACCGCAACTCGGTTTGCGATCCGGTCTTTCAACGGCTCGATAATCTCGATGCCTTCCTTAATTGCACCCACTCGGATACCGTTGACGGTTCCGCAATCTTCCGCATTAATAATAACTTCCTGCGAAACGTCCACCAAACGGCGCGTGAGATAGCCCGCATCCGCCGTTTTTAAGGCTGTATCCGCAAGTCCTTTACGGGCACCGTGGGTCGAGATGAAATACTCCAATACCGTAAGCCCTTCGCGAAAGTTAGCGGTAATGGGGGATTCAATGATTTCACCGATCGAACCCGTGATTTTTTGGAGAGGCTTGGCCATCAATCCGCGCATACCCGCCAATTGGCGAATTTGCATCTTCGAGCCTCTGGCCCCCGAATCCGCCATCATATAAATAGGATTAAAGCCATGTTCGTCCTGTTTGAGGTTTTCAAACATAACTTCGGCGATTTCGTCGGTGGTATGGGTCCAGATGTCGATAACCTTGTTGTAGCGCTCACCCGCGGTGATAATACCTTTTTTGTACTGATTCTCGATTTCAGCCACTTCCTTGTAAGACCGCTTCAAAATATCGGTTTTATCCTTCGGAATCAGCATGTCATCTATCGATACCGTAATCCCCGCTTGGGTGGCATATTTAAATCCCAGTTCCTTGATATCGTCCAAAAGCTTTACCGTAATCTCCTGGCCCAACTTTTCATAACAAAGAGCCACCAAGTCACCCAACTCTTTTTTGGTCATAACCCGGTTCACATAGGGTAAATCGGCCGGGATCACTTGGTTGAATATAACCCGTCCTACGGTGGTATCAATCAGTTTGCCATTACGGCGGACCTTAATACGGGCGTGCTTCCCAACTTGCTTGGACTCAAGCGCAATGACCACTTCAAGTGCACTTGAGAAATTTTTCCCCTCACCTTTGTCACCCGGCATTTCCTTGGTGATGTAATAGGACCCCAAAACGATGTCTTGAGTCGGCGTCACAATAGGACGGCCGTTAGAAGTGGAGTTGATGTTGTTGGTGGACAGCATCAGGAAGCGCGATTCCATTTGGGCTTCGCTAGAAAGAGGAACATGGACCGCCATTTGATCGCCATCGAAATCAGCGTTAAACGCCGTGCAAACCAGCGGATGGATTTGAATGGCACGTCCCTCAATGAGAACCGGCTGGAAAGCTTGAATACCCTGCCGGTGCAATGTCGGGGCGCGGTTCAAGAGAACATGGTGGTCGCGAATGACTTCGGCCAAAATATCCCATACTTCGGGCTTAACGCGCTCAACCATCTTGCGGGCGCTCTTAATGGTATGAACATAACCACGGTCCTCTAATTTTTTAATGATAAACGGCTTGAAAAGTTCCAAAGCCATCTTTTTGGGGAGACCACATTGGTTCATCTTCAGTTCGGGGCCCACGACAATAACCGAGCGACCCGAATAATCGACGCGCTTCCCTAAGAGGTTTTGGCGGAAACGGCCTTGCTTTCCCTTCAACATGTCCGAAAGGGACTTTAATGGACGGTTTCCCGGACCACGGACAGCATGGCCACGGCGGCCGTTGTCCAAAAGGGCGTCCACCGCTTCCTGCAACATGCGCTTCTCGTTTCTGACGATGACTTCAGGCGCATG
>Ga0210385_10002029_pt1 | contig 12271 bp, 11 predicted proteins | sample IncBWH26OmetaG_FD_160107 | JGI IMG/M metagenome (GOLD analysis project Ga0210385, IMG submission 160107) | Forest soil microbial communities from Barre Woods Harvard Forest LTER site, Petersham, Massachusetts, United States - Inc-BW-H-26-O ... | reverse complement strand
GGCGGCCTACCCGGCCCGGCTCGCGCTTTTCCCGCGCACGGATGTAACCCCCGTTTCTGGCGCGACACGGTTGCTATCTCGTTTTTTACCGCGCATCCCAAGGCCTGACGCGGCGAGCGCCGCGCGTTGCGTTTGATTTAGCGCGTGCGATAATTGCGGCGCATGCAGAATATCAAGCTGACGATCGCCTATGACGGCGCAGGCTTCCACGGCTGGCAGATGCAGCCCGAGGTGGCGACGATTCAGGGAACTCTGCACGAAGCCGCTGCGAAAATTACACAGGAAAAAATCTTCATTCACGGCGCGAGCCGGACGGATACGGGTGTCCACGCTCTCGGGCAGGTGGCGCATTTCCGCACGCACAGCGATCTGTCGGCGGCTGAGTTCCAGCGCGCGCTGAACGGCGTGCTGCCGCCGACGATTCGTATCCTTGCGGCGGAAGAAGTCGGCCCGGACTTCCACTCGCGCTGGCAATCGCAAGCGAAGACATATCGATACCGCATCTATCGGGGCAGGGTGTTGCCCCCGTTCGACTACATGCGCGTCCTTCACTATCCTGGCCCGCTCGACGAAGACGCCATGGCCGCCGCCGCCCGCGCGTTCGAAGGCCAGCACGATTTCTCGTCGTTCGCAGCGTCGTCCGGCTCGGAGGAGGACGATCGCGACCGAGACATGAATCGCGTGATCTATTCATCGGAGATCGTGCGCGACCCGGATCGCGATGAGATCGTCTACGTGGTGCGCGGGAAAAGTTTTCTGCGCTACATGGTACGGAAGATCGTCGGCACGCTGGTGGAAATCGGCAGAGGAAGACTTTCAGTTGAAGATGTAGCGCGCATCTTCGAAGCGCGCGACCGCAATCTCTCGGGGCCCACAATGCCGCCGGAAGGGCTCTACCTCGTGGCGCTTGAGTATCCCGACCCGGCGGATTCGCTGGCGTCCACTTCGCTGCGCAGCCGGCAGGGTCGCGGGGAGAGCTAAATATGAGAGAACTTGCAGAGCGTCTGCTATCGACTGTCAATGCAATGGAGCCTCGGCTTCGCGAAATCAGTGCGGCGGCAAGCACGAAGCCCGTCCTTCGCGGCGGATGGTCGCGGAAGCAGGTGATCGGGCATTTGATCGACTCGGCGTCAAACAATCACCAGCGATTTGTGCGGGCGGCAATTCAGAACTCGCTGGAGTTTCCCGGGTACCAACAGGACGAAAGCGTCCGCGTCCAGGGCATTCAAAATGCGGACTGGGCGCTGCTGATTACTCTGTGGTCGGCTTACAACCGCTACCTCGCACACGTGATTGCCCACCTGCCGCCGGCAAAGCTTGAGACTCCGTGCCGCATCGGAGACGATCCGCCGGTGACGCTTTCTTTTCTCGCCACGGATTATCTGGCGCATCTTCTGCATCATCTGAGACAGATTGGCGCGGCGGACGTAAGCTGAGGCGCCGCCAGGGACGCAAAACCTGTGAAATTTGCTGGCATCTGCTGTATCTTGTTTTTCATGGCCACTTTTCCCGCGAGTGCCACCGATCCTTCGATTGCCCGTCTCGCCCACGATAGCGGTTGCGCGCGCGGCCTCGCGTGGATCGACCGCAACGGGGCGTGGGTGACCGAACAGCAGGTGCGGCTCACCGAAACTCCGGCTCCCGAATACCGCGAAGAGCGGCGCGGCGAACTCTTGCAGAGCATGCTTGCCGAAGCCGGACTCAAGGCCCGCATCGACGATACGGGCAACGTGGTGGCGGAGCGCGTCGGGATGCGGACCGACCGCGTGATTTTGCTCGCAGCCCATCTCGATACAGTGTTTCCCTCGGGTACGGACGTCCGCGTCAGGCGCGACGGAAAACGTCTGCTGGGCCCGGGAATCTCCGACAATGCCGCAGGTTTAGGCGCGCTGGTGGGCGTGGCGCGCGCGTTTGAGGAATCAAGCGTTCGTACTGACGCCACGATTGTCTTCGCTGGCGACGTGGGAGAAGAAGGCGAAGGAAACTTGCGCGGGATTCGCGCGCTAGTCGAGGCCTATGGTTCGCGACTGGTCGCGGTGATTGCCATCGATGGTCCCTCCACCACTCACATTACGACCCAGGGTGTGGCATCGCGGCGCTTCGAATTCACCGTTACCGGTCAGGGCGGGCACAGTTGGTCGGATTTCGGCGTGCCGAATCCGATTACGGCGCTGGCGCGAGGCATCGTGCAGTTTTCCTCGTTTCGCGCGACGGAGACTCCGCGCAGCACGTTCAATTTCGGCATGGTCGAGGGCGGAAATTCAGTGAACTCGATTCCCGCGGAGGCCTCGGTGAAGGTGGATTTGCGTTCCGAGAGTGACACGGAGCTGACGCGTATGGAGAGCGCTCTGCGTGACGCGATGCAGACGGGAATGGCCGCCGAAAATTCAGCGCGGCGCTCCGGAGACAGCTCTTTGCAGATGAAGGTGCGTTCGCTCGGTTCGCGACCTGCGGGAAAGCTGCCGGACAATTCGCCGCTGCTGCAGACGATTCGCGAAGTGGATCGCTATTTGCAGAATTCTTCGCGCGTCGAAAGCAGCTCCACGGACGCAAATCTGCCGCTTTCGATGAAGATTCCTGCCGTATCGCTCGGCGGCGGTGGGAAGGGCGGCGGCGCGCACACGCTCGCGGAGTGGTACGACCCTTCCGGCCGCGAATTGGGATTGAAGAGGTTGTTTCTTACCACCACCGCGTTGGCAAGCCTTCAGCAGTAGCCGGGGTTTTTCTCCCACACTTATAAATTGAGTTTCGTCCAGGCGCGGCCAGATTTGCCGAAAATGGTGGCGATCAGCTCCGAATTTCGGCGATAGCGCAGCGTGAGTGGACGTTGTGTTCCCGCAACCCTACAATCGGAACGTGAATCGAATCGGCCCCGGCTCAGATGACATTATCAGTCCGCTACATCGCTATTGGGGTTATCACGAGTTTCGTCCCTTGCAGGAAAAGATCGTGCGCAGCCTGCTCGGCGGCGCAGATACCTGCGTCGTGATGCCGACTGGCGGCGGAAAATCGCTCTGTTATCAGTTGCCGGCAGCGATGTCCGCCAGCACCGTGCTGGTGATCTCGCCATTGATCGCGCTGATGCAGGACCAGGTCGCCCAGCTTTCGCAGATGGGGATTTCCGCCGCGTTTTTGAACAGCTCGCTGCCGGAAAAAGAGCAGTCCGAAATTATCCGCGATTTGCTGGACGGGAAATATCGTCTGCTCTATCTTTCTCCGGAGCGCCTCGCACGTCCGGACACGATCGAGTGGCTGAAGAAAACGCCGCTCTCACTCTTTGTGATCGACGAGGCGCATTGCATCTCCGAATGGGGCCACGATTTTCGTCCAGAATATCGCCGGCTTAAGAATTTCCGTGATGAGTTTCCCGATTGTCCGATCGCCGCGTTCACGGCGAGCGCCACGCGTCACGTCCGCCACGATATCGTGGAACAGCTTCGTCTGCGCAGCCCTCATAAGTATATCGCGAGCTTTCACCGGCCAAATCTGCGCTACATCGTGAAAGAGAGCACGTCGAAAAATCAGGGCGAGTATCTGCTGCGCGCGTTGCGCAGGCATGAGGGCGAGAGCGCGATCGTCTATTCGCCCACAATCAAGCGCGTGGCGGAGACGGTGGAGTTTCTGCGCGATGAAGGAATCGAATCGCTACCTTATCACGGCAAGATGGACAACGAGGCTCGGCAGACGAGCCAGAAGCGTTGGATGGCCGGCGAAGTCCGTGTGCTGGTCGGAACCGTCGCGTTCGGCATGGGCATCAACAAAGCGGACGTGCGTACGGTAGTGCACCTCTCGCTGCCGAAGTCGATCGAGCAGTATTACCAGGAAGCAGGCCGCGCCGGTCGCGACGGCGAACCGGCCGAGTGCGTTTTGCTCTGGCAGAAGCGCGACACGGCCTTGCTCGCGCATTTTATCGGACAGATCAGCGCCGCCGCCGAACGCGAGCGCGCCTGGCAGCGCTACCACGCCATTCGCCGCTTTGTGGATGCGACCTCGTGCCGCCATTTGGGTATTTGCGCGCATTTTGGCGAAACGCCCAAGTGGAAAACGTGCGGCTCGTGCGACATTTGCGGTTGCGAGACGGATTGGCTGGAGAAGGCGGCCTCGCGGAAGGGGACTCTGCCGAAGAGCTCGAAGAAACGCAGGTCGGATGCGCCGCCGGTCTCGCGCGGGCCGGCGTTCGATGCTCTGCGAGAAATGCTCCGCTCGTGGCGACGCAGTGAGGCTGAGCGGCAGGGAATTCCGGCGTTCATTATTTTCCCGGATACAACGCTCGACAACATTTGCGCTGCGATTCCGGATTCGATCGAGGCATTATTGAAAGTGAACGGCATCGGCGAACAAAAGGCCAAGCGATACGGCGCGCGGATTCTGGAAATGGTTCGATCGATGAAGCGACCGCGTGTGAAGTGACCATCGCCTCCGCAAATCCCGTTGGCCGATTCCCATGGGATCGGATCCTGGCACACTTTTGGCGCAGCCAACGCCCCTGTTTTCCGAGGCCTGCGTTTTTTAGGCGAGGGAAAAGTCTTCGTCCGGCCTGCGGCAAGATGTACTACTCAAGGCCATGCAACGATTAGCAGAACTCTCAGTGATAAACCGGCAGTTGACCGGGAATCTTCAGCTGCAACTTATAGACGCTGGTCGCGGCCGTGATATAGGCCGTCCTGCCATCCTCGCCGCCCCATGCGATGTTGGACGTAACCTCGGGAAGATCAATTTTGCCGATCAATTTGCCATCCGGCGAATAAATGTAGAAGCCGCCCGGGCCGCAACTCCAGATATTCCCCTTCGAATCTAATTTCATACCATCCGGGGTGCCTGCACCCGGTACTTTGCTGAAATCGGCGAACACCTGCCGGTTAGCCACCGAGCCATCGGGCTTCACGTCGTACTTGTAGAGGGCAGGCGGATTCGCGGAATTCGCGACGTAAAAGGCCTTGCCATCGCGGGAGAACGCCAGTCCGTTGGGACGCGAGAGATCAGTGATGATCGCGGTTAGGTTGCCGTCCTTGTAGCGGTAGACGCCATTGAACTTGATGGCGTGGCGCGGATCCTTGTCCAGATCCTTATCTGGTGCGGATGCGTCGTAAAATCCATACGGCGGATCGGTGAAGTACAGCGCCCCGTCTGGAGCGAACACCAGATCGTTCGGGCTGTTAAACGGCTGGCCCTGATACTTGTCCAGGAACACAGCCACGTCCATTTTGGCATCGAGCCGCACGATTCGTCGCATGCCGTGCTGCATCATTAGAACCGTGCCGTCCTTGTCGGCAACCATTGCATTCGAGCCGCCGTAAGATCCCGCCGGGAAGCTCTGCAAACCTCCGGCATGCTCGAGCAAGACCGTCAGCTTGCCGTCAGGGCTGAGGCTGTACATGTCGTTGCCGGAGAGATCGCTGAACCACAAGGCGCCTTTGTGCCACATGGGACCCTCGGTCCATATAAAGCCGGTGGCGACTTTCTCGACCTTCGCATCCGGCGCGATCACGGCGTCCAGCGCGGGCAAATCATGTTCAACCTTGGCGGCAGGCACGGCTTCGTGAACGGCCATCGGCCCCGCGGCCTGTGCGGCCTGCGAAATGCGCGCGGCTTCGACTAGAAATGCTGCTCCGATGACGAAAACGGCGACCGACATCCATACGCCTGGCATCTTCATTTTCCTCATGCTCCTTGTGTTGTGATCGGATTCCTCGATCAGACCTTAGATCAGGACCATGGCCGGCCTGCCAATTTATGATCGCGAGATTGTTCGTGTAGCGCTTCGCCCCAATCGGTTAGAGTGCTGCTGCGAGTTGTATCACAGGTCCAAAACCGAAAGCACTATCGAGAACGAGATCGGCTCCTCTTTCCGTGGAGACCTTATGCCTGTCACCGCCGTCACCGAACGCCGCACATGGATCAGATTCTTTTTGTGCTTCTGGCTCTTTGTTCTGAGTGCCATCTCATACCTCGACCGCACCAACGTCGCCATCGCGGGCCCTGAGCTTATGCAGCAGTTCGGCCTCAACAATCAGAGACTGGGCTGGCTCTCCTCGGCATTTTTGGCGGGTTACGCCATTTTCCAGATTCCGGCGGGCGTGCTGGCAGTGCGCTTTGGCCCGCGGCGCGTCCTCACCGGCGGCGTTCTCATTTGGGCGGTCTGCAATGTGGCCACGGCGCTGTTGCCATCCGGCTTTTCCCAGGCACTGATTCTGCTCATCGCCGTGCGCTGCGCTCTGGGCGTTGCAGAAGCCGTCATCTACCCCGCGGCCAACCAATTCGTCGCGCGTTGGATTCCGCAGAAAGAACGCGGCTTCATTAACGGACTCATCTTTGCGGGTGTCGGCGCCGGCAGCGGCCTTACTCCGCCCCTGCTCACCTGGATCATCCTTACGCGTGGATGGCGCGCCGCCTTTTGGTTGGACGCGGCACTGGGCGCGATCGCCGCAACCGTCTGGTGGATCATCGCCCGCGACCGGCCCGAAGAGCATCCCCGTGTGAGCCGTGCCGAGAAGGAAGAGATCCGCAAGGGTCTGATTTCCTTCGCTACTGCCGCTGCCGGCGCAGCGCGGGCGAAAGAGCGCCGCATCTTGTGGCGTGCCATGCTGTCGCGTATCGACCTTCCCGCTCTCGCGCTTGGCTACTTCGCTTTTGGCTACACGAGTTGGATCTATTTCAGTTGGTTCTACCTCTATTTTGCCGAAGCGCGCGGGCTAAACCTCAGGACCAGCGCCGAATTCACCATGATGCCCTTCGCGTGTATGACGGTCTTTTGCCTCGGCGGCGGCTTCGCGTCCGATTTCCTCACCCGCAGCTACGGTTTGCGCGTCGGACGATGCGTTCTGGGCTCCATATCCATGGCGCTGACCTCAATCTTCCTGGTGCTTGGTTCCCGCGTGCCCGATGCTTTCACTGCCGCGGCGCTGCTGGCATTGGGAGCAGGGTGCCTTTATTTTTCGATCAGCTCGTTCTGGTCTGTCTCCACGGATCTGGCCGGCAAGAACTCCGGCGTTTTCTCTTCCATTGTCAATATGAGCTGTCAGATCGGCGGCGCACTCACCGCCTCGCTTACTCCCTGGCTGGCCCAACACTTCGACTGGAAGATGCCGTTTTCGGTGGCTGCCTCGCTTGCGATATTCGGCGCGGTGGCCTGGCTGCTGGTGCATCCGGAGCGGCCCCTCGAAGTGTGAGCGCCCTCCGGATGGCACGATCCGTTTCCCGGTACCGGATGCGATCGTGTCCGAGCATTTCCCTTGATCTATACAATGCGTTTTGGTAAGTTCCCGCCGGATTGAGGAGGAGAATTTGGCCGCAAATGCGTCGGCTTCAAAGGTAGTTCCCACGGAATCAAACGCGAGCCCCGAGGAATTCAAGGCGCGCGTGATTCGTCAGGCTGATCTGCCGATGGTTGAACTGGTGAAAGGTTCCAATTCACGGCTGGTCGTCGGCGAGCAGGCTATGATCAGCTTCCTGAAAATGGACGCGCACTCTTATTTCGCCCCGCATCGCCACAGACAAGAGCAGATCATGATCGTGCTGAAGGGCTACTGCGATGAAATCATCGAGGGCAAGCTCTACCGTGTGAAGGCGGGTGATGTGATCGTTTTGCCGTCGAACGTCGAGCACGGCGCCTACATTGGCGACGAGGACGTCGAAGTAATCGACGTTTTCGGCGACGTCCGCGGCGACTACTTGATGAAGATGATGCAGGTGATGGCGACGTTGAACACGAAGTAGGATCGCGAAGTAGGGTCGCGAAGGTGACTGCTCTTCTCTTGGGCAAGCGGCTCCACAATCTGGAGGTTCAGCTATGAGCGCAAAGATTTCCCGACGCAAATTCTTCAGTGGCGCAGGAGCTGCCGCCGCGGCAGGCGGTTTGGCCGTGACGGCCCCTGGCAAACTTGCCGCTGCCGTCGAAGCTCCCGCCGCCAGGGATGCAGGATTGCCCGACGTCTGGGGACAGGATTTCCTCTACCAGTGGAGCCCGCCCCAGAACGTGAAGAGAGATCTTACGCCGGGGGCTTCGGCGATCCGATTGAGTTGCAGCGAGGACATTACTAACAGGGAGGGAACGGATTACGCCAGCCTCTTCAAGGGAATGCGCGATGCCGGCTGGACCGCCTGCGAGGCGGCATCGGCCGCGTGGCTCAGCAGGAAGATGCCCGACACGGAAGTGGCGGAAATCAAGCGGCAATTGAAGGCCAATGACGTCGTCTTCTATGGAATTCATTGCGCCGGCAACATTATCGCCCCGGATCCCCAGGCTGATCAGTGGCAGCGGCACATAATCGATGCCGTTCATGCGGCGGAAGACATGGGCTGCCAATTGATCCTCACGCACTCGGGCAGCATCTATCCCGACCGAAACGCCCCGCATCCGCTGAACTGGAGCCGCGCCGGGTGGACCAGGTCCGTCAATGCCCTCAAGAATATCTGCAAGTCGACTGCGGGCAGCAAGATAGAGATTGCGATCGAGCCGGTGAACACCGAGGCCATCAATAATCCGTGGGCTTTTAAGCGCTTGCGCGAGGACGTGGGCGATCCACGGCTCATGTGCGGCCTCGATATCACGAACATGGTCTTCACCAGCACGGCGTTTCGCATGACGGAGCTGCTGAACACCACGTTCGATCTGCTTGATGGCCAGATCAGCTACGTTCACGCCAAGGATTTCGTCTGGGACGGCATGCTCCCAGGCCTCGACTGGGCGATGAACGGCACCGGCAACATGGACTACGAAACGTTTCTGGTGCGCGTCAGCCGAATCAAGAACGCGAAGATGTATGTGGAATTCCTGAGAAGCCCGGAGGAGTACCAAGAGGCTCAGCGCAATATCCGGGCGATCGCCGACAAGGTGGGAGTGAAGATCTACGGCACGCAGCAGCCGGCGTAAGCTGCGCGCTCCATTGTGGCGCTCGCAATCAACCGCCGGGCGCAAAACGAAACAGAAGAATTGAAATTGCCGATGAGGATGGGAGCAGCCCTATGAAAAGACAACTCCTGATGCTGATGGTTGGGATCATGTTCCTGCCGGCTTTGGCGATGGCCGCTGCCCCTGATTTCAGCGGGTCGTGGGCTCGGGACAATGCCAACAGTGATCCCGCGCCAAGTACGCGGTGGCTGACGATGTCCGCTGGAACCGGCGGAGGCGGTGGTGGCCGAGGGGCCGCGCCCGCGGGCGCACCCGGTAACGCTGCGGCGCCGGCGCGGGGCAACGCGCCAGCCGGCGGCGGACGGGGTTTTGCGCCGCCCGCAATCCTCACCGTCCATCAGGATGCCAATAAATTGCAGGTGGTGTCGCAGGGAGTGAGTCACGACTACATGCTGGACGGCAAGCCGCACACGGTGCCGACGGATACGGGAATCGAACACGCCGAAATTACCGCGAACGTGCAGGGAGATATGCTGGTGATTGAAACCACGGAGCCCTATGGCGGGATGCCTGGAAATGCCACGCTCAATGTGAAAGAAGCATGGTCTCTCTCTCCCGATGGAAACACATTGACCATTACTACAACGCGCGACGTCCCCGCGGAAAAACAGACTTTTAAACAGGTCTACAACAAGACGCAGGCCCAGCCTGACTCTATCTGCTCCGCTGGATGCATAACCCCCCATTGACCCTCCGGCGTTTGACGCCGATTCCCGCAGCGGAACCGCTTGCGCTCACCGAGGCTGTCACCGATTGGGCTGAAGCAGGGGCGATGAATACGCTTGCCATCAGAACGCCGAGGACGATCCGGATTCCATCGCGCAACACCTCGCGTGCCGCGCCCGGCGTCGCATCGAGATGGATGCCTGCGCCTCGGGAATCGCAATTCGCCCTGCGCCAGCTTGTGCAAACTCTCGAGCGGACGTCTCTGTGTCCCACGTATGCCTCCTAACCGGAGATAGACCGTAGGCGGTGCGCACACCAACACGCGTACCCGCGGCTCACGGGCTACTGGAGAGGAGCAGTAACCGAAGGAAATCGAACCAAGGAAGGGAATTCCAAACTACTACGACGGCCAAAATGCGTCCAGTAGACGACTCCCACATGGGCCCTATCAATAACCAGCCAGAAGAGCGCCTCTAATCTTCTTTTCGCAATGGCCTTAAAAAGCAGTTCCGGAGCATCGATTCGGATCTGCTTCACCGGCGCGACGAAGTGAGCTCGCGAGACGTGCCGCTTGCGAGGCAGCCGACTTGCCGAGTCAGCTGAAGACGTGCAATGGCGAGATGGAGCAACAGTTCTGTTGGGAAGTCCTTTATAATCTTTACGTACTTCATGTCGGGGCGTAGCGCAGCCTGGTAGCGCGCCTGCCTTGGGCGCACCGAACTCGACTCCAACAAGTCCGCCCGTCACTTCTAACTACTAACGTTTCCAATAAATCGGGGAATCTGCTTTTCGCTCAAAAGTAACCCGAATGGAATGAAAACGTTGGATTCGTGCACAGTTGGTGCACAGTCGAGGTCCATCAGAAATCCTGTAGGGTGAACCCCTCGCTGAGACAAAGATGTGTATCACACCCTCTTTCGAAGGGCTTGCTCTGCTAGATGCCCGCATTAGCCTTCGAAGAACGTCATCATCGCCGCCGTCCTGCGCTACCGTGTACACTCCTTACTCAAGCCGCAGCTTGCTGCAATATCTTTTCTATTTTTCTGTCCAGCTCGCGGGCGACCTCTAGCGCGTCGCGATTCCCATAAGGGGCTAAGAGGCTCTCCATCTTGTCATACGACAGATGGACGCCATCGGCGCGCTCATCGACGAGCACTGTCACCGGCGCGTAAGAGCCTGCGTCTGGGACGTGCTTCGCCATTTCCTTCATGATGAGTGGGTTGCCAATGATGAAGCGGACGATCCTGGGCGTGTCGCGGCCAGTTTCTTTCCGCAGAACCGCGCCGTGATCAAGCTCCATGAACAACATCAGTCCTACTTCGCTCAAGCCGTTCTCGACTGCGCTTTTCAGTTCGGCAAAAGAGTGCGCTTCGTGAGTTGATCTCCCAAATTCAGCCATATCTGGATGACCGATCCCGGCGTTCACCCTACTTATTACTTCATTAAACCGCTTGGAAGTGGTCAGACTGAACCGCTCCATCTCGATTTTTCTTATCATCTCGGACCTCTTTACACGCGACCGCACCTTGATCCAAGCTACATGAACAACATCAGTCCTGCTTTACTCAAGCCTTTCTCGGCTGCGCCTTCCAGCTCGGCAGAAACGGCGCCCTGTCCGATCGCGAAGGTGCCCCTGTCGCCCGAAACGGCTGGAGCGACCGAAGCTCACCGCAGCTGTTGACGCAGGAATTCGTTTGTCCGGCCGTTGGCGAGCGCTGCCGCAGCGGCATTGTAATGTGTCCCATTGTGTCGAGAGAAAGCATGGTTCTGACCCGGATAGCTGTAGACTGTCGTGTTTGGTTTCTTAGAAAGCGCCGCTTTAATTTCAGCTTGCGCAGTCTTGGAAATGAACTCATCCTCCTCTGCCAGATGCATCAGAAGGGGCGCATTAAGCTCGTCGACCTCTCCCAGATATTTCTCAGTATCGCCGCCGTGATAAGCGACTGCGGCGTTGACACCATGGCAGCGCACGGCTGTCAGGAAGACCATAAGCGCGCCAAGGCAATAGCCGAGGAGGGCGACCTTGCCGTTGCACTCCGGGAGGTTGCGTACGGCATTGACGGTGTCCTTGACGTCTTTTGCGCCCGCGTCTCTGTCATAAGCCCCGTACAGACGAAGGCCGTGTTGCCAGTCGGCCTCCGAAGTAACATTAAGGTCGACGCCCGGTTCCTGCCGCCAGAATAAGTCTGGCGCGACCGCAACGAAGCCTTGGACTGCCAGTTCGTCGCAATGCTTGCGGATGTCGGCGTTCACCCCGAACAACTCCTGCAGAACAATGACCGCGGCAGCCGGCACGGTTTTCGGTCTTGCTATATAGGCCGCGAACGCGCCGTCATGTCCTGCTATCGTGATGTGATCCTTCATTGTGTTCTCCTCAGACTACGACGTTCATCCAGGCCTCCGCCGATTTCGTCGTCTGGATCGGCGGAGGCCCACTATCGTGCGAGGCAGGTTCAGCCGGCGGCATGCATGGAAGCCGCAGAAGCGGCAGCCTCTTCGATCAGCTTGGCTGTTTCCTTCGGATGAGACATGTAGGCCACATGGCTGGAATTCACTTCGATGGTCTTGGCCTTCGCGCGCTTCGCCATCATGCGCTCTTGGTCCGGATTGATCGATCGGTCTTCGCTGGCCACCATGTACCAGGTGGGCTTGTGCTTCCACGCGGGATTCTTTACCTGATGCGTGAACGAGTCG